>Ga0306926_10000557_pt1 | contig 35066 bp, 27 predicted proteins | sample flu12Cox44000178_FD_203759 | JGI IMG/M metagenome (GOLD analysis project Ga0306926, IMG submission 203759) | Lab enrichment of tropical soil microbial communities from Luquillo Experimental Forest, Puerto Rico - flux8day.12C.oxic.44.000.178 (v2)... | ecosystem: Environmental > Terrestrial >...
TCCGCGCCTAGGTTTTTCTTCTCCAAGCTTCAGTGAATCGGCGCAGATTCTGCGGCACTTGGCTCAGCCCACTTCGGTCTCGCAGACAAGAATTCTTGCAAGTTTTGTGTTTCCACCAGTTTCCACCACACGCAATTTGGTACGGAACTTGCACCCTTGAGGGCAGAGACAACGGGCAAACAATAGAGCTAGATAGAGCTAGTAAGAGTTCCTTATTTTTAGGAGGGAGCCATGCTACCAGTATTAGAGCCAAAGCAAAAGACCAAAGAAACCAAGCGGGTATCCTTATCGAAGATCCTCGTCACGACGGATTTCTCTGAAGTATCCAATCGTGCCCTGGACTACGCCATTGCGCTCGCCCGGCGCTATGATGCGCGTATTTATCTAACCCACATCATTTCACCGGATCCGTTTCAGTTCGCCGAGCCGCAACTAGCACAAGCCACCTACGAGAAAGTGCGGCAAGCCGCCGAGCAAGGAATCACGGACATTCTCGTTTCCGGTAAACTCCGTGGTGTTCCCCACGAAGTGCTGATGGAAGAAGGCAACGTCTGGCCGACGCTCGAAAAACTCATCGTCGCCCACGAAATCGACCTGGTAGTCGCCGGAACACACGGACGCGGCAAAGTGCAGAAGCTCCTTATCGGCTCCGTTGCCGAAGAGATCTTCCGCCAAGCCAATTCTCCCGTCCTCACGGTCGGCCCCGCTGTCCGTGGAGAGGCCCACAGGGAAATTGAACTGAAAAGCATTCTCTTTGCCACTGATTTTGGCCCCGGGGCGGAGAAGGCCGCGGCCTACGCCTTTTCTCTGGCCCAGGAGCACGGCGCTTGCCTCACCCTCCTGCATGTCGTCGAGAGCGCGTCGGCTGACAGCGAAGAGAGTGTGGCCCGCCTGCGGGAAGTGCACGCCGTCCGTATGAAACAACTCATGCCCGCAGGCAGTGAGAATTGGTGCAGACCCGAATTCCGCGTTACGTTCGGCGTGGCCCAAGAAGAAATTCTGATGGCCGCCAGGGAATCGCAAGCGGATCTGATTGTCATGGGCGCGAAGACTCGCAAGAGCCTTGCCGGCCATGCGCCGCTGACGATTGCTTACAACGTTGTGACCAAGGCGACTTGCCCAGTCCTGACGGTCCGAGGCTGACGTTTCTTCCGGGGAGCGGAATTCCTTCTCCCGGGTCAGGGTCCCAAGTAAAAGGCGGTGCTGCATTCTCCCCCAGGAGCAGCACCGCCTTTGTATTTCTTCTCGCAATATTTTGAGGAACACACAGCGTTCTGCATCAACCTAACTGCCCAGGTACGGCAAAGTGGACAGCCAGCGTGAACGGTTGTGATAAATCACAAAATCGGCTCCGCAGGTCGGTGCGCATAGAGCGGCGAGCCCAGTAAAAATGCCAGCACGCTCAAAATTGCAATATACAATTTCATTCTCCCACTCTCTTCTTAGGCTTCTTGGTCAGGATTCAGCTGGACTTGCCCCGCGCCGGGAAGGCCGCACGATACGTGATTTTTTGCGGCCTTCCCGGCTCACAGGTGGAAGATCGGTGTCTGTTCAGGCGGAACGCTTTTTGTCCAAGGCAGATTCCGAAATGCTGGCGTAATTACGGCCGCCGATTTTCGAGACGAAGCGACAGAGTTCGCAATTGTCCTCGTGCTTTTCCAGGCGCGAATAGGCCTTGGCATAATCTGCCTGCAAACGCAGGAGTTCAGCGGCTGCTTCCTTCCCATGCAAGTCGGAATGGGCGACTTCCTCGCGCCGGTTTCTCCAGATTTCCAACGTCTTTTGGCATACGAAGAGGAGTCTCTCGTATTCGGTGCAAACCGCCGTTTTGAAAGAAAGTTCCGAGTTCATGTCTTCCTCCCGATGCTTCGATGCATGCAGTTAGCCAACCCAGCTAAGTTGCACGACTGGAGGAACTTGCTTCGGGAAGGAGGCCCCGCGAAAGCGCGGACCAGTACGAAACTTTGCACTGGTATTTCATTCGGTTCGGTAATTCTTACCGAGTATGCTTTTGCTACTTCTTCCTTTCGGAAGACCACCCATTGAGAAAAACCAGCTGGTATAGACTTCCATGTCCGTTCGGTTGGATCCCGACGATATGCTGTTTTTCTTTCGTTCCGGCCTTGAACACCATGCCGCCCTTATCCGGTTTGTCGTCGCCACAAGTCAGAACCTTGGAGTTGTCGTCCTTCGCCGCATCATTGTGGGCAGTGGCCTCGTTGGTACAATCCAGGACGGTCCCGTACTTTGCCAGGGCCTTCTTGTAAAATGCCGCGACTTTCTCGGGCAGATCATTGCTCTCCATTTTCAAGAGGACGAGTTTGAACCCGCTGTCGCCGCCCCACAGTCCAAGCTGCGCCGCTTGCGAGTCGTTCCCTTCTTCCTTGTGCGGCTTTGAACCGGGGTAGATTGGCAAGCCGACGTCCTTGGCTGTAACCTGGCTACTGGCCACAACACCTGCCCCTTGTTCCTGGGCGACAAGGGTTGAGCTGCTCGCCGCAATGGCCAAGAGCGAAGCGCCAATTATAAACAACCTGCCAACCCACCGACTAACGTTGCCGTGAATTGTCCTCGCCGTCGCACTCATAAAACCCCTTGTCATAGATACGCAGATTTAACTCTAACAGTTCCCAAGGAGCAGGACGTTGGCAGGTTTCGCTTCAGTGTTGGGGCCGCTTGGTGAGCCTATGGGATCAAATCCGGATAGGCTGGCGAGGTGGGTGTTGTCCGTCAGGAAAAGCACTATCCAAAGATCGGGACGCCCGCGGAGGAGGCGTCCCAAGATGCCGACTCGGGTGAGTCTCTCATGGCGAAAGAACCCATCAGTGCACGAAAGACGATTGTGCGCAAATTTCGTCAGAGGATGCCACGATTGAAGCTCCCCTTGGTTGAGTATCGAGCACTTCGTAAGGAAGTGCTCAGGCGAGACGGGTGGTGCTGCCAACATTGTGGCACGGCAAACAATTTGACATACACCATGTGAAATCACGCGGAAGGCTTGGGGACGACACGATGCAAAATCTAATTACACTGTGCGCTGAGTGTCACGAAACACTCCACCACCGCATTCACTGGTAATCCGGTACCAAATGTTTGAATGAGATGGGAATTCGGAAGAACGGAGAAGGGCGGTCGCGCGGAACAAATAAACGGCGAAGGCCTCGTCAGTCGAATCGTTTCCCAAATCATCTGGTTATGTCTCAAACTCACGATAATTGAGTTTAGTTCTGAGTCGAGGCGCTCTTGAAAAGCTCTCTTGCATCTAGGATTGCTGATGACTCTTTTGACAAGTCGGATGGACAGCAGTACTCAGGGACGATCTCCTTAATCTTGGCCCTAATTGGTCTTGCACCGTTCACATTCAGGGTGGCCCTGAGCTCTGTCAAATCGGCACAAAGTTGGGGCCAATCTGGCTTTGAACCGTTAACGCGTTTAATTTTGTCACAGACTGTCGGCGTTACTATTTCTTTACTGTAGAAAAGCTCTTCTTCCAGCTTCTCGCCTTCTCTCAGCCCTGTAAATTGAATTGGCACGGAATCTTCTGATTTTCCAGAAAGTCGGATCAGCGTGCGTGCCATGTCGACGATTTTGATGGGTGTACCCATTTCGAGAACCAGAATGTCGCCGTTCTGACCGATAGTGAAAGCTTCTAACACCAGGGACACCGCTTCCTGCGTCGTCATGAAAAAACGGGAAATCTCGGGATGAGTGATCGTCAAGGCTCTGCCCTGCTGAAGTTGGTTTTTAAAAATAGGCACCACGCTGCCGTTGGAGCCCAAGACATTTCCGAAGCGAACTGAGACGCACCGCATGTTCTTCCTAGGGCGGGCGGCAAGCATCAGTTCTCCTATACGCTTGCTGGAACCCATGACACTGGTGGGGTTTACAGCTTTGTCCGAGGAGATGAGTACAAAGGATTTACAGCCCGCTGCCTCAGAAACATCCAACAAATCTTCCAGCGCGAAAACATTGTTGCGGATGGCCTCGGCGACGTTTTCCTCCATGATTGGTACATGTTTATAAGCAGCAGCGTGAAAGGTATATTCGATTTGATGATCAGAAAAGCAGCGGCGCATTCGATCGACATCGCTCACATCGGCGACGCAGTAGACCACTTGGGGGGTAATATTGCGTCGGTTCAGTTCTTGTTGGAGATAGAACATGCCTGTCTCGTTTTGATCGACACAGACCAGCCTTTGAGGATTGTATTCCAGAATCTGTCGACACAGTTCCGAGCCAATGGAACCAGCTGCCCCAGTCACCAGCACACTTTTGCCGAGCAAGTGACGGCGGACGGCCTCGAGATCAACTTGAACGGGATCACGACCGAGGAGATCCTCGAGACGGACTTCACGAAATTCACTGACTTTGGCTTCTCCCCGGATGATATCACTAAGTGTAGGAACGGTTTTGAAAGGAAGCCGTGTTTTTTGACATAGCTCCAAGATACGTTGCATTTGCTTGCCAGTCGCAGAGGGGATGGCGATCAAAATTTCATCGACCGACCTATCATTGAGGAGACTATCCAATTGATTGAGAGTCCCTAGGACAGGCACGCCTTGGAGGCGAATTCCACGTTTGGAAGCATCGTCGTCAACGCAGCCAACGGCAATATAACCGTTCTCGCGGCGTGCGAGTTCCCGGATGACCATCTGTGCTGCGAAGCCAGCGCCGACCAGAAAAACACGGCGAGAATTGGAGGGATCACGACGGGCGGACTCGGCCATGATTCGAGAAAGCAAACGCGCACCCGAGAGCAAGCTTGCGGTTAGAACTGCCTCGAGGACATAAACGGAACGCGGAAAACCTATATTTCCAATTACAAATCGGTTCAAGGCGTAGAACAAGAGTGATCCAAGTGAAACGGCTTTCAGAATGTTTTTGGCGTCACTGACACTCGCAAAGTGCCACCAACCATGATCCAGATCAAAAATCCTCAGGGAGATGAGTCGAACTACGATGAGCAAGAGTCCGGAAAGCAGCAGGTTCTGGCGATCTGGAAGTGAGAAATCAAAGCGAAGCAACCAACCCAGAACGAGCGATATGAAGACTAAGAATGCTTGAAAAAGATAAATAAATATAGGACGACGGTGGAACACGAATTGAGGCAGACGTACGGAAAATTCTGGTCTCATGAGAAGCTGGCTCCTCCGAAGAAAGACAGGAGCAATGGGTGGAGCACTTTATAAAGAATGGGAAGCTATTTCTTTGTAAACTCTGAGTTTGTTTCGTGATAGCGCTCGGGGTTTTGCCTGGAGTGCAAGAGCCCACCGAGCAAGAAGGAATGGGTTATGGTGGCCCAGATGATGCGCGTATCGCCAAGGAACGATATTGTTGAAATGTATGCAACGCTCCGAGCTAGTTTGTCAGGCAAAATCTGATTCAAATAGGTCTGTTCAGGATCTGTTGAACGGGAAAGGATTTCTTCCTCGCGACGATAGAAGAGGCTCGCAGGATCCGTGATTCCAGGCCGAACGAACAGGACGAGTCTCTGTTCATCGGAATACATGACAACGAATTTCGGCAATTCGGGCCGTGGACCTACTAAGCTCATGTCTCCGAGCAAAACATTCCACAGTTGAGGAAGTTCGTCGAGCTTGTACCGCCGAAGAATGCGGCCAACACCAGTGACACGCGCATCTTGCGAGACTGTAACTCCGGCGGGCGCCGTAGATGCGGACTCATTCATTGAGCGAAACTTTATAATCTGGAATAGTCGACCGTTCTTTCCGACGCGGCATTGGCGAAAGAATATTGGGCCGCGGGAATTAGACTTGATGCAGAGAGCCACCAAGGCAAACAACGGAAAAAGAAAAACCAAACCCACAGCCGAAGAGATGACGTCCCCAATTCGCTTGCCGTATTGAGCATAGAAGCCGAGCGACGGGGATCCCCTTTCCACAGGGACGCGCTGGATGTCATTTGGATTGTTTTTTTCTTCAGACAATAGTGGAAGCGTTTGCATTGCAGTGGACTACTCGTGATTCGGAGACCGTCTCACGGACTACGCGAATAACATGCTCGATTTCCTGTTCGGTCATGCCGGGAAAAATTGGCAGTGAGAGACAGGAAGAGAACTGTTTTTCCGCGTTCGGAAAATCACCTATTTTGTAGCCGTACGTGCGTCGGTAATAAGGGTGCAAGTGCAGCGGAATGAAGTGCACGCTACAGGAGACCCTGCGCTCATTCATGGCTCGAATTAAAGTTTCTCGATCGAGGCTCAGGCGATCCAACCGAAGACGTAGAATATAGAGATGCCACGAAGTAGTGCGATCCGGGCGAACTTCGGGGACCACCAACTCGTCAAGTAGGGAAAAAGCTTCGTTGTAGCGCTGGGCGATCGCCTGACGGGCCTGCCACATCGCGTCACACCTTGCTAATTGGACAAGACCGATTGCCGACTGAAGGTCGGTAAGGTTGTATTTGAAGCCGGCGTCGAGAACCTCATATCGCCAAGAACCGTCGGCACGATAACGCTTCCAAGCATCGCGCTCGATGCCATGTAGGCGCATCAGTCGAATGCGTTGTGCAGCCTCAGAATTCCAGGTGGTCACCATTCCACCTTCGCCAGTGGTCAGAGTTTTGGTCGCGTAAAAACTGAAACAGGTAAACTCACTGACCTGGCCGATGCGCTTGCCGCGGTAATCGGACGGAAGCGCGTGCGCCGCGTCCTCGACCATCCGAACCTGATGCTTCTGAGCCAACGTCAGGAGCTCATCCATGTCGCAAGCTTGTCCGCCAAGGTGGACCGGTATGATCGCCTTCGTTTTCGACGTGATGCGTCTGGCCGCGTCTTCCGGATCCAAATTCATTGTGACCGGATCAATGTCGACAAGAACCGGGCGTGCCTTTAGATAGGTGACGGCCTCTGCGGTGGCGGTAAATGTCGTGGTAGGCAGCATCACCTCATCACCCCCGCGGACACCCGCCGCTTCGAGCGCCAGGTGCAACGCAGCGGTTCCCGTTGAAACCGCGATAGCATCTTGCGCATTCACATACTTCGCGAATTCCTTTTCAAATTCGAAGGTCTTCGGCCCCATCGTCAACCAGCCGGACCTGATGACTTCGCTCACGGCTTGCGCTTCTTCCTCACCGACTGCAGCCCGATGAAACGGAACCGAGATCTCTATGTAATTTGCTTTCATGGCTTTTTTATAATTCCTAAGTAGTGTGTACAGAGTGGCGTCAGCATGGATAAAAGACGACACAGGGAAGGCGAAAAGAGGGCAACAAACCGGGCGATCGGAGGCGCAAGAACAACGCGATCAAGATCGAGCGCGTACCCTGGAAAGAGTTGGCTGATTCTTCGGCGAGTTACTCCACTGACATCTGGGTTTTTTGGATTGGATATGAAGAAATCGAACCACAAAATCAAGCCGTCAGGTTTCGTTACGCGACAGATCTCGGCTGCAAGATTAGCCTGTGTCTCCTGATTGAGGACAGAAGAGAAGGCAGTGAACTGCATTACTACATCAAAAGACTCGTCTTCAAAATCGAGAGCGTTGGCATCTCCGCATTGAAGGCTCATTCCGTCAGGACACAATTCTCTTCCACGAGCAATACTGTCAAAGAGCAAATCGATTCCGACCAAATTTTGGGGTTTTGCCCCCCACTGCACAAACTGGCGAAGCCAGAATCCTGATCCGCAACCGACTTCAAGGATCCTTTTCTGCTCGAGCTGGGCACACCCGTGCCGCCTGAGTAAGCTAATCGTCTTCCTTTCCAATTGCTGGCGCGCGATTAGATTCTCTTCCTTGAAGACCGAGTATCGATCTCCTGGCACATTCCGCTCTCGGCGGAGATACGCTTCACGAATCCGCGCGCTCTCTGCCTCTGACAGTCGAGGGTTAATCATTCTGTGAAAAACGGGGTGAAAAGAGAATTTACAACCGTCGATTGAACTTTATAAATGAAATTCCGAACCAAATGGATCGACGCGGATGGATGCGTCTTGCATTAATCCTCTGCTTTCGATTCGGCTACGTGTCTAAGGTTCATCGTTTCCCTTTGCGGTCCTTCGCTTGAAACTTCTTTCTCTACTTCGCCCGACTTGGAACGGGTAGCGACGAGGCGATTGACCAAAAGATCTTCGAATTGCTCTGCGATTTCTTTTCTATTGTAGTGGTTAGATGCATACTCGCGGCCGTTCTCCCCCATTCTTCTTTGGAGTGCGGGGTCACGGAACAGGGTTAGGATTGCCTCCGCCATTGCCGGAGCGTCTTCGGGTTCAACGCAAATGCCACAATGTGCGTTTTCTACAACTCGTTGTGCTTCACCCTGCATGGCCGCGACCACGGGAACTCCTGCGCCCATAGACTCAAACAATTTGGAGGGCAACGTCCCCTTGAACAAATCATGACGACGTAGCGTGATCAACATGACGTCCATCGCGGTGAAGATCTCTGGCATACGCGCTGCTGGTAACGTAGAAAAGAAAGAAACGTTAACTAATCCATCGAGCTTCGCCTTCTCCTGGAGCCGATGCTTCTCGGGTCCGTCGCCGATCAATAGAAATTGAATCTTATCGAACTTGGCAAGCACATTAGCAGCTTTAAGGACTACCTCGAGACCATAGACGAGGCCGTGCAGACCCGCATAACCAATAACAAACTTGCCTGCCACACCGAATTCGCGGCGAACGCGCTCCCGACTTGCAAGGGCCTGGGCAGTTGCCACGATGAATTCCGGAGACACACCGTTCGTCATGAGGTGGATTCTTGTTTCAGGGCAACGTGTCCGGATGCTATCGACAATTCCTTGTGTTTGTCCAGTTACCAAGCTCGCGCGACAATAAAGCCATTCTTCCGCCCACGTAACGCATCGAATCAAGCGCTGATTGCGCAGAACGCCCAGGACGACCGCCGATTCCGGCCAGAGATCAGAAATATTTAAGACGAACTTTGCATCTTTCAGCTTGCTCAATAAATAACCGGAGAACCCAACAAATAAAGGTGGAGACTCCGCAAAAACAACGTCCGCATTTTCAAGAGTCCACCACCCGAAGACAATCGATAGCAGAGAGAAGGACAGATAATTGAGAATCCGCGGGACAAAGCTCTTCTTTTTTGTGGTATATGCCCAAATCCGGACAATGCGAATGCCAGCTTCCTCTTCTATCATTGTTAGGCGGCCGCGATAGCCTGGGTAAATCTTCCCTTTGGGATAGCTCGGAAGTGCCGTCAACACCGTGACGCGATGGCCTGCGTTTGTCAGCCGCTTAGAAAGGTCCGACAGCCGATTCTGGGCGGCACCGGTTTCCGGCGGATAGTACTGCGTAAGGAAGATAATGCGCATGCCTAATCAGGAGATCCAAAAGACTGTGCTGTGCTCCACTCTTGATGACGATGTGGACCGGTTCAGATAATCGTCGGGATTTTCATAGGAATTCGAACGAGAGCTGGAATTTTCTGGAAGCGAGCGTAGTTCACGCGTGAGCAACGGATCGTTCGTGTATCTCCGTACAAGAGTCGTCCGCGATCTCGTAGGTTTTCCCACAGGACTTGCAGACTATCACCGGTGATGGGTGCAACAATCGCACGCCGCAAGAACAGACCCAACCGACCTGCTTAGCCGGCACACCCATCATCAAAGCATAGTCGGGAACATCTCTTGTGACGACAGCGCCAGCGGCCACGAAGGCATACTGCCCAATCGTCGTGCCGCACACTACGGTTGCATTGGCGCCGAGGGTTGCTCCCCGCTTTACCAGCGTCTCTTGATATTCATTTCGCCGATTAATATGGCTCCGCGGGTTGATCACGTTTGTGAAGACCATCGAAGGTCCACAAAAGACGTCGTCTTCGAGTTCGACGCCGGTGTAGACCGACACATTGTTTTGTACTTTGACGTTTTTCCCTAGCCGCGCGCCAGAGCTGATCACTACGTTTTGACCCAGATTGCACCCGGGCCCGAGCACAGCTTTCTCCATGATGTGGGAGAAATGCCAGATCTTTGCTCCATCTCCGATCTGGCATGGCTGGTCAATGACCGCCGTCGGGTGAGCAAAATACTTTGGCAGTTCCTGAATAAGAGAAACTCTTGACCCATCTTTATTCAGTGAACGCCCGCATGCATCGAGAACTTTCAGTACATGCAGCGCGTCCTCGCCACTCGTGCGCGGCTTTGCCTTCGTCCTGACACACTCTAAAAAGTGTTCGCATTCTTTCTGCAGAGGCTCTTCTTTGCGAATTGGGATGACCTGGCCTCCGTCGCGTTCCGCTACCGGCTTGCGTTCAATCCAGTTAATCTTGTGTCCATATAGCACCAGTTTCTTTTCAGGTTCCAGATCGTCGAACACTGCCATCTTCTCGGTGCCAATGACGCAAAGCTTCTGCTCTTTGAAGGGATGCAGCCAGCTTACAAAGATGTGTGCCTTAACACCGCTCTGAAACTCCAGAGTGCTCAGAGTAGTGTCCACAATGGGAGGATTCAAGTAACTGCCGCCTTGCGCCGCTGCATACAAAGGTACTTCGTCAAGCATCTGAAGGATCACAGAAATATCGTGCGGCGCAAAACTCCACAGAATGTTCTCTTCGGTACGGAGCTTCCCGAGATTCAGACGCGAAGAATATATGTATCGGATTTTTCCCAAGTGACCTAACTGGATCAGTCGGTTGAGCTCGGTGATCGCTGGATGGTACTCTAGAATGTGCCCAACCATCAGAACGGCGCTTTGCGCCTTTGCCAGCTCAACCAGTTCGTTGCCCTCGCTCGCGGTTAGGGCCAGAGGCTTTTCTACGAAAACATGTTTGCCCGCTTGAAGCGCACGTCTGGTCAGGTCGAAGTGCAATGCGGCGGGCGCCGCGATCACTATTGCGTCTACGGCTGACTTTCTCAGGATGGCGTCATAGTCCTTCGTGGTCGGAATTCCGTATTCCTTGCGAACACGATCTAACGTCTCGTCATTGACGTCGCATACGGAATCCAGTGCGCCCAGTGAATGAAAATTGCGTACGAGATTCTTCCCCCAGTAACCCGCGCCAACAACGCTTACGCGTGCGGCTTGCTTTGCTGTCTCTGTGCGCGTCATGGATTCTCCTGTTACTCCAGATAAAAATCGGCAATGGCCGCTATGACCGAGCGCTGCTGTTCTTCAGTGAGTTCGGGAAAGATCGGCAGGGAAAGAACTCTGAGGCCCGCGGCCTCGGATTCACGAAAATCTCCCGGCTTATGTCCTAGATAGGCGAACGCCTTCTGAAGATGCAATGGCTTCGGATAGTAGATTTCTGTTGGAATCTCATGGCTCTGCAGATGCTCGCGCAATGCATCTCGGTCCCGAACGCGAATCGTGAACTGGTTGTAAACGTGCGTAGAATCCGGAGGCGTTACGGGCAGTTTTATCATGGACTCTAGACGGAACTCGTGGAACACCTCGCGGTATCGCTCGGCATTCCTCCTGCGCCCTGTCGTCCACTGCTTGTATTACTCAGTATGGCCATTATCTTTCTGGATTAGTGAGAACGGCTCGCGGATCTAAGTCTGCAGCTACCTGCTGAGTTCTTGCAGATCGGAACGACGACATCTGGTTCCATTGCTGCTGTGCCCAAATTTCAGCTATGAAGGCGCGAGAAATGTCTCCGAAACTGACTAGCCGACTCCCCCTGCGATATGAATCGTACTGCTTCCGAAAGACTCTAGAGTCGAAAAGACCGAATTCATCAAGAAGGCTCTTCTGGAAGGTGTGCTCGATTAAATCTGCGAGCTCACGCTTTAGCCATAGTTCTTCCGGAGTCGTAAACCCCTGCTTGTCTTTTCGCCAGCGTACGACGCCGGGCAGTTCGGGGAAGCCTTGACGTAGGAGGCTCTTGGTCCACCCTCGATTGAACTGCCACTCCGGAGGCAGGCTGAGCGCAAAGTCAACGAGCCGGTGATCAAGGAACGGATGGCGGACTTCCAGAGAATGGGCCATTGAGTTCCGATCCTCATAGTGAGTCAGGGCGGGGATGGAAAAAGCGTCGATGTCTGCAATTTGCCGCGACCGCATTCCTTTTTCAGCCCAGACCTGCACAGGGCTGTAATCCTTTCGTAGAACTCTGAGCTTCGTGTTGTTGAAATAAGGAATATATCGTTTCGCTTCCGACAGGCGAAACTGGTGGACCGCAGTGCGCCTGATAGCACTCCAAAAAAACTGGTTCAGTGCGATGCCATATCGACCTGTTTGCAGGAGATCGCGAAGATGAAAGAAAAAGAACTTCAAGTACCCGAGCAACACTTCATCGCCACCCTGCCCACTCAAAAGCACAGTGACGTTCGTATCTTTCTTAATCGTGTGGAACATTCCGTACTGCGCTACGACACTTAGGCCTCCGAAAGGCTCGTCGCTGTGGTGCAACACCTGAAGCAGCGTTTCCTCAAGATGCGGCACTTGGAATCGAAACTTGACACTTTTCAATCCCAGGGACCGGTTGACCGCATTAATGAAGGGCTCCTCATTAAATTGCACCTCATCGGAGACTACGGAATAGGTTTCCATTTCATCGGCGCCTGCCTGTCTCACCGCAACGGCTAGGGATGACGAATCCAGGCCGCCGCTTAGAAGCAACCCCACCTTGACGTCACTTCTCAATCGGATTCTTGTGCTATCGATCAGCAATTCACGAAACTCTTCGTGCGCAGTTGCAAGACTCGGAGAGTCCCGTCTTCCGTAGGTCCAATACGGTTTGCTGTTGACTCTCCCGATTGACAAATCACAAATGAGATTTGTCTTTGGCGCTGCCTTCGTGATCCCACGGAAGAATGTTTCCAGGGAGTGATCCAAAAGGCCTTGCGCAAGAAAGATGGACAAGACTCCAAGGTTCGGCTCTTTCTTTGGGAGCAACTGAATAAGTTGCTTGATTTCGCTCGCGAAATACAGCTCGTCATTTTTAAATAAAAGATACAGAGGTTTGATCGAAAACCGGTCACGACTCAGTACGACACGGCGTGAGCGCAGATCAGCAATCGCAAGAGCCCACATCCCATTCATCCGTCCGAAAGCCGATTCACCAAACTTATCGTAAAGACGAAGAATGACCTCAGTGTCCGTTTCTGTTCTGAATGCATACCCGTATGATTTCAGTTCTTCGCGCAACTCGACAAAATTGAAGATTTCTCCATTGAATATGATCCAGCGCCCTTGGCCATCCGTCATCGGTTGTTGTCCCGCAGAAGACAAGTCAATAATGGACAGTCGCCGATGCCCCAAGAAAATATCAAAGGGTCGATTACCAAGCTGAGTGGTGGAGCCATCGGCGCTGTTCAATCCAAGGTAATTTGAATCGTCCGGCCCCCTGTAAGAAACCAGGTCTGTCCATGAGACAAAACGGGGGAATTCCTCCGGAGGGAAGAAGCCACGAAATTTAATTGAGCCGAATATTCCGCACATTGTTTCTATTGTTTAGAAGTTCAGCAGCTTGCTGGAGGATACGAAACTAAATGCGAGTGGGCACGGACCCATTTGTGAGTAGAGTGTACAATATCACCAATTTTTCCCCTTCCCGCTCCCAATTGAATTCACGCAGGAAGAGTTCTCTGCCGTTTTTCCCCATCTCTGCAGCCTCTTCCGGATGAGAAAACAACCATTGGATCGCACCTGCGATCTCCTGTGGATCTTCCGGATTAACGGTCAAACCACATCGATTTCCTTCGACAAAAGGCTTCCAATCACCGAAATTAGGGGTAATTACCGGGACACCTGCAGCAAGGGCTTCGTAGAGTCTGTTCGAGCGCACGGAATCAGTGTTAAGTGCCCTACCGAAGAGAACGATGGCTGCAAATGAGTGTGACAATTCTGAAAGCATTTGAGATCTCGTCAGTTGTCCCCGATAGTCAATGCGACGCCAGCCGAGTTTCGTGCTGAGTTCTTGGTACAGAAGGGGTGATTCACTACTGCCACCGAGAACGAGTTTCACAGGCAATCTCTCTGGAAGTAAGCCGAGAGCGTCAACCATGGGATGCGCTCCTCGAAATATGTGGAGGCCTCCAAAGCTGACGAGGACATTCGATACGGATCCCGATTCATAAAAAGCATTGGAACCTTTGAACTCAGAGGCGAGCGGATAGTTGTTCAAAGTAATTGGGTGTTTTCGAGTGTAGTTGAGGCGCTCGCTGATTTTTTCGTCAGCGGTTACAACCGCAGCAAAACACCTGCAGGCCGCGCTTTCAAACGCATCCGCTAGAATGGAGATAAAGCTGCGCAATTTTCGAGGGATCCATGGCTTCTCGAGCACATCTTTCGGCAGGTCCTCGTGCGCATCGTAAACTACGCGTCGTCCGCTAGCTGAGAGCAGAAGGCCAACTGGAATCAATTCCGGGTCATGAAGGTGGTAAATGGCTGCGGCCTCCCTGCGAGCCAATTTATAGACTTGCCAAACACTTCTAGTCATGCGCAAGAAGCGGTTATTCTCTGGAGGGATCCGCAAAAGGCGAATTCCATTAGAATTGACATACTCCGCCGAAGGAACGATAAGCGTTACCTCGTATCCCGCCTCGGTGAGCGTCTTACTCTCCTTGTGGTAGATGCGAATGTCCAAAGGCGAGTGAGCAGAACTAAGCATGCATACGGTCTTAGACAATGTACGCTCGTTCGCAGTGTTTATCGCTGATGACATTTCTAATTACCGGAATCAGAGGCAGCGCGCAGCATTGGCGATTGCACATGAAGTTCTCGCACCCCCATCATTCCAAAACCACCTTGACTCAACGAAGCGATGCTCGTCTCTTCGGGATTGGGATAACCCGATGTCGTGAACCAGCCACGTACTTCGACGGGTGTATGCAAGTGGTAGAATCTAGGCGTTAGAGTATCAAAAAGATTGACCGCCTTGAGCCTCAAGGGAACGATCCGGCGCTTTTTGTTACCAAAGAAGCGTAGCATCCAGAGTCGAAGCAGCAGAATTGCTGCCCCTGCGAAACACAGATATTTAAGCACTGGCAAGGGCAAAGGCCTTAGGATGGATTGCAGGGTCTTGGCCGTCGTAAGCTTCAATTTGAAGATCGGAGATAGATCGCTGCGATACAACCACACGAAATACCGTCCACCCTGTTTGACCAAGGGGGCCAGTGCAGAAAAAGACGCTCGCGTGCTCGTAGTGTGATGAAGGACTCCGTCAGAGTAGATGACGTCAAAGGTATTCGGGGCAAACGGTGGATGTTGAACGTCCCCTTGCACAAAATGAACTCTTCTGGACTCCTCTCCGGCAAAGTGTCCTTTTTCCTTTTCTGCTCTTTCCGTGCTTTCGCCATAGTCCAACCCGATAATCTCTGGACCACTGGCGCCTATCCCTGCTGTCAGCGTGCCGTTGCCACAACCCGCGTCCAGAACCAGCATGTCGTTTAAGCTGCCGGGTTCGACCCGAAGATAGTCATAGAAATATTTTACGCGCGTCGCAAGATCAAGTTCCCACGTCAGTTCCCCATATTCGTACATTGACCATTGTGTATCGAAGGAGTAGCCCCTCGTTACTTTCTCTTCGTTTTTTTCAGTCAATAATTCAGGTGCGTCGGTATGGAGCCGATCCCTGAATTGCTCCAGGTATTCTAGGGGCAAGACTCTGCAGTGAGGCATAAGCATCCGCGGAACGCCTCTCCAAATTGGGTACTTAGCTCCACACGAAGAAAGTAGAAGCCCAGCAGAGATTTCGTCGGATGAAGGCTCACATTCGTAAATCAACATACGCAGACTATCCTGGCATGCTGGACAGCGCAGGAATTTCAAAATCCGTTTGTTCATAATTCTCCCTCAATTAACCTATAAAAAGCCGACCGAACCAACGTGATTCCAAATTAACTCGCTGCGGGTTCCAAACTCTCTCGGAGGGTCCTCTTGGACGCATGCACCGGCTGTCTGTCAAACCACCAGGAAACGGCTGTGACCAGGATGGCACCATTCGATGCCAAGACAATTGGAAGCGAAGTCGAATTCAGAAACCAAAAGGTAAACACCAGAAAAGAGTACAGCGCGACAGAGCATACAGTCTTCTTTCGGCGAACAGTGAAAATGTGAAACCATTGCATGACGAAACCAGCCAGGACGCCCCCGAGGAGAACACCAGGTATACCAAAATCCGCGTAAAGATCGGCGATGAAGGCACTATTGAAGGCTACTGTATCGAGGTCGCTGGGACGCGCTGCATACCCTCCGACGTACAGGGGGGTGTTAAAGGGAGCCCAACCCATCAATCGGGCAAACTTGTCGATTGAGCGACCCATTAGGTATTGGTGGTGGTCTGGGAAAACCTCAAAGTAGTAATAGGCTACTTCCGAGGGTGTGTAAAAGAGACGCTCCACGATGTCAGAAACGGCGTCACCTAGAGTGCCCAGTCCTTGATATGCAGTAACGGCCACGCCCAAGGGAAAAAGCAACACGCCGATGAGAAGGATCGCGACGGTCCTTCGACTGATTATCCCGCCGCGGATAAAGTAGATTAAGAAACCGATTAGGGCGACGATGGCTGCGACTGGAAGCTTTGCGGCGGAAAGGGAGCAATAGAAAAGGGCTATTGCCGTGGTTCCAATGAACAGATTGCGCCACAACTTTTTTCTGGTCTGAATATAGACTCCCAGAGAGACAATCACAAGAAATGGAAAGACAACAGAACGCAAAACGTAAAAGACGTAAAGAAGCGGGCTGTCCAGTAACTTAAAGGAATCCTCCCGGAGTAGAGCGACCTGTAAGTACTCTCCGGGGTTCCTCCAAAGGTAAAACAAAGGAATCGTATCAATCGAGCGAATATAGATCACTGAAAGAAATATCGACGGAATTAGTAAGAATAGATAAATCGTTCGAAGCCGTTTGGGGTTGTTGATCGGCACTATTTTCGCTCGAAAAAACTGCTCGGTCTCCAGCCTGCGAAATCTACAAAATGCATTAGCTGACAGACACCCTACCGGCACTGTGATTAATGCGGTGTGCACGGCAAATAGGAACCGCGGACGGTAAGGACCAGCCTGATCGGCGAAGACGATGAAGGCAGGCAAGAAAATCATAGTTAGATACGTGAGGTACCAGAAATTTACGATCGTTACCCGTCTGAAGTTGAACAGCGGCGTACTTTTTTTTGTCAACCACAACGAGAGCGCGATGACAATGCCCGATCCTAGCGCTTGCTTAAAGCCCAGATATTCAACACAAACAACAAATGTGATGATCACAAGCAAGAAAGACCCAAATGCATCTATCCTCGTTGTAATTACGCGCTGACTGCCTTTTGCACTTGCTCGTAGCATAAGATCTCTTTAATTCGCGATATACGGAGACGCGTTCTTGGCGGGATAGACTCTCTGATTTAATAAGGACTCCCAGAATCTAAACCTGAAGTCACTTCTCTCGCCTCCAACCATGTGAGCGTACCCAGAATTAGCAGACTGAGTGGAAGCGGAACAATTAGCGCATTTGTAGATGAGATGCGAAACGCAGAAAGTAGAACCCAACAGGAAGCGAAGCTTGCAAGCGCGATCGCGCAGTTCTTGGCGTTGATTGCCTTGTGGTGGCGCGCATCGATAGCGCTCCGAAGCGCAATGTAAACCGCGTAAGGCACCGCTCCTAGCATTATGATGCGGATCGTCATCGATATCTCCGCGAAATTCCGTCCAAGATAGACACGAACCAACGGCCCAGCAAACATTTCGGTCAAGATCGTCAAAAAAAGCGAAGCGATGAGCGAAAGTTGCAAGACTACTGAAACGTGACTCCACAGCTCTTCACTGGCTCCACGGGCGATCAGTCCACTCGCTTTTGGCAACAACACTAAACCGATAGGCGCAAAAACCGCAGCGATCATTCCTAACACAGACACACTGAACGCGACATAGCCAGCTTCTTGCACGCCAACCTGATGCGCAACTAAGAATGCCGGCAAGCCCAACAGCACCATCAATGCAAAGTCCCCCGGCATGCGTGGAGCACAGTAACGGAGGAGCAACTTCGCTTCGCCGAGCGAGTTCGTTGCCATAAGTTGCCACGGGGTAAGAACTAGTCCGAGTGAAGAGACGAAAATAGAAAGTAATCCAATTCTCTTAAGTACGGCTCCCACATCGTGGGAAACTCCCAAGAATCCCAGGAGGGGAACAACGGCAAGATTGGTGAACTGAAGAATATTCGCCCTAGCCATCAGCATGTGCCCGCGGAAATAGGAGTACACGACTGCGTGAAGAATTAGACCTCCAGTGATCAGGCTCACGGGAAAGGCTAGAGCCTTGTAAGAGGCACTTCCGTAGATGAGGTACGCAAAGCTCGAAGGCATCAGGTTGGTCAAGGTAATTAGAATTGCTGCGGCCGCTCCGACGCACCACAGCGTTGCGCCAAAGATTCGGTCGCGGCGCCCGGCTAGATCCTCTCCCGCCGAGATTGCAAGGTATCTAGGCAAACCAATTCCGAAACCGAGAAGGGCTATCGGACAAACTGTGGAGATTGTTCGGCGCGCAACTGCATACTCCGAGAACCCTTCTTTGCCCAGATAGTGCGCCGCCAGCTTGTAGACCACAATCTGGCTGGCCATGACGGCGAACTCTGTCAGGAATGTTGGGCCGTATTCCCTAATCTGGGCCACACTCGCATCGGACAGACGGAGGAACATTCCGCGCAGGGGCATTACCCTCGGCGTTTCAATGGTGGCCATAGAGGTGATTTCTGAATGTCAGGGATATACACGAGCGAGGATCGTCGCGCCGTCTTAACGGCTTCGATGTCTACCGCGTCGACTTCGACAGAAATAGAGCGCTGAATTAATTCGAGAGAAAGCACGAAACGGTAAGTTCCCTTTTTCCGTCGCAGAATCCCTTGAAGACCAGCGAGGGGGCCAGACTTGATGCGCACATTACCTCCCAGCTCTAGGTACGGACACGGTTTCGCGCAAAACGTGCCAGAGAGCCCATTGCGCAACGCTTCCATTTCTTCTTGGGGGAGAGGCGTTGGCTGGCCGCCGAATCCAACAAGATGAACCACGCCGGGAACCTGCAGCACGCTCAGTCTTTCTTGCAGCTCAATACGCACAAAGACATAACCGGAGAACAGAGGCACCTGAAGTTTGACCCGGCGGTCCTTCCAGCGGCTTACCCTTTCGTAGAGAGGGAGAAAATACTCGATGGAGCGCAGCTCCAGCTGTTTGGCCACACTTTTTTCGTGCTGGGCGCAAGTGTAAACGGCATACCAATGCAACTCTACAGGAGAAGACGCATAGGAAGGCGCCAATGCTTGATTCAGATTCAGTTGATGCAAATTGCCCATCTGATCGGCTCCCGGTCCGCTTCTAAACTCAGATACAGCTTCGCCCCGTCACTTACAGGGTATAGGTGACCTAACCCTTTTACTTTGTATTAGGTACAAATCCTTTACTTCAGGCACCCGCGCTGGCGTCTTTGGCTCTGGGCGGATCCGCATCCTGATATTCAGCTTCCGGCACAGGGGGTTGTGTGCTATGGCCGTTGCGCGAAATCAGTGGGAAACGTGCCGCACAGGTCTGAAAAACTTCCTGCGCAAATACTTTCCCAGGATCCTGCGGATCAATCTCCTGCCAGCGAGCAGTGCCTAACACCCATACCACCCCGGATAGCATGGTGCAAAAGACACCAAGAGAGATAATCATCAGCCGCGGTGGAAACGACTTGTATTCCGGAACCACCGGCGCATCCAATTCCTTCACTGATGGAACTTCTTTCGCTTCTTGCACTTTCGCCAACTCATATTGCTTGGTCAGCGTCTCAAAAACGGCTTCTCGGATCTTCAATCGCCGCAGCTTGTCAGCAAACGGTACGCCCAGAATCGGTAGCTGACGCAACGTTGGATAAGGGGTATCGGCAGCGGGGTCATTCCCGCTATCTGAAGTATTGCCCGCTTTGCCACCAAGCCTCCGCAGCTGCTGGCGCAGTTCGTTGATACGCGCCTGCGTCGAACGCACCCGGACGTTATTGTCGGAATAAATCTGCTTCAATCCTTCCAACTCCGATTGCGTGGCAATGAGCTGGCCCTCCAGTGTTGCTGCTGCTTCCACCATCGCCTTGCCCTGTTCGCTGATATCGATTGCACCCTTATTGCTGGCGAATTCGCTGAAATCTTTCTCGGCAGCTTCCAGGTCCTGCTTCACTGCGTCCAATCGGCCCTCCAGAAAAACGCGCTCACGATGTGCGGAAGAAGTGCTGACTTGCTCGATTAGCGTGTTGAGCTCTTCAACGTACGCACCGGCCATGCCCGCAGCGCGCTTTGGATCGCGGTCTGTCACTGTAATGGTAATGATCCCGCTCTTACGGTCTTCACTGATGCTCGTACGCTCGGCCAGCTTTTCGCGGGCTTTTACCTGGAGCCCCCGCCAATAGACCTTTTTCAGGTCAAACCGATCCACGATGCGATCCTCGACCGTCCGGCTTCGCAATACACCCACAAACAACGCGCCGGTACTCTTCATTCCCAAAAGATCCCCCGCCAACATTCCAAGCCCGCCGCCGCCCGCTAGCTGGCCGCCCCCCACTAGCCCCGCCATCATTGCGAGATTTCCGGCAGACTGAGAATCGGGAGGCATCAGCTGTGCCGTAGATTCGTACCGTTTGGGGATCAAGAAGGCGATCAGAGTTGCCGCGAGTAGTCCTGCGATCGCACAACGGACCAGAAATCGACGTTTGTTCCAAAGCTGGCGCATTTGTACGAGCAATTTGCCTTGAAAGAATCGATCATCCAATTCATCAAAGCGAGGATCATCCGCGTCGATTTGATCCAGTTTCACGAGCTCCGATTTGGAAATCATAGCTCCCACTTAGCCGAGCTCCAGTTGTTGCTTTGTTACTGCCTGAATCATTGCTCGAGCTCCTGTGTTTTACCCTTCTCTGAAATTCGTTTCATGCGCCTTCCCACTCCTCGGCTACGGATGGCCTCCAACGGGGACAAAGGTGATGCCCACGGAGGAGGTCACGTTGGTCTGCGGGCCGTGAGCCAGGATCGGGAAGCTCCATTGTTCATACTGGACAGAAGTGTTCACGTTCCACACCTTGCGGAACCAGAAATCTGCGCGCACCGAGGCGTCATTGATGGTTCCGCCGCCCGGCACAAACTTCGGGCTGACTTGAGCATGGCGGTAGCCAAATTCGAGGTGGGTGCGAGCGCCAATCCAGTATCGACTCCAGGCTTGAATGGCTTTTCCATCTCTCCCCACGGGGTTTCCGATGAGCTGACCCTTGTTTGTATAGAGATCGTGATAAAAACTGTCGAAATAAATGAAATACCCTGCCGGCTCAGGAAAGGGGACGTCGGTGTAGGCCCCTTCCACTCTCAAATCCAGCTTGTTTAGGCCTGGAAGCTTCGGAAAATAAACGCCGGTATTGATCCCAGCGCGGCGCCAATCGGCCCACGGTGAGGTGTTGTCATCCGCGAGCGAATCCACATAAAAACTTAGTGGGTAGTGCGGGATTGGGATTCGATAAGAAGCATTGAAGCCGGCGGTGCGCTTTCCGGGATCATTGGATGGATTTTCGTTCGCGATTGTAGTGATGCTCACATAGCTATTCCACACAGAGCGCATCGTTAAGGGCCGGCCGAGTCCGCCCATCACCACGGTCCTGGAAAAACCAACTTCCAGATTGGGCAGCGGCATGAAGCTGAATTTTTCTCCGTGGAAAATCGCACTGGGCGGAAATTGGTGTCCGTCCATGTTGCCGAAAAACAAATCCAGGTGCATGGGGCCGAAATAACGAAAGATCCACGGAAGAATGATGGGGGTAATGCGATTCAGCTGAATCATTCGCATAGGTACGGCGTTGTCACTGAAGTTCAGCGCGCCCATCCTGCTGGGGCCCCAGTAGATACTCTGCTGTCCGAAGGTTAGTTCCCAATTACTGAAATTCAGGCCGACGTACGCATCCAAAAGCTGGAACTGACTTGTTGCTGGGATGGGAGTGCCAGGCTGAACAGGATTGGCGTCAGCCTGCGCGATAAAATTGCGTACTGGAGTCGAGTAGGCGGGGCCCGATGGAGCATATTGATATTCGCCGCGCGTATAGGCTACCCATCGTCCGGCTGTAGCCCAGCCAGAAAAGCCCGTCACATTATTCACGCCCTCCTGGTAAGGGCGTCCGTAGTCGTTTGTTAGCGTCTCGCCAAAATGCTCGGAATCCGTGAGGGGCTTTCCCAAAATCCCGGTAAACCTTGTGTAGACGGATTCGAGGTGCGCTCCGACATTTCTGCCACCATCCACCAACAGCTCGCCATCGGCCGCAAATTCTCGTTCAAGCGCGCGCAGCATGGCGCTCACATCCGGGGATTCCGCAATCTTCCCCTCGAGTGGCCCCTCAAAAGGCTCCGAAGCCTCCGACAGCAGACGGGCACATTCCAGCCGAGTCCACGGCCGTTGCCCTACCATTCCGGTATTCACGTAACCGAGAGCAATCAAACGATCGAAGATCGGATACACCCAACTATCGAGTGGCACATACGGAGATCCCTGATTGCCCGGCCGCGAGGCAGATTCACTGCGGAAAGTGTGGCTGAACGAATTCCAGACCGCGCCACCCAATTCCGGGTCATGATGCCGAGAGTACGTCTCCTGCGCGATCATGGTGCCTACAATGCCGCCAATAAACACATCCGAAGGAAAATGCTGACGCGCGCGAATGCGGGAAAAACTGACCACCGAAGCAAGGCCATAGGCCAACAACTTAGGAAGGGGTCCTGGGTATTCGTGGGCGATTACGCCAGCAACGGCCCAGGCTGCGGCCGCGTGTTCCGAGGGAAAGGAAGTGCCCCCGTTCTGAAAAAAAAGCCCTTGACCGAAGTCTTGATTGGGCCGACTCCGCCCGGCGGCGTACTTCATAGCCTCGACTACAACGAAACTGTTGATGGCCGCTTCGCCCGCAAGAAAGCCCGTCTCGCGCCAGTGCTGGTCGTGGTTCCGATAACTCAGGAGATACATCCCACCTGCTCCGCCGAGAAGCGCTGCTAACGTGACGTTGGATAGATTGTTGTAGTTACTAAGGGTGCTCGGATTGTGGGAAAGGTGACGGCTGTACTGCGCATCCGTTTCCATCAACCCGGCCGTCACGCCGGCAATCGGTACGAGCCATTGCGTGTCCGAAAAGCGCAACTTGGCCGGACTGGTCCAGATTTCCTTTTGATCCTGAAAGAAATCTTGTCCTAGTCGCTTCCAGTTGTGCTGCGTCGTGAACGTGGGCTCGTCCTCCAGACGGATGGAGATGTGCTTTGCCGGTTTCTTTTCCGGCTGGAAGGCATTCGAGTCTGTGTTCGCGTTTTCCGAGCTACTACCCTGTGCCGAGTCTTGTGGAACACCCGCCCCACAAACAGGGGCAACGGCCAACCAGGTTGTAGCCACCGAACCAAGCAGCATAGCGACCACCTTCCTCAAGAGCGCTCTCCCTTACGGGTGGATGTAGGCCACGGCAAGAGCGACGGACGAGGCGAGCTGGGCAGCCTGCATTATTTGTGCCCAATTGGGACCGCCAACCTTAATCGCCTTTTCCGGAACGACCACGGTGTCCCCGGCCCTGAGCGTGGTGTTCATGGGGTCGCCCATCCACCATCCAGAACCATTGTTTTTGGCCGAGATCACCGATCCATCCGCGCGGATCACAAAAACCGCTTTCTTATCCGCCAAAGGCGTTAGGCCGCCCGCCTGACTGAGATACCATTTCGCGGAAAGACCAGACCGATAGCTGATGGCCGTAGGGTTAAACACCTGTCCGTTCACCATCACGTAGTTTTCTTTCTTTGGCACGACGAGAACATCGCCGTCGCGCAAGGTAACGTCCGCAGCCGTGTCTTTCCATTCCTTTGTTCCCGGCTGCACATGAATCACGACACGGCCAATCGGCTCGCTCGCGACAAGCTGATTCAAGGTGGCGTCGGTCCGCGCCAGCGCGGTCAGCTTTGCATTCTTCTCGTCCGCGTTTGCTTCGGGCAGCACCTTAAGTTGCACCCGTTCTGCCTTTACGCGCGCAATCATTTCGTTGTGTGCTTTGATCTCCAGATCGCGGACTTCACGGCGCATCAGTACCGCTCCATAGGGATAGGCTTCAGAGGTGAAACCACCGGCACGCCCCAATGCCGTGCTCAGCCGCTCACCGGACCTAATGCCGTAAGTGCCGGGATGCTGCACCTCTCCTCGCAGGGTTACCGATGCCCCAATGTCACTCCATCCGGCGATCGGTTTGATGGTAAGGACATCTCCATCATGCAGCGCGAGATTGGCTTTTACTTCCCCACTCAGGGCTTCCCCAAGGTTCACAGTCACAAACTCGCTGCTGATTTGTTGCTGATCTGTCTCGGGATACCGCATGAGGTCCGCAGATTCGGTATAGGCACTCCGTTTCAATCCGCCCGCCACCTGCACCAGATCTTCCACGTGCATGTTTGTCGTCAGCGGATAGCGCCCCGGCTTGGGCACCTCACCCTTCACATAAACCGTCGGTGGATTCACGCTGGTAAGAGTGCGATGAACGATTACTCGATCGCGCGGCTGAAGCAGCAGGTTGTCCGCCGGGTTTCCGGCGAGAGCCAGATTCAGATTGAGGCTGAGAATCTGCATCGCGCCGTCTTTTCGGTCCTGAAAAGTTGCGCGGAAACCAGATCTGCATCGGGCAGAGGTCCCCCAGCGAGGTAAATAGCATCGCGAAGGTGCGCACGGCCGGAGATACGGTAGGTTCCTGGCGAACGAACTTCTCCGCCGATCAAGACCTCGGGAACAGGTTCGAAATCGTATCTGCTGAAGACGCGGACGGTGTCCAGCGGCTTCAGATTGGGTGCCTTGGCGGGGTTCGCAAGCGCTGCAGCAAGGTCAAAGCCTTCCACACTGGGGCGGAAGTCCGGCGGGTTGAGCCGGATAATTTCCGCATAGATTCCCGCCGGCTCCGGCAGGAGATCGCCGTAAGAAGAAACAAGATCGCTCAGTTTCATGCCCTCGCGGTAGGAATAGCGCCCCGGCCGGAGGACATGACCTTGCAGATAGATGGCCTCTTCGTTGTAGGGTGCGATCGGGAAAATGTGAACGCGATCGCCATCCTGGATATGGAAATTGCTGAGTCGCATCGCCGCAGAGCCTGTGTCCGTCTTACTGGAGAGGTCCAGACTGAACATCGTTCGCTTCTCATGAGCGACGAGCCGTTCGACTTCCACGTGTTCGAGAGCCGCAGAGGGCAAAACCCCTCCAGCGAGTTCCAACGCGTCTTCCAGGGATTGCTCGCCATGCAATTCGTAGATGGCCGGGCGCCGAACCGTGCCTTCCACCGTGACTTGGGGACCGGCGGGAGGCACCAGCAAGGAATCGCCGCTCTCCAATCGCTGCAAGCTGGCGCTGACACCGCGAAGCAGCAGGTCGTAAGCATCCACTTCTTCCACGAGCCGCTTTCCGCGAAAGTGTTTTAAGGATCGAAGTGAACCGTGCTCGGTTACTCCCCCGGCCGCGACAAGAGCATTCAAAGGCGTGGAGAGCGAGCTGACGTCGTAAGCACCGGGGTTGGCTATTTCCCCCACGACATAGACTCGCACCATGTGCAGCTGCGAGAGGGAAACGTCCGCGGAGATGTCGCGATACTGGGTTCGGAGTACTTGTTGGACGGTCAATTGAACGTCGCCGATCGTTCTCCCGCTGACCAGGAGCGGCCCTACCTCCGGAAGCGTGATGCGTCCTTCGCGGTCCACAGTGCGGATCATTCGTTGGGAAACGCCGCCCCAAAGGTTGATTGCCAAACCGTCACCCGGCCCGACGACATAGTCGGGACCGACAGGCAAGTCCATCGGGATGGCATCCGACTCTCGAATTCCGTTGCTCAGAATCTCCACGCCGAATCGTTCCGGAGCTCGATCGCGACCCGGGACCTGAACGTAAAGGTCATAGAGCGACGGAATGTCCGCATAGGGGTTGGCCTTATGCACGACCGCTCCTTCTGGAGCGCCGCGGTCGTTTTCCGCTCGGGAGTTTCTTGTTGCGCTACTCCTGCTCGAGTCCCCGGGAGATCGTTCGCTTTCGCGGGAACTTGATCGTGATGAGCCTGAGCGAGGCTTCGACGCACTGTTCGTGGCCGAATCGCTTCCCAGCGAGTCACCCCTGATTTCCGCGCCATCCGATGAAGACGGAATACTTAACGGATCGCGTGAGCGCGCTAACGCTGCGAGCCGGACCATGTCATTTGTATTAACGCCCGACAAGGAAGAGGCGTCCAAGTCTCCGTTCATCCCCGCACGAAGGATCGAGGAGGAAGAAGCTGGCGGCATGAGCGGGGCTGGATTCCAGTCGCGATCCTGCTTGCCGCCCGGAAGCTCTCCATTTTCATAAACGTTTCGCTTCGGCTTCCCTTCGGGAATCTGGTCGCAATTCTGGCTCGCACGTGAATCGCAGTCCTTGGTGCGCTCAACTCCATCCGCCCCTTCTTCATTTCTCTGTTTTAACGATTCTGCGTCCTCTTGCGCTTCGATTTGCACCAACCGTCGAGCACGCTCTTTCAGTACAAGTTCCTGTTGCTTTCCATACTCAGAATCAGGATTTACACTCGGCAGCAGATAACCGTAGTGCTGAAGTAGGCGCGTAGCGACAGCCCGGAATTTGACGTCTTCTTCCAGCCTGTCGAAGATTGCCTGATCCGTGAGGGACTCGTCATCAATAATCTGGCCGCTGTCTGTCGCCTCCTTGGCAATCCACCCTTTCAGTTCCACAACAAGCCCGGGCTCCTTCACGAGAATTTCGCGAATCTGGAGAGCAGAGGCCGCAACCCGATCGGCATTTTCTTTGCCGAGTTGAGAGGGATCCGCGCGACGGGCAGCCGAAGCCTGGGAGGAACGCTGATCCGCATACTGTTGTGCGTTGATCCGCCCGCAACAGCACGCGAAAGCTAGAACAAACACAGCGGCATATCGTTGAAAGTGATTCACCTGCTCGCTCCTCGAGATCTAATCCCGCTCATGAAGGTTTACTTCCGCAAGCCGCGGTACTGCGAACGGCACTCAAGATACCGGCGGCAGAGGCTTCGATATCACTGGAATAAATATGGAAGGAAGCCCAATAGCAGATGGTACGGTCCTGGCGGGAAGCAACCGCGAGAATGCGCACTTCCGGATGTTCGCGCAATACCCGATCACAAATAGGCGGGCGCCTGCCTGTCTCATCCAAGGCAATAACGAGGAGATCCGGAAGCGTCGCCTGTACCTGGGGGAGAATTTCGGACTCGTCGGACACTTCGCCGACAATCTCGATTCCAGGTTGATCCGTAAGCGTTGCGACGATCACTTCCCGCATTAGCCGCGGGTGGTTCGCAACGAGTATGCGTGCTGTCTTTTCCATACCACTCTCCTCGACGACCCAGTTTTCTACGGTTGGCAGCAAAACGGTAGGTCCAATGGGGAACAAACGGGGGTGCCAATTCGCTCCCAGGCCGCAGTACTCATTCGGACTAATCCCTCCAGTGGGGATGCCCTGTAAAGAAATTGTTTGGGCACGAAGATGACTTGCGTTTGACTTCCCCGTGACAACTGACATTACGCGAACAATTAGTCTGAAGATGACCTCAGGTCGAGGCGGCCCTGGGAGAGGCAGGACCAGCGCAGTGCAATGGAATCATGCAGGACAACGACGATAGAAGATGCGGTCTCCACGATGAGTAAATTCCTGGGATTCATTCTGGCGGTGCTGCTGGCCGGGCCGGCGATTTTCGCGCAATCCGCGCCTCCGGTTCTTTCCGGGGACTTCCAGTTTGTGGGCTCATCAAACGCGGGAGCGCTGTCCTTCCAACCAGTCTTCTATCCTGTACTCCTCGTGCCACTGGGAAAGCATTGGTTGATTGAGTCTCGAGCCGACTTGCAGGGTTTCATCTCACGAGAAAACGGTAAGACGGGGCCATACGAGGCGTCTTTCGTCAACAGCCTCGATTACCTGCAAGTAGATTACATCGCCAACGCGCACGTCACGTTTACGGCGGGCCGATTTTTGGTCCCTTTTAACATGTTTGGGGAAAGGTATTCCGCGGCCTGGGTCCGCAATCTGCTGGACTTTCCTATTATTTACCCCATTGGCACGCGCACTTCGGGTTCGAGCAACGGATTTATGCTTCGTGGCGTTATCGCCGCGCAGGAAAACTGGGAATTGAACTACACCGCTTACTTTTCGGCCTTGAGCACGATTGAAAATCTGCAGTCCGGCCGCGCGGCAGGGGGGCGCATGGGGATGTTTTTTCCCCACGCAGGATTCGAAGTTGGCGGGTCTTATCAACGATTTTTACAGAATGGAGACTACAACGCTACTGGCGCATATTTCAGCTGGGAACCGTTGCCGATTCCTTTGGACACTCGAGGGGAATTCGCCTACTCGCCAAACGGACAAGGTTACTGGCTTGAAGGAGCGTACCAACTTTCGAGAGACAGAAGTTACACGACGTGGTCGAGTCGCCTTCAACTGGTTGCTCGGGTGCAGCAGTTCTTTCGCGGAAAAATCGCCCCGCAGGATTTTCTTCCGGCGGCGGATACCAATCGTGTGGATTTTGGGCTGAACTATTACTTGCCTCACGATGTGCGTCTCAACGGCAGCTACGGAAGGCAGTACAGCTCGACGGGTAATTTCAACTCCTGGAACTTTCAGATTACCTACCATTTTCTGTTCCCACTTCTGCCAGGAGGACCGAAATGAAGATTCGGTTTGTATTGATCGGCATGGTGTTGCTCTTGGGTTGCTCGGGCGTGGGAGCTCAGCTGGCAGAAAACAAGTCCGCCAAGGCTGCGCCGGCTGCCAAATCCCCTTCTTCGTCGAAGAGCGATCAAGGCGCGAGAAAATTCCAGATGAATTGTGGCCGTTGTCATAAGGAACCGGAGGATCTCTCTCCCCGTGAAGCTCGAACGGCGATTCGCCACATGCGAGTGCGAGCGATGCTGAGTGCGGAAGACGAACAACTGATTCTCAAGTTCCTCGCTCCGTGAACCACGGACGCACAAGGAGGAAGAAACAATGAAACGAAGAATGCTCATTCCAATGTTCTTGACTGTGGTGCCATTTCTTATAGGGTCCGCCGCTGGTGGCCGCAGGCAAAACATCCGGACAATTGAAATTGCCGCGAGCCGCTTTGCCTTCGAGCCGAATGAAATCACGGTCAAAAAGGGCGAAGAGGTCATCCTCGCTGTCCATTCTAAGGACGCGAACCACGGCCTGGTGATTGAGGACCTTGGCGTGCGAACTGAAATCCCCAAAGGACAAACCGGCAGTATCACCTTGAAGCCGGAAACCGCCGGCGACTTCGATGGTAAATGCGCCCACTTCTGCGGGGCGGGTCACGGTTCCATGACTTTTGTCGTTCACGTAGTCGAATGAGCGAGGCGATGTCGCGCAGTACTTCACTACTCTTGCTTGCTGCGGCCACTGCCTTGGCCGGTTGCAAGGTGTCTCCCCCAGGCAAATGGGAAACCTCGGCCATGACGCGGGCGAAACATTCTGTATTCGTCAGGGGAAAGGAAAACAAAAACCCGTTAGCGGATACTACCCAGAGTGCCGAAAACGGAAAGGTGGCGTTTTCCCATTACTGCGTAGCGTGCCACGGGCTTGATGGCCAGAACACGGGTGTGCCCTTCGCGGATCGCATGTCTCCGCCTGTCCCGTCATTGAAGTCGGCGTCGGTTCAAAGCTATACCGACGGCCAATTGAAATGGGTCATCCAGAATGGGATTGCCCCCTCTGGCATGCCTGCGTCGAAGGGAATACTCACGGACAACGAAATGTGGACGATTGTGGTCTATCTTCGCCATTTGCCCGAGGCGGGAAGCTTGGGCGAGCCCGCATTCTACTCGGGCGATGAATCAGCATCGCATTGCCAGACAGCGGTCAGTCATTCACGGTAGTGGAGAGAACAAACGCAGCGGTTGCACATCGGATTGCTGACAACATCCAGTCCCTCTCGAAAAGCACGCGCGGTGTCACTATTCAATACAGTTTCCAGGCTACCGTCGCGCAGATTGCCGATGGGTTTGTGAAAAAAACACGGCCGCACCGTGCCATCGATCTCTACAACAGCAGAAACCCAGGGTGCATTGCAGACCGGTGATTCGTTTTTTTCCAGGCCGAGATGCGAGCGAAAATGCCGCGCAATTCGTCGAAGCTTTTCCGGCGATTCGACAATAAAACTGCCTTCCGGCTCCTTTACCTGAATTTCGACGAGGTGCTCGATTTCCGCTTCCAATACCGCCAGTTCCGCAAGGGTAAGTCCGATTTCCGATTGGCGACTCACCGGCCAGACCAGCGGGCGATTGAAGGCCGTGGAAGCAAGATCCGCAGCGAGAAAGGAAATCGCACTCAGTCTAAGAATTCGCGCCGCCTCTACTGTGGCGCAAAGAGAGTGGTGATTTGCTTTCTGGACCGTGCAACGTGCGCTGATCTGAATATCGTTGCGGAGTCCCCTGAGCGCGAGGACTCCAGATTGAATAAGTGCAAAGGCACCTTCGACTCGTCGAATAGCGTCATGAATTTTGGGCGGCCCATCCAGCGAAACAATCACGTCATCGAAGCTCTCCGCAACTCCCGTGGCTAGTTTTTGCAGAAGCAAACCCGTCGTCAACAGCGTCAGGCGAATCCCTTCATTGCGCAACATGGAACAGACCGCGGGAAGCTCAGGATTCAGCAATGGCTCTCCACCGGTAAGAACAACCCAACGCACACCCAATCGGCGAATGGAGGAAAGGTGCGGCTCAAGATCCTGGGCACGAAATTCATGTCCTTCTCGCGTCTTCCAGATGTCGCACATGACGCAGCGGCAGTTGCACAAGGAGTGCGCATGGACAACAAGAACGGGGAGGGTTCGGATCACATGAGGACGGCCGTACTCCTCGGAGCGCCAGGCCGGCGCCTCAAGATTCGATGCCAAGGCTCACCAATTTTCCTCCCAACCGGATTTTCCCGGGGAGATGAGGTGTGGTTTCGTCGAAAAGCTCATGAAGCGGGGCACGAATCCATCGCACAATGCCATCCATGGATAGCGGCAGCATGCCAGAGACTTTCCCGGCGGGCAGTCGGCGAATAAGTGCTTCTGATGCCAGTTGTACCTGGCCCCCGATGACCACCAACTCGACATCCCGGTGGGAAAGAGTGACCAGAGTCTCAGCTGGAGAGAGTCCTCGATCCCGAACGGCCACGATGTCGGCTCGCGCTCCAATGCGTAAAGTACCTTCACCATGCCGGAGGCGAAGAAGCTGCGCCGCCCCCTCCATCACGTAAGTGAAAAGATCATTCGCGGCGATTCCCACGATTTCATGTGCGTAGCGAATTTCATCCAGGAGATCGCCCTGCGCCGTAAGCGGCGAATCGCTACCCAGGGCAAGCAGGGGGAACGATTCCAGTTCCTTTCCCGACAAGGTTCTGCCGAACAGAAACGTGTTCGAACTGGGGCACCAGATGAGCCCTGCGCGGGCGTTGCGCAGCAAAGCTCTACCTTTCTTGCCAAGTCCGAGCCCGTGAACAATCACGGTTGTCTCATCGAGCGCCCCGGCGCGCTGCAGCGTATGGATTTCCTCTGCGCTCGCCTCATCCACCCCTTCCGCTAAATGAACGATGAAAGGCTGCCCTTGCAGTGTTTCGCGTTTTTTCTTCGCGAGATCTCCATCCAGGGCAACGGAATGAGCCCAACCAAATTCTCGAAGCACCCGGACGGCGAATTCTTTCCCAAACACATCCTCATAGGGATTGTGGTGACAAACTGTCGTGACTCCGCACAGGAGATTGCGGATGCCGCCCCACCACAGCCGCACATTCCGCTGCACCTCACGGTGTTGCGCGATCGGCGAACGCCCAGGTTGGTGAATGTCCTCTGCCCATTCCAGAAAATTCCGGTAGCCTCCCTTTCCGAGGCGTGGGAACAATGCAAATTCCAGGTGATCGTGCGCGTTGACCAGGCCTGGCAGGAGGAGAAACCCTCTCAGATCCACGTCGATTCTGGTGTTTCCTTCATGGCAAATTCGTTTACTGGCGTTCCCCAGAAACGCTAGGCAACCTTCTTCAAGAACGGTTTCACCCGAACAACTCTCTTGCGGGCTGAGGGCGATTCGTGCTCCGCGAAGCGTGACGATCGAATCGCGCGATTCACCCAGTTCTGTCGCTGATCGAGGCGTCCTAACCGGCTGCACTTGAAGGACATAAATCGCCGGATGCCGGGAAGCCAGCGAAAAGCTCTGCTCCTTCCCTGCTCGTCTGAAAATCTCTCGCTCTGCAGGGCCGAAGTGCGGTTCCAGACAAGCGTGAATACGAAGACCTTCTCGCTCACAACAAGCGATGATTTCGTTCACGGGCCGATTGTGTGTTTGAATTTCGTGAAAGGAACCGCCCGCTTGAACTCCCCGCCGCCATTGCAATGCAGATACGGTGCAAGGATGAAGATCCGTAAGGAAGACGGAACCGCCGGGGCGCAGCATTCTGTGGATACGGCCCAGAAAACTGGGCATATCTTCGATATAACTCAACAAAAAGTTGCACAGAATCAAATCGGCCGATGCAGGCGGGTACACCAATTGATTACAGTCGCCCTCTAAGTATTCGGCCGCGCCGTCCGTCTTCTCTCTGGCGATAGCCAGCATTTCCGGAGAGCAATCCACGCCGACAAGGCGGTGAGGCCTTCGTGTTTTCAAAATCTCTAACCAGCGCCCTGTGCCGCAGCCGAGATCAACGACGTCCAGCCCCGAAGCCATCGGCAAGAGCGGCGCAAGAACGCGCCGTTCGAGAGCCAGCATCGGGTTCAGCTCTTTGTCGTAACTGCTGGCCCACAGCCGGTAGCCATCCCTTGGAGTCAGATAACTTGTGGAAGGCTGAGTAGACATGCCAGACGCCCGTGTCGCTTACAGGCTCTCCTGCTTGGGCTTTCGCAGGCTGATGAACTGATGTGCCCAGCGCAATTCTCGAGGAAACGTATAGATGCGTGAGGCATACCGCCAGGCGCTCAGCGATTGCAGCAAAGTACGGCTCCACCGGGGAGCGCGAATATCCTGGACCGTGGGCCAGCGCGAGCTGATTACAACCTCAAAATTGTCTATCAACTTTTTCGTCTTGTGCTTCAACCACGGCGTGTTCGGATCAATCCGAAGCGTAAAGTCCATCCAACGTTTCGTCGCCCATTCTTCGGGAGTCGAGGGGAACGTGACCTTGCCGTCGATCTCGCCGTACATGGACGTTCTTTGCGGCACAGGCGTGTAGTGATAGATGATAATCTCCGAGCGCGAATTGATCTCTTTGAGTTTTCGGATGAACTGAAGTGTCTCCCGCGTGTCTCGCTCCGGGTCCCGTGGGTTTCCAATCACAAACGAAAACTCCGGAATAATCCCGAATTCCTTGATGCGCTGCGCGACCGCTAGCGTCTGTTCCGTGGTGATGTCCTTTTGCATCTCCTTCAATACCCAGTCGGAGCCGGACTCCGCACCAAAAAAGACCATCGTGCATCCGGCGCGCTTTATAGCCTGCAGCGTCGCGTCCGAATACCGGTTGAAGATGTCGATCCGCGCCTCGCACCACCACTGCATGCCAAGCGGCGCGATACGCTCGGCAAGTTCCACGGCGTGACTCTCGCGGAGGAAAAAATTCATGTCGTAAAACTGAATGGAGTCCGCTCCATATTTTGTTTTCAGATGGCGGAGGATAGCTTCGGTTCGAACGGGGCTTTCCATCAGCTCCCGGGTGCCGTAAGCGGCATGCACGCCGCAAAAACTGCAACGAAAGGGGCAACCGAGGCTGGCGTGGTGCGCCGCGGTCCTCTTCCCAAAAAACGAAGGGCGAAGGTACCTCTCGACCGGCACGCGATGGAACGGGGTCCACGGATATGCATCCGGGCTCTTCATCAGCCTTTCCGGATTGTGCCGGTGCAATCCAAAAACATCTTTGAAAGATAATCCGGCGATTCCTTCGAGCGCCCGCTTTCCTCGGATCGCCTCAATGAGTTCGAGCAGCGTCTCCTCGCCTTGCCCTCGAACGGCATAGTCCACATAGCGTGCATTCAAAGCCGCGTCGCAATAGATGGACGGAAAATATCCACCCCACACGATGGGGATTTCGGGGTGCAGTTTACGAATTTCCCGGCAGCTTTCCATCGCGGCAACCATTTGTGGGCCGGGCATGACCGTCACGCCCAGCAATTTCACTTTGTGCTCACGGATTAATTCCAGAATTTTCTCGGTCGCGTGATCTGTAAGGTTGCCATCTACAATTTCGTATTCTTCGCGCCCTTCGAGCACAGCCGCCAGCGCCATCACCGACAGCGGAAACCGCCGGTTGCGCGGCTTCGTGGCACGAGGGTTGAACAAAATAATCATGGCGCTTTCACCCGCGCCATGTAGATTCGAAATTCCGCAGGCTCTCGCCGCCTCCTCCACTTCGCGAGATGTGGGCGCAGAGCCCAGCGAAACCCGTACCACGGTCGGTGAATTTCCCACTCGATTTCGTGTTGGACTTCCAGCGCTGCAAGCCGTTCATCCGTCAAGTACTCACAGCTCGACAAACTGTCGGAAGCGAATCCAAACTGCCTTTGGAATTCTCCGCGGCGTTCCTTCAACATTAGCTGGCCGTACTCTTCCTGGCTGTACCAGGGGGTATCCGCGATGATGATCATGCCGCCGGGACGCACGCAACGGATCGCTTCCGCCAGCGTTTGTTCATAATTCTCCGAGTAGTGAAAAGACGCGTTGAAAATGGAACAGTCGAATTGATTTCCGGCAAAGGGAAGCCGGTCCAGCTCAGCCTGGAAGCGCGGGAATAAATACGGCAAAACTACGCGGTAATGCGAAGCTGCCGCAAGTCCGTCACCCTGATTCATCAGGAGATCAACGGCTACCGGCCGGTGCCCCAGTCTTGCAAGCCGGTAACTCAACCATCCGTTTCCAGCCCCAAGATCGAGAATGGACAGGGGGCTGTTCGGGCCATGGCTAAGCAGGGGGAGGATGGATTGCTGTATGTATCGGTAAGTCTTCGAACGGATCGACCATTGCCAGGAGTGTCGGCCAGTCACATCGCGGTGCGGCAAGGCAAGATAAAATTGCGAATTACTGCTGTCGCGCCCTTCTCTTTCCCGAACAAGCCCATACTCCTTCATGAATTGTCTAAAGTAGTCTTTTCGTCCGGGGAGCAAGGCCATCCAGATTCCCTGGCTTTGCG
>Ga0306926_10000561_pt1 | contig 35007 bp, 26 predicted proteins | sample flu12Cox44000178_FD_203759 | JGI IMG/M metagenome (GOLD analysis project Ga0306926, IMG submission 203759) | Lab enrichment of tropical soil microbial communities from Luquillo Experimental Forest, Puerto Rico - flux8day.12C.oxic.44.000.178 (v2)... | ecosystem: Environmental > Terrestrial >...
GCGGCGCAGATGAAGGCCTGGCGCGAATCGGTCGAGAAATTTCAGACCTTTTCCGCGGAATTGGCCGCCAATGAACGTGGGCAGATCGATGCGGCGGTCCAGAAGATGAAGACGGACGCAACCGCCGCCGAGGAAAATCTCAAGAAGCTCGCCAAGGCGGGCTCGGAATCCTGGACCGTCCTGAGCGCCGGCCTTGCCGAATCTCGAGCCGCATTCGATCGAGCCAACCAGGCAGCGTGGGAGGCCTTCAAGCGCGCCAGTTCGGCCACATGAGACAGTGGCAGCCGGACCAACGCCGCTGCAACCGGTTGCGGCGGCGTTGCCATTGCGTGACCTGCCTCAAGCTGATTTTTCGATCCGCGATGGCCGCGACATGCCCCGAACTGGGAACGCGGATAACGGGAAGCGAAGCGGAAAGCTGATGCCCGGTCGCATTGATCTGGATCAACGTAAGGTGGCGAGAGCCACCTACGAATTGCCGACCAACATATGTGAGCGGGAGGACCAGGCATGATGTTGCACCGTGCCATGAGGGTTGCATCGTTAGGCTTCTGTTTCATCGTGCTCACCCCATCGGCGGTATTGGCGCAAAATCAACCGCCGCCTGCCGCTGCCTCGCCGGATCAGCCGCCGCCGTCCGCTGCCTCTCCCGCTCAGCCGCCGCCCGTCGCCGCTCCAGCTCAGCCGGCGCCCGCACCAGCTCCCCAGGCTCAGCCGGCGCCCGGCGCGGCTCCCCAGGCTCAGCCGGCAACTGCCGGGAAACTGCTCAAGCCCGAAGAGCTCGCAGCGCTCGTGGCACCGATCGCGTTGTATCCGGACAATCTGCTTTCGCTGGTCCTGATGGCCTCGACCTATCCGGTGGAGGTGGTGCAGGCCGATCGCTGGGCGAAAGACAACAAGAAGTTGAAGGGCGAGCAGTTGAAAGCGGCGGTCGACAAGCAGTCCTGGGACGACAGCGTGAAGTCCCTGGTTGCCACGCCCGATGTCCTTGCCATGATGAGCTCGAAGCTCGATTGGACCGTGAAACTCGGCGATGCTGTCCTGGCGCAGCAGTCCGATGTCATGGATGCAATTCAGCGCTTGCGTGCGAGAGCTGATGCCAACAACAAGCTGACGTCGACCAATCAGCAGAAGGTCACCAAGACGCAGGAGGGCGGCAGACAGATTATCATGATCGAGCCGACCGATCCGAACATGCTCTACGTCCCGTACTGGGATCCCGCCGTTGTGTATGGCGAGTGGCCGTATGCGGAATATCCTCCATATTATTGGGGATACCCCGGGTATATCGCCGGCGGGGTGATCGCGGCCGGACTTGCCTTCGGTGCCGGCTGGGCTCTCAGCAATTGGGGGTCAGGCGGATATTGGTGGGGCGGCGGTGTCAATTGGGGCAATGCCGGCATCATCGCCAACCGGCCACGGGTGAATCCGCTCGGCGGGGCCAACTGGCAACACCGGCCTGGCGCCCCTGGAGCAGGGCTACGGCCCGGTGCCGGGCAACGGCCGAGTATAGGGCAGCTTCCTGCTGGGGGTAGACCCGGTGCAGGACAACGGCCCGGCGGCGGCCAACGGCCGAGTGCAGGGCAACTTCCTGCTGGGGGCAGACCCGGTGCCGGACAGCGTCCGTCGAGCGGCCGGCCAAAGGCGGCGCAGCGACCTTCCCGCGGACGAGGCGGCGGAGTAGGAAACGTGAGGGCCGGACGAGCGAACATTGCCTCGGGACGCGGTCGCGCGAGCATCGGCCGTGGAGGTTTCCGCGGCGGCGGCGGCGGCGTGCGAGCGCGCGGCGGTGGCGGATTCCGCGGCGGCGGCGGCGGTGGCTTCCGTGGTGGTGGCGGTCGAGGCGGCGGTCGGGGCGGCGGACGGCGATCCGACATCACAGTCAAGCACGACATCGCGCTGCTTGGCCATCTTGCCAACGGTCTTGGCTACTATCGCTTCAGCTACAATGGCAGCGATCGCGCCTACGTCGGCGTCATCGCGCAGGAGGTGCAGCAGATCGCGCCGCAAGCGGTAGCGCGCGATCGCGACGGTTACCTGCGTGTCCATTACGACAAGATCGGCGTCAAATTCCAGACCTACGAACACTGGCTTTCGACGGGTGCGCAGTTGCCGAGCGCCGTCCCGATTTCGCACTGATGTTTGTTCGCGGCTTTTGTGATCGAGGAGGTGATCAAGAAAGCGCTCTATCCGATCTCGGTGCCGGGCGATTTCAAGGCTCTTCTGTTCTTAAGGATAGCTGATCCCAAGCGCTGGAGTCTCAAATGCAGCGATTTTTGCAAAAGGCAACTTTTGGCATTTTTGTTTGCCTGACCCTAGTGACGGCGGGCAACGTTCAAGCGCAAACGGCGGCCACAGACAAGGTGGGTGAACGTCTCGAAGGCGCCGTGCAGAAGCTTCGAGCGGCGTGCGCTGATGATCTCGCCAAATATTGCAGCTCGGTGACCCCGGGCGAGGGCCGATTGCTCTACTGCTTGATAGCGCATGAGGACAAGATCAGCACCAAGTGCGATTACGCCTTGTACAACGCGGCTCGCAATCTGGACCGGGCGATCGACTTCGTGGAACAGGCCGCGGACGCGTGTTGGCCCGACATCCAGAAACTTTGCGCCGATGTTCCCGAAGGCGGCGGCCACATTGCGCAATGCCTGATAAGCAAAAAATCAACAGCAAGTGCGGACTGCCAGAAGATATTGGAAAAGATTCCGACGACAAAATAGCGGCTCGATTACCGCCAACGTACACGGAACTCGCGCGACCAAACCTGTCACGGCGCAAGCATGTTGCGCGCCTCGGCGCTTCGAAGACTCTGTCGCGGCGCGTTGTTCACAACAACGAAGCTCATCCAAATTGCGCTTTTGCGGGCGGCATGGTTTTGTGGTTCGCCACGAAAGGCGAGACTCATTTTGTGACCAGGACGATTCACGCGGTCGGCGGAATAGCGGTGCGCAAGGGCGCGCGCCCGAAGGTGGCCGTCGTTCAGCGCAGCAAGGACAAGCTTTGGGTGCTGCCGCGCGGCAAGCTCAAACGCGACGAGCGGCCGGTCACTGGCGCGCGGCGCGAAGTGGTGGAAGAAACCGGGTTCCGGGTGCAGGTAGGTGAGTTCCTGGGTGTCATGACTTACCGGGCACGCGGCCGGCCGAAAATCGTGCAATTCTGGCTGATGCGAGCGGAATCCCGACCCACCTACCAGCTAATGAAGGACATCGCTGCGGTTGAATGGCTGCCGCTGGGTGCGGCGGTCAAGCGCCTCAGTTATCCGCTCGAAAAGCTTTTCCTGACGAATGTCGCGGGTCATGCCGTGCTTCAACACAGACGGCCCCAAACACGCAAAGTGAAATCGGCCGCGAACAAGGCACGGTTGCGGCGAAAGAGCTCGCAGCGGCGGACGCGCGCCTAAGCCTTGGAAGCTTTTCTCAGAGCGGCGGTTCCGCTACAGGCGGCACCAGTGGCGCTGCAATACCGCGGCCAGGAGATTTCCAGAACGGTTTGGCGCTATCGAAGCGCCCATAGGCCTTTCGGGCACGGTCGAGCCATTTCTGAACCTGAGCCTGCTGATCGCCGATGATCAGTCCCGCGGCGAATGCGCGGTGGCGGCTTTGCTCTTCCGACAGGCCTTTCGCGCGATTGGCGATGATGTCCGAAAACAGGGCCTTGTGCGTGACGATGTCGTTCAACCGACCCAGCGAATTCTGCAATTGCATCAGGGCGGACTTGATCTTCTTGCCGTGTTTTGCCGACTTCTTGCCGGCATAGATGCCGGAAAAGAAGTCCACCGCATAGCGGGCTTTTTTCACTTGAATCCGGAGCCTGTGCAGTTGCTCCGCGTTGAGCTCGCCGATCCTTCTTCCCCGTCGCCTGATCTGCTTGCGGCGGTGCGAGAGCTGTTCGGCCGCATAGATCTCGATCGGCATTTCGCGATAGGCGCGTTTCAACGGGTCGTCCGAGGTCGTCCAGGGGCCTGCCTCGACCCATTCGGTGGTATCGAGGACCAGCGAACGAAATCGAGCCGACTGAACGGCCTCCTGCGCGTGCCGATAGCTCATCAGGCGCTTGCGGGTGAACATGTTGCTGATGCTGGCAAATCCCGGCTCGTTGGCATGCTGCTTTCGCAAAGGCTTGATGACTTCCGAGAGCAGCGTGTCCAGATCGCGCGCCGGGCCCAATTCCTGTGCAAGCCATCTCAGTTCGGTCTTGATCGCCTCTAGTCGGCCGTCGCTTGTCAGGGGGGAAAACAGCGACATGGCGGCGCGCAGCCGGCGCAGGGCAACCCGCATCTGGTGCAGCGCAATCTCGTCACGGCCAAGCATGGCGGGCACGTTCGCAACGAGATGGCGCAGGCAGGCCCGCCCGATCAACGCAAAGGCGCGTCCGGCGCTCGTTCCTGAAACCAACTCCGGATCGTATCCCGTTTCGGCGCCGGAAGCGGTCTTGTCGACCAAATCATAGCCGCGCTCGGGTTTGCTTTTGAATTCGAGATGAGCGGGTACTATGTCGAGAATGTCTCGCGCGATCTTGAAAAGATCGGACGGATTGCCCTGCCTGAGTTCAAGCTCGATTTCCGAAACCGGTTGCGAAGAGTCTGGCGCGAGGATTTGTCCTTCGTCGATCGCCAATATGATATCGGCACCGTTTCCATTGAGATGATAGGCCGTGCGCTCGATCCGGGTCTCAAAAACCGGCTTCAGCTCCTTGCCTACCTCGTCGGTGAGAATTTGGCCGAGTGCAGTGTCTTTCACCCCGGAGATATCTGGTTGGTCATCCTCGATCGCCTGTTCCCACTCCGACCGTTCGAACAGGCCGACGCCTGGATCGGCTGACTTGATGGTCTGGACACGTTTTTCGCCATCGTGCCGCACCCTCAGGGTCAATCCGTGATCGCGCAAAAACCGGTCCTTGGAATCGAAATAAATCGAATCCAGCGTTTCGCGGCTGGGATCGTGAAGAGAGCCTGCAAAACGCGGACTTTTGAGGACAGCATTGATGTCTTCGGGTGCGACCCAAAGCTTGAGCTCAACTTCCGTTGGCGTATCGACCATACTGATCAAGAGTGATGCTGGCAGGCTTAGTGGACCAGGAACGGCCGTCATAAAAATATCATATAAAACGGAAGACGCCATGCGCCTTACGATGGTCCTTCATTCTTTTATCGCTTGACTTTATTCAGGTGACTTGCCGGGCGGAAATCCCGCACCCGTCATCGAACCGCGGACTTGTTCTCGGAGCCAGAAGTCGGAAAGCGCGCCACGACCGATCGCACGGCGTGACGTTCGGAAGATTTTCAAGCAGTTTCAAAGTTTTGTCGACGCGCCGCCGATCCGCCGACCACAGTATCGCACCCTTTCGGCAAAACTTTCCCGTTGGAATTCTTAAAAAAAGTAACCGCGGTGGATTGAAGTCGAATTGTCGGATGCTTTTTCACTGGGCGAACGCCTGCTCAACTTTGAAGCAGGCGTTCTGTAAAAGTCAGGCGATGTCGAAACGATCGAGGTTCATCACCTTGGTCCACGCCGCCACGAAGTCATTTACAAACTTCTCCTTCGAGTCTGCGCAGGCATAGACTTCCCCAAGCGCCCGGAGTTGGGAGTGCGAACCGAGGATCAGATCAGCACGGGTGCCGGTCCACTTGATCTCATTCGTCTTCCGGTCGCGCCCTTCGAACACGCCTTCTGACCCCGCCGACGGCTGCCATTGCGTGCTCATGTCCAGCAGGTTGACGAAGAAGTCGTTTGTCAGCGTCTCGGTTTTTTTGGTGAAGACGCCGTGGGCAGACCGTCTGGCATTTGCGCCGAGCACGCGCAGGCCGCCGACGAGAACCGTCATTTCGGGTGCTGTCAGCGTCAACAGTTGCGCCCGATCGACCAGCAGTTCCTCGGCGGAAAGGTGCTGCTTGTCGCGGAGATAGTTGCGGAACCCGTCAGCCAACGGTTCGAGCGGCGCGAAGGAATCGACGTCGGTTTGCTCTTGCGAGGCGTCCATGCGGCCTGGCGTGAAGGGGACTTTGACGTCGTGTCCGGCGGCCTTTGCCGCTTTCTCGATTGCCGCGCCGCCGCCCAGAACGATCAGGTCGGCGAGCGAGACCTTCTTGCCGCCGGACTGCGACTTGTTGAAATCCTTCTGGATCGTCTCCAGCGTCCGCAGCACCTCGGCGAGTTGAGCTGGCTGGTTGACATCCCAGTCCTTTTGTGGCGCGAGCCGAATGCGTGCCCCGTTCGCCCCGCCGCGCTTGTCAGAACCGCGGAAAGAGGACGCCGATGCCCAGGCAGTGGAGACCAGTTGGGAAACGGTCAGGCCCGAGCCGAGGATTTTCGATTTCAGTGCGGCAATGTCGGCGTCCCCGATCAGCGGATGATCCACCGCCGGGATCGGATCCTGCCACTTCAGTTCCTCCTTCGGGACGAGGGGGCCGAGGTAGCGCGCGATCGGACCCATGTCACGATGAGTCAGCTTGAACCACGCTCGGGCGAAGGCATCGGCGAACTGATCAGGATGCTGGTAAAAGCGCCTTGAAATCTTTTCGTATGCCGGATCGAGCCGCAGCGACAGGTCCGTGGTCAGCATGGTCGGAACATGCCGCTTCGACGGATCGTAGGCATCCGGGATCGTGGCGGTACCGCCCTTCGCCTTCCACTGCTGGGCACCGGCGGGGCTCTTGGTCAGTTCCCATTCGTTGTTGAACAGGTTGTCGAAAAAGTGGTTGCTCCATTTGGTCGGCGTCTGGGTCCAGGTGACTTCGGGCCCGCCGGTGATCGCGTCCTTTCCCTTGCCTGCGCCGAATTTGCTCTTCCAGCCGAGGCCCTGTTCCTCGATGCTGGCTGCTTCCGGCTCAGCACCCACCAGCGATGCGTCGCCCGCGCCGTGGGTCTTGCCGAAAGTGTGACCGCCGGCGATCAGCGCGACCGTCTCCTCGTCGTTCATCGCCATGCGCTTGAACGTCTCGCGGATGTCCCGTGCCGCAGCAACCGGATCCGGCTTGCCGTTCGGCCCTTCCGGATTCACGTAAATCAGGCCCATTTGCACGGCGCCGAGAGGACCCTGAAGTTCGCGGTCCCCGCTGTAGCGCTCGTCTGACAGCCATTTTCCCTCTGGACCCCAATTGAGCTCTTCGGGCTCCCAGACATCCGCGCGACCGCCGCCGAAGCCGAAGGTCTTGAAGCCCATCGACTCCAGCGCGACGTTGCCGGCGAGAACCATCAGGTCGGCCCAGGAGATTTTGCGGCCGTATTTCTGCTTGATCGGCCAGAGCAGACGCCGCGCCTTGTCGAGGTTGGCGTTATCCGGCCAGCTGTTGAGAGGTGCGAACCGCTGCTGGCCAGCGCCGGCGCCGCCGCGGCCGTCACCGATGCGGTAGGTGCCTGCGGCGTGCCAGGCCATCCGAATGAACAGGCCTCCATAGTGACCAAAATCGGCCGGCCACCACTCCTGCGAATCCGTCATCAGGGCGTGGAGGTCCTTGATCACGGCATTGAGGTCGAGGCTCCTGAATTCTTTCGCGTAATCGAATGCCTCGCCCATAGGATTGGACAGGTTCGAGTGCTGGTGGAGTATCCCGAGATCCAGTTGATTGGGCCACCAGTCACGGTTCGTGTGTGCGCGTTTCGATACCGGGCATTTTGTTGTGTCGTCCATGATCGTCTCCTCTGGTGGATTGGGGAGTTCCGCCCAGTCCAGGGTCACACCAATTTACGTAGCACATTCCATCAGGTAAAATCGGCTTTAATGATTGCTGCAATAGGAAAATCTGATGATCAATGTCACGCTTCGCCAGCTTCGCTATTTCGATGCGCTGGCACGCCATGGCCATTTCGGGCGCGCGGCCGAGGCCTGCGCGATTTCGCAGCCGGCCCTGTCGATGCAGATCAAGGAAATGGAAGAAGCTCTCGGAGGCATGCTGCTGGAGCGAAGCGCACGACAGGTCGCGCTCACGAGGTTCGGTGAAGAGCTTGTGGAACGCGTCCGCGATATCCTGCGTTCGGTTGAAGAACTGGGAGATTTCGCACGCGCCGCGCACGACCGCTTCGCGGGCCGGCTGAACATCGGCATGATCCCGACGGTCGCGCCCTATCTATTGCCCAAAGTCATGGGAAATCTCTCGCGCACCTATCCTGAACTCGATATCCAGGTGCGCGAAGCGCTGACCCCGAAGCTGATACAGGAACTCGCCGAAGGCCGCCTTGATACCGCCATTCTCGCCTTGCCGGTATCGGAGCCCTCGCTGACTGAGGTTGCGTTGTTCTCGGAGAAGTTCCTGCTGGTGCGGCCGCGCGAAGACGAGCGAACGCCGGTGCCCAGCAGCGAGAGGCTGCGCGAGATGCGGCTGTTATTGCTGGAAGAAGGGCACTGCTTCCGCGAACAGGCCCTGTCCTTCTGCAAAAAGCAATCGCCGGCGCCTCGGGAAATGCTGGATGCGAACTCGCTCTCCACACTGGTTCAAATGGTCAGCGCCGGCATCGGCGTCACCCTGATCCCGGAAATGGCGGTTGCGGTGGAGACCCGCTCGGCTTCGGTGTCGGTCGCGCGCTTCAGGAATCCGCAGCCGTCGCGAACCATAGGGATGGTCTGGCGCAAGACCAGTCCTCTGGCAAGGCAACTGCTGCAGATTTCCGAAGTGGTGTGCCAGTCAGCCGGCAAGGTGCGCCGGCAATCCCGTCCGAACGGCGCTCCATTGCCGACGAGGTGATCGAAAAGGTGAGAACGCGCATCCGCCGGAAGGAAAGTGCCGCGCGGGATTTTCCGTGTCCCCTTGAAGTGGATGGCGGATTGCAGCCGGACGCCACTTAGCCTTCGCTCGCGTAGCCAGCCGCGCCAACGAAATGCCGAGCCTGCGACCAGCATTGCATGATCGAGGACAACAAATGTCGCTGCCTGCGTCCGAGCCGGGCCGATATCCAAAGTCGCGGAAGCTTCAATGAAGCTTCACAAGTCGGACATTCAATACGGCTAACTTTGCGCGGGCGAGCGCGCAAGCTGCGCGCCAGCGAGCCTGCCCTCACGCAATGAATTCCCGAAAACGGATGAATGGAGGCGACCTTGATTCGTCATGGAGCTGTGATTTTCTGCGCGGTCGTGTTGACCGGCATTTCGGCGAAAGCCGCCGATCAGAGTCAGATAGGAGCCGGCAATGCGCGGGCACAACAGATCGGATCAGGCTCGCCACTGGTGCAATCCGCCGTGGATCTGCTGGAGCAGAACGCAAAGCGGATTGATGACGCGCAGCTTCGTGCCGTGACGCTGGATTCCTTTCTCAATCCCAACACCTGCATCCGGCACCGCGCCAACGTTACGGATGCGATCAAGAACCAGATCATCGCCAGCCTCACTACGCAAAATCTCGTCAATCCCGCCGATGCCGCGGCGATCACCGGCGGTCTGAAAGCAGGAATTTTTCCTCCGGTAATCGGCGATGCCACGTCGTGCCCGATGTTGCCGCTGACGTTCAAGGCGACGCCGGGCAGCAATTTCGGAGGACATCACTCCTATCCCGGTGGCCTGGCAGTACATGAATCCTTCAACGACCAGAGTTCGATCAATTTCGCCGATACCTACCGCGGCGAGTACGGAAGCCTTGGCCAACAACATCTGCCCGTCGCGAAGGGCGCGCAGCAAAATGGCGACGTCAGGATCGATCAGGACGTCATTCTGGCTGCTCCAATCTGGCATGACTGGGCGAAGATGATGGTGTTCCAGTGGAACGCCGACGGCACCGAATTTACCGAATTGAACTTTGGCGGCTTTGGGACCAACGACAATTTCGGAGCAGCCGGCGACTCCCGCACCGGAGGCCATCACATCATCAGTATCGCCGAAACGATGGCTCGTGGTCTCCCGCCGCTGCTCGTCATCACTCAGGCATCGGCCCATTCGGCGCCGAGCCTCGGAAACGAGTTCAAGGTCGTCAACTGGCTGCGCGCCGCTGCGATCATGGCGCAGGTCGATCCCGTGGCGAAAGGCTATCTGGTCGTCGATGGAAGCGGACACCTTCGTCTGCCGCCGCTGGCCGCCCTCGGCGCAGGTGTCAACCTTCTGGCGGCCGGTCAGACCAACCTCCTCATCGAATATCAGATTCACAACCTCTCGGATTCTGATTTCGTCAACTCGATCCCCGCCGTCACTCAAGTCCAGGTGCTCCTGCAGCAGATCGCACCGAGTTTCGGATACGATCCCGCGGATGTTGCGCGTTTCAACAACTTCTTCCGCAACGTCGTGCTCGCTTACTTGAGCCCGGAACGCCTGATGATGCTCTACGACAAGAACGGCCTTGAGGAGGTCGTCGAAGAGGTAAGCAAGCTTCGTCGCTTGCATCTCATCTGATCACTCGTGATTGAAGCGCCATCGAATCGATGGCGAACATCTAGCGATGCCATGTGCGGCAATTGTTTCTCCCTGTCGGTGGCGTAAGTCCGCCGACCGGGAGAAGGAAAAATCTCCTCATGATCCAAACCGGACAGGCAACGGAAGCTGTGCCCGCGTCTGGGAAATTCTGAGTCCGCTCTGATGCTCGAGTTATACTTATGACAAAAAGCGGACACAGAAAGGTCGACTTGGGAATTGTCCGAAGTCCATGCCGGCTATCGCCGCATCGAACCAGTCTCGCGATGTCACAATAACTCGCGAGAACAGCGTTCTTCGGGCCGCGCCGGAAGAAGCATTGCGTTACACCCCGACCACAGATTGCGATGGGCTTCCTCCCCGATTTGACACGGCTTTCGGCGCCGATCTCTACTCATCGAGAGACTGAACCATTTTCGGGGGATCTCGATGCGTTCGGAAATTTGCGATGACCTCGCCACCGCGAAAGCGCGCACTCATGCAAGACGCGGCATTTCCATTCTCGTTTTTTCAACCTGTGTCTGGATGACGAGCGCGGCAAGCGCACGCGCGGATGACACAGCGGCACTTCAAAGGCTCGAGGCGCAGATCCAGCGCCTGGAAGCGCGCCATGAGAGCGAGATCAAGGCGCTGCAGGCCGAGATTCGGCGATTGCGCCGACAGAAGCCGGAGACAGTTGCGGTAACGCAGCCGCCTGCGCCCGATCAGCCTCGATCCTCGACCGCGCCTTCCGGCGTTCCGGCTCCGGCACTGCCGGCCAAGGTCCTGATGACCTACGACCGCGGCTATCACTTCGGCTTTTCCGACGCGACCGGCGACAACACGGTCGAACTCTTTGGCCGTCTCCAGCTCGACACCGGCGGCTACACCAACTACACCCCGGCACCGATGACGCTGGACCGCAAGGGTCTTTCGGACGGCATCGATCTGCGCCGCGCGCGCTTCGGCGTGATCGGAACGTTCATGACCGATTGGCACTACGCCTTTGTGTACGACTTCGGCAACTCTTCGGACAGCAGCAACATCAACAACTCGCTGGCGAGCGCGAACTCCAGCACCAGTCCGACGACGAGCAACACCTTCCTCTCGGGCGTCGAGAACGCGTTTCTGACCTATAACGGCTTTTACAAACACAATAATCTGTTTCCCGTGGCATTCGATTTCGGCATTATGGATGTGCCGTGGACGCTTGAAGAGGCCACAAGTTCGAACGATCTGATGTTTCTGGAGCGTTCGACCGCCCAGGTGATCGCCACCACCTTCGGCGGCGGCGACTTCCGCTCGGCGCTTGACGTGCGCTCCAACAATGACCGCTACTGGCTGGGCGCGTTCCTGACTGGCCCCAATTCGGGCAGTCTGCATACGGCGGGCGCATCGTGCAACACCGGCACCGTCACGGTGACGCCGGGAACGCCTTGCGTCACCAGCGCGCAAATGACCGGGCTCGGCCCGCAACTGGCGTTTCTCGCGCGCGGCGCCTATCAAATCGTGCAGGAGAAGGATGCGACGTTCCATGTCGGGTTCAACTACGCCAATCAGTTCGCACCGCGTGCCGGCGCCAACATAGACGCCATCCTGCTTGCCGACCGTCCGGAGCTTCGGATCGATCCCACCTCTTTCCTCTCCACGGGCAATATTCCCGCGAGCGGTGGCCAGGTCTACGGCGTCGAAATCGCAGCCTCGTACCAAAACTGGTTCGCGCAAGGCGAGTACTATCACTATGTCGTGGACACGCGCGCAGGCGTACCGACGCTGCCTGGCAATCTGCAAGGCGGCCATCCCGGCCCGGCACTCAATTTCGATGGCGGCTACGCCCAGGCAAGCTATAGCATCGGCGGCACCAGGCATTACGACCCCACCCGCGGAGCCTATACCGGCGTCATTCCGGAAATGCCGATGGTGCTGGGAGGTCCCGGCTGGGGCGCGCTAGAGCTTGCCACGCGCTTTGCGCTCGTCAACCTCAACAGCCCTTATCTGACGACGGCAACGCTTGGTCCCGCTTTTTCCGCACCGGGTGTCTTCACCGGCGGCACCACAAGTTACGGCGGCGGCAAGCAGACGAGCTACGGCATCGGTCTCAATTGGTATCCCAACTACAACATGAAGTTCATGCTCGATTACGAGCATGTGGTGGTCGACAATCCCCAATTCTTCGGCGGCCCGAATTATCGCGGTGCCACAATCGATTGGATCGCGGCGCGATCGCAGATCGTGTTCTGACGGCGCGCGTCGCGGTCGAAGTTCTCCGGCGCAGATGACGCCGAACGAAGAAGCGTGAAGGCGGGAATTAGCTCCCGCCTTTACGATCACGCCATCGTTCGCGATCGGGTCACTTGTTCAGGAACGCCCTGGCTTCCACGGTTTCAGGCCGCTCGGTATCGGCGTTTTGCGCGAGACTCACGACCTTGCCGTAATAGTCGGCCGCCTTCTGGCGATCGCCTGTCGCATTCGCGGCACGCGCCATGCCAAGCAGCGCGCGATAGCGATTGGGAGTTTGCCGCAGCGCCGTCTCATATTCTGTCTGCGCCGCCGCCGGTTGTCCCGACTCCAGCAGCAGTTCAGCCAAAAGTTCGCGAAGCGGATAAAGACGGTTCTCCATGGCCACATGCTTGATGCTGCCATCCTCGCTGTCGGCGGCTGCCCGCATCAACTTCGCGGCTTCGTCGCGGGCGCCCTCCTTAAGGGCGATCCATGCCGAGATCGCCTGGATCTGCTCTTCTGACCGGTCTGCCCAATAGGACTGGTTCGATTTTTCGAGGGCGGCGCGCAGCGTCTTGATGGCTTCGATCTCGGCCTTTGCTCCCTCAAGATTACCGACCCGCGCCATACCCAGACCGCGCGCAAAATGGGTAAGCGCGTCGGCTTGCGGGTATTGGCTCGGCTTGAGCGGGAGCGCTGCCGCACCGTTCCAGTCGGCGCGTTCGAGTACATAGCGAGCCGGCATGGCGCTCTTCGCCGTGAAGTTCGCGAAATTGATGGGTCGATCGCCGCGATCAGCAGTGCCGAGTGATTTTTCGGTAAGCGCTTTGGCTTTCGCATCCTGGGCCAGTTGCAAATGCGCATAAACGGAAAAGTCCGCCGCATGATAATAGTCAGGCTGGATTTCAAGCGCCGACGCGTTCGATGCAATGGAATCCTCCCACATGCCGACCATGGAATAAATGTGTGAGGGCATGTGTCGGGCGTGCGGAACTGCTGGAGCGATACCGGCATAACGCCTTGCAGCCGGAATGCCCTGTTCGGCCAGCGGCGCAAAGTCATAGGCGTGAATGAGGAAATGCGTGACACCCGGATGCTGTGGATTCTGGTCGTATAGTTTCTCCAGAATTGCGGCCGACTTGAGCTGCTTGGCGTAGGTGGTGTCCTCGCGCGGCGCCGATGCCTGCAGGGTGAGTGCATAGAACACCTGGGCCTCGTAGTCGTCCGGATAGCGTTGCGCCAGAGCCTCCATGGCATCGTTATAGGTAGCCAGCCTGGCTTTGACAGGGGTCTTGTCGTAGTCCCGATAATAGGCGCTCAACGCCTCGATCCAGTCGCGCTCGCGCTGCGTCGTATTGATCGCACGCCCTTTTTCCAATGCCGCCCATGCCGCCTGCGCTTCGGCCTGGGTCGGGGTCGTGGCCAGCGTGTTGCCGAGGTAGTCCGCCGCAATTCCCCAATAGGCAATGGCGCAATTCGGATCCTTCTGCAGTACGTCTTCGAACGTACGGCGCGCGATCAGGAACCAGTAGGAGTGGATCATCGCGACGCCGCGGTCGAACTCTGCCTGGACCGCCGGATTGCAGGAGGTCGGAAAGCTCAGCCTGCCCAGCCTGTCATCTTGCTGGCCGAACGCATCGCAGCCCAGAACGGCTGTCATGAAACCAGCTGTCAGTGTCAATCGCATCGCTTTCATGCATTCCTCCCTCTGCGAAAGGTGCACAGTTTCATACGCGGCGTAACCGCCACGTTCAGTCGTCCCACGGATCAAAGCGAAAGCTCACCAGTGACATTTTGCGCGCCCTGAAATTGAGCATCGGCTTGTCTGAAAGGAAGCTTCTTGAGGCTACCTCATCAGATATTTGGACGGAAGAACTGTTGCCGAAACGCGGCGCAAAGTCGCTCCGATCTTTAGGACAGAATGGCTTACCTGCTGCAGGCGCCAATTCCGCTGCTGGCAGCGAGGAATGGCTCGCAGAACTGTCGCCGCTGCCTTAACGCGCTCAACGCCATTTCGTCCGCTCGCGCACGCCGGCAAGCGCGGCGCGCGCACCGGTTACGATCTCGGAGGTGTCAAGCGCCGTGAGCTTGCCGCCGCGTTTGAGGATGCGGCCGTCGACCACGACCGTGTCGACGTTTTCCGGACCGGTGGCCTCGAGCACGAGATGAGCCGGATCGGTCACGACAGCCATATTGAGCGCATTGGGGCTGATCACGATCAGATCCGCGCGCTTGCCCGGTTTGAGCGATCCGATTCTGTCGTCCATCCCCATCGAACGGGCGCCCTCGATGGTGCCGAGCTCGAGCGCCTTGCGGGCCGTCATCTTGAACTCGCTTTCGACCCTGGCATTTTCGGAATCGCGCGCAAGCTTGAGTACGCCGAACAGGTTGGAGCTTCCGGTCAGCGCCGAGGTATCGATCGAGATGCCGAGGGGAATGCCCTTCGCCAGCATTTCGCTGATCTGCGGATAGCCGTAGCCGATGCGAAGTTCGGAGCCGGGCGACACCGACACCGACGAGCCCGATTCCTTGATCATGTCAAGCTCGGCGGGGCTTGCCGAGAGCGTGTGAATGAGTTGAACGTCCTTGCCCATGAGATTTGCCTTGTGGAGCAGATCGATCTGGTTCGCCGCCTTGCGGGCGCTTGCAACATGTAGCGTGATCGGCAAACCGAGCTTGCGGGCGTTGTCGAATTCCACCTGATAGACCTCCGGCTTGATCGGGCCGGCGCGGAACTGCCCGCGCCACCCCATCCCGAGCGTAATCAGGCCGTCGTTGGACCAGCTCTTCCAGTTCCTGGCGAGGCTTTCGATTGGCGCCTGATCGGCCGACTGGGTGTCGGGCAAGCCTTGCGGCCAGCCGCAGGAGTGTCGGGCGCGGATACCGACCTCGGTAAGCGCGCGAATATCGGCCTCGGCATGCGCCGTGCTGCGCGCGTTATGAAACCAGGAATGCACGAACGTCATCCCGGAATTGATCGCTTCCGCCGCCGCGAGTCGCGTGCCCTGAAAGACGTCGTCCGGGTTCATCTGCTGGCCAAAGCGCGCCACCGTCGGGAAATAGCCTTCCTCTGGCTTGTCACCGGCAAAGCTGCGGAAAAGCGTGTTCCACATGTGCCAGTGAGTCTCGACCAGACCCGGCATCGCGATCATGCCGGCGCCGTCGATCTTTTCGCCGCCCCCGATCACGTCCTTGCCGACCGCGACGATTTCGCCGTTCCTGACATGTACAGAGCCGCCCGCGAGATCGCCGAGCGCGCTGTCCATTGTCATCACGTAAGCATTGGCGATGGTGAACTCGCCGCGCGACGGCAGTCTTGACGATCCCGCGTTGCCGCGCGCGGCTTGCGCCAGCAGCGGCGACGAAAACAGCCCGCTTGCGCCGGCTACGCCGATCGCGGCGGCGCCGCGCATGAAACCACGCCTGCAGATCTCGCACATCGAACCCTCCCTGTAGGCGCCGGCTCTTTAGCCGATCGTCAAGCCCGCGGACTTCCCCGCTGGAGGCAAGCTTATACCAGCCGGATCGCTCTTGGCACCTCCGGCTCGATCCTCCTGGACAAGAAGGCCCGCGTTCGATCCAGAAGATCGCGCGTCAGGCCGATTTCATGAGGGCATAGATTTCGCGTTCGAACTGCCGGTAGAGGCGCAGCGCGCGGTTGTCTGCAAACGGCAACACCTGGGTCATGAACACAGCCGCGACGCGCTTATTGGGATCGATCCAGTAGTAGGTGTTGAAGAGGCCGCCCCAGGTCAGGCTGCCGGCACCGCGGCCGTTTGCAATGGGCTGCGTGTTGATCATGTGACCAAAGCCCCATTTGAGACTGATACCGGGAAATAGATCGACGTCATTGGAGAGCGCGGGGCTCGTCGTCCTGAGCACGCCGACATTGATCTTGCCGATCTGGTTCTCGCCCATGAGTGCGACAGTCTCAGGACGCAGGATCCGCGTGCCGTCCAACGAACCCCCTCGCAACAGGGTGCGGATGAGAGCCAAATAATCCGGCCCCGTCGAATAGATTCCGCCGCCGCCGGAGAAAGTCTGCTTCGTCGATCGCGGCTCCATCGGTTGTGCCGCGAGAGATCCGTCGCTCCGGCGCCGATGGACGCTTGCTTCTCTCTCCTGTTGGCGCGGGGAAATGACGAAAGTCGTGTCCTTCATTCCCAGCGGATCGAAGATGTGCTTGCGAAAATAGACGCCAAGCGAATCGCCGCTGACGAATTCCACGATGCGCCCGACCCAATCGATACTGGTGCCATATTGCCAGCGTTCACCGGGCTCGAACATCAGCGGGTTGCGCACGATCAGGGTTTTTTGCGCTGGCGTAAGCTGTTTTAGCGAGGCGGCATACTGGACGGCCTTGGCATCCCACAGCCGGTAGCTGAAACCGGCGGTGTGGGTCAGCAGCTGGCGCAAGGTGATCGGCCGCGCTGCCGGCCGCAACAGCGGCAATCCCTTGGCGTCAAATCCCTCAAGCACTTTGGGCGAGCCGACCGCCGGGTCGATCTCGGGTACCGGCGCATCCAGCGAAACCCTGTTCTGCTCGACGAGTTGTAGCGCGGCGACCGATGTAATCAGCTTTACCATCGAGGCGACGCGAAACACCGTGTCGCGCGTCATGGCGGGTCCATCCTGGAGCCGACGCCTGCCGAAACTGCCTTCATAGATCGTGCCGTCGTCGGTGGCCGCCAATGCCACGATGCCGGGCACTTCTCCTGCGCGCGTCGCAGCGTGAAGCATCGAATCGATGCGGGAAACCGTCGCGCGGTCGATGGTGGCAGGCAGCTTGTCGTGCGCGAATACCGCACGCACGTCCAAAGCGCCGGCTGCCGTCAGGCCGGCAGCCGTCTTCACCACATCGCGGCGGCTGGGGCGATAGATCATGTTCGCCTCTCCGGACCCCTTGGATGCGATCAGATTCGAGGACTGGTCACAATATCAAAGCAAATATGGCGTCTACATTGCCATGCGGGCCAAATCTGCGGCTGACACACCCTTCCCAGGGTACTTCCGAACGGAACCGGGAGGTTCTGAGAGCGTTTGCCAAATTCCGATTGGCGGGTTTGTTCGAACGGGAATAGTCTCATCGATTGCTGGCTGGCGCTTCGGATGCGGCGCGTATGACGTTTCGTTTCACAAATCCAAGGCACAAGCAGATGCGGTTGAGCCGTGCATACCTCGCCGCTGCGGCTCTCACCGCGCTGATCGCGACGGGAAATGAAGCAGGGGCAAGAGGCGGAAGCGAAAGCAAGGCCGAATCCATCGTCTCGCGCGCCGCCGGCGAGCCGGTCCTGGCCGTCGTGTCGCTCCACAACCAGCGGATTACCGTCTATGACGCCAATGGCTGGATTTTGCGCGCGCCGGTGTCGAGCGGCCAGAGAGGGCGTGAGACGCCCGCCGGCATCTTCAGCATCATCCAGAAGGAAGCCGAGCACTACTCCAACCTGTATGACGACGCGTCCATGCCTCACATGCAACGCATCACCTGGTCGGGCATCGCGCTTCATGGCGGCGCATTGCCAGGATATCCAGCGTCCCACGGATGCGTTCGAATGCCTTTCGACTTTGCGGCGCGACTGTTCGACCTGACGCGGCTGGGATTGCGGGTGATCGTTGCGCCAACCGATGTTGCGCCGGTCCAAATAGTCCACCCGGTTCTGTTGCAGTCGAAAACAGGCGCCAGCGCCCTGGCGGTCGCTCGGCTCGCGGAGGCAGATGAGGCGGCCAGGAAGACAGATCAGGCCAGAGGCGTTGCCGGGACGGCCTACCGGGAGGTTGCGCGGGCCAGCGTTCCGGTGCGTGTGGCGGAGAATCTGAAGGCAAGAGCCGAGGCGCAATTATCGGCAGCCGAGACGGCGCTCGGCTCCGCTGCGTCGGCCGAGGCAAGGCAACAGGCCGAGGAGGCCAAAGAGAAAGCGGTTGCCAGAATAGCCGAACTCGGGGAGCAACGGACGGCTGCGAAAGCCGAGCTTCAACCCAAGCTCGATGCGCTTGCGGCCGCGCGCGAGGCCCTCACCGTCGCGGAAGCCACGCGGGTCAAGGCGGCCGAGGCCGCGCGCGAGGCGAGCCGTGCGCTCGAACCGGTATCGGTTCTCATCAGCCGCAAAACGCAAAGGCTTTATGTCCGGCAAGCCTTTGAGCCCGTCTTCGACGCTCCGATCACGGTGCAGGATCCCGATCGTCCCATTGGCACCCATGTCTTTACGGCCACGGAGCACTCCGGCGACAGCAATGTTCGATGGAGCGTCGTCTCGTTGCGCGGCTCGGCGGAAACACGCGGCTTTTCGTCCGGCAATGGCCGGGATGTCGAGCAGAGCGAGCCGACCAACGCAAAATCGGCGCTCGACCGGATTGTCATTCCGCAGGATGCATTGGATCGCATCCCGGGGATCGTCCCGCGATCTTCCCTGATCATCACGGATGAGGCGTTGAGCACCGAGACCGGCAAGGGGACTGACTTCGTGGTGCTTCTGAGCGGTGAACCGCAAGGGGGGATCAAATTCCGGCGGCGCGCTCCAGCGAACGAATATTCCTACACGCGCCCACGCAACGAATTTTCCTACACGCGCCCACGCGAATATCCGGTTTACTGGCGTTCACCTTACGGAGCCCCGGTCTCCACGTGGTGAGACCGTTCTTCTGCAACGAAATTTTGCTCCGTTCGACAATCTTGCGGCGCGGCTACTGAACGATCGGCCCAAAGGAAAATCGGCCCCGCCAAAAGCGGAGCCGACCAGTCAAGGGGGAATAAAGACCATCGAGCCGCAGGGCGGCCGATGGCACGGAAGTGGTACAGATAAATCCTGACGCAAACCTTACAATGGGGGCTCATCCCTCGCACGATTCATTGCAGGATGTTTCCCGATTTCATCGATCCAGGGCTTATGATGATCGCCGCGATACCGACGATCGCGGTACGCGTCGATCCGTGGGGCGTTCCGAACGCAAAAATCATTCGTTCTGCCTTGTCGTGCGGTGATCGCCTCCGAGGTCATGGGTTTCGCGGCCGGTTGTGGGCTGGCGCGAGCTGTCGCGATGGCCTATGAAGTGCCGAATGCGAGCGCGGTTGCGTGTGTCCATCGATGCGACCGCTGGCCGATGAGGTTGGGGATGAACCGCCGTGAATTGATTGTCCTGTTGTCAGGTGCCGGGATCACGTTGCCCGAGCTGGCGCAAACCCAGCCGGCGCGGAAGATGCCGGTCGTCGGCTTCCTTCACCCAGGCTTTGCCGATGCTGTATCCCCGACCATAAGTAATCTGCGGCAAGGGTTACGGGATGAGGGCTACATTGAAGGCGAGAACATAAGAATAGATGCACGCTGGGGGCGCGGCAAGCCCGAGACCATGCCGGAACTCGCGCGTGAACTCGTTCGAGGCGGAGCCGACGTTATTGTCGCAACCGCTCGTCCCTCGATCGAAGCAGCGAAAGCAGCATCAACTCAGGTGCCGATCGTTGCCAACGATCTCGAAAGCGATCCGATAGCCAGTGGCTTCATTGAAAATCTGGCACGTCCGGGAGGCAACCTCACCGGCTTCTTTCTGGATGCGCCGTCACTGTGCAGCAAATGGTTGCAGCAAATGCGCGAAGTCCTGCCCGGCGTGAGCAAGATTGCCGTCCTCTGGGATGTGACCACCGGAAGGTATCAGCTCGATGGGATCGGTGCTGCGGCAAAGACCATGTCAGTTGACGTTCAGATCATGGAATATCGCGACAGCGAAGGAATGTTGACGGCACTCGAGCTTGGGCTGAAGGAAGAACCGCAAGCCGTGATTCAGTTCGGTTCTCCGCTAGCCAACCAGGGCGCACCGCGCGTGGCCCAAACAATGTCGGCACGGCGCGTTCCGGGACTATCGCAGTTTCGAACCTTTCCTGACGCCGGCGGCCTGATGTCCTACGGCCCGGACCTGAACCACCTGTATCGGCGCCTCGGCTCCTATGTGTCCAAGATTCTTCGCGGTGCCCATCCCGCTGAGTTACCGATCGAGCGTCCCACGAAATTTGAACTGGTCATCAACCTCAAGGCCGCAAAAGCGCTTGGTCTCGAAATGCCGGCGACGCTGCTCGGCAGCGCCGACGAGGTGATCGAATAGCGAATGGATTGAACGCGTCCCTGACGAAGCTATTATTTCAGCAAAAATTTTTGACCGTAGTGAGCGTATGACCACAGCAATAGATCCGATCACGCGATCCGTCGTGCAGCACCGGCTGAGTTCGATCGTGAAGGAAATGGGCGAAGCCATGCTTCGCACGTCCTATTCGCAAATCCTCAACTCCAGCCGGGATTTTTCCTTGGCGATTTGCGACACAAAAAGCCGCCTGATTGCCCAGGCCGACCACATTCCGGTGCATGTCGGTGCGCTGCCATGGGCAACACGGGCCGTCGAGCAGCGCTTCAACGATGTGCGGCCGGGTGACGTCATCCTCCTGAACGATCCCTATCACGGCGGCAGCCATCTTCCCGACCTGACGGCATTCGTCCCGGTTTTCGATTCAGGAAGACGGTTGCTGTGGACCATTGTTCGGGCCCATCAGAGCGACATCGGTGGCGCCACCCATGGCGCCTACAACCCTTCAGCAACCGAAATCTGGCAGGAAGGGCTGCGCGTTCCGCCGATCAAGCTGTACGAGGGCGGACGCTTGCGTGACGACCTGCTCGACATGCTGGCGTTGAATATCCGTAACCCCCGCGAGTTTCGTGGCGACCTCGCGGCGATGGTGGGTTCAGCCCATCTTGGCGAACGGCGGTTGTCGCGGCTGTTTGCGGAATTCGGGGCGTCGGTCGTGGAGGCCGCGGTGGAGACCATCCTTGACGCGGCCGAGGCGCGAAGTCGCGCGGTGGTCTCCGCCTGGAAGGACGGGGTTTTCCATGGCGAGGCGTTTCTCGATGATGACGGCCATGGCCGCAGCGATATCAGGATCGCCGCGAAGGTGACCAAGCAGGGCAGCGAGATCGAGGTCGACCTGTCCGGCTCCGATCCGCAATCCACGAGCTTCGTCAATTCCTCGCATGCCAACATGCAGGCGGCGGTGGCGATGGCGTTCGCCTACCTCATCGATGCCGACATTCCAAAGAATGACGGCGCGTTGCGGCCGTTGAGGGTGATTGCAAAACAGGGCACCGTGGTCTGGGCCGATCCGGGCCGCCCGGTGACGCTTTGCACCAGCCATCCGTCGAACGAGATCGTCGAAGCGATCATCAAGGCGATGTCGGCTTGTTGCCCGGATCGGGTGATGGCGGGTTGGGGACGCCGTTTCCGCATTGCGATCCAGGGCGAGGATCCGCGAACGGGGCGCAATTTCATCTGGCACATGTTTCAGGCGCGTCCGGGCGGTGGCGCCTCATCTGGCGGCGACGGCTGGTCGTCGATCGGCGAGTGGCACTCGGTTGGCGGGATCAAGTTCGGCAGCATTGAGGTTGCCGAGGCGCGCTTTCCCTTGCAATTCAGGCATCATGAATTCCGCGCCGGCTCCGGCGGCGACGGACAGTTTCGCGGCGGCCTCGGCGTCGCGCTCGATCTCGTCCTCGAAATCGCAAAACCTGCGCTCGCCAACACAGCGGGCGATGGCGTGCGCTATGGCCCTTGCGGAATTCTCGGCGGTCGCGACGGCGTTCCTCATGACTATTGTTTGACATCGGCGGACAGGCCGCCGCGTGTGCTGCGCACCAAGGAAGTCGGAATCGAGCTTCGTCCCGGCGATTGTCTTGAAATACGCTCCTCGGGCGGGGGCGGGTGGGGGCCACCGGAGAAACGGTCGTCGCAGGCGCGTCAGCGCGACCTTGGACAGGGTCTTGTCCAGCCAGGTGCGATAACGGGACAGCACGCTCGATGAATTTCACGATCGGAATCGACGTTGGCGGCACCTACACCGATCTGGTGGCCATCGATCAGAATGGCGCAACCGTTTTTGCGAAATCGCCGTCGACCCCGGCCGACCAATCCATCGGTGTCATGGCCGGGTTGGACGAGCTGGCGCGTCGATTGAATCTGAGGCGGGAGCAAATGCTTGGCCTGACGGAGCGCATCGTCCACGGAACCACCGTGGCGACCAATGCCCTTCTCGAGAGGAAGGGCGCCAGGGTCGCGCTGCTGACGACCGAGGGCCATCGTGACGTCATCGAGATGCGCGAAGGCCTCAAGCCGGACCGCTACGACCTGCATACTCCGCCGCCTGAGCCACTGGTGCCGCGCGAACTTCGTTTTGGGGTTCGTGAACGATCGAAAGCGGATGGCCAAATCGCGATCGCTCTCGACGAAAAATCGCTCGACGAAGCCATCGCTGCGATCAAGCGCGCGGGCGTGACATCGGTCGCGGTCTGCTTTCTGCATTCCTATCTCAACCCGGTTCACGAAATCGCCGCGGCCGAACGGCTGGCGCGCGAAATGCCGGGAGTGAGCATCTCCCGCTCGAGCGACGTGCTGCCGCAGATCAAGGAATATGAACGCGTTTCGACGACGATCGTGAATGCCTATGTCGGGCCGCTGGTGCGACGCTATCTTGTCAATCTGGAACAGCGCCTCGGCGAGGCAGGATTCAAGGGCAAGCTGTTCATCGTTCTGTCGCATGGCGGCATGGCCCCGGTGGAAGAGGCCTCACGACTTGCCGCCGGCACTGTGCTGTCGGGCCCCGCCGGCGGCGTATCCGGAGCCCGGCGCTGCGCCGAACTACTCGGCATTTCCGATCTGGTGCCGTTCGACATGGGTGGCACCAGCACCGACATCTCGCTGATTTCGGAAGGCCGCGCATCGCTCTCGGCCGACGGCATGCTTGCCGGACAGCGCATTGCGCTGCGCAGCCTCGATATTGCCAGCATCGCCGCCGGAGGCGGGTCCATCGCCAGCGTGGAAGCAGGCCCCACGCTTCGCGTCGGCCCCGAAAGTGCGGGCTCTGTACCGGGTCCAGCCTGCTACGGCAATGGCGGGACGGCTGCGACCGTTACCGACGCAAACGTCGTTCTCGGCTATCTCGACGCGGCTGCGTTCATGGGCGGGAAGCGTCCGCTCGACTCTGCCGCAGCGGAGGCCGCGGTCGACAGACTGGCGGACTCGCTTGGCCTCTCGCGTCTGCAAGCCGCGGCCGGAATTCACCGCATGATCAATCTGAAAATGGCGGATGGCATCCGCCTGATGACCTTGCGCAGCGGTGTCGATCCAAGGCGTTTTGCGCTTTTGAGTTTCGGCGGGGCGGCCGGCTTGCATACGATCGAGGTCGCGCGCGAACTCGGCATCAAGCGTGTCATCGTTCCGACCGCGGCCTCCGTGCTTTCCGCCTGGGGCATGTTGACCAGCCATCTGCGCTACGAAGCGAGCCGGACGCATTACGGCGCGGGCTCGCGGATTACGACCGAAGAGCTACGCAAGCTGTTCGCGCAACTCGAAGGAGAGGCCGCAGGCCGCTTACGGGCCTGGTTCGGCGGCGAGATCGCCGTCGAGCGCTCCGCCGAGATGCGCTATGGCGAGCAGGTATTCGAGATCGACGTGCCACTCGATGAGATCGACTGGAATTCGGCGCTGTTGATCGAGCAGATCGAGCAACGCTTTCACAAACGACATGAAGAGCTTTACACCTATTCTTCACCCGGCCAGGAAGTCGTGTTTGTCAACGCATGCGTTGCGGCGATCGGCCAGGTCGCGACCCACGGGGAGGATGTCAGGACGGCTTCGGCTGCGCCAGCCGTCCCTCGCACGCGGCAGGCGTTCTTCGGCAAATGGCGTGAAGTTCCACTCTATGCATTGGAATCCCTTGCACCGGGCCAATGCTTCGAAGGGATCGCGATCATCGAGGCTGAAACTACAACTATACTGGTCAACGAGGGCGATCGGGTGACGGTCAATGCGTTGGGCTGGCTTGATATTGAAGTCGCCGGCGGCAGCAGTGAAACTGACTGAATAGGCAGCGGCGGCGGCCGGCCGGTTGTCACGCGTCATCCATGCCCGCTGACATCGATATTCGCCGCCTTCAGCGCGGCGATCGTCGCATCAAGGTGCGAGCGGTCCCTGGTTTCGATCACGACCTCAAGCACGACCGCCTTCGCGGGCAGGTCGGTGAAGATGCGCTGATGCGACACCTCGACGATGTTGGCGCCCATCTTGCCTAGGATGGCGACGACGGTGCCGAGCTGGCCCGGCCGGTCCGCAATGTCGAACCGCAATTGCGTCAAGCGGCCCTCGCGCGCAAGCTGACGGGTCAGCACGCTCGACAAAAGGTGCGTGTCGATATTGCCGCCGCTCAGCACCAGGCCGACCTTGCGGCCCTTGAAGCGAGCCTCGTTGGCGAGGACCGCGGCGAGGCCGGCGGCGCCCGCGCCTTCGGTGACGGTCTTCTCGATTGTAATGAAAAGGCTCAGCGCCTGCTCGATCCGTTGCTCGCTGGCCAGCAGGATGTCGTCGACAAGCGCACGCACAATTTCCGACGTGATGCGGCCGGGCGCCTTGACCGAAATGCCCTCGGCCAGCGTGTCGCCTCGCATCGGAAGCTGTTGGGCCTTGATCAGATTGTACATCGACGGACACAAGGCGGCCTGGACGCCGATGATCTCGATACCGGGTTTGAGCGTCTTGGCGGCAATCGCCATGCCCGAAATCAGGCCGCCGCCTCCGATCGGGATGATCAGGACCTCGAGGTCAGGAACCGCGGCAAGCATTTCCAGCGCGATGGTGCCCTGGCCGGCGACGATCAGCGGATCGTCGTAGGGATGGATGAAGGTCAAGTGCTGCTTGCGGCCATGTTCGATGGCGAGCGCGGTGGCTTCTTCGAGGGTCGCTCCGCCCTCGATCACGTCAGTGCCGTGCCGGCGCGTATTCTCGATCTTCACGGTCGGAGTTCCCAGTGGCACGAAAATCGTCGCAGGTATGGAGAGGCGGGCGGCGTGATAGGCCACGCCCTGCGCGTGATTGCCGGCCGACGCCGCGATCACGCCTCGGTGCCGTTCTTCAGCAGACAACGCCGACAGCCGGTTGAGAGCGCCGCGTTCCTTGAACGTCGCGGTGAACTGCAGGTTCTCGAATTTCAGCCAGATCTCCGCGCCGGTGATGTCGGACAGCGTCCGGCTGCGATCGCAGATCGTCCGCTTCACGGAACCCTCCAGCAGCCTTGCCGCGGCCTCGATGTCGTCAAAGGCGACCGGCAGGCGCGCAAGGGAGGCTTTCGGCGTTTCACCCATCTGCAAGGTCCGGTCAGCTGTTAGCCACTTATAAATAATCCCACTACGAACGAACTGCCTGTTGCCCCGATCATCCATCGCAGTCAATTCGAGACTGCGTAAACGTCCATCGGTTCCTGGAGGCCCTTGAGCGGATGTTTACCTCTCTCGCTAAAATGAAGACCCGACCCGGCGACCAGATCCTTGACCGTTCTGGACACCATGATCTCGCCTGGTCCGGCGAGCGCTGTGATGCGCGAAGCGATGTGGACGGCAATGCCCTGCACGTCGCTGTCGACTTTCTCGATCTCCCCCGTATGGAGCCCGCAACGGACTTGAATGCCGAGAGGAGTAACTGCCGCGGCAATCGAGCAAGCGCAGCGCACCGCGCGAGCAGGGCCATCGAAAGTGGCAAGAAATCCATCGCCCAGCGATTTCACCTCGTTGCCGCGGGATCGCGCAAGCTCCCGCCGCACCGTGGCGTGATGCACGTCAAGCAAATCGCGCCAGCGATGGTCACCCAGTTGTTCGGCTCGCGCCGTCGAATTCACGATGTCCGTAAACAGTACAGTTGCAAGAAGACGATCGCTCTCTGCCGTCGAAATGGATCCGGTCAGGAACTCCTCGACCAAATCACCAATCTGTTCGTGGATGAAAAACAGATGATCGGTTCCTTGGATTTCGATCAGCCGTGCGCCTGGAATGTGCTCGGCAAGAAATCGTCCGAATTCGATCGGGATCAGCGTGTCTTCCGTACAGTGAATGACCAGGGTCGGCACCTGAACCGAGGACAGGATATCGCCGACGTCAATTTGCATGGCCATTCTTACAACCGCCATGGCTGCCGAAGGGCTTGCACCCAGTCGCTCGAAGCCGCCCCACCATTGCTGCAAAGCGGGATCGTCCCGACGTGAAGGGGCCCACATCGACAGGCTGCGGCCGCTGCCCCAGGCTCCGTCGATGTAGCGGAGGTAACTCTCCATTCCCTCGGTGGTGGCGGTCCACGGAGAGTGGGCGAAAGTACCGTAGAGCACCAGCGCTTGGCATCGGTGGGGGTAAGTTGCAGCAAACAGGGCCGCCAGAGACCCGCCTTCGGATATCCCGACGAGTGCCGCTCGTTGCATCCCGGCCGCATCCATCACGGCCCGGGCATCATCCATCCGGTGGTCCAGCGAGGGGACTTCGGCCACGCGGTCAGAGAGGCCAGTCCCTCGCTTGTCGAAGATTGCGACGCGAGCAAAGTTCGAGAGACGAAGCAGCCAGCGAGCCAGGTCCGGCTGGTCCCAATAGTTCTCTATGTGCGACACGAATCCGGGAACGATGACCAGATCGATCGCTCCGCTGCCAAACACCTGGTAGGCAACGTGAACGTCGCCGCTTTTCGCATAGCGCGTGACCGGCGTCGCCATCGCACCCTCCGGAAGTAAGCGGATCAAGCGGGATGATAACGCGAAGGCGGAATAAGACAACAATCGACCACCGCGACAGCGCTCGACATCGAGCCAACCTCGCTCGAACCCTCGCGTGCAAAATATGTGATAGTCTCGCGTTTCCAGACAGCAAAACAGAAAGTTCTGAAGACTCGTTCGCACATAAAGATAGCCAGCGCTTGCGGCGATTGGTTCCAGCCGAGAGACTGCGATCAAGGAGATCATGAATGACGCCGTTACTGCGCGGCCTCGACCGCCTGATTGGCTGCATTGTTGCCGCGGCCAAATGGCTCGCCTTGCCGTTGATCGTGCTGCTGTTCCTGCAATGGCCGCTGCGCGACCTCTTTCACAAATTTTCGCGCGAAGCCAACGATCTGGGGCAGGTGGCCTTTGCCCTGTTTGTCGCGGTGAGCGTGACGGCCGCGACCCGCGCCGGCACCCATCTCGCGGCGGACGTTCTGGCGCGGCGCTATTCCGAACGCGTGCGACGGCGTCTTAACCAGGTCGGCAACGCCGTCGGACTTCTACCCTGGGCGGTGTTCGTCCTGATCGCGAGCAGGACGGTCGTGCTTTCCAGCGTTCACGATCTCGAGGCGTTTCAGGACAGCGGCAATCCCGGTTATTTCCTGGTCAAGCTCGCGCTTTGGCTGATGGCGGTCCTGGTGATTGGCCAGTCGCTGGTCGAGATTTTCCGTCCTCTTGCGGTGGACGACGACTGATGGAGTGGATGGGATTGGCGCTCCTTGTGCTGGTGGGAATAGGCATCATTGCCACCGGCCTGCCTGCCGCGATCGTCCTGATCACGATCGCGACGTTCGGCGCGATCATCGGGGTTGCCGCAGGCGCCATCGACGCTGCCACCCTTGGAGCACTGCCGACCCGTCTGGTCAATTTGCTCGAAAATGACCTGCTTCAGGCCTTGCCGCTCTACGTGACCATGGGTCTGTTGCTCGATCGTCTCCCGGTCGCCGACGCGCTTTATCGCGCCAGCAGCGCCGTGCTTCCGCGCACGCCATCCGCCCCGCTGGTGTCGGGCATGATGCTGGGTGCCTTGCTCGGGCCGATGAACGGCTCGGTCGGCGCCAGCGTGCTCGGACTTTCCCGCGTGGTCTCGCCGCGTCTTGCGGCAGAAGGCATTCCCGCACCCAATCGGCACGCGATCATTGCGGTTGCCTCCACGCTCGGCGTGCTGGTGCCGCCGTCGCTGGTTCTCATCCTACTCAGTGATGCGATGTTGTCGGCTCACACCATGGCGGTGACGGCCACGGGAAGAAGCGACCGGGTCGTCAACACCCAGGATATTTTTCATGCGGCGTTCGTACCCGGCGCGATTTTTCTCGCGCTGTGCCTGGCGCTGTCCTGGAGCGCCGGTCGAACCGCGACCAAATTGCCGGTGCGCGAGCGCCTGACCGCAGGGCAGGCGTGGCTTGCCTGCATCGCGCTCGTCTCATTGATCGTTCTGTTGGGTGGCGTAGCCCTTGGATTCTTCTATGCCGTCGAGGCCGCGGCGATGGGGGCATTCGCGTTTCTCGCCGCGGGTCTCGTGACGGGCCGCCTGCGCAGCGCCGTGCTGAATGAAGTGCTGAGCGATGCGATCGCGCTCACCGGGGCTCTGTTCTCATTGCTGCTGGCGGCAACCACCTTCACGATGATCTTGAGGCTATTGGGAACAGCCGACCTCGTCGGCAGGATGGTTTCCTCAATTCCGGGCGGTGAGATCGCGGCGGTCGCCGTCGTATTGGGGGCTCTTGCCCTCAGCGCCTTCGTGCTCGACGCTTTCGAAATCATCTTTGTCATCGTGCCGATCGTGATTCCGCCGCTCCTGATCCGCGTCGCCGACGCGCGCTGGGTCTCGGTGCTGGTACTCTTGACGCTGCAGTCGAGTTTTCTGCTGCCGCCCTTCGGCTATGCGCTGATGATGGTTCGCGGCGTCCTGAAGGAGGCGGTCGCCTTTCGCTCCTTCGTGCGCGCATTGGCACCGTTTCTCGCCGCACAATGGTTTTTGCTGCTGTTGGTGTTGTTCTTCCCGCAGCTCACGCATTTGGGGATGTCTTCGGACAGTTCACGACTTCCCGCGGCCCCGCTTTCGAACGAGGAATTCAACAGGCGCCTCAATGAAATGATAAAATTGCCGGAGCTGGATCTCCCGAACGACGATCTGAATCGTCCAGCCAAGTAGCGGCTATCTTGGCGCGGCGTCGCGCCTGATACCGCCACCCGTCTCATCTCGCTTGACTTCGGGGAACAGCCACATCGCGAAAATCATGAAGAGGCCGAGGAAGGCCACGACATACTGGATGCGATCGTGCCCGAGCAGATGCTGATACCAGGCGGCGATGGCTGCCACCAGGATCGTGACCAGCGAAAGGCCAAGCTTGATTTTGACGGGCATCGCTGCGTTCTCCCCTTTGAGGAAATCTAGGAAAGGTTCTTCGCCAGCGTCGCCAGCGCCAGCAGTTGGATTGCGATCAGCGTGACAAGTCCCTTACTGCCGTCGCGAAATGACGAGGGCCAGATTTCGAACAGCCCGGGAGAAAACAGCACGACCAGACCGGCCACGACAATCAGCGTGCTCCATCTGAGCTCGGAATAGCCGAAGATCGCCGTCCCGATCGACAATGCCGCCAGCAACACTGCGTTGCCTGCGACCAGCACCAGGCCCGCGTTGGATTTCAACGACTCCGGGCGGGAGCGAAGCGGAAACATCCCGGCAATGACGAGGAAGGAGAGGATGCAGACGGTGGCGAATGCCGCAAACCAGAGCAGCGAAATCCAGTGCGGCTCGATCGCGTCCATCTTTTCTCCAGCTTTCGTTCGATCCGCCTATTCAGCCGGGGTGGCAAACCCCGATGCCTGTCCACCCATCACCGGCCTGGGCGTACGTGCCGTCTTGCGCATATTGGTCTTGACGAAACGCGTGTCATAGCCGTTCAAGAGATGGCCGATAAGCCCGCGATCGAGATCGGAGGTGCCGAACAGCCAGTCCATGATCGGGAACGTCAGATTCATGTTGCGCTCCATCATGATCGATTGATCGTGATGGGCGGTGTGATGACGTCGGATCGTATTGACTAAGGGCACATTGCGGACGAACCAGTTTTCGTCGACATGGCAGCAGAAGTGCATGAATTCGTAGATCAGGTACATCGACGTCGTGGTCGAGATCAAGAGCCAGCCGACATTGGGCGAGACCAGCCAGCCAAGGATGAGCGCCGGCGGGATTGACATCATCGTGAACGTCACCAGTGCGTAGGGTGGAAAGAATGTCACGCGCCAGTCATAGTGGTCGGCAAAGCGCATTTCCTTCTCGGTGAAGAACTGGTGATGCATCAGCGTATGCCGATTATAGATCGCGCGAAACGCTCTCACCTGCGAGGGTCGGTGCATCACGTAGCGGTGGATCCACCATTCGAAGAAATTCGCGAACAGGAAGGTGACGGGGACGATCAGGAGCTCCCACCAGCGCAGGTTCTCGATATTGGCGAAATAGATGTAGAGCGCGGTGAAGCCGATCAGGTAGATGATGAAGGCATGGAGCCAGCCGTTGTACCAGCCGGCGATGCGGTGGCGATAGGTTGCCCGGTAATTCCGCTGCCGTTCCGTCATCGGGCTCGAGGAAAGTTCCATCGCGTCGTCTCCGGGGAGATCTGGGGGCCGGTCGTAATATATCACCGATCTATTACACGGCAAAGCGATTTTAGGAGCATGAAAGGTCCGAAAAAACCCTTGATGCGATGTTACTGACATATTTATGGTATGCCAACAACAGGCGCGACAGATGCGCATCGATAACGGGAGGTACGCATGAAGCTCACGCGTCGCGAGTTTTCTTTTTCCGCAGGCACAGCCATCGTCGCAGCCGCCATGCCGAGGATGTCAGCACCGGCGCTGGCGCAGGACAAGCCGCTGCGACTAGGAATCATCGCGCCGCGATCGGGCGTTGCCGGAACCGCCGGTGAATGCGGCATTCGCGCGGTGCAATGGGCGGCGGAGCGCCTGAACAAGGACGGCGGAATAGCGGGGCGCAAGATCGAGCTGGTGTTCGAGGAGGAGACCAATCCGAAAGACACCATCGAACGTTTCCGCCGCCTGATCCTGCAGGAGAAGGTTGAAGCCGTTCACGGGCTGATCTCGACCGGCGTCAGTCTTGGCGTCGCGCCGGTGGCGGAGGAAGAGCAGGCGCTTCTGGTGATGTGGGACGGCACGACCCAGGACGGCGTCAAGGAGACCATGGCGAAGCCGCGTTATGTCTTCCGTTCGACCGACAATGAGTGCGAGGCCGTGATGGGTTCGCTGCTGGCGATCAAATATTTCAAGGGCAAGTTCAAACGCGTGGCCGGCATCAATCCCGATTATTCCTACGGCCGCAACAACTGGGAGGCATTCCGGCAGATTCTGTCGCGCTACGGTATCGAGGCCGAATTCGTCGCCGAGCAATGGCCGAAGGTTGGCACCATGGACCTGACCTCGCATATCGCTGCGCTCAATGCCGCCAAGCCCGATCTGATTTTCTCATCGATGCTGTTTGCCGATCTCCCGGTTTTCATGAAGCAGGGGAATGCCGCCGGACTGTTCGAAAACACCAAACTCGTGCTGCCGGCGGCCGGATGGCAAATCAACCAGCTCAAGAAGGAATTCATGCCGGAAGGCGTGATCTTCGGCCACAACACCCTTTATTTCGATCATCCGCAAGCATCCGCGCTGCAGAAGGCGTTCGTGCAGGATTACAAGGACCGCTACAAGGAAGTGCCGCACTGGGAGGCGGACCGGGCGTATTTCGCGCTTGTGACCTACAAGGCGGGCGTCGAGGCCGCGCAAAGGGCAGCGGGCAAATGGCCGACACCGGAGCAGGTGGCCGAGGCGATGCCAGGTCTGGAAGTCGAGAGCCTTGGCGGCAAGGGACGCTTCCGAAAAGACAAGATCGCCGAGCAGGTGTTCTATCAGGGCCCATCCACCAACAAGAACAACTACGATTTTCCGACGCTGGCCTCGATCGACACCTTCCAGGCCGAACAGCTGCAGAAGCCGCCCGGCGCGGATTTCTGGGAGTGGATCAAGACGGCAAAGATGCCGGTCTAGTGTCCCGATTCGGAAGTTCGGATCATTTTGCGGCTCCACAAACGTGACCGCTGAAACGGGAAGCGAATGTCAGAATCGGACCACTAGGACATGACCGAACTGGTGGATGTCGTTCTCGGCGGGATATTCCACGCCGCGGTGCTGTTCCTCGTCGCCGCAGGGCTCCAGCTCGTGTTCGGGGTCCAGAAGATCGTCAATCTCGCCTGCGGATCGTTCTATGCGTTGGGCGCGTATTTCGGGATCACCGCGGTCGGCATCGCCATCAAGCTCGGGATGCCGCCGGTATTTTTCTTTCCAGTGCTGATCGTTGCCGGGCTTGCCATCGGCCTTGTCGGCTTGCCGATCGAGCGCGTGCTGCGCACGGTCTATCGCCGGGACGAGAGTTACCAGCTCCTGATCACCTTCGGCTTCCTGTTGATGTTCCAAGACGCGTTTCGGTTTTTGTGGGGCGCAACCCCGCGGACGATGGACAATGTGTATCTAGCTTACGGAACCGCGCACTTCCTCGGAGTTCGGGTCCCGACCTACAATCTTCTCGTCATCGCCGCGAGCCTTGCGATCGCTGTGGTGCTCGGCCTTTTCCTCGAGCGCACGAGAATTGGCCGCATCGTGCGGGCGACCGCGGAAAACCGCGACATGGCCGAGGGCCTCGGCGTCAACGCGTCAAGGATTTTTGCACTCGTCTTCACGGTCGGCTGCATGCTCGGCACGGTCGGTGGCGCGCTGGTGGTGCCTTCGGGTGCAGCCTCGCTCGACATGGCGGTTGAACTCGTCGTGGAATCCTTTGCCGTGGTGGTGATCGGCGGGCTCGGCAGCATGCGCGGCGCGCTGGTCGGCGCGCTCATCGTCGGGCTGATGCGTGCTTCCGCCATCTCCCTGATGCCGGAACTCGAGATGCTGTCGGTCTATCTGGTCGTCGTTGCGGTGCTCATCCTCCGTCCCGCAGGTCTGTTCGGAAAGGCGACCGCGTGAGCCATCCGTCGATTGATATTGTCTCGCCCGTGACCGTGCCGCGAACGACGCGCATCGACGGATCATGGGTTCTGCTCGCCTTGATCGCAGTCATGGCGTTGCTGCCGCTGGTCGCCTCGCCTTACGTGCTGTTGCTGATGCTGCCGTTCGTGGGCTATGCCATCGCGTTGTTCGGATTCAATCTCCTGTTCGGCACCACCGGGCTCTTGTCGTTCGGCCACGCACTCTTCCTCGGCGTCGGCGCCTACACCGCAGCCGTGTTGACCTCGAAATTCGGAATCTTGAGCTTCGAAATCATCCTGGTTGCCGCAGCACTGATATCGGGCCTTGTCTCGTTGGTTATCGGCAGCCTGTGCGTCCGTTACACGAAAATCTTCTTCGGCATGCTGACGCTTGCGTTTGGAATGCTGTTTCATTCCTTCCTGTTCAAGTTCTACGCCGTCACCGGCGGCGACCAGGGAATGCGCGTTCTGCGGCCGCTGTTGCTCGGCATGGAATGGCGCGGCGGCAAGACCGCCTTTCTCATCGGCCCGTTTTACTATTACGCGCTGACATTGCTCGCGCTGCTGGGATTGACGATGTGGCGCATTACCCGATCACCGTTTGGCTTGCACCTGCGCGCCATCCGCGAAAATGCCGGCAAGGCCGCCTATGTCGGGGTCGAGATTTTCCGGATGCGGCTCGCAGCCTTCGTGATTTCGGCTGTTTATGGCGGGATCGGCGGAACGATCCTTGCCGTCACCACGGGGCTGGCCGATCCCGAACTCGCCTATTGGACCCATTCCGGCAACCTGGTGTTCATGGCGGTGCTGGGCGGCAGCGGCACATTTGTCGGTCCTGCGATCGGCGCGCTGGTGTTCGTCGTGCTGCAGGACTTTGTCATGGCCATCACCCAATACTGGCGCTTCGTGATGGGCGCCATATTGGTGTGTCTGGTGATCTTCATGCCGCAGGGCCTCGCCGGCACGATCGAACTTCCCTTCTCGCGCCGCGATCGGGAGGTGTGAGATGCAACCGCAGCCCGCAGCGACAGCCGGCATGGTGCCTCTGTTCGAGACCATCAGCGTCTCCAAGGCCTTTGGCGTGTTCAAGGCGCTCAGCGACATCTCCTTCTCCGTCAGCGACGGCGAGTTCGTCTCAATTGTCGGGCCGAACGGCGCCGGAAAGACGACGCTGGTCAATGTCGTGACCGGTCTGTTGCGCCCCACTGTGGGAGAAGTCCGTTTTCTCGGGCGTGACATCGCCGGAATCGGGCCGGTCGAGCTTGCAAGACTTGGAATGTCCCGGGCGTTTCAACTGGTGAACATCTTTCCCGCACTCACGGTGCGGGAAACGCTGGCGGTTGCGATCGCCTCGCGTTTGCGCCGCGTATCGAATCCATTCCGCTCGCTCAGGCGTGATAGCGTGTTGCAGACGGACGCCGAGCGCGTCGCCGAAGTGCTCGGCCTGCGAAGCAAGCTCGACAAGGTCGCTTCAACGCTCTCGCAGGGAGAAAAGAAGCTGCTCGATATCGCCAGCGCCTTTGCGCTCAATCCGACCGTCATCCTGCTCGACGAGCCGACCAGCGGCGTATCGACCGGCGACAAGCACGCCATCATGGAAGTCCTCGTCGCTGCTGCGAAGGCTGCCGGCGTTCGCGCCATCGTGCAGGTCGAGCATGACATGGATCTCGTCGAGCGATACTCGCATCGCATCGTCGCGCTTCAGGCCGGCTCGCTTCTGGCCGACATGGCGCCTGAAGCGTTCTTCGCCGATCCAGCGATGATCGCCGCGGTCGTCGGCACTCGCCCGAGACTCTGAAGAAAGGTTTTGGAAAGGCCGATACAGTGCTGAGCGTGTCGAATTTGAAAGTAGAT
>Ga0306926_10000563_pt1 | contig 34991 bp, 32 predicted proteins | sample flu12Cox44000178_FD_203759 | JGI IMG/M metagenome (GOLD analysis project Ga0306926, IMG submission 203759) | Lab enrichment of tropical soil microbial communities from Luquillo Experimental Forest, Puerto Rico - flux8day.12C.oxic.44.000.178 (v2)... | ecosystem: Environmental > Terrestrial >...
GCAAGCGCTCAACGGCAGCCTGACCATGGCGAGCGAACGGCAAATTGCCGCCAACCGCCGTAACGCTCGCAAGAGCACCGGTCCCCGTTCAGCCGCGGGCAAGAAACGGGCGGGCTGCAACGCCTACCGCCATGGCCTCAGCGTGAGCATGAGCTCAAACGCCGCATTTGCAAAAGAACTGGACAGACTCGTCCGCGAAATCGCCGGCGACACCAAGGATGCAATCGCGCTCGAGCGCGCCCGCGCCGTCGCGGAAGCAGAGCTTGAGCTCGCGCGGGTGCGGCGGGCCAAGGTTGCCTTGATCGAGCGCGCGTCTGCGTTCGGAGAGCTCGATCCGCCGCGCCCGGCCCGGGTTGCCGTCTCTCAAGCGCTCCGGGTCCTTAATTCAATTGTCCGGAATCCTAATGCACCTATCGAGGGTGGAGTCACCTTTCCCGAACCCATCGACGCCTCGGCGACGATGCCATTACAAGAGCCTGACCGATCAGCTGAAGCCGTCCGACGAGTGCTGCCAGAACTGCGCAAGCTGGATCGATATGAGCACCGCGCTGCAATGCGCCGAGACCAAGCGGTTCGTGCTCTGATGGTAGGAACGGATCGATAGACAATTTATAGTTGTAAACTCGCAAAACGAAGCCAATTTTTCTCAAGTGCTCCAATGGTTTGTGGATTATAGGTAGCCGAGCGATCGAGTACGCCCAGGAGACTACGGCCGGGAGCATGCCAATCGCCCTCGGCGGCAAGGCTCCGCGGGCAAGCCAAGCCTACGAGGGGCCTTGGTGCGCGCTGAGCGATATCGGCGGCGGCATCATGCAAGACAATGTGCCGGCAAGAGGTGATTGCCGGCAACCGCGGCTTCTGTAATCCGAACCGCGCTGGCAAGGAAACCCGACCGGCGCCCGGCAGAACCCGTCCCGCCGCAAGCGTCCCGTTTAACTAGACGGCCATAGGCGCGACTGCGTGGCGTGCACTTCGACACCGTCCGACCTTTCGCAACGCCGTCCCGCGGGGCAGCTCCTATCGCGGTGGCCTTAATGAGGATTTTCCTTCAAGCTACGTCCAGAAATGTTGCATCCCGTGGGCGTTGCCTCTTTGATTTTATGCTTGTTGATGCTACCAATAAAAACTGTGGCACTTGTTTGTCGAAAGGGAGGACAACTGATGAAGCGCGCTTTAATCGCTGGCTTGGGTGTTGTGGCTCTCATCGTCGGGGTGGAGGCGGCGAATGCACAAGCCAATATCAACCCGAACCTCTACCCGGGTAATGCGGGCGAGCGGTACGGAGCGAATGCACCGTATGAATGGTACGGCTCTCCCGGCCCGATGAAACGGGGCAATATGTGCGTCACCAACGTGGATCCGCTACGCGGTTACGGATTCCAATCGCCGTGCCCGGCGCCGAAGGGTGCTGCTGCTGCCCCGGCGAGGAAGAAGAAGACGGTGGCAGGGCGGTAATCAAAAAACCCGGATCCGCGCGCGATCACGGAGTGGAGAACGCACATCTCCCGCAAAGCATCTTGAAGGGTCCGTTCCTTCGAACGGAGCAATCATAGGGCCCGCGGCATGCATGCTGCCGCGGGCCCTCGTCGTTGCGGACCAGATTTGGGCGCGTGGCGCTGACTGAGATGGCGCCGTGCGCGCGCGTATGACATCCTCAGGGCGAAGACAAGAACAAGGATGGCTCGCCGCCGTGATTGCCCTTTCGGCTGCGTGCACACCACAAGGTCTCATCAATGAGCGCTGCCGATGACGTTGCCTATCAGCTTCGACCACTGCGTCGTACATGTCTCCGACTGGGAGCGCTCGAATGCGTTCTACCGTGACGTGTTGGGCGCCGAGCTCGTTCGCCGTCCCCAGGGCTGGGCCTATCGTTTCGGCGCCGCCCAGCTCAACCTGCATGGACCGGGATTTCATCCGGCCGAGGTCGCGCGGCTTCCGGTCGCTCCGGGCAACAGCGATGTCTGCTTCCAGTGGGACGGACCGATCGCGGACGCCATCGCACACTTCGGGCGCTGCCGCGTCCCCATCGATGCGGGGCCAACACAGCGCTTCGGCGCTAAGGGCTCAGGCACTAGCATCTACTTCCGCGACCCCGACGGCTCGCTGCTGGAATTCATTTCCTATCATCCCAAAGGTGGAGACCCGGCTTGAGGATCGCGCACGACCCCCTGTTTTGCCACCCGACACTCCGTCGTCGCAGGACCACGATGGAGCGCGCCGCTTTGTCGCCATGGATGGTTCTGCGGGCGATGCGTGCGACGGCATGGGCGGAGGGCAAAGCATGAGCGCCCCCCGAGACATCCAGCCACAAGATATCCTCGTGCCTATCTCCGTCGGCGAATTGATGGACAAGATCACCATCCTCGAAATAAAAACTGAGCGTCTCAAGAACCCGAATCAGCGCAAGAATGTCACGCACGAGCTCGCCGCCTTGCGCGCCGTCCGTCTCGGCGACATCGATCGCACGATACTCGATAAGCTCAGCGCGGAGCTCAAGCGGGTGAATGCAAAACTTTGGGACGTCGAGGATGCGATCCGCGAATGCGACGCGCGCGGCGATTTCGGCCAATCTTTCATCGAGCTCGCGCGCGCCGTCTATCGGCTCAACGACGAGCGCTCCCGGCTCAAGAAAGCGATCAGCCTCGCGTCAGGGTCGCGCCTGGTCGAGGAGAAGTCGTATTCGTTCTATCATCCCGAAGGGGGAGACCACCCATGACCCTACACGATCCCACTGTCTTGCCTGTCGATCTCCCGGCCCCGCAGGACGATGGCGCTGCGCGCCACCTCGCGGGCATGAGGCTGCCTTCGCTCACGCTCAAGGCGACCGACGGCGCGCAGGTCGATCTGTCGAAGCTTTCCGGCCGCGCGGTGGTCTACATCTATCCGCGCACCGGCGTGCCCGGGCAACCGCTACCCGACGGTTGGAACCAGATCCCCGGGGCGCGCGGTTGCACCCCGCAGTCGTGTGGCTTCCGCGACCATTTCGGCGAACTCAAGCGGCTCGGCGTCAGCCATGTTTTCGGCCTCTCGACGCAGGACACCGCATATCAGCGCGAGGCGGTCGAGCGTTTGCACCTGCCGTTTCCGGTGCTTTCCGACGAGCGGCTCGAGCTTGCGCGCGCGATCAAGCTGCCGACGTTCACGACCGCGGGCATGACGCTCCTCAAACGGATGGCCCTCGTCATCGACGACGGCGTCATCGCCAAAGTATTCTATCCGGTATTTCCGCCGGACAAGAACGCCGAAGAGGTAGTGGCGTGGCTTCGGAGCGGGGCGTGAGCCTTTAAACCGCGACGCTGTCGCTCATTGCCTCGTCAGGTCCGGACATAAGCGCGTTCACGCGCGTCTTCGACGCGCTTCTGCCCAGCCGCGACGGCGCGTGGGCTGCTTAATCGCCGAGGAAGGCGCGTGCCCCTGCGAAAACGTCGCGAAACATTTTTGGCGTCAGCACGCCGGTGCTCGTGTTGTAACGCGAGCAGTGATAGCTAACGAAAATGCGCAGTCCGCCGATATCGTGCGATGTGCCATGACCGAACGGCGCGGCCGAGCGGCGGTGGTCGAGTGCCGACACCGTGCTTTCGTGAGAAATCCGGCCAAGCGTCACGACGGCGCGGAGATTTCGCATTTCGACGATGGTCGCTTTGAGAAATGGGCGGCAGGTCTCGATCTCCGCCGGGGTGGGCTTGTTCTCGGGTGGTGCGCAGCGCACTGCGTTGGTGATGCGCGCATCAACGAGCGTGAGGTCGTCGTCCGGCGATGCGCGATAACTGCCGCGGGCAAAGCCGAAATGCTTGAGCGTGTCGTAAAGGAGGTCGCCCGCGAAGTCGCCGGTGAAGGGCCGTCCGGTGCGGTTCGCGCCCCTGAGTCCGGGAGCCAGACCCACGATGAGAAGTCGCGCGCTGCGCGGACCAAACGAGGCGACCGGCGCATTGAACCAATCCGACTCGCGCCGCCGCCACTCCTCCCGGAATGCTTTAAGGCGCGGACAAAGCGGGCAGTCGCGGCCGGGTTTGCCGGACGCGTCGCGCAAGGCGGCGCGCTTAATCCTCGAGATCGTCGTCGTCATTGAAAGCGGCGCCGGCACCAGCCCGCTGCGGCGCCGCCGGACGCTGCAGGAATTGCGGCGTGTGGCGCTCGCGCGGCTCGCGCGCCTCGCGTGCCGCTCGCTCGGCCGGGTCGCGTCCGATTTTCGCCTGCAGCTCGACGATATCCAGGAAGATATCGGCTTGGCGGCGCAGCTCGTCGGCCACCATCGGTGGCTGGGTGGAAATAGTGGACACAACGGTTACGCGCACACCGCGCCGCTGTACCGCCTCGACCAGGGAGCGGAAATCGCCGTCGCCGGAGAACAGCACCATGTGATCGATCGAGCCCGCGATTTCCATCGCGTCGACCGCAAGCTCGATATCCATGCTGCCCTTGATCTTGCGCCGGCCGGTTTGATCGACGAATTCCTTCGTTGCCTTCGTCACCACGCTGTAGCCGTTGTAGTCCAGCCAATCGATCAAAGGGCGGATCGACGAATATTCCTGATCTTCGATCACGGCGGTGTAATAAAACGCGCGCAAGAGATAGCCGCGCGACTGGAACTCGCGGAGGAGACGCTTGTAATCAATATCAAAGCCGAGCGATTTGGCCGTGGCGTAGAGGTTGGCACCATCAATGAACAGGGCGATTTTTTCGGTTTTCGCTTCCATGATTGCTCTCGTGTAAGGTCATTGAAACATCGGTAACCGGCTCCGGACGCACGCGGCCGCCGGCTAATCATGCCGGGTCCTTCCATCGGGACGGAGTGATCGTCCGCCGCACAATTGCGGCTCCACGCTCGTTGTCACAACCAATCCGAAAATACAAGGCCGACTATCGCATAACGGTTCCTTCATCTGCGTAACAGAGCCACGCTGCGCCGCCAAGGAGAATTGTGAGGCGTGAATTTCGCCTTGCACTTTGGCGGCGGGATCGCTACCTAACAGCCACTTTTCACAAGTTCCATTATTGCAGGAGCGATACGACCATGGCCCGCGTCACCGTCGAGGACTGTATCGACAAGGTGGAGAACCGTTTCGACCTCGTGCTGTTGGCGAGCCATCGCGCGCGCATGATTTCGTCCGGTTCTCAGATCACGATCGACCGCGACAACGACAAGAATCCGGTCGTGGCCTTGCGCGAAATCGCCGAGAAGACGATTTCGCCGGACGACCTCAAGGAAGAACTCGTGCATTCTCTGCAGAAGTATGTGGAGGTCGACGAGCCCGAACCCGAGGCGGCGCCGTTGATCAGCGCGGCCGGCGGTACGGTCGATGCCGACGATACCGAGGTCACGGTCGACCGAATGACCGAAGAAGAGCTTCTCAAAGGACTGGAAGGCCTCACCCCGCCCGAGGAGCAGCCCGAAGAAGAAGAATGATGCTTTGCCGCGGGTGACGGGGTCGGGCTTGTTCGGCAGGGGTTAACCCCGCTTGTAGCCGTTAATATCCGTAGTGATATCCTTGGTATGATGCCCGCCGAGCCTGCGGAGCCTGACCAAGGATACGATGGCGCGTTCGTCCACCAACCTGCCGCGGATGCAGAACCAGTCCAAGTCGCGGGCGCCGCTTGAGCGCAGCCTTAACCTTGTCTCCCAAGTCTTTGAAAAAGCGGTAAAACAGAAATCGCCGCAGCCGCAAATGATGCGGCAATACGATTTGATCGAGCGCGTCAAGCGCTACAATCCGAATACCAGCGAAGGGCTGCTCAATCGCGCCTACGTCTACGCCATGAAGGCGCATGGCGAGCAGAGGCGCGCCTCGGGCGACCCCTATTTTTCCCATCCGCTCGAAGTGGCGGCCATCCTGACGGATCTCAAGCTCGACGATGCCACGATCGCGGCCGCACTTCTGCACGACACGATCGAGGATACAACCGCAACCCGCGCCGAGATCGATCAGATGTTCGGCGAGGACATCGGCGCTTTGGTCGAGGGTCTCACCAAGCTCAAGAAACTCGATCTCGTCACCAAGGAAGCCAAGCAAGCGGAGAACCTGCGCAAGCTCTTGCTGGCAATCGCGGACGACGTGCGGGTGCTGTTGGTGAAGCTGGCGGACCGGCTGCACAACATGCGCACGCTGTCCCACATGCCGCCCGAAGCGCGCCGGCGCAGCGCCGAGGAGACGCTCGATATCTATGCTCCGCTCGCGGGGCGTATGGGCATGCACGGGATGCGCGAAGAGCTCGAGGATCTGGCTTTCCGCGAACTCAATGCCGAAGCCTACGGCGTCATCAGCGCGCGTCTCGATTCGCTCGAAGCGAAAAACGTCGGCTTGGTCACCGAAATCGAGCAACAGCTCACGCGAAGGCTTTCCGAACGCGGTATCGAAGCCGCCGTCTCAGGGCGGCGCAAGCGCGCCTATTCGATTTGGCGCAAAATGGAACGCAAATCGGTCGGCTTCGAGCAGCTTTCCGATATTTTCGGATTTCGCGTCGTGGTGAAGACGCTCGCAGAGTGCTATCAGGCGCTCGGCGTCGTGCACACGACTTGGCCGGTGGTTCCGGGCCGCTTCAAGGATTACGTCTCCACTCCCAAGCAGAACGACTATCGCTCGCTTCATACCACGGTGATAGGTCCGAGCCAGCAGCGCGTTGAATTACAAATCCGCACCCGCGCCATGCATGAGATCGCGGAATACGGAATCGCCGCCCACGCGCTGTATAAGGACGGAGTCGGCTCGCCAACGGAGATGCTCTCGCGTGAATCGAGCGCCTATACGTGGCTGCGCCGCACCATCGAGCTGCTTGCCGAAGGCTCAAACCCAGAGGAGTTCCTCGAGCACACCAAGCTCGAACTGTTCCACGACCAGGTCTTCTGCTTCACACCGAAAGGCAAGCTGATCGCGCTTCCGAGGGGGGCAAACGGCATCGATTTCGCCTACGCCGTTCATACCGATGTTGGCAACATGGCGGTCGGCTGCAAGATCAACGGCAAGATCGCCCCGCTTGTCTCGGAGCTCACGAACGGCGACGAGGTCGAGATCATCACCTCACGCGCGCAGACGACGCCTCCGGCGGCCTGGGAATCGCTCGTCACTACCGGCAAGGCGCGCGCCGCGATCCGCCGCGCGACGCGCGCGGCCGTGCGCAACCAATATGCCGGCCTTGGCCGGCGCATCGTTGAACGGCTCTGTCAGCGTGCGAAGATCGTCTATTCCGACGAAAAGCTCCAAGGCGCACTGCCGCGGCTTGCGCGGGCCTCAGTCGAAGAGGTGATGTCGTCGGTCGGCCGCGGCGAGATGGGTGCTGCCGATGTCGTGCGGGCGATGTACCCCGACTACAAAGAGGAACGCGCAGCCGCTATCGCACAGCAGCCGAAGCCGGAAAGCGGCTGGTTTGGCCTCAAGAAAGCCAAATCCGTGAAAGTGAAGGTCCCGGGGGAGCCAGGCCCCGCAATTCCCATTCGCGGCATCAATTCCGATTTGCCCGTGCGCTTTGCGCCCAACGGCGGAGCGGTGCCGGGTGACCGCATCGTCGGCATTCTAACACCCGGCGAGGGCATTACCATTTACCCGATCCAATCCGCGGCCTTGAAGGATTTCGAGGACGCGCCCGAGCGTTGGCTCGATCTGCGCTGGGACGTGGAGGAACGCACGCCCCAGCGCTTCCCCGCGCGCATCGTGCTTCAGACTGTCAACGAGCCAGGATCGCTCGCGCAGGTCGCCCAGGTGATCGCCGAGCACGATGGCAACATCGACAACATCAGCATGGAACGCTCGTCGCCGGATTTCACATCGGTCACGATCGATCTCGAAGTCTTCGATATCAAGCACCTCAACTCTATCCTCGCCCAATTGCGGGCAAAGGATGTGGTGGCGCAGGCCGAGCGGGTGAATGCGTGAAACTCCACCTTGGCCGCGGCAAGTTCCGACAAACTGTTCTTGAAATCGGGCGGCTAGATCGGGGCAGCACGATCTGACGGCAAAACATGGCGGCTCCTTACCTTCGCCTTGGCGTCAATGTCGATCATGTCGCCACTATCCGTAATGCCCGCGGCGGACGCCACCCAGATCCTGTACGCGCGGCGCAGATTGCCATCGCCGCCGGCGCCGATGGCATTACCGCGCATCTACGCGAAGACCGTCGCCATATTCGCGACGACGATATTGCCCGCCTCAGGGCCGAGATCGCAAAGCCGCTCAATTTGGAAATGGCGGCGACAGAAGAGATGGTTCGCATCGCGGTTGACGCCCATCCGCACGCCGCCTGTCTGGTGCCCGAGCGACGCGAAGAACGCACGACCGAAGGCGGGTTAGATGTGGCCGGCCAGCACGACATGCTTGCTTCTGTTGTCGCCAGGTTGCGGAACGCCGGCATCCGCGTCTCGCTGTTCATCGCCGCCGAGCCGCGGCAAATTCAGGCGGCGGTCGCCATCGGCGCGCCGGTGATCGAAATTCATACCGGCGCGTGGTGCGACGCGGTGGCCGATAACCGGACGTCGGCCGTGCAGGCCGAGTGGCAGCGCATTCGCCATGGTGCCCAACTGGCCCGGCGCCTCGGACTCGAAGTTCATGCAGGGCACGGCCTCGATTTCGCCACCGCCGAGGCGATTGCCGCATTACCCGAGATCGTCGAACTCAACATTGGTCATTTCTTGGTCGGAGAGGCAGTGTCTCGTGGCCTTGCCGAGGCCGTCAAAGCGATGCGAGTCGCGATCGACCGGGGGCGCGCATGATTCTCGGCGTCGGCTCCGATCTCATCGATGTCCGCCGCATCGAGCGCACCATCGAGCGGCACGGCGAGCGTTTCCTCGCTCGTATCTTCACGGCGACCGAACGGGCAAAAGCCGATGGCCGTGCGAGAAAGGCGGAGACCTATGCGAAGCGTTTCGCCGCCAAGGAGGCGTGCGCCAAGGCGCTCGGCACCGGTCTGCGCGCCGGAGTGTTTTGGCGCGACATGGGGGTGATCAACCTCGCCTCGGGCCGCCCGACGATGAAACTCACCGGCGGGGCGCTCGCGCGGCTCCATGCCATTACGCCGGCCGGCTACGAGGCGCGCATCGACGTAACGGTCAGCGATGAAGGCCCGATGGCGCAAGCCGTGGTGGTGATCTCGGCCGTGCGGGTCACGCCGGCTGCATAGCGGTGCATTCTGGCGGTCCGCACAATAAAGCGCATGTGATAAAGCGTATGTGATGTTCCGATCGGCTCGCCCGCGCGTGTCATGATTGCCAGGACTGCATCGCAACCCCATATTGGCCAACGTTTGCGCCTTAGCCTGCGAGCGGGTACAAGGGCGCGGCATAAGCGGGGCGCGACCGTGGGGGTCCGACGCGGGCCCGAGGGACTAACACGCTGAAAATGAAGTAATTTCCATGTATCGCGGGACGGGGTCGCCGACTCGGCGGCGCTGCGGGGTGAGCGGCACCGAAAGGACGAGAGGCAGATGAGCGAGACATCGCGAGCAATGAAAAAAAAAGAGGGGGGTATTGCCGAAACCGGGCGCGTGATCTTTCACGCCCTCATTATTGCGCTCGTCATCCGCACATTCCTGTTCCAGCCGTTCAATATTCCGTCGGGGTCGATGAAGGCGACGCTGCTGGTCGGCGATTATCTTTTTGTGTCGAAATATTCCTATGGCTACAGCCACTATTCGTTGCCTTTCTCCCCGCCGCTGTTCTCCGGGCGCATCTGGGCCTCGCAGCCCAACCGCGGTGATGTCGTCGTGTTTCGATTGCCGAAGGATGACTCCACGGACTACATCAAGCGGGTGATTGGCCTGCCCGGCGACCGCATCCAGATGATCGACGGCGTGCTGCATATCAATGGCGAGCCAGTCAAGCGGGAGCGCGTTGAGGACTTCGTCGAGACCGAAGAGGGCGCGCGTGCCACGCGGGTCAAGCGGTGGCGGGAGACTTTGCCGAATGGGGTGAGCTACACGACGCTCGATCTGGTCGACAACGGCTTTTACGACAATACGCCGGTCTACCAGGTGCCCGCGGGCCATTTCTTCATGATGGGCGACAACCGCGACAATTCCACCGATAGTCGCGTGCTCAGCCAGGTTGGCTATGTGCCGTTCGAGAACATCGTCGGCAAGGCGCAGATCATCTTCTTCTCCATCCGTGAGGGCGAGCACGCCTGGATGGTATGGCGCTGGCCGTGGGCCGTGCGCTGGAACAGGCTGTTCACGATCGTAAGATGAGCCGCGGGCGAGCAGGAAAACCGGCTTCCATCGAAGCGCCTAGCCCACCCGCCGCCGGCAAGCCGTCCGATGCGACCGCTGCCGATCCCAGCCAAAAGTCGAGCGCGAAGGAGCGCCGCCGCCGCGATTTAGCGGCTTTTGAACAGCGCGTCGGCTACCGGTTCAAGGATCCCGCGCTGCTCGAGCAGGCGCTCACGCACATTTCCGCGTTGAGCGGAGCGCGCAACCGTGCCGCGTCCTATCAGCGGCTTGAGTTTCTCGGCGATCACGTGCTCGGCCTCGTGGTCTCCGACATGTTGTTTCGCGCCTTCGCAAAGGCCGATGAAGGAGAAATGTCGCGTCGTCTCGCCGATCTCGTCCGCAAGGAAGCCTGCGCGGATGTCGGGCGAGCGATCGACCTTGGGGCGGCGATTAGGCTCGGTGCATCCGAGGCTAACGCTGGCGGTCGCGGCCGCACTGCAATTCTGGCGGATGCTTGCGAGGCGCTCATTGGCGCAGTGTTCATCGACGGCGGATATCCAGCCGCCGCGGCACTCGTCGAGGGACTGTGGAGTGAGCGCATGCGCCGGCCGGCGCGGCCGCTTCGCGATTCGAAAACCGTGCTGCAAGAATGGGCCCAGGCCCGGGGGCTGCCAACTCCGGCCTATCGTGAGGTCGAGCGCAAGGGGCCCGACCACAATCCGGAATTCCGCGTCGCCGTCGAGCTCCCCGACCTGGCACCGGCCGAGGGGCTTGGCCGCTCGAAGCGCTCCGCCGAGCAAGCCGCGGCCGCCGCCATGCTGACGCGCGCCGGCGTCAAATCCGACCATCTCGATGGCTGACACCAAAGGCCCGCGCCGATCTGCCGCTTCATCGTCGGAGCGGAAGAGCGGCGATAGCGCTCCCGGGCACAGTGGACAAGGACAGACGCGCTGCGGATTCATCGCAATAATCGGCGCACCGAATGTCGGCAAGTCGACGCTGATCAACGCGCTGGTCGGAACGAAAGTCGCCATCGTTTCCCACAAGGTGCAGACGACGCGTGCCTTACTGCGCGGGATCGCGACCGTGGACGGGTCGCAACTTGTATTCGTCGATACTCCCGGCGTTTTCGCGCCCAAGCGGCGGCTTGACCGCGCAATGATCACGACGGCCTGGGCCGGGGTGGATGACGCCGATATCGCGGCCGTGCTGATCGACGCCAAGCGCGGCCTCGACCAGGAAGCCGATGCCATACTTGACCGGCTCGCTGCCGTCGCTCAGAGCAAAATCCTGCTCATCAACAAAATCGACCTCGTGGAAAAACCTGTGCTGCTCGGAATTGCCAAGGCGGCCAACGAGCGCGTGCGATTCGCTGCGACTTTTATGGTCTCGGCGCTGACCGGGGATGGTATTGCCGATCTCAGAGGCTGGCTCGCCGAGCAGGTTCCGGAAGGGCCATGGCACTATCCTGCCGACCAGATTACCGACGCTCCGCTGCGGCACCTGGCGGCCGAGATCACGCGCGAGAAGCTCTATTTGCGCCTGCATCAGGAGCTGCCGTATCAATGCACGGTCGAGACCGATGCCTGGAAGGAGCTCAAGGACGGATCGACCCGAATCGAGCAGACGATTTATGTTGCGCGCGAGAGCCAGCGTAAGATCGTGCTCGGCAAAGGCGGCCAGACTATCAGGGGTATCGGAGCCGATGCGCGACGCGAGATCGCGGACATGATCGAGGCTCCGGTACACCTGTTTCTGTTCGTCAAGGTGCGCGAGCGCTGGGGCGAGGACCCCGAACGCTACCGCGCAATGGGACTCGAGTTCCCGAAGGAATAGCGATGCAGTGGATCGATGAAGGCATCGTGCTCGGCTACAAGCGCCACGGCGAGGCAAACGCCATCCTCGAGGTGATGACGTGCGCGCACGGCCGCCATCTCGGTCTGGTACGGGGCGGCACGAGTTCGCGGCTGCGCCCGGTGCTGCAGCCTGGCAACCGCATCAGCTGCACCTGGCGGGCGCGGCTCGACGAGCATCTCGGTCACTATATGGTCGAGGCTCTCGATGCGCGCGCGGCCGCGTTTCTGGCCGTTCCGCATGCGCTGTACGGCATGACGCATCTCGCTGCGCTCTGCCGGCTCCTGCCCGAACGGGACCCGCACCCGCAAATCCATGCCGCTCTGACGCGCATGCTGGACGACCTTCTCGATGCGCACCGCGCCGCGCCGAGTATGGTGCACTTCGAGATGCAGCTTCTGGCCGAGTTGGGATTTGGACTCGATCTTTCGAGTTGCGCGGCAAGCGGAGCGGAAACTGATCTCATCTATGTGTCGCCCAAATCGGGGCGTGCGGTATCGCGCCAGGCGGGCGAACCGTGGAAAGACAAGCTGCTGGTCCTGCCGGAGTTTCTGCGTGAGGGCTCTGGACGCGAACCTTCGCCGCAGGACATCGCTGCCGGCTTTGAGTTAACCGGCTTCTTCCTGGCGCGTCATGTGCTTGAGCCGCGTGGGCTCAACCTTGCCGACGCACGCGCGAGCTTCATCGCCGCGCTCGGCCGCGAGGCTCGGCCGGCGATGGCTATAGGATGAGGCGAGCGGGCCGGGTTCTGTCCGGCCCGCCTTCCGCAGTCAGTACCACCAACGATGATGCCAATGGTGCCGCCACCACCAGTGCCGGTGGCGATAGGAGCGCCAGTAAGCCTGATCGACCGCGTGCCCCAGATGGGCGGCGGTTGCGATCGGGGCGCCCCGTGCCGGGGCGGCCAAGCTCGGTGAAAGGCCGAGAAGGCTGATGCCCAAGCTCGCCACTGCGGCGATGAACATTGCACGCATTTCACTCTCCCTTGCTTTGCCGGAGGCGCCGACCGAGCGCCTCCCGTGGTCTGGCGTTTGGCCACCGCGTGCTGCAACCGAAGATCGGCCGACAGCGCCGCGTGTTCATCCATCGATCGGCTTGTCGCCAAATCGTCTCCGCACCGCGACGACAAACGCCAATGGCGCGAAGTCTACGCTCATCAATCAGAACAAGGCGTGGCTGACTCATTCATCGCTTGTTCATGGCCCGCACTGGCATTAATTCTAGTTCATGGGCAAACAACTGATTCCCCCGCGCGAGGGCGACGTCGAAGAAATTGCGCTGCGAGAGGCGCTAGAGGAGCGCTATCTCCAATACGCGCTCTCGACGATCACCGGGCGCGCCTTGCCGGATGCCCGCGACGGGCTCAAGCCGGTTCACCGGCGGCTGTTGTACGCGATGCAGCAGTTGCGTCTCGATCCCGGTGCCGCGTTCAAGAAATGCGCGCGAGTCGTCGGCGACGTCATCGGGAAGTTTCACCCGCACGGTGATCAGGCGGTGTACGACGCGCTCGTGCGCCTCGCTCAGGATTTTGCCCAGCGCTATCCGTTGGTCGACGGACAGGGAAACTTCGGCAACGTCGATGGCGATAATCCCGCCGCCATGCGCTATACGGAGGCGCGGCTTACCGAGGTTGCGCACCTCCTGCTCGACGGCATCGAGGAGGACGCGATCGATTTTCGGCCGACCTATGATGGGTCGGAAAACGAACCGGTGGTCCTGCCGGGCGCCTTTCCCAATCTTCTCGCCAATGGCTCACAGGGAATCGCGGTCGGCATGGCAACGGCGATCCCGCCGCACAATGCCGCTGAACTCTGCGATGCGGCCCTCCACCTGATCGACACGCCCAACGCTAGGAGCCGGACACTCCTGAAATACATGCCCGGCCCCGATTTTCCGACCGGGGGCGTCATCGTCGATTCTCCGGCCACGATCGCGGAGGCCTACACCACCGGTCGTGGGTCGTTCCGGGTACGGGCCCGTTGGCATAAGGAAGACACGGGTCGCGGGACTTACCTCATCGTCATCACCGAGATCCCCTGGTTGGTGCAGAAGGGTCGGCTGGTGGAAAAGCTCGCCGAGCTCGTCACCGAGAAAAAGCTGCCGCTCGTCGCCGATGTTCGCGATGAATCGGCACGCGACATCCGGCTGGTGATCGAGCCGCGCTCGCGTACAGCGGACCCCGGGCTGTTGATGGAGTCGTTGTTCAAGCTCAGCGAACTCGAAAGCCGCGTTCCTCTCAACATGAACGTCTTGGTGAAGGGACGCATCCCCAAGGTCGTCGGTCTGGCGGAGGTACTCACAGAATGGCTTGGCCATCGCCGTGAAGTGCTGCTGCGGCGCTCGAGATTCCGCCTTAGCCAGATCGAACATCGCCTTCAAGTGTTGGGCGGCTACCTCGTCGCTTATCTCAACCTCGATAAGGTTATCAGAATCATCCGCAACGAGGATGAGCCCAAGCCGGTCCTGATGAAGACGTTCCGGCTCTCCGATGTGCAGGCGGACGCCATCCTCAACATGCGGCTGCGCAATTTGCGCAAGCTCGAGGAAATCGAGATCAAGCGGGAGGACAAGCAGCTGCGCGCCGAGCGCAAGTCGCTGAACGAGCTCATCCGTTCTGAAAAGGAGCAATGGAAGAAGGTCGCCGGCGAGATCAAGGAGGTGCGCGAAAAGTTCGGGCCCAAGACGGCGCTGGGCAAGCGCCGGACGGCCTTTGCGGAGGCACCCGAGCACGACGAGGCGGCGATCGAGCAAGCGCTCGTCGAACGCGAGCCGATCACCGTGGTCGTATCGGAGAAAGGCTGGATCCGCGCATTACGCGGCACCATCACAGACCTGTCGAGCATCGCATTCAAGGTCGACGACGGGCCAAAGTTCGCGTTCGCAGCCGAGACGACATCGAGATGTTTGGTGTTCGCCAGCAACGGCCGATTCTATACTCTCGATGCTGCGAAGCTTCCCGGTGGCCGCGGTCATGGAGAGCCAATCCGGCTTTTCATCGATCTCGAGCAGGAGGCCGATGTCGTGGCGGCCTTTCGCCACCAGGGCGGCCGCAAGTTTCTCCTGGCAAGCGCACAGGGCCGCGGCTTTATCGTCTCCGAGGATGAATGCCTCGCCAATACGCGCAAGGGTAAACAGGTGCTCAACGTCGCGCCACCCGACGCGGCGCGCGCCATCGCCGTCGTGGAGGGCGAGCTCGTCGCGTCGATCGGCGAAAACCGCAAGATGGTGATCTTCCCGCTCGAGCAGATACCCGAGATGGCGCGCGGCCGAGGCGTGCGGCTGCAACGCTACAGGGATGGCGGGCTCAGCGATGTCAAGACCTTCAGAGCGGAGCAAGGTCTCTCATGGACCGATGCCGCCGGCCGCGAATTCTCGCTCACGCTCAAAGAGTTTGCCGATTGGCGCGGCAACCGCGCCGACGCCGGCCGGTTGGCGCCCAAAGGCTTCCCGCGCACCAATACGTTCAATCAATTGCGCGCGAACGGGAGCGGGGAAGCGAGGTGAAAGGCGTGCGGCAGACGCGCGTCCGCCTCGCTCCGGGAAGCTCGCTGATCCGTCGACGGAACCAACGCATTGCCTTATCGTTGCACAACGCGAGGTGCTGGGAAGGTCAGATGGACAAGATCGTAAAGCTAAACCATCGGGTAAAAAAACGCGGATCCAGACAAACTGCCGTCGTTCGGCCCGCGCGCGCGGAGGCCGAAGCCGCAGTACGCACGCTCATTCGCTGGGCCGGTGATGATCCCGACCGCGAAGGCCTGCGCGGAACGCCTGCCCGCGTCACGCGTGCATATGAAGAGTGGTTCTCGGGCTATTTTGAGGATCCGCGCGAGTATTTGAAGCGAACCTTTGAAGAAGTCGCCGGCTACGATGAAATTGTGCTGCTGCGGGACATTCGATTCGAATCTCATTGCGAGCACCACATAGCGCCGATCATCGGCCGGGTTCACATCGGTTATCTGCCGAGAGCGCGAGTGGTGGGAATTTCCAAGCTCGTTCGTCTGGTCGACGTGTATGCAAGGCGGCTTCAGGTGCAGGAGAAAATGACGGCTGAGATCGCCGCGTGTCTGGATAGCGTGCTCAAGCCTTTCGGAGTCGGCGTGGTGGTCGAAGCCGCGCACGAGTGCATGACCACCAGAGGCGTGCACAAGTCCGACGTCACGATGGTGACCAGCTGTATGCTCGGAACATTTCGGACCAAGGCAGCAACTCGCCAGGAGTTCTTGTCCGCCATCAACCTCAGGGGCTCCTCCATCGCTAATTCCATCGGGTGAGATGGCGCGCCCGCCTGCGGGGCAGCCATACCGGTCCTAAATCGGTGCGCTAGCTCGCCACGAATACGACTGTCGCCGACGAGTTTTCGAGCACAGCTGAGGCGGTGTCGCCGAAGAACAGCTTGTCACCCGGACGGCGGCTCACGCCCATGACGATCAGGTCGGGCGCGCCCTTCTTCATTTCCGCGAGGATTGCCTCGTGCGGCGCCACGTCGGAGTGCAGGGCGGTTTTTGCCGTAACGTCCAGGCGATCGGCCATCTCAACCATATCCTTCATGATGGCCTGTTCCTGCTGGCGCGCGCGGAAACCGCGGCGCTTGCGTTCGCTGCTTGCGCCGGTGGCTGCAACATAGAGCGCCGTGATCGGGCAATCGCCGGCGCGAGCGATGGCGATCGCGACCTCGGCGGCGCGGCGCGATACTTCGTTTCCGGTCACCGGCACGAGGATTTGCAACAGAGTTCGCTCCGGCTCCCTAAGATGATCGCCGCTCGCGGCCACGATTGCCAGCGGCCCCTCGAAGGCTAAGGCGATGCGGCTGACGTCTTCATGAAAGATGCCGTTCTTGGCACGTGTATTTCCGACACCGACGAACAGAAGGTCGTATCCTCTTTTTGCCTCTTCCGCGATCGCTTCTTCGGTCGGAGCGTCGTGTTCGCGGATTGTCACGTCGAGCGGTGGCGCCGCGTCATCTCGGCGTTGCGCACGCTTGATATCGTTGGCGGCCGCCTTGATTGTTTCCTGGATGCGATCGCCAGGCGTCTTGTCGTCGTCTTCGCTGGACTTGCGCCTGTCCGCCAGAGGCAGCACCGTGATTGGAATGCCGTGAGTCCCCGCCAAGAGTCCTGCGAGACGTGCCGCAGACTCGCCGTTCGGACTCTGATCAACTGCGAGCAGCAAACGTTCGAGATTCGAAACAAAGCCCCGAGCCTCAAACTCCTCGCGCTCTAACCGCTGTTTTTCCGCCTTGCTCATCGGCACGCGCGCCAAGGCCCAACGCAGCATCGGTGGCATCGCCATGGTGGTCGCAATGGCCATGGTCACGATCATGGTGAAGAGATCATGGGTGAGCGCGCCCATGGATAATCCGATTGTGGCGATGATCACTTCGGTCGAGCCGCGCGCGTTCATGCCACAAGCGAGAGCAAAGGCTTCGCGCCGCGTGAGTCCGCCGATTTCGCCGCCGACGAACGCGCCGGCGAATTTGCCGAAGCTTGCAATCGCGATCAGGCCGACGGTCATGAGCAAAAGCGCGGGGTCCTTCAGCACGGTGAGATCGGCAGACAGTCCGGCGATGCCGAAGAACACCGGCATGAAGAACGCGAGGATGAGGCCGCGCAGCTGCTCATCGATGTGCTTGGTGAGAATTGGCGATTCGCCAATCAGAACCCCCGAAACGAAAGCCCCGAGCACTGTGTGCACGCCGATGAAATGCGTCGTCAGCGCCATGGCTCCCATGATCACCAGGATCGTGGTGATCACCGGGAAGTCGCTCTCGAAGTGATCGTTCGTCCAGCGAATAAGAAAATAAACGAGACGCCGTCCGACGGTGAAGCTCGCGATCAGAAAAATGGCGGTCCCCAGCACGCTCTTGGTGACGCTCATGGGGTCGATCGTGCCCGCTTGGGCGAGGCTGAAAATAACGGCGATGATCACCCAGCCGATCGAGTCCTCACAAATCGCCGAGGCGACGATGATCTGCCCGAGGTTGCGTCGGGTGAAACCCATTTCGCGCACGATCGCCGCGACGATCTTGATCGATGAAATAGACAACGCAGTGCCAAGGAAGAGCGACGTGAGCAGACGCTGATCGGCATGTGGCAAGAGGGATTCAGGCAGCCATTGGCCGAGCATGAAGCCGCAAATGAATGGGACTGCGACACCGGTGACCGAGATGCTCAGCGCTGCCTTGCCCACGGTTCGCACGAGCTTGAGGTCGGTCTCCATTCCGGTGAGCAACAGCAGCAGAAGAATGCCGAACTGCGAGATGCCGTCGAGCATGGCTTTCTGCTCGGGCGTGCTCGGAAAGGCCGCATGCTGCAAGTCGGGCCACAGTGCTCCCAGTACCGATGGTCCCAGCATGACGCCGCCGAGCAGCATGCCCATCACCGAAGGCTGGCCGATGCGATTCATGAGCTCGCCCAAAAGGCGTCCAACGATCATCAGCGTGATGAGCTGGGCGAGAAAGATGACGTCCGAAGCGCTGCTCTTGGCGCCTTCGGCCGCGAAGGAGACCCCTGCGCTTAGTACCAGCGCCAAGGCCGCGCCGCACCCGGCGCGCACGCTCTCGCGTGCCGACGCAGGGAGTAGGGTTGAACAGCGCATGGAGGGGGCCCGCGGCCCCTCAATCCGAGCGAGGGTTGATTGTTCCATCGGCAAGCCCAATGACGCGGGATTCAGCGATAGGGAAGGGGGGCGATGCAATTGCAAATTATTTGCAACAACGTTATGGAAGGGGAAGCAGGACTGTCAGGATGGCTGTTTCCGTCGTGCCGCAAGAGCGATCGTCTCCCGCCCCGGCTTACCCCGAAACCGGCTGGCGGCGCAGCCGCAGCGCGCCCTCGCTGGCGGAGGTCTTCGGCTCGATCTCCACCCGGCCGCACGGCCCGCTGTGGAGAAAGCTCATCGCCTTTCTCGGGCCCGGCTATCTCGTCGCCGTCGGCTACATGGATCCGGGCAATTGGGCGACTTCGCTCGCCGGCGGCTCGAAGTTCGGCTACGTGCTGCTCTCGGTCGCGCTGCTTTCGAACCTCATGGCAATCCTGCTGCAGGCGCTCTGCGCGCGGCTGGGGATCGGCGCCGGGCGCGATCTCGCCCAGGCCTGCCGCGACGCCTTTCCCCGCGCCATGTCTTTTCCGCTTTGGTTGCTGGCCGAGATCGCCATCTGTGCGACGGACCTTGCCGAAGTGATAGGCACCGCGATCGGCCTCAATCTTCTTTTCAACATTCCGCTGGAAATCGGCGTCATCATCACTGCGCTCGATGTTTTTCTTATTCTGGCCATGCAGCAACTGGGCTTTCGCTGGATCGAATCTTTCGTGGTGGCCTTGCTCGGCGTAATTGCCGCCTGTTTTGCCGTTCAGATTGCCCTCGCCTATCCCGACTGGCGCAGGGTGATCCTTGGTTTCGCGCCAACGACCGAAATTGTGACTAATCCGGAGATGCTCTACCTCGCGATCGGCATCATGGGAGCGACGGTGATGCCGCACAACCTCTATCTGCATTCCGGCGTCGTGCAAACTCGCCGTTTCGGCGACGCTGTCGAGGACAGACGTGAAGCGATCAAACTTGCCACGATCGATTCCACGATCGCGTTGATGTTCGCCTTGCTTATCAACGCGTCGATTTTGATTCTGGCGGCCGCTACCTTCAACAAGGCGGGCAAGACGGATATTGCCGAACTCGATCAGGCGCACGCCTTTCTGGCGCCGTTGCTGGGCTCTGCGATCGCGCCGACGCTATTCGGGATAGCATTGTTGTGTTGCGGGATGAATTCAACCGTGACAGCAACCTTGTCCGGTCAAATCGTGATGGAGGGCTTCATCGACATTCGCCTACCGGCGTGGGCACGTCGGCTCGCCACCCGCTCGCTTGCGATCGTGCCTGCCGCCATCGTCACGATCTGGTACGGGGAGGCCGGGACGGCAAAGCTCCTGATCCTCAGTCAGGTGATATTGGGCCTCGCCCTGCCGTTTTCCGTCGTGCCTCTGGTGATGTTCACGGCAGACCGAAGAAAGATGGAAGCGTTGGTGGCTCCGCGATGGCTTACCACATTCGCCGCGCTCACCGCTGCGATTATCATCGCGCTCAATATTAAATTGATCGCTGATCAAATCTTCGGTTAGGCCGCCGCGCAATGGCGTTCGACGCTAGCGTTCCACCCGCGTCCAGCCATGGGGCGTAAGCCGCTCCTGCGGCAGGAAACGGCCCTTGTAGCCCATTTTGCGCGAGCCCTCGACCCAATAGCCGAGATAAACATAGGCAAGCCGCATCTCTCTCGCACGCGAGATATGGTCGAGAATCATGAAGGTGCCGAGCGAACGCGAGGCCTCGTCGGAATCGAAAAACGAGTAGACCATGGAGAGCCCGTCGCTGAGCACGTCCGTGAGTGCGACTGCGAGCAGCTGCCCATTGCCGCGACCAGGGACGCCGCTTTTACTGCGGTGACCGCGCCGGTATTCGATCATACGCGTTTCGACGTGGCTGTCCTCCACCATGATGGCGTAGTCGAGCACCGTCATGTCGGCCATGCCCCCGTCGCGGTGGCGCGCGTCGAGATAGGAGCGGAACACTGAATATTGCTCCGCGGTCGGCACCGAGACGCGCATTTCCCCCACGAGATCGCGGTTGCGGTCGAGAATGCGCCGCATGCTGCGCGTCGGCCGAAAATCCTCGGCCACCACCCTTACCGAAACGCAGGCGCGGCAATGCTCGCATGCGGGCCGATAGGCGATCGATTGGCTGCGGCGGAAGCCGCCGTGAGTAAGTAGATCGTTGAGCTCGGCGGCCCGCTCTCCGACGAGATGCGTGAATACCTTGCGCTCCTCGCGGCCCGGCAGATAAGGGCAGGGCGAGGGCGCGGTAAGATAGAATTGCGGCGTGTTTCGCGAGTGCTGGGTCACGGCGGTCTCGAGGCCGGCAGCATGTGATTTGCCAGAATCTCAGGATCGCGCCTGCAGCGCGTTTCGTCAAATCCCTTGTTGGCGCGGCGTGCGGCGCAACGCTTCGGCGCGAACGCGGTTATTGATGACGATCGTGCCGACCAGCATATCGTGCAACAAGCGGCGGCGTTGATTGAAGAGCGCGACCAGAAGGATCAACGGCGTCAGGAACGAGACCGTAACCCAGTAGACGATCGCATGCACCGCGCCGAGCACGAAATAGGCAGGCGCTCCGTACCAGGTACGCATTTCGATATCCATCGCCCGCATCCCGATGGTCGCCGATGCCGGGCTGCCGAAGGTCAGCCCGTAGTAGCAGATGGCCCAGATCACAGACGCCGGCGATAATAGCCAGTACAAGATCCAGCCGAGGCCGAGCGTGACGAGGCCCACGATGAAAATGAACGCCGCCGCAAACACCACCGGAATGGCGATGATGATGACGTCGATTACGAACGCGATACAGCGCCGCGCCAAAACGCCTTCGAATAGTTCCGGGTTGGCGACCGGGTCGTAAGCATGGGGCTTGACCTCGAGTGACACGCCGATCTTTCTCGGTCCGCCGTCGCTCATGAGCAAATATCCTCGCGCTGCGTTCTTGCTATGCTTCAGTCTGCGGATGGAGCATAGACGGTCTTCATGCGAGAGGCACGGTCATTTGTGGCGGGGAGATCAAAGGTGACCGGACATACTGCGTATGCTCAACCTTGCGGCGCTGCGCCGATCGTCGCTGCGCCGTGCGCTCGCCGGCAGGAGAAGGCATGAGCATCACCATTGCCGACGTGGAGGCAGCCCGCCGCACCATTGCCGGCCAGGTGTTGCGCACGCCCATGCTGCCGGCGCCCAAGCTTTCGGCTCTGACCTGTGCCGAGGTCTACGTCAAATATGAAAATCTTCAAGTCACCAATTCGTTCAAGGATCGCGGTGCACTCAACAAGCTCGCGTCACTAAGTCCGAGCGCCCGCGCGCGCGGCGTTATTGCCATGTCGGCCGGAAACCATGCGCAAGCGGTCGCCTATCATGCTGCGCGCTTGGCGATTCCAGCCACCATCGTCATGCCCGTGAGGACGCCGTTTGTAAAAATCGAGGCGACGCAGGCTCACGGCGCCGAGGTTGTGCTTGAAGGCGAAACGGTTGCAGAGGCGCAGATTCGCGCCGAAACCATCGCCCGCGAACGCGGGCTCACCTTCGTCCATCCTTATGACGATCCGCTGGTGATTGCGGGCCAAGGAACAATCGCGATCGAAATGCTGGAAGACGCGCCTGATCTTGACGCGCTGGTGATCCCCATCGGCGGCGGCGGTCTCATCGCCGGCAATGCGATCGCCACGCGATCGCGCAGGCCTGCGGTCGAGATCGTCGGGGCAGAGGCGGCGCTCTACCCTTCATTCTGGAACGCCTTGCATGGTGAGAATCGTCCGCTCGGTGGCGCGACGCTCGCCGAAGGCATCGCGGTGAAGAATGTGGGCACGTTGGCGCTGCCGATCGTGCGCGAGCTCGTGTCGGAGATTGTGCTGGTGGACGAGCCGCATCTCGAGCGGGCAGTCAACGCTTATCTCACGCTACAGAAGACGATGGCAGAAGGCGCGGGTGCCGCCGGGCTTGCTGCCATGCTGGTCAAGCCGGAAAAATTCCACGGCCGGAAGGTCGGGCTCATCCTGTGTGGCGGCAATATCGACGCGCGGATCCTCGCCTCGGTCATGGTGCGCGAACTCGAGCGCGAGAATCGCGTCGTCTCCTTCCGCCTGACGATACCCGACCAGCCTGGCGTGCTCGGCCACATTGCCACCCGGCTGGGACAGCTCGGCGCTAATATTCTCGGAGTCGAACACCGCCGGCTGTTCCTCGACGTGCCGGCGAAGGGCGCGAAGCTCGACGTCACCGTAGAGACACGCGATCGCACGCATGGCGAGCAGATCTTCGAGGCCCTCGAGGGCGAAGGTTTCCAGCCGATCTGGATCGATACAGCAACCATGATGGAATGACGGCGCGAAACGCTTCCTGTCGGAGCTTTCTCTCTGCATGATCGTGGCGAACCCGTGAGTCGGACACGCCGAGGATATTAGACGTTGCGCGAGAAAGAACTTCGCATGGCGCTGGTTTGCTTCGGCGGCATTTCGCTCGCCGTCTATATGCACGGCGTCACCAAGGAAATCCTCAAGCTTGCACGCGCCTCGAGCGCGCTGCATGCGATCGCGGACCGCTCCCAGCGCGCAAAAGCCTCGTTCTTCGACAGTGCCGATCGCGACGATCCGGAATATGACACCGAGGACATTTATTTCGAGCTGCTGCGCGAAATCTCCCGCAATGTCGCAGTGCGCGTGGTGGTGGACATCATCGCAGGAGCGTCGGCGGGCGGCATCAACGGCACGATGTTGGCGCGCGCCCTGAGCCATAACTTGCCCATGGACGCGCTGCGGGAGTTGTGGCTCGAGAACGCTGACGTCGCCGTTCTCCTTGCGCCCGACGCGCGTGCCGGCACCTGGAGCAAGTGGTTCCTTAAGCCGTTCCTGTGGACGGTAACGAGGCTCGGAAGCTTCCGTGCGATCACCGACATGGAGGTACGGCAGAAGCTTTTTTTGTTTGTTCGCTCGCGCTGGTTCAAGCCGCCGCTCGACGGGCGGGTGATGGCGGGTCTCATGTATGACGCCGTGACGTCCATGGGCGCGGCTAAGAGTGCGCGCGCGTCGCTGCTCCCATCCGGCCAATCGCTCGACCTGTTCGTCACCCTGACGGACTACTACGGTTACCAGCAACTCGTGCAAATTCACGATCCGCCGCTCATCCACGAGCGCGATCACCATCACGTTCTGCGCTTTACCTATAGACGCCATTCGAGCGGTGAGGTCGAGAGCGACTTTGATCTCGACAATGCTCCGGGCCTTGCTTTCGCCGCGCGTGCCACATCCTCGTTTCCGGGCGCCTTCCCGCCGGCGCGCATCGTGGAAATGGACGAGGTGGTGGTGCAGAGGCATGGGCGCTGGCCCCGGCGCGCGGCGTTCATCGCCAAATCATTTCCCGATCACTTGCGCGCGGGCATCGATCCGACGACCGTATCCTTTCTCGACGGCTCAATCCTAAACAACCGTCCGTTTCAGGAAGCGATCTCTGCGATCCACGGCCGGCCGGCATTTCGCGAGGTCGATCGCCGGCTGGTCTATATTGATCCCCATCCGGCGCCGGCGGTGTTGCCGCGTGAGCACGCAATTCCTAGTTTCTTTGCAACTCTGCGCGGCGCGCTCTCGGATATCCCGAGCTCCCAGCCGGTCATCGACGAGCTTACCCGCGTCATCGAATTCAACGAGCAAGTGCGCCGGCTGCGGGCGATCGTCGACAGTGCTCGTCCGCAAATCAGCCAACTGGTATCGAACGTCGTGACCACGACATTCGATCGACCGATCTTCACTGACGAGCTTCGAGCGTGGCGCGAGCAGGTCAACGCTCACGTCGCGCGCGACGCGGGATTTGCTTATCAAGCGTACGTCCGGCTCAAGCTCGCTTCGGTACGCAGCTTCGGCGCAGAGTTGATTGTCAAGCTACGAGGCGTGCCGGCGCAATCGCCGTTGTCGCGCGTGGTGGGCGAAATCATCGACGCCTGGGCGCTGCGCAAAGGGATCGTCTATGAGCGCGCCGACAGCGAAGCGCTCGAGTTCGAAATGGAGACTGCCGAGCATCTTCCCGCATGGGTGAAATATCTCCTGGCCTTCGACGTGAAATACCGTATCCGGCGCATGCACTTCTTGATAACGGGGCAGAATAGGCTTTATCAGCTGATCGATCAGGACCGTTTCGCCGGCCTCGATCCCTTCGTTGTCGATCGACTCAAGCGCGAATTCTATCGCCGACTTGACGAGCTGAGGCGCCGGGAAACTGCCGACTTTTACAGCCGCGAGGCGCGTGAGCTGGCCGCCGACGTCTTTCCGGCCGCGCCTTCCGGCGCGGAGGTCAAGCACCTGGAGGCCTATGCGGCCCAATTCGTGGAGCAGCACATCGACAAGCTCGATCGATTGATCGCGCAATTGGCTGCCGAAATCGATCTCAATGCCAGCACCCGTGACCTCGACGATCTGCTGGCGTCACTCGATCCGGCCGAGTGGCATCCGGAGGCGCGCCGCGAGGTGCTGGTCAATTATCTCGGCTTTCCCTTCTGGGACGTATTGACGTTCCCTATGACGCGTGCGCGCGAGATTGGAGAACTAAACGAGATTTTGATTGACCGCATCAGTCCGCAGGACGCCCATGCGCTTCGCGGCTTCGACGGTGTTAACAGCTTGAAGGGCATCGGCTTCGGCCATTTCGCCGCCTTCTTGTCGCGCGCCTACCGCGAAAACGATTATCTCCTGGGTCGCCTGCATGCTCTCGACCGGCTTGTCGATATCGTATGCGACGCGGCAGGCATCGACCCCAAAACAGATGGTATCGACGTGCTGCGACTCAAGCAGCGTGGGTTCGCTGCGATCCTCACCGCCGAGGAGCCGCACCTTACCCACAGCCAGGAATTGATCGCCGCGCTGCGTCGATCAATTGGCGAGATTGCCTGCACGCAGGGCGGGGGAGCACACCGCGCAGCCGAATAGCAGGTGCGTGCGCGCCGCCGGCAGATTTGCTGCCTAGCAGATCACCATCGTCCGCCTCGATTGACCAGCCGCAAAATGACAAGGAGAATCACGGCGCCAATCGTTGCCGCGATAATGGCTGAAACGATGCCGGCACCGAGGTGGATACCCAATTGAGGTAGCAACCAACTGCCGATGAGAGCGCCGATGATGCCGATGCAAATATCGGCGACGATCCCGTAGCCCGTGCCGCTAACGATCTTTCCGGCAAGCCATCCCGCGATCAAGCCCACCAACAAAATAACCAGAATAGATTCGTTCGACATGCTCTTTTCCTCCCATTCGGCGACGCAGGATCGTCGCAGACCCAGACGGACCACCATACCGAAGGCGTGCCGTCCCGACTAGCGCCATGCCGTGCCCGCGCGCGGGCTTGATCGCATCGTTCTTCGCAAGTCAGTGGATCGCCGAAACGGCCCCCGGCGCAGATAGAGCTGCAAAGATTCAGGAAGATGCTAACCGGCGTTTTTCACCGCCTCGGCCACACGCGGAGCGAAATATGTGAGCACGCCGCAAGCGCCCGCGCGCTTGAATGCGATCAGGCTCTCGATCATCGCCTTTTCGCCGTCGAGCCAGCCATTCTGCGCCGCTGCCATGATCATCGAATATTCGCCTGACACCTGATAGGCGAAAGTAGGCATGCTGAAAGTGTCTTTCACTCGCCGCAGAATGTCGAGGTAGGGCATGCCGGGTTTGATCATGACCATGTCGGCACCTTCGGCAATGTCGAGCTCGACCTCGCGCAGCGCCTCATCACTGTTGGCGGGATCCATCTGATAGGTTCGCTTGTCGCCCATGAGCGTCGCCGCCGAGCCGACCGCATCACGGAACGGGCCGTAGAAGGCCGAGGCATATTTGGCCGCATAGGCCATGATCGACACGTCGGCGAAGCCAGCGCGATCGAGGCCCGCGCGAATAGCCCCGACCCGGCCGTCCATCATGTCCGATGGGGCGATGATGTCGCAGCCGGCCTCGGCCTCGACCAGTGCCTGCTGCACGAGAATTTCGACCGTCTCGTCGTTGAGTATGACACCGTCGCGCAAGAGGCCGTCATGGCCATGGCTGGTGTAGGGATCGAGTGCGACGTCGCAAAGAACACCGATCTCTGGCACTGCTTGCTTGATGGCTCTTATTGCCTGACATACCAAATTGTCCGGATTGAGTGCCTCGCTGCCGTCCTCGTCACGCCGCTTCGGGTCGGTATACGGAAAGAGCGCGAGACAAGGAATCGCGAGCGCGGCCGCGCGCTCGGCTTCGCGCACGGCCTCGTCGACCGAGAGCCGCTCGACCCCGGGCATGGAATCGATGGGCGTGCGCGTGTTCGAGCCGTCGACCAGGAACAGCGGCCAGATCAGATCATGCGGACTCAAATCGTGCTCGCTCACCAGCCGCCGCGCCCACTCCGCCTTGCGGTTGCGGCGCGGCCTTTTGGCGAGCTCAAGACCAAACTTGCGCTTGATCTTGGCCTCGACGGGGGTGAGGCGGGCTTCGATGGGGCGGCCGTATTTGATGGCCATGGGTTGCTCTCCCGGACAAGGCGCTTCTGTTGTAACCGGTCCGCGACTTGCCTGCCAGCGGGCGTGTTGTCCCTCACTCCGCCGTGGCGCCCGCGAGCTTAACGAGCGCGGTCCATTCCGCTAGCTCGCTTTGCAGGAATGCTCGGAAGTCCTCCGGCGTACCGGCTTTTGCAATCGCACTGAAGCGAATCAAGTTCTCCTTCATCGCCGGCGATTGCAGGCCATCATTGATGGCGCGATTGAGCGTGTTGATAACGTTTTGCGATGTGCCGGCGGGCGCGACCACGCCGGTCCAGGCGTCGTGCGTGAAATCGGGAAATCCGCTTTCGACCAGCGTGGGAACTTGCGGCAACGCCGGCCATCGTTCCTCGCGCGCAATTCCCAGCGCCCGCACCTTGCCCTCCTTGATGAGCGGATAAAGTCCGACCAGCCCGTCGATGGTGAAATGCGTCTGTCCGGCCAACAGATCGGTGATGGAGGCCGCCGAACCCTTGTACGGAATGTAAGTGACGTCGATCCCAGCCCTGACCGCGAGCAGCGTGCTCAAAAGATGCGGCGGCGTGCCGAGCCCGGCGCCGTAATTGAGCTTGCCCGGATTGGCCTTGGCATAGGCGACGAATTGCTGGACGGATTCTGCGGGCATGGCCGGCCCGACCACGAAAACGTGCGGCAGCAACGCGACCGAGGCGACGGGCGCGAACCATGTGAGTGGATCGATGTTGAGTTTCTGATAGAGCGCGGGTGCGACCGCGAGCGAGCCGGAGGACCCGAACAGCAGCGTGTAGCCGTCCGCGTCTGCGCTTGCAGCGGCCCTCGAGCCGAGCGTGGAACCCGCACCCGGTCGATTTTCGACCACGACCTCTTGGGCGAGCCTCGCCGACAATTCGTGGGCAACCAGCCGTGCCATGGTGTCGATCGGGCCGCCCGGCGGAAACGGCACGATCATCTTGATCAGGCGGGTTGGATAGGATTGTGCCGCGGCAGGGCCGACGGCAAGCAGGCACAATCCGGCCGCAAGGATTGAGGCGAGAACGGTGTACCGTCGCATCATGGTTGCTCTCACTCGCGCGCGCCTCCATGTTCTATAGCAAAGGCAGGCGATCGGCTAAACAGGCCGATGCTGTGCGACCGAGGGTCGCTCCGGCCAGTCTGGCTCGCCTGCCTGATCGAAGGCAACATCGCGCCGGTGCGATGACGTGTCATTGCCCGGCCGCCACGGGAGGATGACATGCGTGTTGTGGCAATTGTTCGCGCCGCCGCGATTTTGGCGCTGTGCCCGATCTCACACGCTGACGCGCAAAGCCCGTCGAACTTCTACAAGGGAAAGAGCATCGATCTTTACGTCGGCTATAGCGCCGGCGGGGGATATGACGTCTATGCTCGGGCGCTGGCGCGCCATATGGGCCGCTTCATCCCCGGTAATCCCACGATCGTGCCGAAAAATATGCCGGGTGCAGGCAGCCTCGTGCTGGCGAACTGGCTCTATAACGTCGCGCCCAAGGACGGCACGGCATTTGGCATGATCGGGCGCGGTACTGCCTTCGATCCTTTGCTCGGCTCCACAAAGGCTCAATTTGATGCGGCCAAGTTCAATTGGATCGGCAGCATGAACGACGAAGTCAGCGTCTGCGTCGCCTGGCACACGAGTGGTATCAGCAAGCTCGAACAAGTCGTGCAGAAGGAGCTGACGGTCGGAGGGACAGGTCCAGCTGCCGATACCGATCAATTTCCCAAGGTTCTCAACGCCACCATCCATACCAAGTTCAAGATCATCCCCGGTTATCCCGGCGGTAATGACATCGATCTGGCGATGGAGCGCGGCGAAGTGATGGGGCGCTGCGGCTGGTCTTGGTCGAGTGTGATAGCAACCCACAAAAGCTGGTTCGATGAAAAGAAGATCAATGTTCTCGTGCAGCTGTCCCTCAACAAGCACCCCGACCTACCGAATGTCCCCCTTATCATGGACTTTGCCAAAACTGATCGGGAGCGGCAGATCTTCAAGCTCGTCTTTGCACGCCAGCCGATGGGGCGGCCATTCCTTGCTCCCCCTGGCCTTCCCGCGGACCGCACGGCAATCCTGCGCCAGGCTTTCATGGACACCATGAAGGATCCCGGCTTTCTCAGTGAATCCGAGAAGATGCAATTGGAGATCAACCCGGTTTCCGGCGAAGCGGTACAGGGCCTCGTACAAGAAGTCTATCAAAGCCCGAAGCCGATCGCGCAGGCGGTGGCGGACATGGTCAATCGCTAGGGCGCGCTTCTGACGTCCGTCCTGGTCAATTGACGCTGGAATGCGCTGTCGCTATCGCTCGGCGCGATGGACTTCGAACTCACCGAGGAACAGCACGCAATCAAGCATACCGCTCGCGCATTCGCGCGCGAGGAGATGATGCCGTTCGCGCGCCAATGGGACGAGGACGAGATCTTTCCCGTCGATACCCTCCGGGAGGCGGCGGCGCTAGGCTTCGGCGGCATTTACGTGGCCGCCGACGTCGGCGGCTCCGCGCTTTCGCGGCTCGACGCCGTGCTGATCTTCGAAGAACTCGCGCAGGGCTGTCCCTCGACCGCCGCCTATCTGTCGATCCACAACATGGTCGCCTGGATGATTGATGCTTACGGCTCGAGCCAGCTGCGGCGGCGGCTTTTGCCCGATCTCTGCAGCATGGCGAAGTTCGGCAGCTACTGCCTCACCGAGCCCGACTCCGGCTCGGATGCCGCAAGTCTGAAGACCCGCGCGCAGCGCCAGCAAGATCACTACCTGCTCGACGGCACTAAAGCGTTCATTTCGGGCGCTGGCCGCTCCGACGTGTATCTCGTGATGGCGCGTACCGGGGAAGGCGGGCCGCACGGCATTTCCTGCTTCTTGGTCGAGAACGGCACCCCCGGCCTGAGCTTCGGCGCGAAGGAAAAGAAACTCGGCTGGCACTCGCAGCCGACCGCGATGGTGATTTTCGAGGCATGCCGCGTTCCAGCCGAGAATCGCATTGGCGCGGAGGGGCAAGGCTTCAAGATCGCCATGAGCGCGCTCGACGGCGGGCGCCTCAATATCGCCGCGTGTTCGCTCGGCGGCGCCCAGTTCTGTTTAGAGCGTACGATCGCGCACATGAAGGAGAGGAAGCAGTTCGGCACGCGACTCGCGGATTTCCAGGCGCTCGGCTTTCGCATCGCCGACTATGCGACCGAACTCGAGGCATCGCGCCTGATGCTCTACCGGGCGGCGGCCGCGCTCGATCGGCGCGAGGGCGGTGCCACGCGCCTTGCGGCCATGGCCAAGCGGCTTGCCACCGATATCGGCTTCGAGGTGGTCAACGGCTGTCTGCAGCTCCACGGCGGCTACGGCTACCTGCGCGACCATCCGATCGAGCGCGTCCTGCGCGATCTGCGCGTGCATCAAATTCTCGAAGGTACCAACGAGGTGATGCGCCTGATTGTCAGCAGGGATTTGTTGGGCAACTAATGGCCCAAGCAAAAGCTGAAGAAACAACGATAACTGTCGGAACAAATGGGTAAAATTCCGCCTGAGGACTGCGTCGTCCCGCCCGAGATGAAGCGTCATGGCCTGCGCGAGGGCCGGATGCCGGGTGGCTAGCGTATCCTCCTTGATCTCATCGCTCTGAACTCTCGCCTTCCTTACGGTTGCATGGCACTCGAAAGCTTCATGGCGGCAGAATTGGCGCTGGCGACCGCGGCGGCCTTCACCGGCGCGGCGATTTACATCAACGTCGCGGAACAGCCAGCGCGGCTTGGTCTCGACGACAAGGCGCTGCTCGCGCAATGGCAACCGAGCTACGCGCTCGGCCTTCCCATGCGGTCCGGGCTTGCGCTTGCTTCGGCGCTGTTCGGGCTGTTGGCATTTTGGCTTACGCGCGACTGGCGCTGGCTTGCCGGCGCCGCGCTGATCTTCGGCAATTGGCCCTACACGCTGCTGGTGATCCTGCCGATCAACAAGCACATCGCGGCAACCTCGCCGGATGCGGCCAGTGCCGACACCCGCGATCTCATTCGACGGTGGGGCAACCTCCACGCCGGCCGCAGCGCGCTGGGGCTTGCCGCCACGCTGGCCTATCTGTGGGCGAGCGCGTGAAATCGGGCGATCTCCTGTTCGAGCGGCGCGGCGCGGCGGGTCTCATTACGCTCAATCGGCCGCAGGCGCTCAACGCGGTGTCGCTCGCAATGGTGCGCGAGCTGACGCGACAGCTCACGGAATGGGAGGCGGATCGCGCAGTCACCCGCGTCATCGTTACCTCGAACCATGTTCGCGCATTCTCGGCGGGCGGTGATCTGCGGGCGCTCTATGATCTCGGCCGCGCCGGACGCTACGACGAGGCGCTTGAGTACTTCCGCGAGGAATACGCGCTTAACACCCGCATCAAGCGCTATTCCAAACCTTATGTCGCGCTGATCGACGGCATCGTCATGGGCGGTGGAGTCGGCATCTCGGTCCACGGCTCCCACCGCGTCGCCGGCGACAAGTTCATGTTCGCCATGCCCGAGGTGGGTATCGGATTCTTTCCCGATGTCGGAGCGACCTTCTTCTTGCCGCGTCTGCCGGCAAGGCTCGGCACCTATTGTGCCCTCACCGGCCAGCGGCTCGATGCTGCCGACGCGGTAGCCGGCGGCATCGCCACCCATCGAATGGCTTCGGCGCAGTTTCCCGACCTGATCGAGGCATTGTGTCGTGGAGATCCTGTTGACGCGTCGCTTGCGGCGCGCGAGCAAGACGCCAGCGGCGGGTCAGTGGCAGCCCGTCGCGCGGTAATTGAGGCGCTGTTTGGGGGCGATCAGGTAGAGGATATCCTCGCCGCGCTCGAGGCCGAAGGCGCCGGTCGCGGCCCTGACGCGGCCTTTGCGTCGGCTACCTCTGCCTTGATCCGCACAAAATCGCCCACGAGTCTCAAAATCGCGCTGGCGCAGATGCAGCGCGGCTCGGCGCTCGATTTTGCCGAATGCATGCGGACTGAATTCCGCATCGTTTCGCGTGTAGTGCGTGGACACGATTTCTACGAAGGGGTCAGGGCCGTGATCGTCGACAAGGATCAGGCGCCGCAATGGGAGCCGTCCCGGCTTAAAGCGGTGAGCACGGCCGCCGTGGAGCGGCACTTCGCTCCGTTATCAAGCGAGCTCGCGCTGCCATGACGAACGCCGAAGGGCCGCACATCCTCGAGCCGGTCCAGGCCGCCGACGGCGAGGCCGAAGGCAAGCGCTGGTCGTACCGCCTGATCATGTTCCTGCGTGTGATGGCCGTCATCTCCTTCGGCAAGGGCCTCTATCATTGGGCCGTCATCTGCGGGATCGGCGCGCCGCTTCCCTCTGGTTTCGACTCCTATTCCACGCCGTATCAGGTGGCGACGGTGTTCTTCGCAGTGATCGATCTGGTCGCAGGGGTCGGGTTGTGGCTGGCGGCGCCTTGGGGCGCGGTGGTGTGGCTCACCTCCATCATCTCGATGGGGGCAGTGGAGCTATTGTTTCCGCAAATCTTTGGCGGGAACATATGGGTCATCGTGGCGGAACTGTTCTTGCTCGGCGGCTACTTGTGGCTCGCACTGATGGCCGCGCGCGAGCAGCCGGGATGAGGGTCAGGTCAATAACCCGAAGTGGAGGAGGGGATGGCAAAGATCGCCTTCATTGGGCTCGGCAACATGGGCCTGCCGATGGCCAAAAACCTGCTCAAGGTCGAGCATGAGGTGACCGGCTTCGACCTCAATGCAGAGGCGACCGAACGGCTGGCGGCAAACGGGGGAAATACGGTGAATTCCCACGCCGATGCATGCAAGGCCGTCGAAGTCGTCATCACGATGCTGCCTGCGGGCGAGCAGGTGCGCGACGTCTATCTCGGTGCCGGCGGCGTGCTCGCAACGGTTGCGCCGGGAACGTTGCTGATTGATTCCTCGACCATCGACGTGCAGACCGCGCGCGATGTGGCACAGGCCGCCCAAGAGAAAGGGCTCGCCATCGTTGATGCCCCCGTTTCCGGCGGCGTGGCTGGCGCAGAAGCGGCGACTCTGACCTTCATGGTCGGCGGCAGCGATGATGCGTTCGAGCGCGCGCGGCCCGTGCTGGAGAAAATGGGCAAGACCATTGTTCATGCCGGTGGGCCCGGAAACGGCCAGGCGGCGAAGATCTGCAACAATATGATTCTTGGCGTGTCGATGATCGTCGTCTCGGAAGCCTTCCTGCTGGCGGAAAAACTCGGCCTCGACGCGCAAAAGCTGTTTGACATTTCCTCGAAGTCCTCCGGGCAATGCTGGTCGATGACGAGCTATTGTCCGGTGCCGGGTTTGGTACCGACCTCGCCTGCGAACCGCGACTATCAAGCGGGCTTTACTGCGGCCATGATGCTGAAGGATTTGAGGTTGGCGCAGGCTGCGGCGCGCGCAACCCGCGCCACTACACCGCTCGGCGCTGGCGCCGCGGCGGTCTACGAACGTTTCGTCGAAAGCGGCGATAGCAACGTGGATTTTTCCGGCATCATTCGTTACCTGCGCGGGGTCTGAAGGCCATGCTGCCGCACGGCATCCTCATCTTCTCCGGGCGGAATCGACGTATCCGGTTTTCCAACCGACGCTTCGCTGGATGTAAATAATGGTGAAGCGATCGTAATGGCAGTCTAGCAAGACTCATTTGATAAACCTTTCCTGCTCATCCCTTCTTTACGCTGACCCACCGAGGTACGGTTTGCCCCAAGTAAAAGAAAACACGTCAGTTTGCCTGTAGTGGCTGAGAAACGGGGCTTGTACGCGCGTCGTTGGAACTACGCCAATGCACCGCTCAGCATGAATGGAGGGTTACGGCGAAAGCCAGCAACGCCGGCGTCAATGGAACATTCACGTTGCGGATAAACCTTATCTTTAGTGTGTTGATTAAACCGATTTTAGACGCTGCGTCGTAGCCTGCGCGTCGAGCGGGGGAACAAGGCCTCGCCGTCAAACAACGACAAGTCACGGGGAAGGTGTCATGTTGAACAGCGCCGTTAAAGCGATGGAGCCTGCCGACCGCGAAGGATGCGTCGATCGCGTCCGCCCGCACTATCTCGAGACCTTGACGTTGGTCGAGCGGCTGCATCGGCGCCTCCTCGACGTGATCAAGGACGAGTTCGACCGCCGGAGCCGCGCCGACATCAATGCGGTGCAAGCACTGCTTCTCTACAATATCGGTGATAAGGATCTCACCGCCGGCGAGCTGCGCACGCGCGGCTATTATCTCGGCTCCAACGTATCCTACAACCTCAAGAAGCTGGTCGAGACGGGATATCTCGATCATCAGCGTTCGCGGATCGACCGCCGCTCCGTTCGGATCAAGCTCACCGACAAGGGGCGCGAGGTGCGCAACGTCGTCGAGATGCTGTACCAGAAGCACGTGGCGACCGTCGTCCAGGTAGGGGGCCTTGACGGCGACGAGTTCGCGACGCTGAACAAGTCGCTGCAGCGTCTGGAGCGGTTCTGGACCGATCAAATCCTCTACCGGCTGTGACCGTCTTTCGGTTGTTGTCGGCCCTCGCCCCGGCGCGCTGCCGGGGCATTTTTTGGATTCGCCGTCAGGTTGCCCCGTGGCGCCACTTTGTTAAGCCGCCCGCGACGGCCAGGTAATTGAGCTCTGCAGGTCACCGCACGCCGTTCGACCGCTAGATGTGGGCAATGGGACGCATGTCAACACCCATAGCTTGGCGCTCCGCCCCGCGTGTGCTATCGCCCGGCGAACCTCTGGGTGCGGAGGCAAGCCCACCAGCAGCGCGTGATGTCCATGAGCGACCCGTCTCGAGCCCATGCCGATACCACCAACCTTTTTACGGCGTCCTTGGCAGAAGCCGACCCCGAGATAGCCGACGTCATCACGCGCGAGCTCTCGCGCCAACGCGATGAGATCGAACTCATCGCCTCGGAGAACATCGTCAGCAAGGCGGTGCTGGAAGCACAGGGTTCGGTTCTTACCAACAAATATGC
>Ga0306926_10000564_pt1 | contig 34977 bp, 34 predicted proteins | sample flu12Cox44000178_FD_203759 | JGI IMG/M metagenome (GOLD analysis project Ga0306926, IMG submission 203759) | Lab enrichment of tropical soil microbial communities from Luquillo Experimental Forest, Puerto Rico - flux8day.12C.oxic.44.000.178 (v2)... | ecosystem: Environmental > Terrestrial >...
GTGCCGGCCAGCGCCTCGTGCTGATTCCAGTCATCGGGCACGCTCTTGGCGAAGTCGATCATCTTGCGCACCGTCGTAAGCTTCTTCTCCAAGAATTGCCGGCTACCGTCCGGGATTTGCGCGGCGCTTGCCGCAAGGGCTGCGACGACGTGCCCGCCATTCTCAGCCAAAATCTCGACGCTATTGGTCGCGAGCAGCTGATTATAGCCGAGCGCGGTGGTGATGGCGCGGCCGGTTTTGCTGTATTCGAGGCCGGCCTGAATGTCGTAGGTGCCGTTGCCGGTGGCCTCGAACGCATAGATCCGCACCGCTTGCTGTTTGCTCAAACCGGCCGCCGCGGCCGTCGCCGCATAAGCGCGCTTGAACTCGCCGTCTGTCTTGGGCAGTCGCGGTGCGAACTTGAACTCGTTGAGCGCGGCGACGAGGAAATCGGCGACCACCGGAACATAGGGCGGAAGCGTTGGCGGTTCGGCCAGCTTTGACGGATCGCGCGGCTTGGGCGGACCGGAATAGACCGGCGGCTGATCGAGCACGTAGTCGTCGAGCGCAAGCGCGGTGCCGCGGACGCGTTTGGCATTGCGCGCCCGCCGCTTTTCGGCAATTGAGGCCCAGTAGGTCTTGGCAACAGCCTGATAGGCATCCCAAGCTCGCTGATAAGCGGCAAGATCGCGCCGGTACTTCTCCATGACCGACGGAGGCACCGACGAATTGGCTGCCGCTGCCGGACCCTCCGCCGCAGCGGCGAGAGGACGAAGCGCGATGCCGCAGGCGAGCGTCAACGCCAGCAGCAAACATCGGCCAATGCGATCGGTCGAAGCGATTCTCACGTCGACACTGTAGCGCGGAACGGCAGCCCGGATAAAACGAGGGCGGCCCACGGCCGCCCTTGCCTTCCGCGTTCACGTCGTCAAGCTACTCGTTGACTCCGCTAGCCCCGCCATGCAGACCACCTCGTCCTCGAGCCAGTTCCACCGGAGCAGCCAATGGCGCCGATGATCTTGCCGTCCTCGACCAGAGGGATATGCCGCCGCGCGAGGCGATGACATCGTCAAGCGTCAAGAGATAGTTGAAACCGAATTTCGTCACACCATCCTCAAGAGCGTGGGTCGGCCGGAGATACCCGCGACACGCGCTTATGCTGAGAGATCGAAATCGAGGCCAGCTGTGCGCCGTTCCATGCGACTGAAGGCGATGAGATCGCCGTTGGGATCGACCACCACAACGTTCAACGCCCAGCCACGCTTGGTCGCCTCCGCGACTGCCGTCTGGATCAAGCCCTGCGCCCGCTCCATGGTGATCAGCGTGCCGAACGGGATGTTGAACGGCCTCTTGTCGGGGACGGCGCTCAGATCGGGCGGGACTACCTGCGGCGCGGCTTGCCGCTGCGCCAGTGCCGGGCAGCGCCGAGCAGGCCGGCTGCAAGCATGAGAATAGTCAAACTGCGAAACTTCATCGAACTCTTCCCTCAAACGCGGCATCTTCGGCCGCTGTAACAATCCTAGACGAAAAAAGACGCGGCGGACCAGCGAAGTTCAGACCGCTCTTCGGCGCTCTCGCTTTGGTTGACCGGACTGCGGTGAAAACGTTTCGTCAACCATGGACGCAAAGAAACAAAATCGCTCGGCAAGGGAAGAACGTCGTGCCGAAAAACGAACGGCCCGGTCCCGAGGGAGAGGGGACCTGGGCCGTTCTGATGCCGGAAGCCGCCCCGTCGCACGCCCCACCCCGACACTGCCGCGATCATGACGAACCGAGGTTGACCGATCGTTGACGGCCGCGGCTTTATGTCAGCGGCCGGACGGTGCGCGGAACAAGCCCTTGGCGGCAAGCTCATCGAGATAATCGCGCCAATATTCTTCGCGATTTTGTCCGAGCTCGAAGAGATAGTCCCAACTGAAGATTCCGGTCGCGTGCATGTCATCGAAGACGAGCCGCACCGCGTAGTTGCCGACCGGATGGACCTCGATGATCTCGACGTCGCGCTTGCCGGCGACGGTGCGGCGCTCGCTCGGCGAATGGCCCTGAACCTCGGCGCTCGGGCTGCGCACGCGCAAATACTCGGCGGCAAGTTCGAAGGTCTCGCCTGCCTCGAACACGACGACGAGCGCCTTGCGGTTCTTGCGCAGCCGCAATTCGGTCGGCCAGGGTTTTGTCGAAGCCGTGTCGCTCATAGTCGGCACGCCGCGCTCAATCGAGCGCAATATGGCCGTCCTCGATGACCTTCTTCCATTTCTCGTATTCAGATTTCGTATAGGCCGCGCTATCGGCAAGCGACATGCCGCGCGGGGTGAGGCCAAAGGTTGCGAACGCCGCCTTGAGCTCCGGGTCCTGCAGCGCCTTGTTGATGGCGTCGTTGAGTTTTGCAAGCACGGCCGGCGGCGCGCCGGCGGTGCCATAGAGGCCGAGCCAGAGATCGACGTCGTATTCGGGCAATCCCGCTTCGGCGACCGTCGGCAGATCGGGATAGACCGGAGAGCGTACCGCGCCGGTCGTCGCCAGCGGTATGACACGGCCGTCCTTGGTAAACGGCAGCGCGCCGGCGATGCTGGAAAACGACATCTGCACCTTGTTGCTCATCATATCGGTATAGGAGGCGCCGATGCCCTTGTAGGGAACATGCACGGCGTCGATGCCGGTGCGCAGCTTCCACAGCTCGGCGGCGAGATGCGGCGTGGTGCCGACGCCGGCGCTGGCATAGTTGAGCTTGCCCGGATTGGCTTTGCCGAAAGCCACGAGCTCGGCGTAGCTCTTGATGCCGAGCTGCGGCGCCACCACCAGAACCTCCGGCGAGGAACTCGTGATCGACAGTGGCACGATGTCCTTGAAGATGTCGTACGGCATCGATTTCTGCAGGACCGGATTGATCACGACTCCCGGATCCATCACCGCCATGTTGTAGCCGTCGGGCGCGGCGTGAGCGACGTAATCGACGCCGACGATGCCGCCGGCGCCCGGCTTGTTCTCGACCACAACGGTCTGATTCAAAACCTCGCCGATCTTCTTCGCCATGGTGCGGCCGGCGAAGTCGGTGATGCCGCCAGGCCCATAAGGCACAATCAGATGCACCGGCCGGTCGGGAAAGTTCTGCGCGCGTGCCGGCAGGCATGCGGCAAGCGTCAGCATGGCGGCGGCGATCAGGCGGTTCATGCAGCTCTCCATTGGCGAAACGCTAATTTGCTCCGGCCGGAGGGCCAGGTCAAAAGCCTATCCGGTCGCACCTTTGGCGATGAGCTCGACGAGCTTCGCCGGCGTCACCGGGGCCTGTGCGATATGCACGCCGAACGGCGACAGCGCGTCCTCGATCGCCGAGACGATCGCGGCGGTGGCGGGAATGACGCCGACCTCGCCGACGCCTTTGACGCCGAGCGGATTATGCGGCGACGGCGATTCCTTGTAGAGGGTCTCGAACGCCGGCACTTCGGTCGCAGTCGGGAGCAGATAATCGGCAAACGTGGTGGTGACTGGCTGGCCAACCGCGTCGTAGCCCATCCACTCGAGCACGGCGTTGCCGATGCCATGCGCAATGCCGCCGTGGATCTGGCCCTCGACGATCAGTGGATTGACCCGGCGGCCGGAGTCCTGGATCGCGAGATAGCGCAAGATGCGCACGCCGCCAGTCTCGATATCGACCTCGACCTCGACGACGTGGCAGGCGTTGGAATAAGCCAGCTGATCGACGCGAAAGGTGGCGTCGGCTTGGAGGCCGGGATCGATGTCTTTCGGGAAGGCATAGCCCGGAGCGCCTTTCAGCACACGGGCGAGCTCGCCGAGCTTTACCGCAAGCTGCGGCGCGCCGACGACGCGCACCGCGCCATTGACGATCTCAAGATCCTCCTCGGCCGCTTCGAGCATGTGGCTCGCTAGCTTCTTGGCCTTGGCGGCGACCGCCTGCGCCGCGATCTTGACCGACGATCCAGCCGTCACCGTCTGCCGGCTGGCGAAGCCGCCAAGCCCAAGCGGCGCGGCCGAAGTGTCGCCGGAAACCACCGTGACATCCTCAGCGCGAACGCCGAACGCTTCCGCGCAAATTTGCGCGAGCGCGGTCGCGAGCCCCTGCCCCATGGCCGCAGCGCCGGTCGATACCATGATGCGGCCAGTCGGCGAGACTTTCACGCCGCCGAATTCGAACGGGCCGCGGCCGGTGCCCTTGATGCCGTGCGCGAGCCCGATGCCGATGTAGCGCCCTCGCTCGCGGGCTTGAGCCTGGCGGCGCGGGAAATCGTCCCAACCCGCGGCGCGGAGAATGTCCGCCTGGCAGCCCGGATAGTCGCCGCTGTCGTATTGGACCTGCTCGCCGCTGCGCGCCTTCAGCGGCTTTAGATACGGCATCTTCTCCGCCGGAATGAGATTTCGGCGACGCAGCTCGGCGCGATCAACGCCGAGCGTGTGCGCCAGGCGATCCATCAGCCGCTCCATGGCGAAGGCGGCCTGCGGATAACCGGCGCCGCGCACCGAAGACACCGGCGCCTTGTTGGTGTGAGTCGCGACCACATCCATCGCCAGCGCGGGCACCATGTAGGGCCCAGTCAGCGTGGTCGCCGAATTGTAGGGAATGTTCACGTCCTGCAGCGCATAGGCGCCGATATCATGAATGAGCCGGCCGCGGACGCCGCGAATGCAGCCGTCGGCGTCCGCGGCAATGTCGATGCCCCAGTACTGGTCGCGCTCCTGCGCCGCATTGGTGAAATGCTCGCGGCGGTCCTCGATCCATTTCACCGAGCGATTGAGCAAGGTCGCGGTGGCGACCACGGCGACGTCCTCGGGATAGACGCAAAGCTTCGGACCGAAGCCGCCGCCGACGTCGGGCGTCGCCACACGCAAGCGGCTTTCGTCGAGCGCGATGTAATCGGCGAGCGCGTTGCGCAGATCATGGGCCTTCTGCGTCGAAGCCCACACCTGCGTTTCGCGGTCGGAGATTTGCGCGAGGATGCCGCGGCCTTCCATCGAGTGCGCCGCACCACGATGGATCCACAGATCCTCGTGCACGACGTGCGCGGCCTTGGCGAAAGCGGCCTCGATGTCGCCGTAGCCGACCTTGTAGACGATGACGTGGTTCGCGGCGAGTTCGCGGCGCGTCGGCGGCGCACGTTCCACGCGACAGTCGATCGCCGCCGCCAGAATCTCGTAGTCGACATTGACGAGCGCCGTGGCATCTTCGGCGATATAGCGGTCGCTCGCGACGACGATGACGACCGGCTCGCCGACGAACGACACTTCGCCGTCGGCAAGCGCGAACGGCCAGCTCTGGTCGAGCCTGGTGCCGGAATTCGAGGTGCGCACCATGCGCCGCTGCCGCAGCGCCGGCACGAGATCGTCGAGCGTCAGCACGGCAACCACGCCCGCCATGGCCCGCGCCACGCCGACATCGATCGAGCGGACGAGCGCGTGCGGATGCGGGCTGCGCACGAAGGCCGCATGTAGCGCGCCGGGCGCCGCGACGTCGTCGACGAATCGCGCGCCGCCGGTCAGCAGCGAAAAATCTTCAAGGCGCGCAACGCGCGTTCCGATCAGTTCGCTCACTGGCCCTCGCTCGCGATCGCCTTGGTGGCCCGCGCGATGACGTCCTTCGGCGTCTGGTAGACGTCCGCCAGCAAGGCATCGATCTTGGCTGCATTGACCGGGCGTACGTCGTTCGCCTCGGCGAGAAATTCGTCGTCCTTCATGGTAGAGTCGAATGCCGCGAGCAGCGCGGCCTTGCGCTCTGCCGGGATGTCGGGTGGCGTCGCAAACGGCCGCGCCATGGCCTGGCTCACCAGAAGAAGCTTGATAATCTGCATCTGCTCCGGCGCTTTGACGAGATCGGTCGCGAGCGGCAGGCTGCCGGCGCCCATCTGTTGCGGAATGATCGACGGATTGCCGGGAACGTGCGCGCCGAAATAGCAGCCGAGCAGGCGCGCATAGGCGTCGTAGCCGCCGCCGGCGCTATAGCCGATGACGGGCGTGAGGCTGCGGCCCTTGTAGAAATCCTCGACGCCCGCGGCAAGCGCCGCACCGGCGAGCACGACTGTCACCGCGGCACCGCCGACGATCATCCGCACGCTTAAGCTTTGAGCCATGGTTCCTCGCTGCCAGCGCCGCAGGAATGTACCTAATCCCTTCGGCCGCTGAACAGCGCGCGCAGCTGTTGCCAAACGACGCGGGCCATCAGGGAAAGCGCGGAGATCGGCTTCGCGGCAGCGGGAAGCGGCGGCTCGTCGGACGCGGCAAGCTGCGGGTTTGCCGGCGCCGGACGGCGCCGCGGCGCCGTGGTTTCCGCCGGCACGATGGGCGGCGACTGTACGGTCGGCGGCGGCGGAGCCGGCGCCGGGTGCTCTTCGAGTTGGGCCCGCAAATTTCCGGCGAACTGACCGATGATCTGCGCCGCCGTCGCCTGGATCATGCCGACGCCGCGGCCGTATTGCGCCACCGCGCCCGACAGCATCAGATCGGTATGGATGAGCACCCGCGAGCCGCGTTCGGTCGGCTCGACACGAAATGTCGCCGCGGCATTGGCGGCGCCGCGGCCCTTGTCGTCGCTGCCTTGCGCCTTCACCCGCGCGCTGTAATTGGCTTCGTCGATATCCTCGAGTTGCACGCGGCCAGCGAAGCTTAGCGCCACCGGACCGAGCCGCACCGCGATCTTGCCGCGGTAATTCTGCGCATCGACCACTTCGGTCAGTTCGGCGCCCGGCAGGCACGGCGCGATCCGCCGAATGTCGAGCAACACCGCCCAGGCTTGCGGCGGCGACAGCGGCACATCGAACGAATTATCGAATTCCATTACGCCTGACCGCGGCGGCAGCCGATCATGTCGGGCGTGCCGATTTTTTGCCAAACCCATCGCGCCCAGGCGAGCAGGCGATCGTCGTCGTAGCGTTCCCCGACCAGTTGGATGCCGACCGGCAGGTTGTTTGGCCCACGGTGGGTCGGCAGCGTCAGACTCGGCGTATGCAACGCGGTCCAGATCGCCTGCATGGTGCCGTCGCCGGTCGAGGCGAGTCCCTTCGGCGCTTCGCCCGGTGCGCACGGCGCCAGCAACACGTCGAGGCCATCGAAAACTTTCGGCAGCAGCGCGCGGCATTGTTCGATGCGATTCCAGCCGGCGACGTAATCCTCGCGCGAGGTTTTCAAACCGTTCTCGATGTAGCGCCGCATCTGCGGCGACAGTGCCGTGCGATGATGATCCCATTCATAGGCCATGCAGGCGGCGCGTTCGTAGAAATTGACCGTCTCGCGCGCGATCGTGCGGAGGCCGGCGAACGGCTCGGGTAATTTCACCTCGCGCACCGTGGCGCCGGCTTTGGCGAGCGCGGCGGCGGCGCCTTCCACGGCGGCTTTGGTTTCGGGTTGCGCATCGTCCCACATTTCGGTGCGGGTAAGCCCGATGCGCGGCGCCGCATTCATCGTCGGCAACGCCTGCGGCGTCTGCATGCGCAGCACGGCGGTGAGCAATGCGATGTCATCGAGCGAGCGGGCCAGCCAGCCGATCGTGTCGATGCTCTCGGCCGCCGGCTTCACGCCTTGTTTGTTGAAAGAGTTATAGGTCGGCTTGAAGCCAAAAATGCCGCAATACGAGCTTGGCCGGAGCACCGAGCCGCCGGTCTGGGTGCCGAGCGCCGCCGGCACCATGTGATCGGCGACGGCGGCCGCCGAGCCGCTCGACGAGCCGCCCGGCGTGTGCGCGGCATTGTGCGGATTGGTGGTTTCCGCCGGCGCCATGCCGGCGAATTCGCAGGTCGCGGTCTTGCCGAGGATCACCGCGCCGGCGCGGCGCAGGAGCGCGACGCAGGCGGCGTCCGACGGCGGGCGATGGCCCTTGTAGATCGGCGAGTTGAACTCGGTCGGCATGTCGAAGGTGTCGATGATGTCCTTGACGCCGATCGGTACGCCGTGCAGCGGCCCGCGATGGGTTGCGTGATCGAGCGCGCGTGCCTGCGCCAACGCCAGCTCCGGATCGAAATTGACCCAGGCCTTGACCATGCCGTCGCGTTCGGCGATCCGCGCCAGGCAGTCGCGCGTCACCACTTCGCAGGTCGTCTCGCCGGCCGCGATCTTGCGCACGATCTCGGTGGCGTCGAGCGCGTTGAGCGCGCCTGGAACCTTGGCGTCCATGGGTCAGTTCTTCCCGGCACGGCCTGCCGAGGTGCCGGCGATTTTGCCGAACACGGTGCCGGACATCAGGCCAGAGCCGCCCGGATAGTTGAAATAGAACAACCCGCCGACCAGTTCGCCCGCAGCATAAAGGCCGCGGATCGGCTGATAGTCGGTGTTGAGCACTTCGCCATCGGTGTTGATGCGCAAGCCGCCGAAGGTGAAGGTCACGCCGCAGGTCACGGCATAGCCTTCGAACGGCGGCGTATCGATGGTGTTGGCCCAATTGCTCTTGTTGATGGCGAGCCCGGTGGTGCCGCGACCGTCCTTGACGTTGGGATTGAACGGCACGTCGGTCTTCACCGCAGCGTTCCACTCCCTGATGGTCTTAACGAATTCGGCGGCGTTGACGCCTTCGAGTTTCTGCGCGAACTCCTCGATGGTGTTCGCCGTCACCTTGGTGATCTGACGGATCCTGTATTCGTCGCGCTGCAGGTGCTTGGCTTTCTGGTCGAACACTTGCCAAGCGAATTGACCCGGCTGCTCCAGCACGACGCGGCCGTATTTCGCATAAGTGTAGTTGCGGAAGTCGGCGCCCTCGTCGACGAAGCGCTTGCCGGTGGCGTTCACCAATATGCAGAACGGATAGGAATGCTTCTGGAATTGATCGCCGACCGCGAGGTCGCCGAACTCGGGTGCGTTCATTTCCCATTGCACGGCGTGACAGCCCGACCAGTTGCCTCGCGGGGCGGCGCCGATGTCGATCGCCATGCGGATGCCGTCGCCGGTGTTGAAGCGGGAGCCGCGCACCTTGGCCAAATCCCAGCCGGGGCCGAGATAGCGCGTGCGCCATTCCGGATTGGCCTCGAAGCCGCCGCAGGCGAGCACTACGGACTTGGCGCGCAACTCGCGCACCTCGCCGTTCTGGCGGACGCGGATGCCCTCGACGCGATTGCCGTCGAACAGGAGATCCATGCCGCGGGTCGAATAATTGATTTCGATGCCGCGCTTCTTCGCGGCTTCCGTGAGCATGGCGACAAGGCCCGGACCGCCACCGACCGATTCCACCGTGAGCCCGCCCCAGAACTTGAACTTGCCGTCGATCTTGAACGCCTGCCGGCCATAGATCGGAATGAGCCGCACGCCCTTCTGCCGCATCCAGTTCAGCGAGTCGAAGCTCTTCGTGACCAGAAGCTCGACCAGATCGGGATCGGCGCGATGCTGCGTCACCCGCGCCATGTCGTCGAAGAACTGATCGGCGGTGTAGGTGCCGAAATCCGTGGTCTCGATTTCGGCGGGGGTGAGGTCGGGCACCAGCGTCTTGATGTCGTCGACGCCGTTATAGACGACGCGGATCGAGCCCGCGGTGAAGCGGCTATTGCCGCCGGACTCATCCTCCGGCGCCGCCTCGCACATCACGACCTTGGCGCCCTGCTCTTGCGCAGCGAGCGCCGCACAGAACGCCGCATTGCCGGCGCCGACCACAATCACATCCGCAACTTGATTGGGCATTTCCGACCCTTCCGATTCACTCCGCTGCCGCGGCGACGCCACCATGGGCTTTCGACCAGCCGGCGGGATCTTTCATGAATTTCTCGACTTCCTTGAGCTTGCCCTTGTCGAACCGGCCGCTCTTCTTGGCAACTTCCAGCACGTCCCACCAGGTGGCAAGCGCGTGCAAGGTGACGCCGAGGTCCTTGAGGATTTTTTTGCCTTCGGGAAAGATGTCGTAGAAGAAAAATACAAAAACGTGGTCGACGGTCGCTCCGGCTCCGCGCAGCGCCTTGCAGAAATTGACCTTGCTGCGACCGTCAGTGGTCATGTCCTCGACCAGGAGCACACGGTCGCCTTCCTCGATCTGGCCTTCGATCTGGGCGTTGCGGCCAAAGCCCTTCGGCTTCTTGCGCACATATTGCATCGGCAGCATCAAGCGATCCGCCATCCAGGCGGCGAACGGGATGCCCGCGGTCTCGCCGCCCGCGACTGCGTCGAACTGCTCGAAGCCCGCGTCGCGGAGCACAGTCGCCACGCCGAAATCGACCAGCGTACTTCGCACCCGCGGGAACGAGATCAGCCGGCGGCAATCGGTATAGACCGGGCTCGCCCAACCGGAGGTGTAGATGAACGGCTTATCGGTCATGAAGCGGACCGCGTCCACTTCGAGCAGCATGTTTGCCGTCAGCTCGGCCATCACCTTTTTGTCGGGGAAGCCTGTCATTCTATTGTTCTCATCTGGCCGCTGATATTAGTCCGTCACCCTGAGGTGCGAGCGAAGCGAGCCTCGAAGGGCGGCAACCGGGGCCGTCCATCCTTCGAGGGCCGCTACGCGGCCACCTCAGGATGACGGTACATACGCGACGTATCAACTCGCCACCACCTTCCACTCGATGGTTTCGCCGCCGCGGTAGACCAAAGCGCGCTCGTCGGGGCCGGCGACGGGAACCTCCGCCGGCGCGGTCCACGACGCCTTCTCGAGCGTGATCGTGTCCTCGTTCGGCGGCATCCGATAATGCTTTGGCCCGTTGAGCGAGGCAAAGGCCTCGAGCTTGTCGAGCGCGCCCTCCTCGTCGAACACCCGGGCATAGGTCTCGATGGCGACCGGGGCGTTGAACATGCCGGGCACGCCGTTGGTCGAGACTTTCCGCGAATACGGATGCGGCGCGGAATCGGTGCCCAGGAAAAAGCAGGCCTCGCCGGAGGTCGCGGCCTTGCGCAGCGCAGTGCGGTCGCGCGCGGTTTTGATCACCGGCATCACGTACATGTAGGGCTTAAGCCCATGGCCGAACCAGTCGTTCCGGGTCAGCATCATGTGGTACGGCGTGATGGTGCCGCCGACCTGCGGCGCCGCGCTTTTCACGTAATCGGCGCCGTCCTTCGACGACAGATGCTCGAGGATGAAGCGCAGGTTAGCAAACTGCTTCACCCATTTCGACAGATGCCGGTCGATGAAGGCCTTCTCGCGGTCAAACACGTCGACTTCGGGATCGGTCTCCTCGCCATGCATCAGAAACGGCATGTCGATCTTTTCCATGCGCTCCAGCACGCGCATGACTTTCTTATAATCGGTGACGCCGGCTGCCGAATTGGTGGTGGCGTTGGCCGGATAAAGCTTTACGCCGGTGAACACGCCATCGCGAAAGCCGCGCTCGACGTCGTCGGGATCGGTGTCGTCGGTGAGGTAGCACGTCATCAGCGGCTTAAACTTCGAGCCGGCCGGCAGCGCAGCCATCACGCGCTCACGATAGACACGGCACTCCGCAGAAGTGCGCACCGGCGGAATGAGATTCGGCATCAAAATGGCGCGGCCAAAGTGCTTCGCCGTATACGGCAGCACCGCCTTGAGCATGTCGTTGTCGCGGACGTGCAGGTGCCAGTCGTCGGGCTTCTTAATGGTGATGCGCGTGGTCATGACGCTTACCCTATCGGCATGGCGGCGGCGGCGTAAGTCTCCATCGGCGGCTCGTCAATCATGGCGCCGGTCAAGTCAGCGACGCGGGCAAAGCCGCGCCGAGCGCACCATTGTTCGAGGCCATCGATGATGGCGATCATGCCCGACGGATTGCGGAAGGTCAGGTAGCCGATCATCACCGCAGTGCCGCCGGCCAGCATGTATTCGACCACGTCTTCCACTTTGACGATGCCGCCGCAGCCGATGATCGGGATTTTCACCGCCTTCGCGCACTGATGCACCATGCGCACGATCACCGGCTTGATGCCGGGGCCGGACAGGCCGCCGAACTTGTTGCCGATCGCCGGGCGGAACGTATCGACGTTGATCTTGAGCCCGAGGATAGTGTTGGCGACGACCAGCGCGTCGGCGCCGGCGCGCTCGGCCGCTTGCGCCACCATGACGACGTCGCCGGCATTCGGCGACAGCTTCACCCACATCGGTTTGTCGGTGGTAGCGCGGATGAGCTTCACGACGTCATAGGTGTGCTCGGCGTGCAGCGCGAAATTACCGCCCTTCGGATCGCGCGTCGGGCAGGAAATATTGACCTCGAGCACGTCGATGTCGCCCTTGGCGACGTCGCGGGCCATGGACTCGAAATCCTCGATCGTCGTTCCGGAAATTGACGCCACCAGCGGCGGCGTGAACCGGCGCAGGTCGGGCACCTGGTGCTCGAAGAAATATTTGATGCCCTTAGTCGGCAGCCCGATCGAATTGATCATGCCGCCTTCGACCTCGGCGGCGCGCGGCGGCGGATTGCCGGCGCGGTATTCGCGCGACACGGTTTTCGCCACCATAGCGCCGAGGCGGTTGATGTCCATCACCTGGGCGAGATCGGTGGAGAAGCAGCCGGAGCCCGGCATGATCGGGTTCTTCAGCGTCACTGCCCCGATCTTGATACTCATGTCTACCATCCGACCGCCTCCTGCATGTCGAACACCGGGCCTTCGATGCAGACTCGGCGCAGCTCCTTCTTGCCGTTCACCTCGAATGTGCGAACGCAGACGTAGCAGGGGCCGAGCCCGCAAGCCATCACTTGCTCCATCGCCACCTGGCCCGGAATTTTGTACACCTTGCCGAGCCGCTTCATCAGTTGGAACAGCCGGTTCGAGCCGCAAGTGAACAACCCATCGGCGCGTTTCTCCGCGATGAGCCGGGCCATGATTTTCTCGACGTTCTCCACGGCGCTCGTGCCGTCGGTGTCGAGCACGCCGACTACGTCGCCGGCTTCGGCGAACAGCGCGCCTGCCATGACGAAATCTTTGTCGCGCGCCGATAGGATCGCGGTGACGCCGACGCCATTCTCCTTGGCAAGCTGCGAGATCGGGCCAAGCGTGGCGATGCCGACGCCGCGGCCAAGCACGACAATGTGGCGCCACCCCGGATCGAGATGGAAGCCGACGCCGAGCGGTCCAACCATGTTGAGATCGTCGCCGGGCTTGAGCATAGCAAGCCCACGGGTGCCGCGGCCGACGCATTTGTACAAAAACTCGAGCCGCCCGCGCGGACGGTCGATGCGATAGACGCTCTGCGGCCGGCGGAAAAAGAGTTCGCCGACGTCGGGCGACGGGCACAGCAGATTGAAGAACTGCCCCGGATTGACCGCGAGCGCCTTGGGCGAGGCATCGACCACAAGGTGCTTGTATTCGGCGTTGACCCAGGTGTGGGACAGCACCGGACAAAGCGACTCTTCGGCCGGGATCGGCCGTGGCTCGGGTGCCTGCGTGCTCTTGCCGACGACGAACGGATCGGAGGCAAACGGCTCACCGGCAATGGTCATGGGGTGCTGTCTCGTGCGGGCTTCCGCCCTACATGCGCCGCCGTTGTACCAAAATCAAGATTTGTGCCAGTTTTTGAACAATAGACGAATTACGCGAGCGATACCAAGGCGTTAGTGTATGCTGCTCCTACGCCGCTATGACCTTTGCGGCGGCCTCCGCGTCAGGCTGCTTGAAGGCCTTGAGCCGCGGATAGACCTCGCGGGCGAACAGACTGAGGTTGTCGACGGTCTGCTCGTGGCTGAGCTCGCCGCCCTGACCCATCATCAGCAAGTTGCCCATGCCGCCGCAGTGGCCGCAGAAGTCGACGATCTGCTCGTAGACCTCGTCGGGCGTGCCGCAGAACAGTACGCCGGAATCGACCAGCTGGTCGACGGTGGCGTGCTGCATGGTGATGACGCGGCCGTCCTTGGTGTAGGTGCGCGGCGGCGTCTCGCCGCGCAAAATGCGCGCGTTGTCCTCGGGTGAGATGTAGCCAGGCGGATTGCGGAACGGCAGCGCGACGATCGGGCTGGTGCGCAGATAGCCGGCAATGAGATGGCCGCGCCGGCGCGCTTCCTCGCGATCGTGCGAGATACCGACCAGGCCGAGATAGGCGAAACGGTCGGGCGCCGGCGCCTTGCCGAATTTCGACACATAGCCTTTGCGGTAGGCGTCATAGAGCTTGCGCGTGCCGTAGCCGGTGCCGAGCGTCGCCATCACGTAACCGCGCTCGCCGAGCACCCGCGCCTGGCTCGATGAGCCGGTGGTCGACCAGATCGGCGGATGCGGCTCCTGCCAGACCCGCGGCCAGACGTTGACCTGGCGGTATTGGAAGAACTCTCCGTCCCAATTGAACGGCGCGTCGTGGGTGGTCATCGCCTTGATGATGAAATCGTGCGCCTCCCAGAATCGGTCCATCAGCTCGGTCGGATTGCGGTTCGAAGCGGCGATCTCATAGGGGATGCCCTTGATGAAGCCCATGTCGAGGCGGCCGCGCGAGATCACATCGATGGTCGAAAGCTCCTCGGCGGCGCGCAGCGGATCGGGCCGGTGGCCGATCGGATAGCCGAGGACTAGGAGCCGCGCGTTCTTTGAAGCGCGCGCCAGGATCGCGAGCCCCACCACCACCGACGACGACATGCAGGTCGCGGTCGAATGATGCTCGTTGAGCATGATGTCGAGACCGAGCTCGTCGCAGAGCTGCCACTCGTCGTAATAGCGATGGAACAGGTCGGCGGCGACGCGCGGATCGCACTTTCGGTTCGGGAACGTCACCCGCAGCGTGCCGGCATGCTCATTCCACGCCGGGTGATAGGCCTGTTCGGAGAAGTGATAGACTCTCATGGTCCACCATTGTCATCATCCGCGAAGGCGGACGATCCAGTATTCATCGACATTTTAATCACGGAACCACGCACATCAACAACTGCCCGCGATTACTGGACGCTCCGCTTTCGCGGAGCATGACAGGATGGGTTAATTCGTCGTCATGCCGGCATCAACTAGGTCGCCGGCACGGACACTCGCTGGACGGGCTTGAACCTTTTCTGCCGCCACCGCCAGGGCGGCGATCTCCTCGGCGTCTGGCTGTTTCCAGGCCTTAAGTCGCGGATAGACCTCCTCCGCCATCAGCTTGAGATTGTCGATGGTTTGCTCGTGGGTGAGGTAGCCGGCGTGGCCCATCATCAGCAGGTTGCCCATGCCGCCGCAGTATTGGCAGAAGTCGACGATCTGCTCGTAAGCCTCGTCGGGCGTGCCGCAGAACAGGATGCCGGCGGCGATCAAGTCATCGACGCTCGCCGAGTGCATGGCGATGACGCGGCGATCCTTGGTATAGCTCCGCGGCGGCGTCTCGCCGCGCATGAGCCGCGCATTGTCCTCGGCCGAGAGAAAGCCCGGCGGATTGCGGAACGGCAGATGCACGATGCCGCTCGAGCGCAAATAGCCGGCGACGAGTTCGCCGCGCCGGCGTGCTTCGTCGCGGTCTTTCGCGACGCCGACGAGGCCGAGATAGCCGAAGCGATCGGGCCGCGGCGCCTTGCCCCACTTCGCCACATAGCCGCGGCGATAGGCGTCGTAGAGCGGGCGCGTGTTGTAGCCCGAGCCCAGCGTCGACATCACGTAGCCGCGCTCGCCGAGGAGCCGTGCCTGGGTGGTCGAACCGGTGGTCGACCAGATCGGCGGATGCGGCTCCTGCCAGCAGCGCGGCCAGATATTCACCTGACGATAGTTGAAATACTCGCCTTCCCAGTTGAACAGCGCATCGTGGGTGGTCATCGCCTTGATGATGAAGTCGAGCGCTTCCCAGAACCGGTCCATGACGCCGACCGGATTCTGGTTGGAGGCCGGAAACTCGTACGGCACGCCCTTGATGAAGCCCATGTCGAGGCGGCCGCGCGAGATCACATCGATAGTCGACAGCTCCTCGGCGACGCGTAGCGGATCGGGCCGGTGCCCGATCGGATAGCCGAGCACCAGGAGCCGCGCGTTCCTGGTGATGCGCGACAGCACCGACAGCCCCACCACAACCGTCGACGACATGCAGGTCGCGGTCTGATGATGCTCGTTGAGCATGATATCGAGGCCGAGTTCGTCGGCGGTCTGCCATTCGTCGTAGTAGCGATGGAACAGATCGGCGGCGATGTGCGGATCGCATTTCCGGTTCAGCAGATTGACCCGCAGCGAGCCGGAATGGTCCTTCCACGCCGGATAGTAGGGCTGCTCGGTGAATTGGTAGACTCTCATGGCCCGTATCCTTGTCGCTACCTGCGAATCGCTACTTGCCGGCCGCGAACTCAAGCACCTTCTCGGCAAATAGTTTCGGCTGCTCGTGATCGGGAAAATGCCCAGCGCGATCGATTGCCTCGAAGCGCGCGCCGGAGATCATCCTGCAATAGGCGCGGCCATAAGCCTCGCTCAGCATGCGATCGTGCGTGCCCCATAGAAACAGTGTCGGCAGCTTGATGCGGTGCAGCCGGCTCTTCAGCCGCGGATTGTGGAAATACGGATTCCAGGCAAACCGCGCGGTGGCCTCGCGCGCCCGCGCCGCCGCGAGCACTTCGGCATCGGGCAGCGCCTTATAGTCGCGGGTGCCGGCCTTCGGATCGCAATAGGCAATCGCGATATATTCCGGCTCGGTCAGCGCAAAGATGTCGGCGATGTCGCGGGTCTCGCGGTCGGACACCTTGACGCCGACGGCGTTGACCATGACGAGCCGCGCCATGCGTGCCGCATTCTTCACCGCGATCTCAGCAGCGATCCAGGCGCCAAGCGAGACGCCGACCACGGTGAGGTCCCTCAGATCGAACTGATCGAGCAGATCGAGATAGAAGTAGGAGAGATCGTCGACGCTGCGCATGCCCTTGGGCAGTTCGGAGCGGCCGTAGCCCGGATGGGTCGGCGCGATCACCCGCGCCCCTTTGGCGAGTTCCTCGATCGCCGCGCGCGCCGGATAAATGCCGTTCTCGGCATGAAGGAATAGCAGCGACTTGCCCGCGCCGCGCTCGATCAGATCGATCCTTGTGCCGTTGACCACCAGCGACTGCGCCTCACTCGTTGACGCCGCAGACATTCCCCCTCCCAAAGCGAGCATTTTTCCTTATCCGGCAGGTGTTTTAGCATGCGCGATGCGGTTTGCCATGGCGCACGGCGGGCGATCGGGCAGGCATGCCTTGCGCAGCCGGCATGCGCCGGCCGATTGACATCGTGCCTGGGATGGCGGCGCCATAAGCGCGCGCAAAGTCCGTACAGGGGGAAATCAATGACCGAGGTCACCACCCACGCTGGCGTCACATACGCCAACCATGACGGCGTCGAGCTTCAGGGCGACCTTTATTTGCCGAAGGGTGCCAAGGCGGCGCCGGCGCTGGTCGCGGTCCACGGCGGTGGCTGGGTGCAAGGCGTGCGCGCGGCATTCCAGTATTGGGGCCCCTATCTCGCGGTGCGCGGCTACGCCACGTTCGCAATCAGCTACCGGCTCGCCACCAACGGAAAGACGTTCCCGCACGCGGTGCAGGACGTGCTCGCCGGCGTGCAGTTCGTCCGCGGCAAGGCCGGCGAGTTCGGCATCGACCCGCAGCGCATCGGGCTTCTCGGTGCCTCCGCCGGCGGCCATCTCGCCTCGCTCGCGGCGCTCAGCGGCAAGAAATTTAGCGGCGGCTATCCGCAAGACCCGTTTGCTTCCACCTCGACGGACGTCAAAGCGCTGATCGGCGTCTATGGCGTCTACGATCTGGTAGCGATGTGGCTCACCTATCAGATCCAGGGCGGCACCGAGAACAACATCCAGAAATTCCTCGGCGCCTCGCCCATGGAAAACCGCCAGCTTTATTTCGATGCCTCCTCGATTAGCTACGCGACTTATACCAGCAACAAGATCGGTGTGCTGCTCGTCACCGGCACCCAGGACGACCTGGTCGATCCCAAGCAGCACACCGAGCCGTTCGCGCTCGCGCTCAAGCAGGCCGGCTATTTCGTGCGGCCGGTCATCGTGCGCGGCGCACCGCATTACTGGATGAACGATCCGATCGAGGAGCCGACGAGCTACTCTGGCTTCCTCGCGCCGCGGCTCCTGCGCTTCCTCGCCGAGAAGCTGTGAGCCGCCGAAGCCAGACAATGCCGGCGCGGCCGACCTTCATCGAACGTCATTGCCTGTGGAGCAAGGAGCAGCAGCGCCTGGCCGCGGACATCAAGCGCCGGCTGAAGGCGGACAAACTTCGCTTCGTTCGGCTCGCCTGGAGCGACACCCACGGCTATGTACGGGCGAAGACGCTCACGGTGCCGGCGTTCCTCGCGGCGCTGAGCGGCGGCTACAATATCGGCGTCGCCACCACGACGCTCGACTCCGCCGGCGCTCGCGTGTTCGCCTCGTTCACCCGCGGCGGCGGCATGGGGCTCGCCGAGATGACCGGCTCACCCAATCTCACCGTCGTTGCCGACCCGGCGACCTTCCACGTTTTGCCGTGGGCGCCGGGCGTCGGCTGGATTCTGTGCGACGAATATTTCAATGACGGCACGCCGTTTCACTTCGCGCCGCGGCAGCTTCTGAAAAAGGCGCTGCAAAAACTCGCCGCACTGAAGCTCGAAAGCGTCATTGGCACGGAGGTCGAATGGTATCTGCTGCGCGTCGCCGAGGAGCATCTAACGGAAGATAATGTCGGCGCGCCCGGCACGCGCGGCCGTCCGATCAAGACCTGGCCGGCCGAGCCTGGCTATCACTATCACTCCGAATCCAACATGGACTTGATGCAGGGCGCGTTCGATGCCCTCGGCGACGCCTACGAGGCGCTGGGCTTGAATTTGCGCTCCATCGAAAACGAATGGGGACCGGGCCAGGTCGAATGCACGTTTGCACCGCGCACGGCGCTGCAAGCCGCCGACAACGTGCTGCTGTTCCGTACCGCGACGCGGCAGGTGTGCCGGCGGAACGGCTATTTCGCCACCTTCATGGCGCGCCCGGCGCTGAGGGGCTATTACGCCTGCGGCTGGCATCTGCACCAATCGCTGGTCGATGCCGCAAGCGGCGCCAATCGGTTGATGCCGCAAAAATCCGGCGAAGTCCTTTCGCCGCTCGGCATGTCCTACCTCGCTGGCCTTCTGCAATACGCAGTGCCGAGCACCGCCTTCGGCACGCCGACGGTCAACGGCTATCGCCGCTTCAAGCCGAATTCGCTCGCGCCCGATCGCGCCAGTTGGGCCTATGACCATCGCGGCGCCATGATCCGCGTGCTCGGCGGCGCAGGCGATCCGGCGACCCGGCTGGAGAACCGCATGGGCGAGCCCGCCGCCAACCCGTACCTCTTTATTCTATCCCAGATCGTCACCGGGCTTTCCGGCATCGAGGCGAAGCTGAAGGCCCCGCCCGCAACCGACGAGCCTTATACCGCCGAGCGGCCGATGCTGCCCAAAACCCTGCCCGAGGCGCTCGATGCTCTGGAGAAGGAGCCGTTGTTCCGGCGCGCGCTCGGCGATACCTTTATCGACTACTTCATCAAGCTGAAGCGGACGGAGGCGGGACGCTATCAACGCTCGCTCGAGGACAGCGGCGAGGTCGCCGGCGACGAGCCGAGCACCTGGGAGCAGAACGAGTACTTCGACTTCTTCTGACGAATGCAGAGGAGCACGTCATGACGGCTCTGGAAAAGATCAACGCGCCACCGACGCACGTTTCCGGCACGGCGTTCTATGACTGGGACTATCTGGTCCAGGAAGACCGCGCCCATCGGCTGATCTACACCGATCAGGCGATTTTCGAAGCCGAGATGACGAACATCTTCGGCGGCACTTGGACCTACCTCGCCCACGAGAGCGAAATCCCGAACGCCAACGATTTCATCACGCGACGCATGGGCCTGCGCCCGCTGATCGTGGTGCGCGACGGCGAAGGCAAGATCCGCGCGCTCTATAACCGCTGCACCCATCGCGGCACCACCTTGTGTCGCTGGGACAAAGGCAACGCCAAATCGTTCCAGTGCCCGTATCACGGCTGGAATTTTCTCAATACCGGCAAGCTGCGCGGCGTGCCGTGGCCCGACGGCTATGCCGAGGACATGCGCGATCCGAAATACAACATCGCCCAGGTGCCGCGCGTCGAATCCTATCGCGGTTTCATTTTTGTCACGCTCAATATGGACGCGCTGCCGCTCGTGGAGCATCTCGGGCCGATCGCGAAGGTGATCGACGAGTGGCTCGACCGCAATCCCGGCGGCAGGGTCGTGGTCTGCGAGGCGAACCGCTTCCGCTACAAGGGCAACTGGAAGCTTGCCTACGACAATTCCTGCGACGGCTATCACGTCGCCTATTCGCACCGCTCGCTGCTCGAGACCGAGAACCGCTTTGCCGGCGAGAACGCCAAGGGCATGGCGTACTATCGCAACTCGCCCGACACTCAGCCGATGTACATGCGCTCTACCGGTCACGGCAATCACTTCAAGGACAAGCGGCCGAACCTGGAGAAGCGCCCGGGCGGCCTATGGGCGCTGGAAAGCGCGCATCCCGGCATGGAGCACTACGAGACCAAATTCACCGAACTCTACGGCGACCGCGCCCTCGCGCTGCTCGATCTCGCCGGCTCCGAGCCAGTCAACATCAACGTGTTTCCGAACTTCTCGCTGCTCGGCAATCACATCCAGGTGTTCGAGCCAGTCGGCGTCGAGGAGACCAATGCCATCTGGTACGGCACCATGATCGTCGACGACGGCAGCGGCGTGGGCGACGCCATCACCGACATCAATGCGCTGCGCATGCGCACGCAGGAAGGTTTTCCGAATTTCGGCGAGGTCGACGACATCGCCAATTTCGAGCAGATTCAGCGCGGCCTGATGGCGTTGGAGGACGAGTGGGTCTACATGAACCGCGGCTTTGGCATTCCCGATCGCATCAAGACTCACGCCGACGGCACCATCACCGCGCCGGCGACCGACGAAGCCTTCATGCGCGAGCACTTCAAGGAATGGAAGCGGCTGATGAAGGCGCGGCCCAACCTCGCCATCCAGCGCGAGCCGTGACGGGTGACGCCATGAATACGCTGGCAACGAAGCCCGATCCGTCGCGCACGTCGCATTACGTCAACGATGCGCTCTACCGCGCGCTGATCGAGAATTTTTCCGACTGGCAGGACGACGCGTGTGCCGTGACCGATATTGCCGTGCGCGACGAGTTCCGCCGGCTCATTGAGCGCGAGGCGCGCCTGCTCGATCAGCTCCGCTACGACGACTGGCTCGCGATGTACACCGCCGAATGCGTCTACTGGGTGCCGTCGACGCCGAACGCCGGCGATCCGCGCCGCGAAATCTCGGTGATGTTCGACGACCGCCGCCGGCTCGAAGACCGGGTCTATCGGTTTCGCACCGGTTTCGCCTGGTCGCAGGCGCCGGCATCGCGCACCGTGCGGCTCATCGCCAACGTCGAGGTCTTCGCCACTGCCCGCGACGACGTCCGCATGGTCCGTTCGAATTTTCTGATCAGCGAGTTCTGGGGCGACGAGACCCGCTTGCTGACTGGCTGGGCCGGCCACCGTACGGTGCGCGAGGGCAACGCCTGGAAGATCCAGGCCAAGCAGGTCAACCTGATCAATTGCGACCAGAGCATCCGCAATCCGAGCATCATTTTGTGAGCGCATGAAAAAGCTGAAGCTCACCATGGCGTGCGGTTGTTACGACCGCACCCAAGCCCTGATCGACGGCCGGGTCGAGCCCGAGGGCGCCGATCTTACTTTCATTCCGCTACGGCCCGGCGAAACGTTCTGGCGCATGCTCAATCATGAAGAATTCGACTGCTCCGAAATGTCGCTGTCGTCTTACACCATCCTCCGCTCCGAGGGTGACACGCGCTTCATCGCGATTCCGGTGTTTCCGTCGCGGGTGTTCCGCCACGGCGCGGTCTTTCTGCGCGCGGACTCCAAGATCGAGAAACCGCAGGACCTCAAGGGCAAGCGCATCGGCGTCGGCGATTATCAGATGACGGCCGCCGTCTGGGTGCGCGGCTTTCTGAAATCCGACTACGGCGTCAACCCCGAGGACGTCACCTGGGTGATCGGCCGCCCGGTGCGCACCGTCAAACCGCCGCACGGCGTCCGCGCCGAGTTCATGAAGCCGGACACGACGCTGGAAGACATGTTGGAGCGCGGCGAGATCGACGCCCTCGCCTCGGTGATGATCCCGAAGTCGCTCGGCAAGACGGTGCGGCGGCTGTTTCCCGATTTTCGCAAGGTCGAGCGCGACTATTACGAGCGCACCAGGATTTTCCCGATCATGCATACGTTCGTGCTGAAGACGAAGCTCTACGAGGAAAATCCCTGGCTCGCCATCAGCTTCTATCGCGCCTTCTGCCGCGCCCGCGACATCGCCTATTACTGGATGTACGACACCGACGCACTGACCGTTAGCCTGCCGTGGGTGATCGACGAGCTGGAAGCGACGCGGAAAATCTTCGGCCCACAAGTCTGGGACTACTCGATCGAGGGCAGCCGCCCAACGCTCGACGCGTTGATGACCCATCTCGACGAGCAAACGCTCACGCGCCGGCACATGAAAGTCGAGGAATTGTTCGTTCCGAATATCAGCCCCTTCCTCAACGAATATCTGCGCGCGACCGCAGAAGAATGAGCGCGCGACTTGCGCTAAGGTGAAGTCACGCGAACGGGAAAAGCCAAGACGGCAACGAGGGAGGATTCAACCATGACCGGTGTCGCTCGCATTTCGCGCCGCGGCGCGCTCACGGCCGGTGCCACGCTTGCAGCAGGCGCCGCCGCCAATGGTGGAATGATCAAAACGGCCGCCGCGGCCGACGACGTACGCCGCTTCGACCATCAGCAGACCGTCAATCCGAAGAACCGCATCCTGCTCAAGGGCGCAACCATCGTCAGCATGGATCAAAAAGTCGGCGATCTGGCCAAGGGCGACCTGTTGATCGAGGACAGCAAGATCGCGGGCGTCGCGCCCGAGATCAACGCCGCCGATGCGCAGGTGATCGACGCGCACGACTGCATCGTCGTGCCGGGCCTGGTCGATTGCCACCGCCATTCCTGGGAAGGGCAGCTGCGCCGCATCAATCCCAATTCGCCGACGCTTGCCGACTACATGAATGCGACGCACCTATCGTTCGCAAAGTTCTACCGGCCGCAAGATCATTATGTCGGCAACTATCTCACCGCCATGGGCTGCATCGATGCTGGCGTCACCTGCGTGATCGACAATTCGCACAATTCGCGCAGCGCCGCCCATTCGGACGCCGCGGTCGAGGCGCTGTTCGATTCCGGCATCCGCGCCGTGCACGCATCCGGCCAGCCCGGCGCCGGCGACTGGGATCATCAATGGCCGCAGGATCTCGAGCGGCTGCAGAAGAAATATTTCTCGTCCGCCGATCAGCTGGTGACCTTGCGCATGTTCTCCGGGCCGATCCGCGAGAACTGGGCGGTGGCGCGCAAGCTGGGGCTTCGCATCACCACCGAATTCCAAGGCCCGCAGCAAGCAGCGCTGCTCGATCCGCTCGCCGCCGACAAGCTGGTCGGTCCCGACAACACCTTCAACCATTGCGGCGCGCTGCCGGATCGCACCTGGCAGATCTTTCTCGATAGCGGCGCCAACATCAACGTCTGCCCGCGCTCGGACGCGCAATATGCGCTCGGCGAAGGCGTCTGCGCGCTGCAGCACGCCTGGGACCGCGGCATCAAGCCAGGCTTCTCGGTCGACAACGAGACCTCCTACTCCACCGACATGTTCATGGAGATGCGCATGGCGCTCTACGTGCAGCGCGCGGTGGCGCAGAATAAGAAATTCTCCGGCGATCAGAATCCGCCGAAGCCGCTGATGGTCCGCGACGTGCTGCATTGCGCCACCCTCGGCGGTGCCCATTGCGCCGGCCTCGACGACAAGATCGGCTCGCTCAGCCCCGGCAAGGAGGCCGACCTGATCGTCATCCGCACCGACGACATCAACCTCTATCCGCCGAACAACGCGGTCGGCACCGTGGTGCAGGCCGCCGAACGCAGCAATGTCGATACCGTCATCATCGGCGGCCGGGTGCGCAAATATCGCGGCCAGGTCGTCGGCCTCGACATGCTGACTTTAAGGGCGATGATCGACGAGTCGCGCAATCATCTGTTCGCGGCGGCGGGCTATAAGCCCGATATCTTCGCCGAGCTGCTCCCGAAACTGTCCTAGCTGCCGGCAGGATTGCCGGCCCTGAGACAACTTGGCCAAGGGCGCGGCTGTTGCGCAAATTGGCGGTGCTTTCTACAACTACGCCTTGGCGATTTCGCTGGGAGGAGCCCGCCGCTCAGGCGGGACCAGAAAAAAGGACGCTCACGATGCTTAAACCCTTGCTAGCCGGGTCGGCCGCGCTCGCGCTCGTCGTCGGACCCGCCCCCGCGCAACAGAAAAGCGTCAAGATCGGTTTCATCTCGACCTTCAGCGGCCCGCCGGCGGCGATCGGTAACGACATGCGCAACTCGTTCGAGCTCGGCCTCGACCATATGGGGCGCAAGCTCGGCGGCTTGCCGGTCGAGGTCATCTACGAGGACGACGAGACGAAGCCCGAAGTCGGCGTGCAGAAGACCCAGAAGCTGATCGAGTCCGACCACGTCGACTTCGTCGTCGGCTATATCTGGTCGAACGTGGCCATGGCCTCGCTGAAGCCGCTGGTCGATTCCAAGACCGTTACGGTGGTGACCAATGCGGGCGCCTCGCCGCTCGCCGGCGAAGCGTGTTCGCCCTACGTGTTCTCGACCTCGTGGCAGAACGACCAGACGCCGGCCGCGGTCGGCCGCTACATGAACGACAAGGGCGTCAAGACCGCATTCCTGATCGGTCCGAACTACGTCGCCGGCAAGGACATGCTCAACGGCGTGCAGACCACCTTCAAGGGTCAGATCGTCGGCCAGGAGCTGACCCGCTGGCCCGACCAGCTCGACTTCTCCGCCGAGCTGTCGAAGGCGCGCGCCGCCAAGCCCGACGCCGTCTTCGCGTTCTATCCCGGCGGCGCCGGCGTGCAGTTCGTCACCCAGTACGCGCAGTCCGGCCTGAAGGGCCAGATCCCGCTCTACACCGCGTTCACCATCGACGACCTGTCGCTGCCGCGGCTGAAGGATCTCGCGATCGGCGTGCCGGGCGCCCAGGAATGGGTCAACGACCTGCCGAACGACACCAACAAAAAATTTGTCGCCGACTACAAGGCGAAGTACAAGGCCTCGCCGTCGTTCTACGGCGCGCAGACCTACGACGCGGTCGGGCTTCTCGACAGCGCGGTCAAAGCGGTAAAGGGCAACCTCGCTGACAAGGAAGGCCTGCGAAGGGAGATGGAAAAAGCCGACTTCAAATCGGTGCGCGGTGATTTCCGCTACGGCAACAACCACATCCCGATCCAGAACTTCTATCTGCAGGATGCGGTGAAGAACGACGACGGCACCTACGCGCTCAAAACCGTCTCGCTGATCGTCAAGGACGACCAGGACCGCTTCCACGATAAATGTCCGATGAAGTGAGCGGACCGCCGTAGTTTATAACCGTCATCCTGAGGTGCCAGCGCGCAGCGCGGGCCTCGAAGGATGCCGGCCGAGGCGCCGGGGGCGTCGCCCTTCGAGGCTCGTTTCGCTCGCACCTCAGGGTGACGGAATCAAACCATGCTCTATTTCATCGAGCAACTCCTCAATGGCGTGCAGCTCGGTATGCTGCTGTTCCTACTCGCCGCCGGCCTGACGCTGATCTTCGGCATCATGGATCTGGTCAATCTGGCGCACGGCTCGCTGTACATGCTCGGCGCCTATTTCGCCGCTACGATTGCTGCCTATACCGACAGCTTCGTGCTCAGCGCGCTGTTGGCGCTCGCCGCCACCTTTGTCTGCGGCCTCGTGCTTGAAGTAATCGCGATCCGGCCGCTCTACGGCCGCAACCATCTCGACCACGTGCTCGGCACCTTCGGGCTATTGCTGTTCTTCAACGAGCTGGTGCGGCTCGTTTGGGGTCCGGCCGGCATGACGCTGTCGCTGCCGAGCCAGATGCTGACCGCACTGGAGATTCTGCCCGGCGTTTATTACCCGGCCTATCGTCTCGTCATCATCGCCGCGACCTTGGCGGTGGCGGCACTGCTTTACATTCTCGTCATGCGCACGCGGCTTGGCATGCTGATCCGCGCTGGCGCCTCGAACCGTGAAATGGTCGGCGCGCTCGGCGTCAACATCAAGCTCCTCTACACGCTGGTGTTCGGCCTTGGCGCCGCGCTCGCGGGCTTTGCCGGCTTGATGCAGGCGCCGATCCTCACCGTGCAGATCGGCATGGGCGAAAACATCCTGATCCTCGCCTTCGTCGTCATCATCATCGGCGGCATCGGCTCGATCCGCGGCGCCTTCGTCGCCGCGATCATCGTCGGCCTGATCGACACCATCGGCCGCGCCTTCCTGCCCGATCTTCTCCGCGCGGTGCTCTCTACCAATGCTGCGCTGACCCTGGCGCCGTCGCTGTCGTCGATGTCAATCTACATGCTGATGGCGGCCATCCTGGTGTTTCGGCCGGAAGGCTTGTTTCCGGCGGCGAGCAAATGAAGGCGGCGTCCGCGCTCTGCACGCCGCGCAACGCGGTCGTTGTCGTTCTGCTCGCCGCACTCGCGCTGCTGCCGCTTTACACAGCGCTGACCGGCAACACCTTTGTGATGACGCTGTTCACCCGCGTGCTGATCCTGGCGCTCGCCGCCGGCAGCCTCAATCTGATCATGGGCTACGGCGGCATGGTCAGCTTCGGCCACGCCGTTTATCTCGGCCTCGGCGGCTATGCGATCGGCATTTTGGCCAAAGAAGGCTTCAACTCAGGTTTACTGCAATGGCCGAGCGCAATCGCGGTGTCGGCGCTGTTTGCGCTTGTCGTCGGCGCGCTGAGCCTGCGCACCCGCGGCGTCTACTTCATCATGATCACGCTCGCCTTCGCCCAGATGGTCTACTACGTCGCAATCGGTCTCGAACGCTACGGCGGCGACGATGGGCTGACCATCCGAACGCGAAGCACGTTCGGCATCGTCGATCTCAACAACAAGACGCTGTTCTACTATCTGTGCTTCGCGATCCTCATCGCCAGCATTTATCTGATCTCGCGGCTGGTCAATTCGCGCTTTGGCCTCGTCATCCAGGGCGTGCGCTCCAACGAACGCCGCATGCGCGCCGTCGGCTTCGGCGTGTTCCGCTACAAGCTCGTCTGCTTCGTCATCGCCGGCGCGTTGTGCGGGCTCGCCGGCGCGCTCCTTGCCAACCACACCAATTTCATCAGCCCGGCGATGATGTTCTGGACGCGCTCAGGCGATCTCATGGTCATGGTGGTGCTCGGCGGCCTGGCGACGCCATTCGGGCCGCTGATCGGCACCGTGACTTTTCTATTGCTGGAAGAGGCGCTGTCGCGGGTCACCGAATATCCCGGCCTGTTTCTCGGTCCGGCGCTGCTGCTGGTCGCGATCTATCTGCACGGCGGCATCGAAGGCTTGCTAGCGAGGCGCGCGCGATGACCACGCCGCTCCTGCAGATCGACGGCTTGACCAAGCGCTTCGGCGGCGTGATCGCCTCCGACACCATCACGCTCGACATTCCGGCCGGTGAATTCCACGCCGTCATCGGCCCGAACGGCGCCGGCAAGACGACGCTGACCGGCCTGCTCGCCGGCGAGATCGAGCCCGACAGCGGCCGGGTCCACTTCGACGGCCGCGACATCACCGCGCTTTCAGTCGACCGGCGGAGCCAGCTCGGGCTCGCCCGCTCGTTCCAGATCACATCGCTGTTCCACGACTTCACCGCCCTCGACAATGTCGCGCTCGCGGTGCAGGCGCATTCCGGCCACTCGTTCCGCTTCTGGCATTATGCGCAGCGCGACCCGCGCCTGCGCGAGCCGGCCCAGGCCGCGCTCAACCGCGTCGGTCTCGGTGCCCGCGCGCAAATGCGCGTCGACGCACTCAGCCACGGCGAGCATCGCCAGCTCGAGATCGCCATGGCGCTCGCGACGCAGCCGCGGCTGCTCCTGCTCGACGAGCCGATGGCCGGCATGGGAGCCGACGAATCCGCGCGCATGGTGGCGATGCTGCGCGCGCTCAAGGGCGACGTCACCGTCGTGCTGATTGAGCACGACATGGAGGCGGTGTTCGCGCTCGCCGACCGCATCACCGTGCTGGTCTATGGCCGCGTCATCGCCTCGGGCGAGCCGGCCGGGATCCGCGCCGATGCCGCCGTGCGCGAGGCCTATCTCGGCGAGCAGGAGGCAACACATGGCTGATCAGCCGCTGCTCGAAGTCTCCGGCATCGAAACGAGCTATGGCCTGAGCCGCGTGCTGTTTGGCATTTCGTTGAGCATTGCACCTGGTGAGATGGTATCCCTGATGGGCCGCAACGGCATGGGCAAGACCACGACCGTGCGTTCGATCATGGGACTGACGCCAGCGAGCGCCGGCTCGATCCGCTTTGGCGGCGCGGACATCAGCGCACTGCCGGCCTATCGCGTCGCCAAGCTCGGCATCGGCCTCGTGCCCGAAGGCCGTCAGGTCTTTCCTAACCTCTCCGCGCGCGAGAACCTCGTCGCCACCGCGGCAAACCGCACGGCGGCCAAGGAGCGGTGGACGCTCGAAAAAGTCTTCGACCTGTTCCCGCGGCTTGCCAGCCGCACCGACGCCATGGCCAACCTCCTCTCGGGCGGCGAGCAGCAGATGCTGGCGATCGGCCGCGCGCTGATGACCAATCCGCGCCTCCTCATCCTCGACGAAGCGACCGAGGGCCTGGCGCCGCTCATCCGCGAGGAAATCTGGCGTTGCCTGAAAAGCCTGCGCGCCGCCGGCCAGTCAATCCTGGTAATCGACAAGAACGTCGAGGCACTGGTCCGCATCGCCGATCGCCATACCATCATCGAGCGCGGCCGCGTGGTATGGACCGGAAGCTCTCAGGAGCTTGCCCGCGCCACCGACGTGCAGCACCGCTATCTCGGCATCTGAAATCTGTTTGGTTGCTTTTCGGCCGTTCTTTGTTGATTAGGTTTCGCTTCATTTACCAAACCGCCTCTGTCATTGCTTCGGCGCCTCAAAACGGCGAACCTATTAAGGCACCCCATGTTGAAGCAGATCCAGCGTTTCCTGAAAAACGAATCCGGCGCGGCGGCGATCGAATACGGCCTGCTCTCTTCCGGCATCTCCGTCGTCATCATCCCGTCGGTCAAGAACGTTGGCCAGAACTTGGTCAACACGTTCACCACAATCCAGAACGCGATCCACTAGCGGCACGGCCATAGACGGCGCCCACGATCTCAGGCGCCTTCTGTCACCGGCAAAGTCAGCGCCGACGGATACTGCGCCGAGTGGTAAATTGTGTCGGTGCCGATCTTGTTGGGCGCGTAGTAGTGCGTCCACAAAATATCAGTGACCGTCGAGTCGCCGTTGACGATCTCGAGCCTTAACCGATTGCCCTTCTTGAAGCGGTGCGCCATCGGCTCGACGCTGATGTCGAAGCGGTAGATTTTTCCGGGCTCAATCGGCTCCGGCTTGGTGTGACTTTGATAGGGCTCCATCTCGGTCGATTTCGCCGGATCGAGCGCACGGTGAGAGGCGCGCAGCCACCCCTTGGTGATCCAGTATGACGCCGGGTTGAGCCCCTTGGCGCGATCGTCGGGCGACTGCGGCATCTGCTCCGAGAGTTTGACGAAGAAATCCATGTCGGTGCGGCTTGAGGCCGCGTGCAGGACGAGCTTGATCGGGCCGGCGATCTCCAGGTCCTGCTCGAGCGGCGCCGTAGTGAAGGTGAGCACGCGCCGTGCCGAATCGGGCTGATTGTTCGGGCCGAAGCCGACGACACCCAGCATCCAGCCCGGATTCGGATAGGTGTACGACGTCGCAGCCTCGCCTGACGCCGCCGCGCGCGACAGCGTACCGTCGTTGAGCGAGGTAACGCTGCCGGATTTTTCCGCGCTCAAGTTCCACGTGACATAACGCACACCGGGCGGCGGCCAGCTCTCCGCCGTGCGCACCGCATCGGCGCCGCGCACGAAATATTCCACGGCCGGACGCTTCCCATAACCGGTGTCGAGGCCTTTCAGATAATGATCGTAGAACGGCAGCAGCATCTTTTCGTGCAGCTCCGGGCTGTTGAACTCCTTGTTGGCGACGAAGGCATTGATCGGGCCGATCATCTTCAGCTTCTTCGGCCCCTTGGCGCGCCGGAAGCCGTTGATGTTACCGCGAGTGTGCAGATCGACCTTGCCCCAGACGCCGACCGAATAGAGTGGCACTTCGATTTCCTCCAACCGCTCGGCAGCGCAGCGCTCGCGCCAGAACTCGTCGTAGGTCGGGTGCTGCTGGATCAACAGGTTCAGATCGCCGGTCTGCTCGCGCGGATGCTCGCCGTTGGCCGGATGGCGATTGATGATGCGGTTCTGGTTCCACCAATAGCTACCGAAGAAGTCGCCTAAGATGCCACCCTGATAGACCGAGGCGCGGTACGGATCGTTCAAGCCGTCGAAGGCGGCGATGCAGGCGAGCGATGGCGGCTTCTGGATCGCCATCCACCATTGCGACATGCAGAAATACGATTGCCCGATACCGCCGACCTTGCCGTTCGACCACGCCTGATGGCCAAGCCATTCGATGACGTCGTAAAGGTCCTTCTGTTCGTTGCGATCGAGCAGGCGGAACTCGCCGCCCGACTTGCCGCAGCCGCGGATGTCCATGTGGGCATAGACATAGCCGCGCTCGACATAAAGCTCGATCGGGCCGGTCTCGCGCCAGAGAAATTGCGGCGTCGCCGGCAGCGTGTTGTTGTCGTAGCGGTAGGGTGACGGCGCCAATACGGTCGGGAACTTCGCTTCGCCCGGCGGCATGTACAGCGCCACCGCGATCTCGACGCCGTCGTGAACCTTGATTTTGACCTCGCGCGGCTTCAACTGCGACTCATTGGCCATCGCTATCCCCGACACGTTTCCAATCGACAAGGGCCACGAGCATAAGGACAGAGTGCGCGGCGAGCAACGCAGGTGGCGCGCTTCTTCCCGCCCTTAGCGGGGGGAAGCTAGCGCGATGCCGGCGGCGGCGCGCCGGGGACGCCGCGCTTCGGGAGGTCCAGAATGTTCAACTTCGTGCCATTGGGCATGATCATGTCGCCCGGCTTTTGATCGGCCGCACACGGGCCGAGCCACTTCGCCGTCACCGTCATGGTGCGCGTGCCGCCGGGAATGCCGTCGCCTTGCGTCGTCACGATCATCGTATAGGCCCTGTCGAAGCTGCCGGTGACGGCTGCATGCGAGGTCAGGGTCTTTCCGGCGGTGGTGCAGGTGGCATCGATAGTGATGGTTTCGCCGGATTTCTGCACGTCGCGCTTGGCGCATTGCGGCGAAGGGCCTGCTGGCCCGATGGCAGCCCCGCCCCGCGCCTGCAGTATCTGATCGGTGGTGGCATCGATGCATTGGCGGAACGCACCGCTGCTTCCGGGGGTCTGGACCTCCCACAGTCCGGCCTTGCGCGACGGCATTTCGGCGGCAAGCGCCGGCATCGCGACGAGCGTGACGAACAGAGCAAAGGCTGCGTGGCGTGTCACGCATCGTCCTTGAGCGCTGCCGGCAAGCGGACAGCGGGACCTTCGCTTGCTAAGCTTGTCACACGTGCAGCGCAAGGAGAAACCCAAGGGAAAGCCGATGGCATTGCTCGACGGCGATACGGCCCTGATCACCGGTGCGGCCTCCGGCATCGGCCGCGGCATGGCACAAGCGCTCGCCCGCGAAGGCGCCCGCCTTGTGCTGACCGACGTCAATGCCGAATCCGGTGAGAAGCTGGCGCGCGAACTCAACTCCAGCTTCATCGCCGCCGACCTCGCCGAGCCGGCGGCGCCGAAAAAACTGTTCGACGCCGCCGTCCAGGCGCTCGGGACAATTTCGATCTTCGTCCACTGCGCGGCACCGAAGCGCAACGAGAGCGAGACCGCGCTTGCCGTCACCGAGGCGCAATGGGACGCCATGATGACGGTCGGCCTGCGCGCCGGCTTCTTGCTCGGCCAAGCGCTAGGCGCGCACATGAAGGCCCGCGGCATCAAAGGCCGCATGCTGTTCGTCACCTCGCTGCACGCCGAGACGCCGCGCAACCTGCCCCATTACTCCGCCACCAAGGCTGGCCAAACCATGCTGGTGAAGGAGCTCGCCCGTGCGCTCGGCGCCCACGGCATCCGCGTCAACGCCATTGCGCCGGGCGCCATTCCGGGCGGCGGCTTCGACGCCAACATCGCCGCGTTCGACAAGATGATCCCGCTCGGCCGCACAGGCACGCCGGCGGACATCGCCGACATGGCGGTGGCGCTGCTCTGCGACCGCTTCTCACGCTACGTCACCGGCACCACCGTCGCGGTCGACGGCGGCATTGCGCTCTATAATTGGATTCCGTTTGCGAACTAAGCCTCCCCTGCCAAGGGACGGCTAATTGATATTCACCAGCGCGCCGCCGTCGACCGGCAGCGCCACGCCAGTGATGAAGTTGGCCTCGTCGGAGGCGAGGAACAGCGCCGCATTGGCGACGTCCCAGGCGGTGCCCATCTTGCGGCGCAGCGGCACGCGGGCGTCGCGGGCGGCGGCGACCTCGGCGCGGCTCTTGCCGCTGACGCGAGCGCGGGTATCGACCGCCATCGGCGTGTCCATCAGGCCGGGCAGAATGACATTGGCGCGCACGCCGAATTCGGCGTTCTGGATCGCGACCTGCTGGGTGAACGCGACCATCGCCGCCTTGGTCGCCTTGTAGCCGACGTAAGGGTAATGCTCCCACGCCGCGACCGAGGAGATCATGGTGATGACGCCCGTGCGCTGCGCACGCATCGGCGGCAGCACGTGCTTGCAGGCCATGATGGCGCCGCGCAGGTTGATGGCGGCGATTCGGTCGAACGCTTCCTCGGTGAATTCGGCGAGCGGCGCGTCGCCGCCGCCGAGGCTGACGCCGACATTATAGTGTAGGATATCGACGCGGCCCCATTTCAGCCGCGCCGCCTCGACCATGGCTTTCAGCGTCGCCTCGCGTGTCACGTCGGCCTGGAATGCCGCGCATTCGCCGACCCCGCCCGACTGCCGCGCCATCGCCACCGTTTCCTCGGCGGAGGCGGCGTTGCTGTCAACCGCCAGCACATGGGCGCCTTCCTGCGCAAAGCGCAGCACCGTGGCGCGGCCGTTGCCGAGCCCCTCGCCCGGCGACTGTCCGGCGCCGACTACGATGGCGATCTTATCTTTCAGACGCATGCGACTTCCCCCGGTTGACGCTTGTGCTTTTATGCCAGGTCTACGGCGAAGCGCTTCAGATCGCCGAGCGTGCAGTGGCTCAGCGCGCCTTCGTGGGTGGCGCGCAGGACGACGCGCGGCGCCTGGCCCGCCGCGAATGCTTCCTGCCAGCGCGGCGCACACAGGCACCAGCGGTCGCCGGGTTTTAATCCGGCAAAGCCGAATTCCGGCACCGGAGTCGACAGGTCGTTACCGTGGGCCTTTGAGAATTCGAGAAACTCGGCCGTCATTACCACGCAGACCGTGTGGCTGCCGACATCCTCGCTCCCGGTGTTGCAGCAGCCGTCGCGGTAGAAGCCGGTCATCGGCGAGAGCGAGCACAGTTCGAGAGGCTCGCCGAGCACATTGCGCGGCAGCGCCCGGCGGCGGCCGCCGCTGCCGGTGTCGTCTCTAAGCATCGTCGTCCTTGGCAACCGGCGGCGCGGCGAACAAATACGGCAACGGCGGCGCGGCAGAAGACGGCGCGAACACGCGCGCAGCAGCCAGCCACGGCCGCCACGCCATCTGCACGGCCTGCAGCCAAAACACAAACGGGTTGGCCGCCCCGACGAAGTGGCCGAACACTTCGAACGACGGCGTCGCCTGCAGATTGATCGAAATCTGCTCGACGTTATCGGTCGGCCGCCGGTGCACGATCTCGATCTCCAGGCCGGGCAGCCACGCCATGGCGCGCGTGGCATCGGGTTCGATGGGTTTCTGGGCCAAATCACGTCTCCGTCGCGCCGGGCGGTGCAAATTCACATATGCACCGGCCGGCGTTTCATGCAAGCCGCCGTTCGGTCCATTCTCCGACATTGAACCGCCATCGCGGCCCGGCACCCTAAGGAGAGTTACCGTTCGATCCCCGCGCTGAGCTCAAAGCCAGAAGGCGCTGATCCTGGTGGTTATCGCGCGATCGGCGCCGTTGCCTCGGCGGCCGGCATCGGCGTTGCCGGGCTGATGGCATGGAGGCCTCTGAGCGGAGCAACCGCAAGCACAAGCCGGTCGAGTATTACAGCCGCTGGGGCGGCTACACCCAGCCGGTGGCCTTGGACGACAAGATTACCAAGGCGCAAGCCGACGCGTTGGCGGCCGCCGGTTATGCCTATCTGATCGGCTCTTACGACGCCGACGGCCACCTGACGCGTCGTGAAAATGCTGCAGGGCGAAGTGTTTTTCGACCTGCAGTACAGCTATCATCGCAACGGCAAGCTAAAAACCGCGACCCTTGCCGACAGCGGAAATCGACCTTGCTCGAATACGACGAGCGCGGCCGCCTCATCTCCAACGTCAGGAGCCCCGCATTGGCGCCGGCGCCGCCGGGCGATTGAGCCGCCCGATTTTTCGTCGAACGAGAACGTTAGTTCGACGCGCCCTTGATCTCGATCACGCCGACTTTATTGACCAGGCTATTGGCCATCACCGGATTGCCGTCGCGGTTGACGTCCATGTTGCGCACGATGTCGCCGCCGCCAGGGATCGCCCAGCTCTGGAATTTTTCCGTCGCCGGATCGAAGCGCACGATGGTGTTCGGCTTGGCGCCGGATTCGTTGTACCAGACCGCGCCCTTAGTAAAGACCATGCCGTAGGGCTGCGACTTCGGTCCGCTCGGCGACGGCCATTCCTTCACCTCACCGGTCACCGGATCGAGGCGGCCGAGATAGCCGCGGGCGAAATCGCTGTACCAGATCATGTCGCCTGCGCCGATGGCGAGCCGCCGCGGCCGCGCCGCCGGGTCCGGCAGCGGAAATTCGCGGATCGCCATGGTTTTGGTATCGATGGTCGCGATCTTGGGTGCGCCGAACTCGACGAAATAGACGACGTTCTTGGAATTAACGACGATGCCGTAGGGCCGCGCGTTTACCGTCGGCGGCGTGACGAGCTTGATCTCGCCGGTCTTCGGATCGAGCCGCCCGACCTTGTTGCCGACCTGCGCGGTGAACCAGATGATGCCGTCATGGTCGAAGAC
>Ga0306926_10000565_pt1 | contig 34903 bp, 28 predicted proteins | sample flu12Cox44000178_FD_203759 | JGI IMG/M metagenome (GOLD analysis project Ga0306926, IMG submission 203759) | Lab enrichment of tropical soil microbial communities from Luquillo Experimental Forest, Puerto Rico - flux8day.12C.oxic.44.000.178 (v2)... | ecosystem: Environmental > Terrestrial >...
CTCCTGTAATTCGAACACGTCCTCGAGCGAGCCGTCGAAGCGGTCGGCCCATAGGTGCGCGCCGGTTTCCGCCTCGATCAATTGCGCGGTGATGCGCACCCGCCCGCCGCCCTTCCTGACGGAGCCTTCGAGCACATAGCGCACGCCCAATTCGCGGCCGACCCGCTTTACGTCGATCGCCTGGCCCTTGTAGGTGAAGCTCGAGTTGCGGGCGATCACAAACAGCCAGCGGATGCGGCTGAGCGCGGTGATGATCTCCTCGACCATGCCGTCGGCGAAATATTCCTGCTCCGGATCGCCGCTCAGATTGGCAAACGGCAGCACCGCGATCGACGGCTTGTTGGGCAGCGGCAGCGCCGATGGCGCGGATGCGGGCGTGCTCACGGCGCCGCGGACGTCGCGAATCCGGTAGACGCGCACCGGGCGAGCAATGTTCTTCAAGCGCTGGTCGCCCAGGTCCTCGAAAGCAAAGTGGAGTTTATCGCGTACCTGGTCCCGAACGACCCGGCTGACGCAGATCTCGCCTGGCTCGGCAAGAGCTTCGAGTCGAGCCGCGACATTGACGCCATCGCCATAGAGGTCGTCGCCCTCGACGATCACGTCGCCGAGATTGATGCCGATGCGCAGCTCGATGCGGCTGTCGGCGGTCACACCCGTGTTCTCGTCGGGCATCGCCTGTTGCACCTCGACCGCGCAGCGCACCGCATCGACAACGCTGGCAAATTCCACCAGCAGGCCGTCGCCGGTGGTCTTGACGATGCGGCCCTTATGCTCGGCAATATTTGGATCGAGAAGCTCGCTTCGCAGCGCCTTGAGGCGTTCGAGCGTGCCTTCCTCGTCCGCCCCCATCAGCCGCGAATACCCCGCCACATCGGCGGCAAGGATTGCGACGAGACGACGGTTTGTGCTCACCGCTCCGGCACCCCCGCCATCCGAAACCCTTCCACCATCAGGTCTCTGGGCCTACCCGAATTGAACCGCGCCGTGCGCGCGATGTAACCGGCAATCGTCTGGTCCAACAGCCGCCGAACCCACTCGCGGCTTTCCTCTAGCCGCCCGAGATAGCCGCACAAGGCCACCTTGTGGAGAATCGTTGGGCGAAACCTGGGTTGCTCTCGCAGCGACCGGTCCACCCACGCCATCGATTCCTCATATTTGCCGTCGAGCAGATGTCCGCGAGCCAGCGTAAGCTTAAACAAGTAGCCGAGCGGATCGAGCGGGCTCAGCCGCATCGCCCGCTGCGCAGCGTCGATCGCCACTTGCGAGCGGTCGAGGTACGATCCGATCCACCCCTTGGCCATCCAGGCGTGGGCGGAATTCGGGTTTAGCGCAAGGGCGCGCTCGATCACCTCTGCGGCCCTGGCGTGTTCACCGGCGACGCCGCCGATGGTCCAGCCGGCCATCCATAACGCGTCGGGGTCGTTCCTACCGGTTTCGATCGCCCCCTTCGCCAAGCTTACGCTCTCCTCAATCTCCGCGTCCGATGGCGACCCCCAGCCCTGAGCTCTTTGGTAAACGCAGCACCAGCCGACCAGACTGGCAGCCGGCGCATAAGATGGATCCAACTCCAGCGCTTGCCGAAGGAGACGGGGCGCCTGGTCACCGCCTTCGGCTGTCAATTTATGGAATTCGGCCAGAGCGCGCAGGTATAGGTCATAGGCGTCGCAGCTCTCGGTCGGCTTGCGGCTGGCGCGGTCGATTTCGGACTGACGCAGCTTTGGTTCGATCGCGCCGGCGACGCTGGATGCGATCTGATCCTGCAGATCGAAGATGTCGTCGAGCGCGCCATCGAAGTGATCGGCCCAGATATGCGCGCCGGTGGTCGTGTCTATCAGCTGGCCAGTGATGCGCACGCGCCGCCCCGCCTTGCGCACGCTGCCTTCGAGCACGTAGCGCACGCCGAGTTCGCGGCCGACTTGGCGCAGGTCGGGCGATTTGCTCTTGTAGGCGAAGCTCGAATTGCGCGCGATGACGAAAAGCCAAGGTAACCGCGAGATCGCCGTGATGATCTCTTCGACGACGCCATCGACAAAGTACTCCTGTTCGGGGTCGCCGCTCATATTGGCAAAGGGCAGCACCGCGATCGACGGCTTGTCCGGCAATGGAAGCGCCAGTGGTGCGGGCACGGGTGGGCTCTCGGCCGCGCGGACGTCGCGAACCCGGTAGACGCGTACTGGCCGGGCAATGTTTTTGAACTGCTGCTCGCCCATATCCTGGAAATCAAAGGGCAGCCGATCGCGTACGTGAACGTGAACCATATTGGAGACGAAGACCCCGCCGGCTTCGGCCAGGGCCTCGATCCGCGCGGCGATGTTGACGCCGTCGCCGTAGAGGTCGTCGCCCTCGACGATCACGTCACCCAGATTGATGCCGATGCGCAGCTCGATGCGGGTATCTGCGGAGATGCCGGTGTTTCGCTCGGCTATCGCCTGCTGCATCTCCACCGCGCAGCGCACCGCATCGACGACGCTCGCAAACTCTACCAACACGCCGTCGCCGGTGGTCTTAGCGATGCGGCCATGGCGCTCGGCGATCTTCGGGTCGACGAGCTCGCGGCGGAGCGCTTTGAGGCGGTCGAGCGTGCCTTCCTCATCGGCACCCATCAGCCGCGAGTAGCCCGCTACATCGGCGGCAAGGATCGCGGCGAGACGTCGGGTCTGGGTCATTGGCTCTCGCCGGCCGCCAAGCGCAGACCCGATAGGAAAAACTCCCGGTGCTCGGGGTTGCGCCAGTGAGTGGCAGTTGGCACCACTTCAGTCGTTAACGAGCGCAATCGCGTAACCGTCTCCCGGGCTTCGCTGAGCCGCCCCATGTGGGCATAGCAAGACGCAAGAAATCGGTAGGTCGGCACCCAACTGGGAACTTCCTGGAGTGAAAGAAGCAAGATCGCCGCGGCCTCCTCGAGACGCCGGGCGAAAAAATGACCCATTCCTATCCCGAGGTAGGGTGATGCTCTGCCGTGGAGTGGGTCGAGTCTCATAGAGGTCTCGAAATGGCCGATCCCGACATCGGGTTGTCCAGCCCATAGCCTGAGCCAGCCACTCCATTGCCAACCCATTGCAAAATTTGGGTTGAGTTCAAGGGCACGGTCGATCAGTGCGATTGCGGCGGCAAGGTCTTCGCCGCAGTAGCCGAGCACCCGGGCAACAAGGCCCAGAACCTCGGGGTCGCTCCCAGCAACTCTAAGCGCGCGACGGGCAAAGTCGACCGCCTTGCGCTCCTCTGCGGTGGGGTCGTCTGTCCAGCCCGCGTTATGGAGCGCCTGGTGGCAGAAGGCCGCTAAGGCAAGAGCCGATGCGTAGCGCGCATCGCGTTTTATTGCTTGGCCAAGCAGATCGAGACTCTGGAGGTACCGTTCTCTCTCCCATTCTCCCGAGCGGATCGGCGCAAGAGCGCGAAGGTATAAATCGTAGGCGGTCAGGTCACTGGTCGGCTGTGCGGCAGAGCGATGAAACTCGGCAGCTTGCAAGGTCAGTTCAACGACGCCTGCCACGCTGACCGCGACATTGTCCTGAAGCTCGAAAACGTCTTCCAGCGAGCCGTCGAAGCGGTCAGCCCATAGATGCGCGCTGTTCGCCGCGTCGATCAGCTGCGCCGTTATCCGTACTCGACTTCCCGCCTTCCGGACCGAGCCTTCGAGGACGTAGCGTACACCCAGCTCCCGACCGACCTGCGTCACGTCGATCGCCCGGCCCTTGTAGGTGAAGCTGGAGTTGCGGGCGATGACAAAGAGCCAGCGGATCCGGCTGAGCGCAGTGATGATCTCCTCGACCATGCCATCGGCAAAGTATTCCTGCTCGGGATCGCCGCTCATGTTCTGGAACGGCAGCACGGCAATCGACGGCTTGTCGGGCAACGCGAGCGATGGTTTCGTAGATTCCCCCATTGCCGGTTCGAAGGGATCCGGCCTCTCGCCGAGCACAACGCGGTGGACGCGTATTGGCCGGGCGATGTTCTTGACCTGCTGCTCGCCCATGTCCTCGAACGCGAAGCCGAGTTTGTCACGGACCTGGTCGCGCACGACCCGGCTGACGCAGATCCCACCGGGCTCGGCCAGGGCTTCGAGCCTTGCCGCGACATTGACCCCGTCGCCGTAGATGTCGCGTCCGTCCCTGATGATGTCGCCGAGATTGATTCCCATGCGGAACTCGATGCGCCGATCGGACGGCACCTCGGCGTTTCGCTCGGCCATCTCGCGCTGAACCTCGACAGCGCAACGCACCGCGTCGACGACGCTGGCGAACTCGATGAGCAGGCCGTCGCCGGTGGTTTTTACAATGCGGCCCCGGTGCTCCTTGATCTTCGGATCGCTCAGCTCGCGGCGGATCGCCTTCAGTTCGGTGAGCGTGCCTTCCTCGTCCGCCCCCATCAGCCGCGAATAGCCCGCAACATCGGCGGCGAGGATCGCGGCGAGCCGGCGGGTCTGGCTCATGTCTCTTCGCCCATTGCCAGGCGCAGGCCCGAGACCAGCAGTTCGTGGATTTCGCGGTTTGGAAACGGGAGATGAGGCATCGCGTCCGTTCCCATCGCCCGTAACTGTTCGATTGTCGCGCGCGCGTCGTCATGCCGTCCCAGATGAGCGTAGCACGCGGCGAGTAAGCGATAGGGTGCCGGACAACCTGGCGTGTGCCGCACGCTCAGCCGAAGGTCTTGCGCCGCCAGCTCAAAATGGCGGACGAGAAAATGCGCCAGGCCGGTAATTGTCTGCGGGGCGCGGGGGTAATCGCGTGGGCTGAGGCGCACCGACCTGTCGATGCGCTCGATGGCGACCTCAGGCTCGCCGGCGATCACCCGGAGAATGGCGCTGACGTACCAACCACGTGCATAACTGGGATTGAGAGACAGTGCCCGGTCGGCAAGAGCAATCATGTCACCAATGTCTTCTCCGAAATAAGCAAGTGGATACGCAGCATTGATGACAGTGACGGGATCATCACCGGCCACTTCGATTGCGCGGCGGGCGAAAGCCATCGCCTTTTGGCGGCGCGCCTCCGGGTCGGTCGTCCAGCCGTCGGTTGCCAAGCGTTGGTGACAAATCGCGGCGAATGCAAGCGCTGGGCCGTAATTCGGGTCGCGCGCGATTGCTTGTTCCAGGAGGTTTGCTGCCTCGCTCAGACCGTCCTTTGAGATCCGCGCCAACGACGGTAGAGCGCGCAGATACAGGTCATAGGCACCGAGGTCGTTCGTTGGACGGTGGGCCGAACGGGCGGTCTCGGCGGCCTGCAATGTCGGTTCGATGACGCCGGCGACGCTGATCGCGACCTTGTCTTGAAGCTCGAAGACGTCTTCGAGCGAGGCGTCGAAGCGGTCCGCCCACAAATGCGCCCCGGTGTTCGCATCGATTAGCTGCCCAGTAATCCGTACGCGACCGCCGGCCTTGCGCACCGAGCCTTCGAGCACATAGCGCACGCCGAGCTCGCGGCCCACCTGCTTCACGTCGACGGATTTGCCCTTGTACGTGAAGCTCGAATTGCGGGCGATGACAAAGAGCCAGTGAATGCGGCTGAGCGCGGTGATGATCTCCTCGACCATGCCGTCGGCGAAATATTCCTGCTCCGGGTCGCCGCTCAGATTGGCGAATGGCAGCACCGCGATCGACGGCTCGTCGGGCAGCGCCAACGCCGGTGGTGCGGACGCCGGCGTCCTCCCGGCGGCGCGGACGTCGCGAACCCGGTAGACGCGTACCGGTCGGGCAATGTTCTTGACCTGCTGCTCACCCAGATCCTGGAAATCAAAGGGCAGCCGGTCGCGGACGTGATCGTACACTGTGTTGGAGACGAACACCCCGCCGGCATCGGCCAGCGCTTCGATGCGCGCGGCGATGTTGACGCCATCGCCAAAGAGGTCATCGCCCTCGACGATCACATCGCCGAGATTGATGCCAATGCGCAATTCGACCCGGCTGTCCGCCGCGACACCCGTGTTCCGCCCGGCCATCGCCTGCTGCACCTCGACCGCGCAACGCACCGCATCGACGACGCTTGGAAACTCCACCAGCAGGCCGTCGCCGGTGGTCTTGACGATGCGGCCATTGTGCTCGGCGATTTTCGGATCGACGAGCTCGCGGCGCAGCGCCTTCAGGCGTTGGAGCGTGCCTTCCTCGTCCGCTCCCATCAGCCGCGAATAGCCCGCCACATCGGCGGCGAGGATCGCGGCGAGACGGCGGGTCTGGCTCACTCCGGAAGTCCGACGCGACGCAAGGCATTGCCCAATGCGGTAAGAATTTCGGGATTGGCGAAGGGCGCCGAGGTAATTGAGCTTATGGTGAATTGAGGCTGCACGTTGAGTAGCTGCTGCGTGGCTGTCCCGGCTTCCGCAATGCGGCCGAGGCTCGCAAGGGCTGCGGCACGCATCCAGTAGGGTGGGCTGAAACGCGGCTGTGCTTGGGCCGCGCGGTTCGCTGCAGCGGCCGCCTCATCGAAGTCGCCGGCTACGAAGTGGGCGATGGCAATCGCCATATGTGGAACATATGACAGAGGATCAAACGGGCTAAGCCGGAGCGTCAGTTCGGCTTGTTCGATCGCTATCGCGCTCTCGCTGCGCCAAGCCCGCGTGACCGCGCTGAAGCTGAGGGCGAGTGCCGATGAAGGACTAAGCGCCAGCGAACGGTCGAAAGCATCGAGCACCGTCGCATAGTCGCGTGGATCGAGAAACCCGATCACAAGACCGGCGATCGCGAGCACCGTGGCGTCACTGCCGTCCATGGCCATCGCCAAGCGAGCATGGCGGAGCGCAATCGTCTTTGCGTCTTCGTGGAGACCACCGCGCAGGTAACGTTGCTCCTGACACCAGGCAATGATCGGGTGAGCAACGGCAAAATCAGGGTCAAGCTCGATTGCTCGCTCTATATACCCGAGCGCCTTATCGGCATCTTCCGGCATCGATGTGTAGGCAAACCGCAAGGCGCGTAAGTACAGGTCGTAGGCGTCGAGGCTATCCGGCCGCTTGCGACGCGCGCGCTCGATCTCGCTTTGCCGGAGCGTCGGTTCGATCACACCGGCAACGCTGATCGCGACCTTGTCCTGAAGCTCGAATACGTCTTCGAGCGAGCCGTCGAAACGGTCGGCCCAGAGATGCGCGCCGCTCTGCGCATCGATGAGCTGCGAGGTAATGCGCACGCGATTGCCCGCCTTGCGCACCGAGCCTTCGAGTACATAGCGAACGCCGAGCTCGCGGCCGACCTGCTTCAGGTCGACCGCTTGGCCCTTATACGTAAAGCTCGAATTGCGGGCGATCACGAACAGCCAGCGGATGCGGGAGAGTGCCGTGATGATCTCCTCGACCATGCCGTCTGCGAAGTACTCCTGCTCCGGATCGCCGCTCATATTCTGGAAGGGGAGCACCGCGATCGACGGCTTGTCGGGTAGCGGCAGCACCGGTGAGCTACCCTCACCCGCCTCCCGCCTTTGGCGGTCGGCTCCCTCTCCCGCACTGCGGGAGAGGGAGGACCCCGGCGCGTTGGCGGCGGGGTGGGTGAGGGTGTTCCTGACGCGGAAGACGCGCACCGGCCGCGAAATGTTCTTGAGGCTCTGCTCGCCGATGTCTTCGAAGGCGAGGTCGAGGCGGCCCGCGGCGTCTTCTTGAACGCGAGCCGAGACGCATATGCCGCCGGGCTCGGCTAAACCTTCGAGGCGTGCGGCGACATTGACACCGTCGCCAAAGATGTCGCCGTCCTCGACGACGATGTCGCCTTGATGGATGCCGATGCGGAATTCGATGCGGCGGTCCGGCGGCAATGGAGCATTGTTGTCGGCCAGCGCAGCCTGGATCTCGACGGCGCATCTGAGCGCGTCGACGACGCTGGCGAACTCGACCAGGAGGCCGTCGCCGGTGGTCTTGACGATGCGGCCCCGATGGCCGGCAATTTGCGGATCGATCACCTCGGCGCGGAGCATCCTGAGCCGGCCGAGCGTCCCTTCTTCGTCACATTCGATCAGGCGCGAATAGCCAGCGACATCGGCCGCGAGGATCGCCGCGAGCCGACGTTCGACGCGAGCTGGCCCGGCGGGCTCCATGGCGCCTCCTCGGTGGCGGATTATCCTATACTATCCGGCGCCCAGCGCGCATTAAGCATGAAGGCGTGCCGATCGGCCCGCCATCTTCGCGTCAAGATTGACGCCCATCATGTGCAGCAGTCTGGGGCATATCGTCGGCAGGGTCGTTGCCCTTTCCCGGTTAATTCCCGGTTATGGCAATTTTTCCCGGTTTTCGGAGCGGGAAATTCCCGGTTGTGGTGCCGGCTACGCGTGGTCTCCAATGTCATAAGTATTTGATTATGAACACTTTTCTAGTTACGAGGTGGGCGATTTCGCGGCTTGATGCAATTTTTTGCGGGAATTTTCCCGTCGAACCGGGAAAGTACCGCTTAGACACTCAGACGACCCCGGCCTCGCGCAAACGGCCGATCTCTTCGGGTGAATAGCCGAGCTCGCGGAGGATTGCGTCGGTGTCGGCGCCGAGGTCGGAGGCGGGGCGTCGGAGGCGGTACGGCGCCTGGGTGAATTTGATCGGGAAGCCGAGCATCCTGACCTCGCCGTGGCCGGGATGTGCGGCACTGACGACCATCTCCTGGTCGATCACCTATGGGTCGGCGAAGACCTCCGGCAGGCTCTTCACCCGGTCGCAGGGGACGCCGGCGCCGTTCAGCTTTTCGATCCAGTAATCGCTGGTGCCGCTCCCGAGGCGTTCCTCGATCGCCGCGTTGATCGCCCGGCGGTTCGCGACGCGCAGATCGTTGGTGCGAAGCCGCGGATCGTCGCGCAGCTCGGGCATGCCGAGGGCATCGACAAGCCGCTGATAGGACTGCTCCTGCGAGGGTGCCAACGCCACCGCGCCGTCCTTCGTGCGAAACAGACCATAGGGTGCGACGATCGCATGGTCGTTGCCGGTGCGCGGCGGCTGCTCGCCGGTCGCGAGATAGTTGGCGGCGAGAAAGCCCAGCATGCTGATCATGCCGTTGTTGAGGCTGGCGCCGACCGTCTCGCCGTTGCCGGTGCGGCCGCGTCGAACGAGCGCCGCGCATACCCCGAGTGCCCCGAAGAGCCCGGCGACCAAATCGGCGATCGGTGGGCCGGCGCGGATCGGCGCACCATCGGGCTCGCCGGTGACGCTCATAAACCCGCTCATCGCCTGGGCGACGAAATCGAAGGACGGGCGATCGCGGTAGGGGCCGCTGGTGCCAAAGCCGGTGATGTTGCAATAGACGAGAGCGGGGTTGAGTGCGTTGAGCCGCGCCGCGTCGAAGCCATGTCCGCGAGCACCCCGGGGCGGAAGTTCTCGACCAGCACATCGCACCCGGCGATCAGCTTTTCCAAGACCGCGCGGCCTTCGGGATGCCGCAGATTGAGGGTCAGCGAGCGCTTGTTGCGGTTGAAGCCGGCGAAATACCAGCTCAAGCCGTCGCGTACGACGCCTTGCCGGCGTACCGGGTCACCCACGCCCGGGGTTTCGATCTTGATCACCTCGGCCCCCATATCGGCGAGCAGCATCGAACAGAACGGCCCGGCGAGGATGCGGGTCAGGTCGACCACGCGCAGTCCCGACAGCGGCAAGGCTCGGCCTCCTTTGGGAAAGGCTGGATCTTATGATATCGGAGCCTGATGCGAGAACTGGTGCTCGACGACATCGAGGCGCTCGCGGTCGGCGCCTGGGTGCTCGGCACCGGCGGCGGCGGCAGCCCCTATCTCGGGCTCTTGAACATGCGCCGGCTCTATGCCGAGGGGCATCGTGTCGCGCTGATGTCGCCCATTGACCTCACCGACGCGGATTGGGTCGCGGTGGTCTCGAACATGGGGGCGCCGCTGATCGGCCAGGAGCGCCTCGCCGACAGCCGCAACATCGCCCGTGCCGTCGAGATCCAAGAGGCGCTGCTCGGCGCGAAATTCCGCGCCGTCATGTCGCTCGAAATCGGTGGCGGCAACGGCATCCAGCCATTGATGGCGGCGGCCCATCTCGGCCTCCCGGTGGTCGACGCCGACACGATGGGCCGCGCCTACCCCGAGGCGCAGATGACGAGCGTCGCGGTCGGCGATCTGCGCCCTTATCCCTGCGTGCTCTATGACCCGCGCGGCATCGAGGCGGTGGTCACCAAAGTGCCGAGCTGGAAGTGGATGGAGAGGGTCAGCCGCAAGATCTGCGTCGAGATGGGCTCGATCGCCTCGACCTGCAAGGCGCCGCGCACCGGGCACGAGGTCAAGGCGTGGGGCATCCATTTCACGGTCACGAAGGCGATCGGGATCGGCCATCGGGTGCGCGCCGCACAGCGCCATCACGAGGACCCGGTCGCCGCGATCCTCGACGAAGGAAAGGGCAAGCTGCTCTTCCGCGGCAAGGTCGTCGATGTCGCCCGCCGTACGACCGAGGGGTTTTTGCGCGGCCGTGCCGTGATCGACGGGCTCGACGAGGATCGCGGCTCGCGGCTGGAGATCGCGTTCCAGAACGAGTGGGTGGTGGCGTGGCGCGATGGAGTGCCGCTTGCGATGTCGCCCGATCTGATCTGCGTGCTCGACACCGTCTCGGGCGAGGCCTTCGGCACCGAGACGATCGGCTATGGCCGGCGCGTGTCGGTCGTGGCCCTCCCGGCACCGCGGGTCTTTCTGACACCCAAGGGGCTCGAGCATGTCGGGCCGCGCGCCTTCGGCTACGACCTCGACTTCCGTTCGGTCTTCGACGCCCCCCTCCCATTTCCTCCCCCGCAAGCGGGGGAGGGGTAGGGTGGGGGCATGCGGCGGATCGGCATCGATGTCGGCGGCACCAACACTGACGCGGTGCTGCTCGAAGACGGGCGTGTCGTGCACGCGGTCAAAACCCCGACGACGGCGGATGTCACCGGCGGCATCTTGACCGCGCTCGCGGAGCTCGCCGGCCATCCGGACGTCGCGCGCGGTGCCATCGACGGTGTCGTGATCGGCACGACCCATTTCGTCAACGCCGTCGTCCAGCGGCGCGACCTCGCACGCGTCGCGGCGGTGCGCATCGGGCTGCCGGCCGGCGCCTCATTGCCGCCGTTCTGCGACTGGCCGGAGGATCTCGCCCGCTCGGTCCGCGGCGAGGTGTTCATGCTCGAAGGCGGGCACGATTACGATGGCCGCCCGATCGTGCCGTTCGACGAGGCCGGCATGCGGCAGGCCGCGCGCCAGATCTGCGCGAGCGGCATCCGCTCGGTCGCGGTCGCCGCGATCTTCTCGCCACTCGACCCCGGCTGCGAGGAGCGGGCGCGAGCGATCCTCACCGAGGAAGTGCCAGAGGCGGCGGTCACCCTGTCGCATGATTTGGGCCGCATCGGTCTCCTCGAGCGCGAGAATGCAGCACTCCTCAACGCCGCCATCGTCGAGCTGGCGCGGACCACGGTCGCGGGCTTCACCCGGGCGATTGCGGCCAGCGGCATCGCCGCCCCGCTCTATCTGACGCAAAACGATGGGACAGTGATGGCGGCCGATATCGCGGCCGCGCTACCGGTCATGAGCTTTGCCTCGGGTGCCACCAACTCGATGCGCGGTGCGGCTTTCCTGTCGGGGCTCGCGAATGCGATGGTCATCGATGTCGGCGGCACCTCGACCGATGTCGGCCAGCTGCGCCGCGGCTTTCCGCGCGAGGCCAACTCGGTCGTCGAGGTCGGTGGCGTGCGCACCCTCTTCCGCATGCCGGATCTGTTGTCGATCGCTCTCGGCGGCGGCAGCGTCGTCGAGCGCGATCCGCTCGCCGTTGGGCCGAAGAGTGTGGGCTATCGACTGACCTGCGAGGCTCTGGTCTTCGGCGGCGATACTTTGACCGCGACCGATGCTGCGGTCGCCGCCGGCATCGCCGAGATCGGCGATACGAGGGCCGTTGCCGGCCTGCCTCGCGATCTTGCACGCGCGGTCTTAGAAGAGGCACGCGCGAAGATCGAGGACTCGGTCGATCGGATGAAGACCGAGGCCGGCGATCTGCCGCTGATCGCGGTCGGCGGCGGCGCCTTTCTCGTGCCCCACCGGGTCGCCGGGATCTCAGAGGTGATCCGTGTGCCGCATGGCGACTGCGCCAATGCGGTCGGTGCGGCAATCGCCCAGGTTAGCGGTGAGACCGATCAAGTCTATCGTGACATCCCTCGCAGCGAAGCGATCGCGCTCGCCGAAGCGCAGGCGAAGGAGCGCGCCGTCGCGGCCGGCGCCGATCGCATGAGCCTTGAGACCGTCGATGTCGAAGACATGCCGCTCGCCTATCTGCCGGGCAACGCGTTACGGGTCCGGGTGCGGGTCGCGGGCGAGATGGCCGCACCGGCGCAAGATCAGCCCGAGACCTCACCGGCGACGTTATAAACCGCAACCGCCTGGCTGAGACCTTTGAGCGCGAGGCTGCCGATTTCCTCCAACGCGACGCCGCCTTCGACCGCTGTGGCGACCCGCTTGCTGAGCAGGATCTGGCCGTCCCGCGCTTCGCCGCAGAGCCGTGCCGCGAGGTTGGTGACGGTGCCGATCGCGGTGTAGTCGACACGCTCCTCGAAGCCGATCCGCCCCAGAGTCGCGTAGCCTTGCGCGACGCCGATGCCAAAGCCGAGATCGAAACCGCGCCGCCGCCATCCCGACATCAGCCCGCCGACCGCGGTCCGCATTTCGACCGCCATCCTCACCGCGCGCTCGGCCGGATCAGGGCAGGGCAGAGGGTCGTTGAAGTACACCATCAGCCCGTCGCCGGAGAAATGATCGAGCGTGCCCTCGAAGCGGGTGACCAGCGGCCCGACCGCCGCATGAAACTCGCGCAACACGCCCCAGACCTCCTCGGGCTCGCCGATCTCGGCAAAGGAGGTGTAGCCGCGCAAATCACAGAACACGACGACGATGTCGCGGCGGTGGCTTTCAAGAATGCCCTCGTCGCCGGTAGAGACGATCATCTCGGCCAGCTGCGGGGCGAGAAAGCGCTTCAGCCGCCCAACCTTTTCGATCTCGCCGAGCTGGGCCGCGACACGCTCCTCCAATGTCCGGTTCCAGTCGGCGAGCTCAGCCGCCTGCTGCTGCACCGTGTCGTGCAACGCCTTGATCCGCAGCATCGCACGGACCCGCGCCGACAATGCAGCGTGATCAACGGGCTTGGTCAGATAATCGTCACCGCCGGCCTCCAGCCCGCCGACGACATCGCTCGCATCGGCCTTGGCGGTCACCAGGATGACCGGAATGAAGGGCAGCGAGGCATCGGCCTTGAGCCGTTTGACGGTCTCGATGCCGTCGAGCTTCGGCATCATCACGTCGAGCAGCACGAGGTCGGGCGTCAGCTCGCGGATTTTCTCCAGCGCTTCGAGCCCATCCGGCGCGGTCACCACTTCGTAGCCCTGGGCTTCCAGCCGCATTTGCAGGATGTCGACATTGTCGGGGACATCGTCGACGACGAGGATCAATGGCGGATCACGCATGCGTTCCCCCCTTAAGAAGCAATTTAACGCAGCGGTCGCAGAGGATCCGCGGTGGACGCGGAGGATCATAGACCATTGACGAGCCTGACAATGCCGTCGCGCATGCGTGCAACATTGAAATTCAATAGATAGCCGAGCTTAAAACCGCCCAGTCGCAAATAGCTCAGCAGCTGGGCGCGATGGACGGGGAGGATCGCTTCGAGCGCCTTGAGCTCGACCACGACGCGGTCTCCAACGAGGAGATCGATCCGATACCCGTTATTGATCGTTAAATCTTCGTACTGAAGCGGGATCAAGACTTGCCGGTGCACCGGCAGTCCCCGCTTCTCCAATTCATAGAGCAGGCAAGTCTCGTAGGCGCTTTCGAGGAGTCCCGGCCCGAGTGCGGTATGGACCTTCATCGCAGATGCGATGATCGCTTCTCCAATTTCATTTTCTGTCACCTTCGCGTCCTCTGTGAATCCTCCGCGTCCTCTGCGTTAAAAGTTTTCTCATTGCGGTAGAAATTCGCGGACCTTGGCGAGGAGTTGACGCGGGCTGAAGGGCTTGGCGACATAGCCGTCGCACCCCGCCTCGCGCGTCTTGGCCTCGTCGCCGGAGAGCGCATAGGAGGTAACTGCGATGATCGGCACCCCCGCCAGCTCGGGAATGGCGCGGATCCGGCGGGTAGCCTCGTAGCCGTCCATCTGCGGCAATTGGATGTCCATCAATATCAGGTCGGGGTGCTGACTTTGCGCCATCGCCACCCCTTCCGCACCGTCCGCCGCCTCGATCAGCTCGTAGCCCACACTCGACAACAGATCGCGGATGATCTGGCGGTTGTCCTCGGTATCCTCGACGACGAGGATGCGCTTGCTCATTCGGCCGCCTCCATCATTTCATCGACATGGACCGGCAATACGACCCGGAAGGTCGAGCCCTGGCCCAATGCCGATTCGACCGAGATCGTACCGCCCTGCATTTCGACCATGCGCTTCGAGATCGCGAGCCCGAGCCCGGTGCCGCCCTTTTGGCGCGTATTCGAATTGTCGATCTGCTGGAACTCGCCGAAGATCCGTTCCTGATCGGCATCGGCGATGCCCGGCCCGGTGTCGCGCACCTCGAGGACGAACTGGCCGCGATCGGCCGCGCCGCGGATCTCGACCTCGCCCGTATCGGTGAATTTGATCGCGTTGCCGACGAGGTTTAAGAGCACCTGCGAGACGCGGCGGGCGTCGCCATGCGCCATCGGCATGGCGTCTTGCACTTGGGCGGTGAGTTTCAGCCCCTTCGCCGTGGCGAGCGGCTCGGTCGCGGTGACGACCGTCTGCACCACTTCGGGTAGGCTGTAATCCTCGAGGGTCAGGGTCAATTGGCCGGCTTCGATCTTGGCGAGATCGAGCACATCGTTGATCAATGCCAGGAGGTGCCTGCCATTGTTCTGGATGCGCTCGAGCACACCCTTCGGCCGCTCCGTCATCACGCCGTAGATGCCGTCGACCAGCAATTCGGCATAGCCGAGGATCGCGTTCAGCGGGGTTCTGAGCTCGTGGCTCATATTGGCGAGGAACTGCGATTTATGCTCGCTGGCGAGCGCCAATTGTTCGCTCTTGTCGGCGATCTCGCGGAAGAGCCGCGCGTTCTGGATCGCCAATACCGACTGGCTGGCCAGGGTCTGCATCAGCTGGACCGTTTCGGGCGGGAATTCGCCGGTGGCGCGGCGCTGCAAGATCGTCGTGCCCAAGATGCGGTCGGCGCCGACCAATGGCACGATCAAGACCGAGCGGAAGCCGGCGGCGAGCGCCTGGTCGCGCAAGGGGTTGGGCGCACGCTCGCGCAGATCAGGGATCTGCAACGGCGCGCGGCGCGCGATCGCCTCGCCCATGCCGGTCATATTTTCCGGGATGTCGAGCGCGCTTACCTCGCGCAGCATCGCCTCGGTGTAGCCGGCCGCCTCGACAAAGCGGAAGGCGCGCTCGGGTCGGCTGTAGCGGAAGATGAGCCCGGCCTCCGCACCGGCGAGCCCGACAGACCGCGTCAGGATCGTCGACAACACTGCCCGGAGATCGAGGGTCGAGCTGACCGCCTGCCCGACCTCGCTGAGCATTTGTAATTCGTCGACCGAGCGCCCGAGCTCGGCGGTGCGGGCGCGTAATGCGTTGAATAGCCGGGCATTTTCGATCGCGATCACGGCCTGGTCGGCAAAGGTGGTAACCAACGCGATCTGTTTTTCGCTGAACGGCTCGACCCGAGTGCGAGCCAGCACGATGACGCCGACCGGTACGCCTTCGCGCAGCAGAGGTACGCCAAGCGCCGTCCGCTGCTTCGCCATCAGGATCGACTGATTAAGATCGTATTCCCGATCGGCGGCGACGTCGGCGATGTGAATCGCGCGACTCTCCATAGCCACTCGACCGGCGATCGACCCCCGCCCAGGAGCAAGCGGATGGGCGTCGAGATAGGCGATGAACTCCGGAGGAAAGCCAAGCACCGCCGCGGGCCGGTATACCTCACCCTCCCGGCGATGGATCACCGCCATCTCCGCGTCGCACAGCCGCGCCGCTGTTTTGACCAGGGTGTCGAGTACGGGCTCCAGCTCCGCGCCCGACTGGCTGATGACCTTGAGCACATCGCTGGTCGCGGTCTGGTATTCGAGGGACTCCTGCAGATCCCGCGTGCGCCCCTGCAGGTCATTGAGCAACCGGGCATTCTCGATCGCGATCACCGCCTGGTCGGCAAAAGTCGTGACCAATGCGATCTGTTTTTCGGTGAAGGGCTGCACCCGAGACCGGTAGAGCACCACGACACCGAGCAAGTTGCCTTCGCGCAGCAGCGGCACCCCTAACCCGGTGTGCAGGTTGCCCCGCTGCTGGGCCTCGCTCCAAGTATATTCCGGGTCGCTCGCGGCATCTTCGAGATGCACGACTTGGCGTTCCAGCAATGTCCTACCGCTCAAGGTGCCGCGATCCACCCCGAACGGGTTAAGCAGCAGGAACTCCTTGAATTCCGGCTCAGTGCCGAACGAGGCGACGAGATGGTGGCGGTTCTCGTGCAGCCGGAAAACAACGCCCTGCTCGGCCTCGCACAGTCGTGCGGCGGTCGCGACCAGCATCTCCAGCACGGGCCCCAGATCGGTGCCCGATTGGCTGATCACCTTCAAGACGTCGCTGGTCGCGGTCTGGTATTCGAGCGACTCCTGCAGATCGTGCGTCCGCCCGCGCAGTTCGTCGAGCAGTCGCGCATTCTCCATTGCAATGACGGCCTGCGCGGCGAAGTTCTGTAGCAGCGCGATCTGCTTGTCCGAGAACGGGCGCACCTCCTGACGATAGGCAAAAATAGCCCCGAGCAGCGCAGTGTCCTTTCGCAGCGGCACGACGAGCACCGTGCGCGCTCCGGTGAGCTCGACCACCGCTCGAGAGTAAGGGTTATCGTTTTCACGTGCGCGCGCAGAGGCATCCGAGATATGGACAAGGGCCTCGCCCCTCAGGAGCCGTTCAAAGATGCTGCCCGGCGCCACCTGGACCGGACCGTGCTGGCGTAGCCACTCGGCAAAGCGCGGGTTGCCGTGCGTCGCAGTCGGATGGAAACGTTCGCCATCATAGGTCCACAAATTGCCATGAGCCGCTTCGCAGAGGCTAGTCGCCTTCTCCAGCATCGCGTCGAACACTGGCGCGAGGTCGCCGGGCGAGCTGTTGATGACCCCCAATACCTCGGCAGTGGCGGTCTGCTGGTCGAGCGCTTCGCGCGTCTCGGTGATCAGTCGCGCATTCTCCATCGCAATGACCGCCTGGGCCGCGAAATTCTGCAACAGCGCGATCTGTTTTTCGCTGAACGGCCGTACTTCTAGGCGGGCTGCGGAGATCAGGCCCAGGAATGCGTCGTCTCTACGCAGCGGCACGAACAACACGGTGCGGATGCCCGCAAGCTCGGCAGCGCTCCGAAAAACCGGGTGGTCGATTGCCGCGCAGTCGGCAATGTGAGCGAAGGGTTTACCCTCAATTAGCGCCCGGCTCGCCGGCGAGTCGGCCGCGCGATACCCCTGCCGCAGAACATCAGCGAATTTGTCCGACACGGCGTGCGTGGCGACAGCGCGCAAGTTCTCGCCGTCGTAGAGCTGCAGGCTCCCGTGAGCAGCGCCGCAAAGGGTATGCGCCTTTTCCAAAATTGCATCGAACACCGGCGCGAGATCGCCGGGCGACGAATTGATCACCTGCAACACTTCGGCGGTCGCGGTCTGCTGCTCCAAGGCCTCGCGGGTCTCGGTGATCAGCCGCGCGTTCTCCATCGCAATCACCGCCTGGGCGGCGAAGTTCTCCAGTAGAACGATCTGTTTTTCTGTGAATGGCCGCACTTCCTGGCGGTAGATGGTGATGACGCCAAGCAGAGCATCGTCCGTGCGTAGCGGCACAACGAGAAGGGTGCGCGCGCCACCAAGCTCGACGGTGGCGACGCGCAATCTGTCGCTCGACCGGTAGACCTCGTCGGCCGTGATATCCGCTATGTGGACAACGCGCTCCCCGCGCAACATGCGGCCCAGTCCGGTCTCCGGGCCGGGGCGCAATGGCTCGCGCGCAAAATCCGCGTATGCGTCCGGCACGCCGCGCATGGCAACAGCGTTTAACTGTGCGCCATCATAGGTCCGTAAGACGCCAAAAGCGGCCTCACACAACCGCATCGCCTTTTCCAGCATCGCGTCGAAGACCGGCGCGAGTTCGCCGGGCGAGCTGTTGATGACCCCCAATACCTCGGCGGTCGCCGTCTGCTGCTCCAAGGCCTCGCGCGTTTCGGTGATCAGCCGCGCGTTCTCCATTGCGATGACCGCCTGCGCCGCGAAATTCTGCAACAGCGCTATTTCCTTATCGGAAAAGGCGCGAACCTCGCGGCGCGCCGCGACGATCCACCCCAGGAGAGCGCCGTCCTTACGCAACGTCACGGCCATCAGGGTGCGCAGCCCAGCGGCGGCGCCCGCGTGGGCGACCGGATGATCAATTCGGCTCATATCATCCAGCTGGACAAAAGGTGCGCCGGCGAGCAGCGGTTCAGCAACCGGGTTGCCGGCGCACGGGAACCCTCTCCTTAGCCGCTCTGCGAATCCTTCCGGGAGGCCACGAGCGGCAACCGCGCGAAAATTTTCACCGTCGCGCAGGACCAGCGCGCCGTGCACGGCCCCGCAAAGGCTGTGCGCCTTCTCCAGCATCGCGTCGAACACCGGGCCGAGGTCGCCGGGCGAGGAATTTATGACCTGCAAGACCTCGGCGGTCGCCGTCTGCTGCTCCAAGGCCTCGCGCGTTTCGGTGATCAGCCGCGCATTCTCCATTGCAATGACCGCCTGCGCCGCGAAATTCTGCAGCAGCGCTATTTGCTTGTCGGAAAACGGCCGCACCTCCTGGCGGTAGACGACGAAAGCCCCCAACAGCGTATTGTCTTTGCGCAGCGCGGCCCAGAGCGCCGTCCGCGCGCCGCCCAAATCGGCGAGGGCGCGTCGGCTAGGATCGCCGGAACGGTAAATATCCTCGGCGGTCACATCCTCGACCTGAACTACATCCTCGCCATTTAACAGGCGATGGTGGGCCTGACCCGGCACAATGGGCCGGGGCTGGCGCATCGATTCGGCGAATGCGGGGGGAACGCTGTGCATCGCGACTGCGTGAAAACGGTCGCCGTCTACTCTCGTCAGGCCGCCGAAAGTCGCCTCGCACAGCCGGATCGCCTTTTCGAGCATCGCGTTGAAGACCGGGGCGAGATCACCCGGCGAGCTGTTGATGACCCCCAACACCTCGGCGGTCGCGGTCTGCTGCTCCAGTGCCTCGCGCGTCTCGGTAATCAGCCGCGCGTTCTCCATCGCGATCACAGCCTGTGCTGCAAAGTTCTGCAGCAGCGCGATCTGCTTATCGGTGAATGGGCGCACCTCGGGGCGGGAGATCACAAAGGCGCCTAGCGGAACCGTCTCTTTGAATAGGCCAACCACCACGATCGTGCGGACACCGCCATGTTCAGCTGCAGCATCGAAGACTGGTCCATGCGACCGATCCGCGGTGAGATCGAGAACCTGGACGAGCCGCTCGCCTCGCATGACCCGGCGTACCGGATCTCGCTCTCCGGGGTCCTGGCGCTGGCGAGTTTCGCGGAGCAGTTCGATGAGGTCAGGAGAAAGGCCTTGCGAGGCAGCAAGCAGAATACGCTCGCCGGAAAAGGTCCAGAGTGTGCCCTGGATGCCCTCACACAGTCGGATCGCCTTCTCCAGCATCGCATCGAATACAGGCAGGAGATCGCCGGGTGAGCTGTTGATGACTCCCAGTACCTCCGCAGTGGCGGTCTGCTGGTCGAGTGACTCCTTTAATTCGGCGGTGCGGTCCTCGACCTTTTTTTCGAGGTCGGCGTAGGAGCTCTGCAGATCCGCAGCCATCGTATTGAAGCGCTTGGCGAGCTCTTCGAGCTCGTCGCCTGTGTTGACCGTGATGCGGTGGTCGAGTGCCCCCGCGCCGATCCGTGCCGCGCCCGCGTCGAGCGCGCGGATCGGTCCGGTCATGCGTCGGGCGAGCAAGAGGCCCGCGAGGATCGCAACGACCAGACCGAGCAGAAGCAAGAGACCGGTCTGCAGCAGCGAGGTGTAGAGCGGTGCCAGCGCCTCGCTTATCGGCTGCTCGACAAAGACGAGCCAGCCGAGCCTCGGGATCGGCGACGAGGCGCTCAATACCCGGTGACCGTCGAGATTGTGGACGATCGCCGCCGGCTCGGTGCCGCCTCCCCCCGGGGCGCGCGCCGCAACGACCTGCGGCAGTCCAGACAGGTCGGTATTGCGCAATACCCGGCTGATGTCGGGATGCGCGATCAGCCGGCCCTTGTCGTCGACGACATAGGCGTAGCCGGTCTTGCCGATCTTGATCGCGGTGATCACGTCCCAGATCAGCTTGAGATTGACCTCGGCGACAGTGACGCCGGCGTTGTGGCCGCTCTGCGCCACCGCCATCGTCATGTAGGGTTCGGATTCCTTGCGGAAATAGACCGGCCCGAACCACACCTTCTTGGCGAGCGCCTCGGTAAACCGGGGATCGGCCGAGTAGTCGGCACCGCTGCTCTGCACATCCATCTTCAGGCGGGAAACCTCGAGCTGCTCGTGGCCCTGGCCGTCGAGCTGAATCAGCTCGGTGATCGCCGGCACCTGCCGCTGCAATCGGCCAAAGTCGAAGCGGCGCTGCTCGATCGGCGAGGAGGCCCATTGCGTCGCCGTCGTCCAGCCGATCTGCTTTTCGATCTCGGTGATGTAGTCCTCAATGCGCTGAGCCGCGGCGTCGGCCTTCTCGCGCTGTAGCCGGATCGCCGCGTCCCTGGCCTCGTCATAGGAGAACCAGACATCGAGCGACCCGTTGATCAACAGCACTAGGCTGACGAGCCCGACCAGAGCAGCTGCGTATTTTGCAAAGAGGCGCCGGCGCGGACCCCCTCTCCGCGCGCGCTGACCCGCTGCCGCCACTCCGTCGGCCGGGATCCGGGCTTCGACTGCCGTAGTCATCCGCTCACCGCGCCGGGAGCGGGAGGCGGCAGCGGCGCGGGTTCAAGAGCAAACCCGACATTTCCACACGTAAAACTTTATCACCGTCGCCGATCGGTCCAAAGGCAATTCCCTTTCGGTGGCAGCGCATCGCGTTGCGCGCCGGTGTTGGTGGCTGCGGACCGCAATGAACAGTTGTGTCGGTTATTAACAGCCGTTGCACCTGCAGCAAATCTACAGCAAAATCTCATCTTCAGGTTGCACCCTCCTTCCCTCGGCTCCGGTCCACTCTTAGCGCGCCATCGAGCGCAAGTTTGGAATGTGAATTAGGCAATTTTGAGATCGTGATTATCGCGATCAAGGATGCTGCGCGAGGGAAAGCCGAGACCCCTTATTCGATGACCTCGTCTGCGGCGGCGAGCATCGCGGGTGGAATAGTCAGGCCGAGCGTCTTCGCGGTGTTGAGGTTCACCGTTAGTTGGAATTTGCGGGGCGGCTCGACCGGCATGGAGGCGGGCTTGGCACCCTTGAGGATCTTGTCGACGAAACCCGCGGCGCGGCGGAACAGCTCGTTGTAATCGGCAGCGAACGACATCAATCCCCCCTCGACGGGAAAGATGCGGAAGGAGTACATCGCAGGCAGTCGAGATTCCGCGGCGAGCGCGATGACCCGGGCGCGCTTGACGGGGCCGAACGGGCCGGAGGCCACGTAGACCGCTTCGCAGCGATCGGCGCGTAGTCGCGCAAAGGCGAGTTCGAGAGCCTTTGCCGTCGTCGCCTCGAGCATCAATGCCTCGATCCCCTTCCGCTGAGCATCGCTGCGGATGTCCTGCAGCTTTTGATCGAGGCCGGGATCATCCCTGACGATGACCGCGAGGCGATGCAAACCGGGGGCCAGCTCCCGCAGAAGTTCCAACCGTTCGGTGATCACTTCGGAGGAGGTCAGAGACAGTCCCGTGGCATTGCCGCCCGGCTGCCCCAGGCTTTCGACGACGCCGACGGAGACGGGATCGTCGACGCCGACAAAGACGATCGGAAGCGTCGCGCTCGCGCGCTTGGCGGCGAGTGTGGCCGGTGTTCCGGCGGTGACCAGAACGGTGATGTCGGAGCCGATCAGTTCCTTGACGATAGCGGGCAGCTGCTCGGTGCGCTCCTCGGCCCAGCGGTCGAGAACAGCGATGTTGCTACCCTCGGTCCAGCCGAGTGTGGAGAGTTTCGCACGGAACGCATCGATAAGGCTCTGGTTCTCCTGGCGCGATCCCGCCTCGATGAACCCGATGCGAGGAACCCTTACTTCGGCAGCAGATGGGTTCCAGGCCATTGCCGTGGCGCCGGCGAGCAGCATCAACCCGCGCCGCGTCATTCGATGACCTCGTCGGCGCGGCCGAGGATCGATTGCGGGATGGCGAGGCCGAGCGCCTTCGCGGTCTTCAGGTTGATGACCAGCTCGAACTTGGTCGGTTGCTCCGCCGGCGTTTCCGCCGGCCGCGCTCCTTTCAGCATCTTGTCGGTCAGGTTGGCGGCCATGGCATAGAATTCTGAAAAACTGACGCCATAGCTCGCCAGACAGCCCGCTTCGGCCATCTCACGGGCCTGACCGATCGCGGGAAGCCTGTGGGTCATATTCAACCCGCAGATTTCCGCGCGGAAACCGAACAACAGCGGTGAGGAGAGGATGTTGACCGCGTCGATGCCGTCGGCGCTGAAAGAAGCAAAAGCGGGAGCGAAGTCGCCCGGGCGGCGAACGTCGACGGTCCGGAGCTCGACGCTGAGCACCCGCGCCGCGTCGGTGAGCAGCTCCGGTCTGGCCGACGCACTGGCCGGATCGTGCAGGACGGCGAAGCGCCGGCTCGAGGGCACGATCTGCTTCAGGATCTCTAGCCGCTTCGCGTCGAGTTCGCTGGCGATGATACTGACCCCGGTGGTGTTGCCGCCGGGCTTGGCCAGGCTTTTGATGAGGCCCGAGGCGACAATGTCGTCGACTAGCGCGACGATCGGAATCGTCTCTGTGGCCTGTTGCGCTGCGCGCACCGCCGCATCGCCGGAGGCGACGATGACGCTCGCCTTCTCGCGGACCAGCGCCCGGGCGAGTTCGGGGAAGCGCTCGGCATGGCCCTCGGCGAGCCGGAGCTGGATGCGGATGTTGCGCCCATCGACTTGCCCGAGTGCCCCCAAGGCGCCGCGAAAAATGGTCGGGAAAGGCTCCACATTGTCCGGCGAGTTGATCCGCAGCACGCCGACGAGCGGCGGATTTTCTGTATTCTGAGCAAATGTCGGAACTGCGGCGAAGAGAGTGAGCACGACGAACATCGAAATTAGTTTCATTCGACGACCTCGTCGGCGCGGGCGAGGATCGCAGGCGGGATCTCGATGCCGAGCTTGCGGGCGGTTTTGAGGTTGATCACCAGCTCGACCGCGCTTGGCTGCTGTGCCACGGTCTCTCCCGGCTTGGCGCCTTTCAGCATTTTGTCCACGTAGATGGCGAGCATCGCATAGATTTCCGGGCGCCTGACACCATAGCTGACGAGGCAGCCGCCCTCGACCATTTCTCGGAACTGGCAGATCGCCGGCAATTTATGTTCTAGGCTGAGCCGGGCGAGCTCTCTCTGGAAGTTCGCGAGCAAGGCCGAGGCGAGGATGTCGAGAGCCTCGGCGCCACTGGCTTGCAACGTGGCGAAGGCCGCGGCGAAATCGGCGGGACTCTCAACATCGACGGTCTGCAATTCAAGACCGAGCGCGCGTGCCATTTTCGCGATTGCTCGAACGCGCGCCTCGGTGCTACTCGCCGGGTCACGCAGCAGTGCAAAGTGCCGCGCCGCCGGCACGATCTCCTTCAGGATCTCGACCTTCTTGGCGTCGAGCTCGGTGGCGAGGATGCTCACCCCCGTAGTATTGCCACCCGGCTTCGCCATGCTCTGGATTAGTCCGGCGGCGACCAAGTCGTCGGCAACCGCGACTATCGGCGTTGTGCCTGCGACTGGCTGCGCTGCGCGCGTGGCTGCATCGCCGAGCGCGACAATGACATCCGGCCGATCCCCGACAAGCGCCTCGGCGAGGACGGGGAAGCGCTCGGCATGGCCCTCCGCGAAGCGAAACTCGAGGCGCAGGTTGCGGCCCTCGATATAGCCCAGCGCCGCCAGCGCATCGCGCAAGAGCGACCAGGCCGGCTCCGGATCAGCTGCTGTGTTGATCAGCAGTACTCCGACGAGCGGCGCCTTTCCCGTCTCCTGCGCCAATGCCGGTGACACGAGGCAGAGCGATAGCGCCAACACGCAGCCATGGCGCTCCAGAAGCATCCGCACCTCTACGAGCTCCAGGGATTGATAACCGGGATACCGACGTCGGAGAAATCTTCGACGTTGCGCGTAACGATAATTTTGGTGTGAACCACCGCCGTCGCTGCGATCAGCCCATCAGCCATGCCTCGTGACCGCTCGGCGGCCAACCGGCCCCATTCGAGCGCGATGCGATCGGTGATCGGAAGGATTTTGTCACTGTGGTCGCGCCGCAGCTGCTCCAGCCAAGCAGTCAGCGCTGCAGCTGCGCGTGCGTCGGATCGCAGCTTGATCGCGATGCCTTTCATGATCTCGCCGAGCGTGACGACGCTAAGATAAATCGTGGTCGGATCGATCGAGCGGAGACAGATCCGAGCCTCTTTACTACCGCGGCGGGCCTCGGCAAGGACGTTGGTATCGACGAGGTACATCAGACCGCGACATCTCGGCCGGGGTCGCGCGATCTTGTGTTGATCGCGTCGACCACGTCGTCCGGCCACGGTGCTCCCGCCAAGATGTGGTCGACAATCGAGGGACGTGGTGTGCTGAGTCGGGCGAATTCTTCCTCCGAGACCACCACGACTGCCGGCTCGCCGCGGACGCTGACATGTTGCGGGCCTTGCTCACGGGCTCTCTTTACAAGTTCGCTGAAACGCGCCTTGGCGTCCTGCAATTGCCAGTTCGAGTGAGATGGGGCTCTGTCCCGGTTTGCCACAAGCCCCTCCGACAGCTGACTAGACAAACTAGATGTGATGCTTCGCACGCAATCGTTCAACCCGCACGGCGTCGGGGCCGGTGACTTCATTCGACGACCTCGTCGGCGCGGGCGGATGCCGATTAGGCATCGTTCCAGCGAGCGAACTACGCCGCCGTTGTGCCTTGATCCTGTTCACCTCTTCCGGCCCCAAATGCCGCCGCGTCATCTTGAGGTCGTAATGAGTCTGCAGGTTCATCCAGAACTCTGGGGAGTTCCCGAAGTACAGACTCAGCCGCAAAGCCGTATCAGCCGAAATACGTCGACGATTATGGACGATCTCGGCAATGCGGTTCGGCGAGATCCCAACAGCTTTGGCCAGCTGATTCTGGGATAGCCCATATTCGGCCAAAAACTCATCTTTCAGCATTTCTCCGGGTGTGACGGCTGCAAACTCGTCTTCGGTCATTTCTGCCCTCCGTGTCATCGACGGTCGCGCCTATTTGCCTCAATGATAGTCTGCGATCCGCACGTCATCCGGCTCGCCATCGCGCCACCGGAAGATGACGCGCCATTGGTCGTTTATCCGGATCAAATAGAAGCCTCGTAAATCCCCGCGCAGCCTCTCCAGACGCTCGGCATTCGGATCGTTCGGGTTTACGAGCAGGGCGATCACTTTGACCTGGGGTACCAGCTCGGAAAGCAGCGCGAACCGCTTGGGCATCAGCTCGGCCGCGAGGATGCTGAAGCCTGTCAGATTGCCGCCCGGCCGGGGCTGGCAAACCAGGCCCGTCGCGACCGGGTCGCGTCCGCTGAAGAAGACAATCGGGGTCGTCGAGGTCGCACGCTTCGCGGCGAGCACCGCAGCGTCGCCGCTCGCGTAATTACATCGACCTTGCGGCCGACGAGATCGGCGGCCAACGCGGGCAGCCGATCGAGGTGGCGCTCCGCCCAACGGTATTCGATCGCCACATTTTGTCCCTCGACGAGCGGATTTCACTCAGGACCTGATGGAACGCGGTTCGGCGCGGCCGGGCCGGGCGAGGCGCTGTTGCCGACGAGGTCATCGAATGAAACGCCGCGAGCTATTACTCCGTCGGCTGGGGCGACGAGCGTGTCGCGCGCGCTGCGCAGCGCGCGCGAGCATCGAGGGCGGTACGGTGATGCCGAGTGCCTTGGCCGTCTCGAGGTTGACCGCCGGTTCGAGCCGGGCCGGCTGCGCGCCTCTCGACGAAACAGGGCTTCGCCCCTCGGCGCTGCGCGAGCTTTCTTTGTGTCGGTAACCCGCCTGCAAAGAAGGAAAGGAGCGGGTGACGGGAGGGTGTATCGCCCAATCGCTGGTGCTTCCAGTTCGGCCGAATTAAGTCCCTGTCCGGTCGAATTAATTGGCTGTTCGCTCGATTAGGGAATTTTGCCCTGCGGTCCGGCCGAGATCAATGACTTGGCTGCCCTGGTGCGCTTCCGAACGGCTACGAAATCGCATATTTCCCGATATTTTCCCGGTGTGCAGGGAAGAGGCGAGGGGCGGGATGCTCGTCCCAGCATCGATGGTGCGCGATCATTGCGGATGGTATAGCGGGCTTTTCTCATCGCAGCGTGCAGGGGACAACCATGGCGGCCCGAGCCGGCCCGGGCAACTCGATCACCGACGTGCCGGGGATCCTGGTCGGGCAGGCGGAAGACCAGGCCGGCGTCACCGGCACCACCGTGGTGCTCGCCGAAATGCCCGCGGTCGCTTCAGTCGATGTCCGCGGCGGGGCGCCGGGCGGCCGCGAGACCGAATTGCTCGATCCCGGCACCTTGGTCGATCGGATCGACGCCGTCGTGCTGTCCGGCGGCTCGGCCTTTGGGCTCGACGCTGCCGCCGGTGTGATGGACTGGCTCGCCGAGGCAGGCCGCTGGTTCACAGTCGGATCGATGATGCGATCTCCTGTGATCCGAGTGCCGATCGTCCCGGCCGCGATCCTGTTCGACCTCGGTTTCCCCGGCAGGCTCGCATGGATCGGCGAGCCGCCCTACCGGGCGCTCGGCCGCAAGGCGGTAGCGGCGGCGGCCAAAGACTTTGTGCTCGGCAATGCCGGGGTCGGGCTCGGCGCCAGGGCCGGCCGGCTCAAAGGAGGCATCGGCAGCGCCTCGCTCGCCCTCGGTAGCGGCCCCTTGGTCGGGGCGATCGTCGCCGTCAACGCCTGGGGTGCGGTGGTGCGGCCGGACTGCGGGCGCTTTTGGGCCGCCGATCTGGCGCTCGCCGGCGAGATAGACCGGCAGCCGGCGATCCTTCATGCGACGCTCGACCTGGAAGATTTCTCGCAATGCGGTGCGGCGGTTCCGGGGGCCAATACGACGATCGCGGTCGTCGCCACCGACGCCGCACTCGACAAGGGCGGGTGCCGGCGGCTGGCGATCATGGCGCAGGACGGTCTTGCCCGTGCGATCCGGCCGGTCCACACACCGTTTGACGGCGACACTGTGTTTGCGCTGGCGACCGGCGCCGGCCCGCGAGTAGAGCCCGCGGCACTGACGAGGCTCGGCAGCGCCGCCGCCGACTGCCTGGCAAGAGCTGTTATGCGCGCCCTACTCGCCGCCGAGCCGCTCGGCGGCGTCCCGAGCTGGCGGCAGCTGTGGGGCGGAGCGGTGTGAGGGCCGCCGGGTCCCTTGCCAACCGCCGCGCGCTTTGCCTGGTCGCCGCTCGGGCTTAATGTCGCGCGTCGGGATGGCCCCGACAGAAAGACAGGAAAGAACATGCGCTCGTTCGGCTTACGGCATGCGACGGCTCTGGGTCTCGGGGTGCTGACTCTCTTGGCCGCGGGCGCGGCAAAGGCGCAGATCCCGAGCGAACCCGCGGAAATCAATGCCTGCGTATGCCTGCAGCTGGCCTCTGCAGCGCTGGGGGCGGATAAAGACGCCAAGTACCAAACCTTGGCCGCGACCAACCAGCAGCTCGCCGATTTGGATGCGCAGCTTGCATCCGCGAGGTCAAGGATCGATGTCAACAATGCCGAGTCGGTCGCCCGCTACAAGGCATTGCTCGAACGGCGCGACGCGGCCTTTGGGCAGATCAGTCCGGCTCAGTCGGCGGCTGCGGCAGCCGTCGCCCGCTACAACGCGAGCGTCGGTGAGTATAACCAGCGCTGCGCCGGCCGGCCGTTCAACTCCGAGCTGGAGGCGCAAATCCAGGCGCATCCGAACTGCCCGCCTCCGCGATAGCGAGCGCCTTTCGGCCCTCGCTATCGCCTTCCCGGGTAAAGCAGTTCCGGGGAAATCTGCGGCTCGGCGATGACCGCCCACCCGGCGTTCCGCCAGGCTCGGAAGAAGCAGCTGCGCCGTCCGGTGTGGCAGGCCACGCCGGTCTGATCGACCAGCAGCAGCACGGCATCCCCGTCGCAATCGAGGCGGAGTTCGTGCAAGTATTGAACCTGCCCGGAAGTCTCCCCCTTGCGCCACAGCCTGGCGCGCGAACGCGACCAGTAGCAGGCGCGGCCTTCAGTCAGGCTGGCGCGGACCGCATCGCGGTTCATCCACGCCATCATCAGGACTTCACCGGTATCGTGCTGCTGAGCGATCGACGGCACGAGGCCGTCAGGACCGAACTTGATCTCCTCCAGCGCCCGCTCGATCGAATCCGTCACCTCGATTTCCTCCGCAATTCCCAAGTCACGTCACGAGGAGGCGGACACCGCCGGCAAGGGCCGGCGTGCTCGCGGCGGCGGCGAAGCGACGATCGGCGGCTACGACGTGCGTTTGATCGTGGGCGATCGTCACCGCTCGTCTCGTCTCGGTCCTGGCGGATCAGCTCCACCGACGGCACCGAGACGCGGCCCCGCGTTCCTCTCGCAAAGCGGCCGCGCGTTGCCAAAATCCGGCGCGCCCGGGGCGCAGCGCCTCTTCCAATATGATGCGGTGCTCGGCTTCAGCGCCTCATCCGTGCTCCGCGGCCCTACGCTTCAACGCATCGATGACATCCTGGGGGACGTCTCGGACCAGGAGCTGAGGCATGGGTGGACTCCGGCTGCTGCAACCTTGATGTCATATGCTGGCAATTTGGCCACGGAAGGTCCAGTACCCTGCCGCGGGGTGGCGCCGGTATCGCCGGCATACTAAGTTCCAGATCGAGAGAGCACGCCTGCGCCGATGCCGGGCTCTTACGGCCTTTCGCCCTCTCCCGTCGGGAGAGGGATTTTTGCGATCGGGATTACGTTCTGTATGACCAGCCTGCCCGCCACCGTGACCGACACGCTCGCCTTGCTCGGCAGCGCCGATTACATCGCCGACCGCAGCCTGGCGACGGCAGTGCACTTAGCGTTGCATTTGAAGCGGCCGCTGTTTCTCGAGGGCGAGGCCGGGGTGGGCAAGACCGAGATCGCCAAGGTGCTGGCGACGGCACTTCAGCGCCGGCTCATTCGACTGCAATGCTATGAGGGTCTCGACGTCGCCTCGGCAGTCTACGAGTGGGACTATGCGCGGCAGATGATCGAGATCCGCCTGGCCGAGGCGGCCGAGGAGGACCGATCGGAGATCGAAGGCACGATCTTCTCCGACCGGTTTCTGATCAAACGGCCATTGCTGCAGGCGCTGGAACCGGAGATCGAGGGCCCGCCGGTATTGTTGATCGACGAGCTCGACCGGACCGACGAGCCGTTCGAGGCCTATCTGCTGGAGCTCCTTTCCGACTTCCAGGTGACGATCCCGGAAATCGGGACGATCCACGCCGATCAGCCGCCGATCGTGGTCATCACCTCGAACCGTACCCGCGAGATCCACGACGCGCTGAAGCGGCGCTGCTTTTATTACTGGGTCGACTATCCGACCGCCGCGCGCGAGCTCGAGATCTTGAAGCGCAAGTCACCCGGCGCCGGCGAAAGCTTGTCGCGCGAGGTCGTCGGCTTTGTCCAGAGATTGCGCGGGATGGATTTGTTTAAGCTGCCCGGCATCGCCGAGACGATCGACTGGACCGAGGCGTTGATGCAACTCGACGTGCTCGAGCTGACACCGCACGCGATCAACGACACATTGGGCGTGCTGCTCAAGTATCAGGACGACATCGCCCGGCTGCACGGCAGCGAGGCCGCGCGGCTGTTGGAGCAGGTCAAGTCCGAGGCTGCCGCAGCCGGCCGGTGACCGCAATGTCTGATGCTGGCGGATCACTGCTCGCCAATCTGATGCATTTCGCGCGCGCCTTGCGCGCAGCGGGGCTGCCGGTCGGGCCGGGGAAGGTCATCGATGCCGTCGCCGCCGTGCGAGCGATCGGCATCACCGATCGCCGCGATTTCTATTGGACATTGCATGCGGTGTTCGTCAATCGGCCGGACCAGCGCCTGATCTTTGATCAGGCCTTTCATGTCTTCTGGCGCAACCCTGATCTCCTAAAGAAAATGATGGGGCTGGTGCTGCCGGAATTACGCATCGAGGGCGAGCAGGACCAGCGTGCCGCCCTGGCCCGGCGATTAGCGGAGGCGCTTCACCCCAACAGAGATGGCGACAGCGAAACCGAGGAGACCGAAACCGAGCTCGATGCGGCGATGAGCTTTTCCGACCGCGAGCAGCTCCGCGGCATGGATTTCGAAAAGATGTCGCTCGAGGAGCTGGCGCGCGCCAAGACCGCGATCGCTCGGTTGCGTCTGCCCGTTCAGGACGTCCCGACCCGGCGCTTTGCGCCCGACCGGCATGGCGCCCGCGCCGACCTCCGGGCGACGTTGCGTGCGGCGCTGCGCTCGGGCGGGCTGATCGAGTTGAAGCGGCGCAGTCCGCGCCGACGCCCGCCGCCGCTCGTCGTCTTATGCGACATCTCCGGCTCGATGAGCCGCTACAGCCGCATCTTTCTGCATTTCATGCACTCGGTCACCAACGACCGCGACCGCGTCCATACTTTCGTGTTCGGAACGCGACTGACCAACATCACCCGCTATCTGCGGCATCGCGACGTCGATCTCGCCCTCGAACGCGTCGCCGAGGCGGTCGTCGACTGGTCGGGTGGTACCCGCATCGGCCATTGTCTCGGCGAGTTCAACCGGCTGTGGTCGCGCCGCCTGCTGGGTCAGGGGGCGATCGTGCTGTTGATCACCGACGGGCTCGATCGCGACGCCGGGGCGGGTCTCGCGCATGAGATGGATCGGCTGCACCGCTCCTGTCGCAGGCTGATTTGGCTGAACCCGCTGTTGCGTTACGAGGGTTTCGAGCCAAGATCACTCGGGATGAAGGCGATGATGCCATATGTCGACGAGTTCCGGCCGGTGCACAACCTGGAGAGCCTCGAAATTTTGATCGAGGTGCTCAGCGCGCCGCGCGCCAAGCGAGGCGCCGCAGCCGGGGCATGGCAAGAGAAAGAGGAGAGGGCAGCATGAGCGACACGGCGGAAATCCTCGAGCAGGCGGCGCGTTGGCGCGAAGCCGGATCGGGTGTCGCGTTGGCGACCGTCGTCATCACTTGGGGTTCCTCCCCACGCCCGGTCGGCGCCAAGCTCGCGGTCGACGACAAGGGCGCCATGGTCGGTTCGGTCTCGGGCGGCTGCGTCGAAGGAGCGGTCGTCAACGAGGCGCTCGAAGTGATCCGCGACGGCAAACCGCGGCTGCTCGATTTCGGCGTTTCCAACGACCAGGCCTGGGAGGTCGGGCTCGCCTGCGGCGGTAAAATCCAGATCTTTGTCGAGCGCGTCGAATGAAGGGACGCACTCTCGACCGCCTCGTAGCCGCGGAGCGAGAGCATCGCTCGGTCGCTCTCGCCACCGATCTCGCCACCGGCCGGCAATTGCTGCTCGACGGCGAGCATGCCGAGGGCGATCTCGCACTCGACGATGCGGTGCTCGACAGGGTGCGCGAAGCTTGGCGCGCGGGCCGCAACCGAACCATCGAGACGCTAGCCGGTCCGGTGTTCGTCGAGGTGCTTACGCCGCCGCATCGCTGCTTCATCGTCGGGGCGGTGCATATCGCCCAGCCGCTGGCGAAGATGTTGGTGATGACCGATTACGCGGTGACCGTTATCGACCCGCGCGAATCTTTTGCCACTGAGGCGCGCTTTCCCGGAATCGAGATGACCTCGGAGTGGCCCGACGAAGCGCTCGAACGGCTGAAGCCGGACCGTGGGTCGGCGGTACTGGCCTTGACCCATGACCCAAAGCTCGACGACCCGGCGCTGGCTGCGGCGTTGCGTTCGGACTGCTTCTACATCGGCGCGCTCGGTTCGCGCCGCAATCACGCCGGGCGCTGTGCGCGCCTCAAGGAGCAGGGCTTTACGGACAGCGACGTCGCCCGTATCCACGGACCGGTTGGTCTGTCGATTGGCGCGGTGTCTCCGGCCGAGGTGGCTGTCTCGATCGTTGCCGAGATGACACAGATCCTTCGCGGCGGCGAGAAAGCCGAAGCGGCATGAGGTTTGGCGAGGTCCCGGTCGCCGAGGCTGAGGGCGCGATCCTCGCGCACAGCCTGAGGCTTGGGACGACGGCGCTCAAAAAGGCGCGTGTGTTGTCGCGCGTCGATCTGGATCTCATCGCCGGTGCAGGTCTCACGCGGATTGCCGTCGCTCGGCTCGAGCCGGGCGATGTCGGCGAGGATGAGGCGGCACGGCGGGTAGCCGCGGCGGCTGCCGGAGCCGAGATTGAGCCGGCTGCGCCCTTTACCGGCCGAGTCAACCTCTTTTCCCGATCGCGCGGGCTTCTCGTTTTCGATCGGGAGCGGCTCGACCGGCTGAACCTCGTCAACGAAGCGATCACCCTCGGCACCTTGCCGCCCTTTGCCGTGGTCGAGCCGAGGATGATGATCGCGACGGTAAAGATCATCCCGTTCGCCGCACCGGCGGAGGCGGTCGAGCGCTGCGTCGAGCTGGCTCGGACCGATGGACCGTTGCTCCGAGTGGCCCCCTTCCTGCCGCGCTCGGTCGGGCTCGTCCAGACCCGGCTTCCCGGGTTGAAGGAGAGCATCCTCGATAAGACCCGCGAGGTCACTGAGGGGCGGCTGAAGGCGCTCGGCTGCCGGCTGCTCGTCGAGGAACGCTGCGGCCATGCGACCGCGGAGCTGGCGCCGCTGATCCACGATGCGATGGGTCATGGGATCGACGTCCTGCTGATCCATGGTGCCTCGGCGATTCTCGATCGGCGCGATGTGATCCCGGCGGCGATCGTTGCTGCGGGCGGTGTGATTGACCATTTCGGAATGCCGGTCGATCCCGGCAATCTGCTGCTCCTCGGCCATGTCGGCGCTCGCGCGGTGCTCGGCCTTCCGGGCTGCGCGCGCTCGCCGAAAGTCAACGGGTTCGACTGGGTGCTCGAGCGGCTGGTGGCCGGGTTGCCGGTCGGGGCCGGGGAAATCATGCGCATGGGGAGCGGCGGCCTGCTCGCCGAGATCCCGTCACGGCCGCTGCCGCGCGCCGAGGCGACCCCGGCTGCCGAACGGAAGCCGGAGGTGAAACCGCAAGGCCCGCGGATCGGCGCGCTGCTGCTGGCGGCCGGGCAATCGCGGCGGATGGGCGGCCCGAACAAACTACTCGCCGCAATCGATGGCGTGCCGATGGTTGCGCACGTTGCCAGGAGGCTGCTCGCCTCGCGGGCGCGGCCGATCATCGCGGTGCTCGGCAACCAGGCCGAGGCGGTTGACGCCGCGCTCGGTAAATTGCCGGTCGAACGAATACGCAATCCCGAATTTGCCGCGGGGCTCTCGACCTCGCTGAAGCGCGGCGTTGCCGCACTGGCGCCCGATCTCGACGGTGTAATCGTCTGCCTCGGCGACATGCCGTTGATTTCCGGCCGTCATCTCGATCGCCTGATCGCGGCGTTCAACCCGCTCGAAGGTCGGGCGATCATCGTCCCGACACGCCGCGGCAAACGCGGCAATCCGGTCCTATGGTCGAAGCGGTTTTTGCCCGAAATGGCCGAACTCGCTGGCGACGTCGGAGCCAAGCATCTGATCGGCGAGCATGCCGACCTCGTCGCCGAGGTCGAGATGGACGACGACGCCGTCCTCGTCGATATCGACACGCCGGAAGCGCTCAACGCGTTCCAAGAAAAGCGGAAGCCCAGCCCCCGCCCCAACCCTCCCCCGCTTGCGGGGGAGGGGACAGGGGGGCTAGATAAGGGGAGAACTGAGGAGAAGATGGAGACTACCCCGTTTCGCGCCTACCAGGCGGGCACCCAGCCGCCTTATGACGCGCCGGCCTACGGCAGCACCCAGAAGCGGCATCCGCAGGAGGGGCTGGTGCGGCTGCCGCATACCATCACCGAGATTTCCGGCCCGCTTTTTATCGCCGCTCAGTCGCCGCCGATCGCCGACCTCTCGGTGGTGGACGGCAAAGCCGCACTCGGCGAGCGCATCATCGTGCACGGCCGCATCACCGACGAGGACGGTCGCCCGGTGCCGCACACGATCGTCGAGATTTGGCAGGCCAACGCGGCGGGTCGCTACCACCATCCGTCGGACCAGCACGACGCGCCGACGGATCCGAATTTCCGCGGCGAGGGCCGAGTCTATACCGATGAGGAGGGCTGGTATCGGCTCACTTCAATCAAGCCCGGCGCCTATCCTTGGCGCAATCACCACAATGCGTGGCGGCCGAACCACATTCACTTCTCGTTTTTCGGCTCGGGTTTCGCCCAGCGGCTCGTGACACAAATGTATTTTCCGGGCGATCCGCTGCTCGATCTCGACCCGGTCTTTCTGTCGATCCCCGATCAAGCGGCGCGCAACCGGTTGGTCTGCCAGCTCGATATGAACGTCACCAAGCCCGAATGGGCGCTGGGCTATCGGTGGGATGTCGTGCTGCGCGGCCGTGCGGCAACGCCGATCGAGAGCGCGTCAGGCGGCCTCACTTCTTCACGACGTTCCACAGGAACACCACCGGAGCGATGATGATGCCGTCGAGGTTCTTGCGGTAGGCGGTCGGCACGACGAATTGGCCTGTCGGCACATACGGGATTTCGTTGGTATAGGCCTCCACCTGGATGTCGGCGGCGAGCTTCTTCTGCGCCGCAAGGTCGGGCGCCTTGAACCAGGCGTCGATCAACGCCTCGATCTTGGCGTCGGTCGGCCAGCCGAACCACGCCTTATCGCCGCTGCCGCGGACGAGGATATTGACCGCAGGCGAAAAGAAATCGGGGG
>Ga0306926_10000566_pt1 | contig 34846 bp, 32 predicted proteins | sample flu12Cox44000178_FD_203759 | JGI IMG/M metagenome (GOLD analysis project Ga0306926, IMG submission 203759) | Lab enrichment of tropical soil microbial communities from Luquillo Experimental Forest, Puerto Rico - flux8day.12C.oxic.44.000.178 (v2)... | ecosystem: Environmental > Terrestrial >...
GAGCCGCCGGAGCCATCGCAAAGCTTACAATAAGTTAATGTCAGCGAACCGCGGTGGGCAGCTCGGCGCGGCGCTCGGACATCGGCAGCACGATCACCTTGGTGCCGACATTGACGCGCGAGTAGAGGTCGATCACGTCCCGGTTGATCAGGCGAATGCAGCCGCTTGATACATGGGTGCCGATCGTCGCAGGCGCGTTGGTGCCGTGGATGCGATAGACGGTGCTGCCCAGATACATGGCGCGCGCGCCCAGCGGGTTACCGGGACCGCCGGCCATGACGCGCGGCAGATAGGGTTGGCGCGCGATCATTTCCGGTGGAGGAACCCAATCCGGCCACTCCGCCTTCCTGGTTATCGATTGCACGCCGGACCAGGTGAAGCCGTCGCGCCCGACGCCGATGCCGTAGCGCATCGCCTGGCCGCCTCCGAGCACGTAGTAGAGATAAGTGTTCGGCGTATCGATGATGATGGTCCCAGGGGCTTCGCGGGTGGCATAGTTGACCACCTGGCGGCGTAGCCTGGCAGGAAGTTCGTACACCGTGCCCTCATCTTCTGACGGCGCGGCCTCGACTGCAGGCGGAGGCGCCATCTGAGTCTGCGGTAGAAGGAAGAAGGGCGGCGGGAAGAGCTGGGTGGGCGGCGCCGCCACGGCGGAGCCGGAAAACGCCAGCGAACCGATCGCGAGCGCTCCAAAGGCAGCCACACGACGCGTGTTCGCAAAAAATGCGCTGAAATCAAGCATTGATCGTCCCCTGTCTATATCGCCTTGTTTGACCGGCCACGCGCCCAGCCCGGCCTTTCGTTAACGCTAACGTTAGGGATCAGAGGTTTCGGGAGGTTTGCTTCATCCCCGCAAAACGGTTTCGTGCGGGTAAGGTTTTGTTTCATGACGGTTTCGCGACGGCCATCGGATTGCGCCGCGCGAAACTCCCAAAAAGAATCTGCAACACTTTGATGATGTCACACGGTTGAAATATCCGTGACCGATTTTCCGGACCGTGAGAATCAATCCAACTCCAAGGCCCGACTCATGCGGATTTTGATCGCGACCGATGCCTGGCACCCGCAGGTAAACGGTGTCGTGCGCACGCTGACTTCGCTCGCCCGGGCCGCTGCAAATCTTGGCGCCGAGATCGAATTCCTGACGCCCGAGGGATTTCCCTCGATGGCCTTGCCGACCTACCAGAGCCTGCGGGTGGCCTTGCCGAACCGCCGCGAAATCCAGCGAAGGATAGAGGCTGCGGCTCCCCAAGCGATTCATATCGCGACCGAAGGTCCGATCGGCTGGTTTGTGCGGGCCTATTGCCGCCGCAACGGGCTTGCCTTCACCACGTCCTATACCACGCGCTTCCCCGAATATGTTTCGGTTCGGACCGGCGTTCCCGCAAGCTGGGGCTATGCGGTGATGCGCAACTTCCACAGCGCTTCCGCGATGACCATGGTCGCAACCAATTCGCTGCGGCAGGAACTGGCGGAGCGCGGTTTCAAGCGGCTCGGGGCCTGGACGCGCGGCGTCGACACCATCCTCTTCAATCCCGATGATCCCGCAAAGCTTGAACTGCCGCGACCGATCTTCATGACCGTCGGGCGCGTTGCGGTCGAGAAGAATCTCGAAGCATTCCTTGCGCTGGACCTGCCCGGCTCCAAGGTCGTGGTTGGCGATGGTCCGCAGCGCGCCGAGCTCGAACGGCGCTTTCCGCAGGCGAAGTTTCTCGGCGAGAAAACCGGCAAGGACCTGACAGCGCACATGGCGGCAGCCGACGTGTTCGTGTTTCCGAGCCTGACCGATACTTTCGGCGTCGTGCAACTCGAGGCGCTGGCCTGCGGCACTCCGGTTGCCGCGTTTCCGGTGACGGGGCCGCTCGATGTGATCGGCGAAAATCCGATAGGCGCGCTGAATGAGGACCTCCGGCGCGCCTGCATGCGTGCGCTCGAGATGTCGCGCGTGGCCTGCCGCGAGTTCGCGCTGGAGCGATCGTGGGAGAACAGCGCCAGGCAGTTCATCGGCAACCTGTCGATCCTGCAGCCGAGCCGGTTGCCGCGTGCCGCGCCCGTCGTTGCGGGTAGAACTGCGGCCCGCGGTTGATATATTCATCTAACGAGAGCGAAAGACCATGGCAGAAACGATGAAGCTTGACGGTACAACGCAGTTGGATTTCGACCGCGAGATGGTCGAACAGGCCTATGACCGCTGGGCGCCGATCTACGACCTCGTGTTCGGCGGAGTATTCTCCAAGGGGCGTGATACCGCGATCCAGGCAACCAACAAGATTGGCGGCCGTGTGCTCGAGGTTGGCGTCGGCACCGGCATTTCGCTGCCGCTCTACGGATCGCACTTGCGCATTTTCGGCACCGATATTTCGGAGGCGATGCTGAAGAAGGCAAAGCGGCGCGTGGCCGATCTGCGCCTGAAGAACATCGAGGGGTTGGCGGTGATGGACGCCGAGAAGCTCGAATTTCCCGACAACGCCTTCGATGTGGTTATGGCGCAATACGTCGTCACCGCAGTGCCGAATCCGGAAGCCGCGCTGGACGAGTTCGCACGCGTGCTCAGGGTCGGCGGCGAACTCATCATCCTCACCCGCGTGAGCGCCGATGCCGGCATGCGCCGCTTCATCGAACAGCTGTTGCAGCCACTGGTGCGCAGGCTTGGCTTCCGCACCGCTGAGTTCGGCTGGTCGCGCTATACGAAATGGCTTGCCACTGCCAGCAGCATGGAATTGGCTGAGCGCCGCCTGATTCCGCCGCTCGGCCACTTCTCGCTGGTCCGCTTCCGCAAGACCGAGCCTGCCACCGCCGCGTAACTAGTGGTCCGATTCCAACATTCGCTACTTGTTTGGGGAGCCGCCCTTGCGAATGTTAGAATCAGAGGACCACTAGCAAATAATTGATGCGGTTCGCGAACGTCAAATCCGCTCCACTAGTCGCGGGCTGCTGGCGAATATGAACGGTCTGTGACACTAATGTAATGTCACACATCTTACATCGAATTCATGTAAACGTCGCCTCGACTCACTTCCTGGGGAAAACAATGATCAAGAGCTTCGTGGAGCAACTGCGCATCCAACGCTGGGACGACCACCGTTACTACCACCACAGCCGAATCAACCAGAGCCTGCACTTCGTCAGTGCCGTCAGTTTCATGGTCGGCTACGTCATGATGTTCTTCGATCCGCTGGTATCCGCGCTGATCGGCTGGCTGGTCTCGATGACCTCGCGCCAGGCCGGCCATTTCTTCTTCGAGCCCAGGGGGTACGACCACATCAACGAGGCGACCCACGAACACAAGGAAGAGATCAAGGTCGGCTATAATCTGCGCCGCAAGGTGGTCTTGATGACGATCTGGGCGGCCTCGCCGCTGGTGCTTTACCTCGATCCGACCCTGTTCGGGTTTTTCAGCCCCTGGGCTTCGCCGGCCGATTTCGTCCGGCAGGTAGCCAAGATCTGGCTTGTGGTTGGCGTCGGTGGGCTTCTGTTCCGCACCGTGCAACTGTTCTTCATCCGCGACGTCGAAACGGGTCTGGTCTGGATGACCAAGATTCTCACCGACCCCTTCAACGACTTCAAGCTCTATCACAAGGCGCCGCTGGCGCTGTTGCGCGGCGAGCTGATCGATCCCGGCCTCGACATCATCGAGCACCAGGGCCTTGAGGAACAACACGCCTGAGCGTTTGAAATCCCGAGCTTCAAGCTGCGTCATGGCCGGGCATAGCCGTTCGAAGAACGGCGTCGCTTCCGCTTGCCTACGCCCGGCCATCCACGTTTTTGGGCGCATGATGAGGTCTGAATCTGTAGCAACGGCGGCGATCGCACCTTCCCCTGGAGGGGGAGGGTCGGTCTACATGAGCGCAGGCCTTGCGCAGCTTCGACCCTCGTCGTGCCCGCGCTTGTCGCGGGCATCCGCGACCTACCTTTCCTCGGATGCAATAACGTGGATGGCCGGGACAAGCCCGGCCATGACGGATGGATTGTGGTTGGGCTCAGTGGCGGAAGGCGCTGCCGATCATCTCTTTCATGATCTTGCGGCGGATCGCCTTGTTGGTGAGCTCAGGCGTGTGCCACCACCAGCCGTCCTGCTTCATCCTGTTTGCGGCCGCGACGAAGCGCTGTGCTACCTCGGCGAAGTCGGCATCGGTGTAGTTCAGGCTGAAGATCAGCCGGCCAGTGCCGACCCAGCTCAGCGCAATCCCCTCCGCGCGCAGGTAGTACTGCAGCATCCAGTTGTAGCGCGACGGTGTGGTGTAATTGACCGTCCAGATCGAGGACAGGTTGGCGACCTCGACCGGCAGGTCCGCACCCCTGAGCATGTCGTTGAGCTGCCGCGCGCGTCCGTTCCAGACCTCATCGAGCCCATTGTAGACACTGCGGAAGTTCGGGCTGGCGAGCCGGCTCAAAAACTCGTCCATCGCCGTCATGACGTAGGGGTGCGAGTTGAAGGTGCCGCGGGCGATGCAAATGTCGGCCGGGCGGTCCTCGCGAAAACGGCGCATCAGCTCCTTAGCCCCGCACACGACGCCGATCGGGAGGCCGCCGGCGAGGCTCTTGCCGTAGGTGACCATGTCGGCGCGCACGCCGAAATATTCCTGGGCGCCACCGGCGGCAATCCGAAAGCCGACAAACACCTCATCGAAGATCAGCACGATGTTGCGCTCGGTGCAGACCTGCCGCAGCGCCTGCAGCCATTCGCTGTAGGCCGCGCGATCGACGCCGGCGCCGCGCGAGCTGTCGACCAGCGCGGAATCGCCCGGCGCGTTCGCGTTGGGATGCAGCGCCTGCAGCGGGTTGACCAGCACGCAGGCGATGTCGCGCCGCGTCCGCAGCACATGCAGCGTCCGCTCCGACATCTCGGCCAGCGTAAAGGTCTCGTGCGGCGCCAGCGGATTTCCGACCCCCGGCTGCACGTCGCCCCACCAGCCGTGGTAGCTGCCGGCGAAGCGCACCAAATGCGAGCGGCGGGTGTGGTAGCGCGCAAGCCGCACCGCCTGCATGACAGCCTCGGTGCCGGACATGTGGAAGGAGACTTCGTCGAGCCCGGAAATCTCGCAGAGGCGCCGCGCGTTCTCGGCGACAGCAGGATGATAGGTGCCGAGCACCGGCCCCAGCGCATGCGCGCGCTTTTCGCCGATTTCGATGCATTCCTTGTAGAAATCGTTGCCGAAAATGTTGACGCCGTAGGAGCCGGTCAGGTCGTAGAATGCGTTGCCGTCGAGATCGGTCAGCGTCACGCCCGACGAGGATTGCACGAAGGAGCCTGCGCCGAGGTTCTCGCGCACCAGGCGGCTGTACTGGAACGGCACCCGGTAGGCATGCGTGAATTGCAGGTCGGAGATCTGCTTTGCCGCTTCCGAGCTCAATTGCCGGCTCTTGGCGAAGCGTTCGGAGAACAGGGCCGCAAGACGGAAGAAGGCGTCCTGGCGCCGCGTCGCGATCTCAGGCGGCGCACCGTCGGAGCGGAAGAAATTATCGATGTCGAACTCGTAGGAAGGGATCAATCGCGCCACCCGGCGCGACATCTTGGAATGACCGGAGAGCGAGCGGTGCTTGGCTCGCGACAGTTCAAGCCGCGCCTTGACCTTCGGTGCCACCGCTACGGTTGCGGCCACAGCGCCCGCGGCGAGCGAGAGAATCGGTATAGTCGAATCCATAACCACAGCGCTAACCAGTCCTGCTGACAGATTCATGACAGTCAAGAACCTTATTGCAAGCCTGACCCAGCAGGAGGACCTCAACTTCCTGCTGACCAACCGCGTGCCGCGCGCGGCGCTGACCCGCTTCATGGGCTGGTTCAGCAGGATCGAGAACCCCCTGGTGCGGGATCTTTCGATCTCGTGCTGGAAGCTGTTCTCCGACCTCGACCTGTCGGAGGCGAGGCAAAGCCACTTCAAAAGTCTGCACGATTGCTTTGTCCGCGAGCTCAAGCCCGGCTTGCGCCCGGTGGACGGCGACCCCGCGATCGTGACGAGCCCGTCGGATGCCATCATCGGCGCGTTTGGAACCATCCGCGAGGGCGAGCTTTATCAGATCAAGGGCGCGCCGTATTCGTTGAGTGATCTGGTCGGCGATCCCGCCGTGGTGGAGCAGCACCGCAACGGCAAGTTCGTGACGCTCCGGTTGACCTCGAGCATGTATCACCGTTTTCACAGCCCCCATGACGCCCACATCTCCCGCGTGACCCTGATCCATGGCGACACCTGGAACGTCAATCCGATCGCGCTGAAGCGGATCGACCGGCTGTTCTGCAAGAATGAGCGCGCCGTGATCGAAACGCATCTTGCGAACGGGGATGCGCTCACGCTGGTGCCGGTGGCGGCCATCCTGGTGGCCAGTATCCGGCTGCATTTTCTCGACCTCCTCCTCAATGCCCAAACGCGGGGAGCGATGTCGTTTCATTGTGACGTGGACGTGCGGAAGGGTGACGAACTCGGATGGTTCGAGCACGGATCGACGATCATAGTGCTTGCGGGCGAACAATACCGGTTTTGCGACAATGTCGGAGAAGGCATTCGGATTCGCGCCGGACAACCCTTGTTGCGGGGTCCGTCGTCCTGATTCGCCATGGTTTCGGAGTTTCGATTTTGCGGATTTGCGATTCTCGTTTTTTCTTGGCAGGCGTATGAGGTCGCCGCTATAGAGCTGCGTTTTAAAAGTTTGGGATGATGGCTAGAGAATCGGTGATGGCGGCGGGCGGGATCGTGCTGCGGCGTGAACAGCCGCCGTTGATCGCCCTGGTGCGCCTGCGCAAGCGCGACGAATGGGTGCTGCCGAAGGGCAAGATCGATGACGGCGAGACGGCGCGTGCGGCCGCCAGGCGCGAGGTGCTGGAGGAAACCGGGCACAATGTCACCGTGCACGAATTTCTGGGCACGCTGGTCTATGAGTCCGGCGGCCGTTCCAAGGTGGTCCATTACTGGAGCATGGAAGCTGACGGCGAGCGCAGCCGCGAATTGATGAGCGACGTGCGCGCGGTCGACTGGCTGCCGCTTGCGGCCGCGCTCGAGCGGCTGTCGCGCGGCTATGAGCGCGCCTTTCTGGAAAATGTCGGGCCGCTTGCGGTGAGCGGGCTCTCGCGTCGGCTCAAGGGCAGGGCGCCCGCCGCGAAGAAGCGGCGGACCATCGTCACTCACGAGCCCGCCGCGATCGAAGCGCCCCCCGCCGCGCGGCCGGCCGCTCTGGCGCCGTCTGCGGTTGTGGCGGACGGCGGCCCCGTTGTGGCCGGCGAGGAGGCGGTACTCGCCACGACGTTCGAACCCGAGGTTGCGCGAGCCCCCGTCGAAGCCGATGCTGGTCTTGCTGTCGCGGCTACGGACGATCGCCGGGACGAAGTCGCCGTGCTTGAACCCGGGCGCTCCAGCCTGATGCAGAGGCTGCGCGGGTGGCTAGTGGTCCGATTCTAACATTTGGCGCGCGACAGCGGGCCTCGGGCTTGACGCCTCGTGGGGAGCGCCGCCACATCGAGACCACCCATACAGGAAAGGGTCCCATCATGAGTACAATGCGACATCTCGCGAGCCCGATCGCGAAGAGTTTTAGCGAGGCGCTGCGCATTGATACAGAGGCCGGCAGCTGGATTTTCATCTCGGGTCAAGTGGGCGTGGCGATCCCACCGGACAAAAAGCCGATCAGCTTCGAGCAGGAAGTGCGCGTCACCTTCGAGCGGATCCGCGCCTCCCTGCGCAAGCTCGACGCCGACATGGACAAGATCGTGAGCATCAAGGTCTACCTCACGGACCTTGCGCCCTATGCCGAATTCTCCAAGGTTCGCGGCGAGGTTTTCCCGCATAATCCGCCCACCTCGAGCGCAGTCCAGGTCGCCGGCCTCCTGCTTGGGGCACGCATCGAGATCGACGCAATCGCCTTGATCGCCAAGGGGTGAGACCAGAGCCGGGACTCGGGCCCCTTGGTGCTGGTTGCTATCAGCGCTTGGAGTATGCAATCTTGGCTCGGGCAGCGCGAACAATCGCGGAAATTACCGATGGCGGAGGAGCTACTCTTCAAGAAGGAAGCAGCGGCCGAGTATGATCGCGCCTTTGCACACGTCACCGGATACTTCATGCCCTTCCTGTTGCGTGCCGCCGACGTCAGGCCGGGCATGCGCGTTCTTGATATTGCAACAGGCACGGGCCTTTCCGCCGAGGTGGCGCTTGCCGCTGTTGGCCCGACCGGGCATGTCACCGCATCTGACGTCTCGCCCGCCATGGTCGACAAGGCGCGTGAACGTCTCGGTAACGCACCCAATGCTTCCGCCTCGGTCGAAGACGGGCAGGCACTCTCATTTTCGGATGAGAGTTTCGATGCGGTATTGTGCAATCTCGGGCTGATGTTCTTCCCCGACCCGGTGCGGGGTCTGTCGGAGTTTCGTCGCGTGCTTCGCCCCGGCCGCCGCGCAGCCGTCTCGGTGAATACGGTCGTGGAGCGCTCCTATAATCACCAGATCAACGTGATCATAGGGCGGTATGTGCCGAGCCTGACCGAGGCTGTCACCCGCACCTTCGCGCTCGGCGAGGCTTCACGGATGCAGTCACTGTTTGCTGACGCGGGTTTCGTAGACGTCGAGACCCATACCGTGAAGCACACCTTTGTGCTGCCGTCGTTCGATGCCTATTACGGTCCCTTCGAACGTGGTGGCGGCTCCACCGGTCAAGCATTGGCGTCACTGCCCAACGACATACGCAAGGCTGTGCGCGAGGAGGTACGGCGGTATTTCGGCGACAAAGGCGGTCCAATCGAATCGGAGACGGAGTACCGCATTGCCAGCGGTCGACGTTAGAGGCTTCACCGAGCGACCTGACCGGGAAAATCTCGGCCGGTCGCGGCTTCATAGCAAATGCTTCTTGCCTTTTCCCTTCTGTGGCGCTGATGGCCGCGGCTGTTTCGGCTGAGGATGCGGGGCCGAGGCGGGATGCTGCACGCCGGGCGTGGGTGGCGGCTGCACGGCCGGTTGCTTCGGCTGGAGTTCGTGCTGCGTCGTCGTGCCTTGTCTGTCCGCTCCGGGCGGTTGCTGCTGGCCCTGCTGATTTCCCTGCCGGTTGGGCGCAGCAGGTGAAGGCGCACCGCCGGGCGTCTGCTTCTGGCCGTTCGGCGTGGCGGGTGTTTGCTTCTCACCTTTCGGCGCGCCCGGTTGCGGCGCCGTACCCTGCTTTTGGCCTTTCGGCGTGCCGGGTTGCGGCTGGCCGGGCTGCCGCGGCGGTTGCTGCTGGTTCGGCTGTGGACGTGGTTGTTGACCGGGCGGTCGACCTGGCTGGCCCGGTGGGTTGGCGCGACGGATCGCGCGCTGTTCGGTGACGATCTGGCGGCCGACCGTCTGCGCCGCATGGACCTGACGGACTATGCCCTGGTCGCGCGCGGCCTGCTGCGGCGAGATCGCAAGTGGCACCGCGGCAAAACGCGCCCCGCCTGTTCCGGGCCGGATCGAAAAACCGCTCGCGCCCTGCGTCAGGGTCCCAAGCCGCGCACCTTGCCGGTCGTTGACCTCGATCTGGCCAACCCTGCCGTCGGCATCCGGATAGAGCTTGATGTTGTTGGCGGCGGTCCCGCCGCCTTCCGCGACTTCGACAAGTCCGGTGGTGCCGCGAATGCCAAGGACTGCCGTCGGCGTGTTGATGTGCATGTCGCCGGTCTTGGCGAGCGAGGCGGCGACGAAGGCCACCGTGCCCTTGCCGATGTCGAACAGGCCTGCGTTCTTGCTGCCGCCTTCCTCGTAAACATAGCTGTCGATCGTGATCTTGGCGTTTGCCGAAAGATGGAAGGTGGTGCCGTCGTTGAAGGTCACGCCGAGCGAAGCGCCGGTCGATGTCTGCACCGTGTCGTTGAGAAAGATATCGTCCTTTGGCTTGAGCGCGATCGAGTTCTTGTTGTGAATGACGGTCGCCGTTCCCGTGAGCGTCGCGACGTTGCCGATCGGCTCCTCGGCTGCCGCGGGAGCAGGTGCCGCCGCAGCGGGCGCCTGCGTCGCCGGTGTCGGCGATGGCGCAGGTTGGGCTTGCGCAAACCGCAGCCGGCCCGCGCCCGCGCCGTCCGTGGCAAGCTGCGCGCGGTCCACCACATCAGGCGAGGGCAACGCGATCGCCTGCTGCGCGCCCGCGAGCATGAGGGTGCCGAGCAGCACAAGCGCAATTCGCAGCCGGAATGGTGTCACGAAGGAGCCCCAAGGATGACGTCGGCGGATTTCAGCCTCCGCTTGCTGAATGCGGAATGAACGAGGCAGGCGCTTATCCGGTTTGACCGGGCGCAGCGCCGACTTGACTGTTGTTTGGACAGGCCTAACGGATAAAGAGAGTGCAAGCCCAAATTCCGAGGTATCTTCATGCTGATTCCGATGGCCGACGTGCCGCGCTGGTACGCTGAACGCAAGCCTGAGGGCACGATCGCGATTCGTCATGGCCAACACACGCTGACCTGGGACCAGCTCGAGCGCGGAGCCAACCGGCGCGCGCGGGCCATGGCCGCAAAGGGCGTCAAGGCCGGCGATTTCGTCGCCATCGGCCTGCCCAACAGCAACGCGTTCTTTGAGACGACGTTTGCGGTGTGGAAGCTCGGTGCGACGCCGACATCGCTGTCGTGGCGCCTGCCTCGCGGCGAAGCGGCGGCCGTGCTCGACATCCTCAAACCGTCGCTAGTGGTCGGCGGCGAGGCGGACTGGAACGTGCAGAACCAGTTGCCGGCCGACTTCGTGCCTGAGGGCTTTTCCGACGAACCGCTGACAAGTCCAGTCGCGCGTTACTGGAAAGCAATGACCAGCGGAGGCTCGACCGGGCGGCCCAAGGTGATCCTGGATCATCATCCGGCCGTCGCCGATACCGTCGCCGAGCCGATGCTTGGAATAACGTTCGGCGTCTCGCTGCTCAATCCCGGACCGCTTTATCACAACGCGCCTTTCCTCCTGTCGCATTGCGGGCTGTTTGCCGGAGGGCGACTGACGGGGCTTGTCAAGTTCGACGCCGAGGAGACCTTGCGTCTCATCGAGGCCGAGCGCGTGCAGTGGGTGAATTTTGTGCCGACCATGATGCACCGGATCTGGGCGCTGCCGGAGGCCGTGCGCAACGCTTACGATCTTTCGAACCTCAAGGTCGTGTTTCACATGGCGGCGCCGATGCCGCCTTGGCTGAAGGAAAAATGGATCGAGTGGCTGGGGCCCGAACGAATCTTTGAGCTCTATGGCGGCACCGAGCGGCAGGGCGCGACCGTGATCTCCGGTGTCGAATGGCTCACCCACAAGGGTTCGGTCGGCAAGATCGGTGACACCGCGCGATTGCGCATCATCGGCGAGGACGGCAACGACGTTGCGGTGGGGCAAACCGGCGAAATCTATTTTCTGCCCAATGACGGCGTCGGGACAACGTACCACTACCTCGGCGCAGAACCCAAACGGCGCGCGGACGGCTGGGAATCGCTTGGCGATATCGGTCGCCTCGACGAAGAGGGATATCTTTATCTCGGCGATCGCCTCGCAGACATGATCCTGCGCGGCGGCGCCAACATCTATCCGGCCGAGGTTGAGGCCGCCGTCAGCGCGCATCCCAAGGTGCGCTCCTGCGTCGTGGTTGGGCTACCCGATCCGGAGTTGGGGCAGCGCGTGCACGCCATTGTCGAACTCGATCCGGCAACCGACGCGCAGGCACTTGCTGACGGCATGGGCGATTTCCTGAAAGAGCGCCTCAGCCGATACAAACATCCGGAAAGTTTTGAGGTTGCCAGCGAACAGGTGCGCGACGACACCGGCAAGGTTCGCCGCACGCTTCTGCGCGACGAGCGCGCGGCGTGGCTGCGGGAGAAGCGGGCGTTCCGGATTCTACCGTCGCGGCCCGGGTAAATCCGACCCGCGAAGGTTACGTTGCCGCGCCGATCAGGTTCCTTTCGGTGGCATCGGAATGATCATCGACACGCGCTCGCGGTAGATGACATAGGCCTGGCCGTGGAAGCTGACGAGGTCGCGCTCTTCCAGAAGGATGCCGATGATGATGTAGCCGGTCGTTGCAATCGCAAACAACAAATGCCCGACGGTCATGGTTGGTGTCGCCCAGAAGGCGAGCAGGAAACCGAAATAGATCGGGTGGCGAACGAATTTGTAGAACAGCGGTGTCTTGAAGCTCGGATGCTCTGCCACTCTTCCCTGCCAATGCTCGTAAACCTGCTGAAGGCCGAACAGGTCGAAATGGTTGATCAGGAAGGTGCCGATCAGCACGATCGCCCACCCGAGCCAGAAGATCGCCCAAAGAATGGCCGCTCCCGTCGGGTTGCTCACCGACCAGACCACGCCCGTCATTGGACGCCATTGCCAAAACAACAAAATCAGAATGAGGGTGGCGAGCAGCACATAGGTGCTGCGCTCGACATATTTGGGGACAAATTGGGTCCACCAGCGCTTGAAGCCCTGCCGCGCCATCACGCTGTGCTGGATGGCGAACAAGCCGAGAAGCACGATGTTGATAATCAGTGCTTTGGTTGTCGAGGCGGTGGCACCGCCGATATCGATTGACTTCGGTACGACGAGGTTGCCGACGAAGCCGACCGCATACAAAAAGGTCAGCAAGAACAGAATATAGCAAAGCACTCCGTAAGCCAGCGCGGCCATGAGCCCCTCCTGTTTCAATGGGCGGCACCCCCGAACAGAAAAAAAGTGCCGCATCAACGCACTGCACGTCGCCATCTTAGGGCAAGGCGCAGTCGCCGCCAATGCGCCGCGCCGCCCGGGAAGACCGCTGGGATCAGCTGATGCGCTTCCAGGTTTGCCCGCCGCAGAACATGCCGCCGAAGGCGCAGCCCTGAACCTTGAGAATGTTCGGGCCCTTCATGGCAATCGTCGAGTCATAATTGCCGCCCCCGTCCGGATCGTGAATCCGGCCGACCCATTTATTGTCTGATGGCTTCATGTTGATGAGGACCTTCTCGCCGCTACCCACGGCATAGCCGCAAAGACTAGGACCGCACTGCTCGATCCGCACATTGCCCTTGTTCTCCTCGGTCGCCCACACGCCGACGGGCGTGGTCGGCGCCGCTGCGGCGGGTGCAGGCGCAGGTGCCGGCGGCGGAAGAGGTGCTGCGGAGGCGGCGGGCGCTGATTGCGGCGCTGCAACAGGCGCGGGCGGCGGCGGAGGAGGCGGAGGCGCAACCGTTGCAACGGCGGTCGGCGGCTGCGGCCGGGGGGCGACAGCTTGCGGCGCCGGTGCCGGCTGCGGCACACCTTGAGCGGGCGTGGCGGTTGCGACATCGCTATCGTCGTCGGAGTTCTTCGACTTCAGGCCGTCCAAATTGAAACTGTTGAGGTTGAAGCTCTTGTTGGCGATGCTGGGCGCCGTGATCTGAAGGCATGACAGTGTGTTGCAGCCCTTGGGCGCCTCGATGTGAATCTTCTGTCCCTCGATCTCGAAGGAAATCGAGTTGCCGGCATACGCGGCCGTGCTGGTCAGGAGCAGCGCAGCAGTGGCGACGACATGGAACGTCTTCATGGTGGGCTCCTCGGCGGGTCCGTGTTGATTGCTGCGAGGTTCTTAGCTTGACCTTGGATGCGCTTCTGTGACCGGCGTCACGTGGCGAGGCGTGGCGGGCTCTGCGGCGGTTTGCGCAGGGCGTGACTCCGGTCACAGTCGGAGTTCCCAACAATCTCTAGCTTTCCTTTAACGGCAGGGAGAGGGAGGCTCCGATGAGGCGATTTGGATATCTCGCAGTGCTGATGATGCTCTCTTCGTCCGCGCACGCAGGTGAAGTCCATTCGTTCGTGGTTGGCGGACATCACATCCGGATCGAGGCGCGCGGCCATTGCGCGTCCTTGTCCTGCATCTCCTGGTCGATTGTCGATTCGAAACGAGTAGTTGCCGCCACTGCCAGCGCTCAGCCCGCACCCGCTCCCGCTCCGGCGGCGGTCCAGGTGCCGCAGGCGCCGGCGCCGGTCTCCGTGATTTGCGCGACACCAGTAAACCAGGTTGCCACCGCGACCGCGTCGCCGGCGCCGACCAAAATCGAGCTGGCCGCGACCACGACGCAAGCCGTCGCGCCGCCCACGCCAAAAGCGGAGCCGGTCAAGCCTGCTGCCACGACGCAGCCCGCCTCACAAATTGCGCCGCAGCCCTTAAGGCACGAAGACGACACGCCGCTCGGCGACTGGCAGACTGAAGGCAAGAGCGGCCTCGTCCGCATCGAGCAATGCGGGCGTGCGTTCTGCGGTTACACGCTCAGCGCATCGACCAACACCACCGGCGAAACCGTCCTGAGCAACATGAAATCGAAGAAGGACAAGCTGTGGACCGGCGACATCTTCAGCCGTTCGAGCGGCAACACCTATTATGCCAGGATGACCTTGAAGGCGCCGAACACCCTTCGCGTCGAAGCCTGCGCGCTCGGTCGCTTCTTCTGCTCCGGCAACAACTGGACGCGCATCGTTGTCAAATCGGACGAGATGGTCATCTCGCGGCGGGTGACGACGGAGCCGAAGTCCTAGTCATATAACTCCGAGCGACATGAAAAAGCCCGACGGGAAAACCGCCGGGCTCAAAACCCGTCGACAATGTCGCGTTCTTCAGAAGATGCCCAGCACGATCGCGCCGACGAAGGCAAAGGCGACATATGCCGTTACAATGCTCAGTCTGCTTGCGAAAGTCATGGGAAGGTTCCCTTCTTTCACGTCGCTGCCCGCATTGAGGAGGACCAAATAGCAAACCGGCGGTTACCGAAAAAGTCAGCGCCGCTGTCGGTGCGCCGCAAAACCCTCGGCATGGCGTGGTTAAAGGAAAGTGAAATCAACGCGTTGATGAGTCCTTAAATAAAATCCCGGAACTTGCGAGGATGGCGCGCGGAGTTCGTTGGTATCTCGTCGGCTCCTTCGTCCTTGTTTCGCTTTCGGGCTGCGGCCGCGGATTTTTCCAGGCCGAACGTGAACCGTGGCGGGCCGAGGCCGAGATTGCGTGCTTGAAGTCCGGCGCGGTCAGGGAAAGCCTCGACGTGGTGCAGATCCAGCCGATCTCCGGCCCCGGAGCCTGCGGCGCCGATTTTCCGCTCAAGGTCGCAGCACTCGGCGAGGCCACGTCGATTTCAGGCTTTGCCGACGAGGATCTGCGGCCGCCGGCGCCGATCGGCAATCAACCGCGCTGGGGCGTCCCGCAGCCATCCACCTCAGCCTATCCGCAAGCATTCCATTCGCCGCCGACCTATCCGCAGAATTACCCGCAACCCAAGAACTATCCGAACAACGTCCGTCAGCCCACCTACGGCTCAGCTCCAGGCGCGCCCGTCTCGCTTGCCGCGCCGGGCGTTGCGGCAGAAGAAGATGAAATCAATCTCCCACCCGACGGCACCGCTGCGCGGCGTGGGGCCTATCGCGGGTCGGACGATTATCCGCCGCCGGGCGAACCTTATCGCGCGCCTTATTCGCCGCGTCCGGGAGCGGGCGCGAGCCTTCCGCGCCTCGGACCTGGGCCAGGCACTTCGCTCACCGCGGTTGGTCCGGTTGCCGTGAAGCCCGCAGCTACGCTCGCCTGCCCGATCGTCTCCGCGCTCGACCGCTGGATGGTCGATTCCGTGCAGCCGGCGGCGCAGCGCTGGTTCGGCGCGCGCGTCGTCGAGATCAAGCAAATCTCGGCCTATTCCTGCCGCGGCATGAACGGCAATGCGAACGCGCATATTTCCGAGCACGCCTTCGGCAACGCGCTGGACATTGCCGCCTTCACGCTTGCCGACGGGCGGCGCGTCACGGTCAGGGAAGGGTGGCATGGCCTGCCGGAGGAGCAGGGCTTCTTGCGCGACGTCGAGGCCGCCGCCTGCCAGCAGTTCTCGACCGTGCTCGCGCCAGGCTCCAACGCCTATCACTACGATCACATCCATGTCGACCTGATGCGCCGCGACAGCGGCAGCGTCATCTGCGAGCCGGCCGCCGTTTCCGGCGAGCAGGTCGCCGCGCGTGCCGCGCATCGCTATCCCTATGCCTCCTCGCATGATCGGCTCGTCACGGGATCGCTCGGCGCTCGCAGCGAGGCTTCGCATCGGCAGAAGCCGCGCGAGCGCGTCAACGAGGAATCTGCGTTCGAGGACGATTGAAGCAGGTTCGGCTCACGCCGCAAGCTGCTCCAACAGATCGTGAAGGAGGCCGCTGAGCAGGTCGAGCTTGTATCCCGTCATCGGCAGTGGCCTCGCGCCTGTGCTCGCCAGCCGCGCGGCTTGCGCGATGCTCGCTGCGCTGGCGGGTTTACCCTCGAGCGCTGCTTCCGACGCCGCAAGGCGAAGCGGCACCGGCGCGATGCCGCCGGCGGCCAGGCGCACGAATTGAAAGACGCCGTCGGCTACGACCACTCGCGCACAGACCTCGACCAGCGGCCATTCCGCAAAGGCGCGGCTGATCGCGCGCTTGTACAGTCCGCGTTCGCCGTGGCGCGGCGAGGGAAGCGTGACCTGTTTGATGATCTCGCCCGGCGCCAGCGCGTGATCGGTGCTTCCGTTGGAGCCGTCACCGAGCAGGTCGGCGATCGAAAGACCGCTGCGGCGGTCGGTCGTGATCGCAGCCTCATGGGCAAGCAGCGCTGCCGCCATGGTCGAGGGATGCGGCGCGACGCAGGGACCGAGATCGAAGGCGACACCATAGAGATGGTTGCCCGATCGCGCCGGGCAGTCCGCGCCGCCCTTCTTCAGGCAATCGATGTGCGCGTTGCGGAAATACCAACAGCGCGAGCGCTGGGCGAGATTGCCGCCGAGCGTGGCGACATGCCGGATCTGCGGCGTGGCAACCCCTTGCGCGCTCGCGGCCAGCGCCGGATAAGCCTGTATGATGCGCGCATCGGACGCGATCGCTGCAATCGTCGCCAGCGCGCCGATCAAAGCCGCGCCGTCCGTGCTCCACAGGATTGCGGCATCGAGCTTGCCGGCAATGTCGATCACTGGGCCCTTGGAGACGCCGCTGCGTCGACGTTCGGAAAGATCGGTTCCACCGGCACGCAATTCCGCTGCTGCGGCTTGCGCGGTCCTCGCTATCGGGTTCATGCGGCGGCCCTCCCTTTCAGTGCGGCGATGAGGCGGTCGGGCCTGATCGGTATCTCGGTCATGCGGACGCCGATCGCGTTACGCACGGCGTTGGCTATCGCGGGCGAGGTCGGAATGGTTGCAACCTCGCCGATGCCGACGCCGCCACCGGGCACGTGGTCGAATCCCTGCTCGTCGAAATGCACCTCGCAGCGTGGCATGTCAGCTATCCCCGGTATGCGATAGTCGTCCATGCCGCTCGACAGCACGTGGCCGGTCCGAACATCGGTCTCGCGGGCTTCGTAAAGCGCATAGCCGATGCCTTGAATGACCGAGCCCACCGCCTGGCTGTGCGCGAGCTGAGGTGCGGCGAGCCTGCCGATTGCAAGGCCGGTGAAGGCGTTGAGCACGCGCACATGGCCGAGCAGGGTGTCGACCTCCACCTCCATCACCTGCACCGAGCTCGGCACGCCCGCGCCGACCACGATGTTGTTGAAGGTGCGCATCATCCAGCCGAACACCATCCCCATGAAACCCGCCTGCCTCAGCGGCGAGCTGATGCCGGGCGCGGGCCTGTTGTCCTTGGGCCGTTCGGCCGACACCGCAAGATCGGGGGCTGTCGCGATCAATTCGCGCCATGGCGCGTTGGAGCCGGCCGCGGGTGTTCGCGGTGCGGATTTTTCGATGGCCGCTTTCAGCTTGGCGATCGCGGCAAGCGTCGGCGGCACGATGGAAGCAGTCACGCGGCTGCCGCCGGAGCCAGGTCCTTCAGGCAAATTCGAATCCCCGATTCTAACCTCGACGTCTTTCGGCTCAAGACCGAATTCCGTGGCAACCGTATTGGCGATCACGCTGCGCGTGCCGGTGCCGATGTCCTGCGCCGCGGTGCTTGCGACAATGCGGCCGCCCTTGATTGCAAGCGTGATGCTGGATCCGGGTTGCCAGAGATAGAGCCAGTAACCGCTGGCGACGCCGACGCCGCGCCGGAAGCGGCCGCTTTGCGCGGCAGCCTGCTTCCGGTTGCGCCAGACCTCGAGGCCTTCCGCCCACTCGTAGAGTCGCTGCCGGTTGGGATCGCCATCCCAGCGCTTGCGTAGTGCGATCGGATCAAGCCGCATGCGCAGCGCGGCCTCATCGATCGCCTGCTCCAGCGCAAACGCCATCGGCGGGCCGCCGGGGCCGCGAAACGGCGCGCCCGGCGGCAGATTGCTGATGACGTCGAAATCGGCGAGCTCTTTTGCTTCGGCTGGATAGATCAGGCGGGCGAGTGCGGCAATCGTCGAGCTTGTCGCCGCACCGGTATCGGCATGGGCGGTCAACGAGAGCGCCTTGAGATTGCCCTCTGCCGACGGAAGCATGGCAACCTTGATCTCGGCCGCGGGGCGATAACCGGTGACGGAGAGTTCTTCCTCCCGGTCGAATGCAACCCTGACCGGAGCCTTCGCCGCGCGCGCCAGTTCGATCGCCGCGATGGTCTCCACGCCCAGGCTGCCCTTGGAGCCAAAGCCGCCGCCAACGTGATCGGCGATCACGCGCACTTTGTCATGGCCGAGACGATAGCGTTTGGCGATCTTCTCCATCACCTCGTAGACGGCTTGCGTCGAAACGTGGACCGTGAGGCGGTCGCCATCGAAACGGGCCACCGCGGCATGCGGCTCGAGGCAGGCATGCGACTGCGTCGAGACACGGAATGTTGCATCCACCAGCAGCGGGTTGCGCGCCTCGCGCGCCTCGGAGAGCCAGGCCCTGGCGCGCTTTGCTCCTTGCGAAAAAGCCGCGGTGGGTCCACGCACATTGCCGTTCCACGCTGCCGGAGAGCTGCCGCCTTCCGAGACGTTGCCGGCATACTTGCGGGCGGCCTTCTCGAACACGACCGGCGCCTCTGGCAGCCTCGCGGCATCGAGCCCGATCACCGCCGGCAGCTCCTCACGCCTCACGCCGATCGCGGCGATGGCCTCAAGCGCGGTGCTGCGATTGGTCGCGGCAACGGCGGCGATCGGCGCGCCGACATAGCGCACCACGCGGTCGTCACCGAGCAGCGAGACGACGGCTACGACGCCCGCGATCGCGCGGGCGGGTTCAAGATCGAGCCCGGTGATTTTGGCGTGCGCGACGCTTGAGCGCAGGATGACGCCTTCGAGTTGTCCGTCGTGGCGGATGTCGACGGTATAGCGCGCGGCGCCGGTGACCTTGTCGCGGGCCTCGATCCGCGGAGCCCTGACATCGCCGGCGTCGAAGCGCCCGGCGCAGGCATCCGCCACCGCGCGAAAAATCCCCTCATAGGCGCCGCAGCGGCACAGATGTCCCGACAGCGCGGCAGCGATGTCGTCGCGCGACGGCACGGCCGTGCCCTTGGCCGCGCGCCAGTGGTCGCAAAACGCTGCCGCCTCGACGATGAAGCCGGGCGTGCAGAACCCGCATTGCAGGCCATCATGGGCCATGAAGGCCTTTTGCACGGGATGAAGCTTTTCGTGGCCTAAGCCCTCGATCGTCGTCACCGATTTTCCCGCGGCCATCAGCGCAGGCAACAGGCAGCTTGCAACCGGCTCACCATCGAGCAGCACGGTGCAGGCGCCGCACACGCCGGAGCCGCAGACGAGCTTGGTTCCGGTCAGGCCGAGCCGGTCGCGGATGACGTCGACAAGCAGCGCGTCGGCGTCGTCGGGCAGCGGTTCGGATTGGCCGTTGATCGTCATGGTGCTCATGTCCGGTCTCCAGTTTTTCCGCCGGGATTCGGGGCGACGCGCGGATGAGCGGATGTTAGAATCAGACCACCTGGATCGCCACACTTGATTATTGGCGCGAAGCGCACCGGCGCTACTTCACGCAGTTGAAACTTTGGTGCTCCGGTGCGAGCGGTTCAAGCTGGTGGTCCGATTCTAACATTCGCTACCCATCTGGAGAGCCGCTTTTGCGAATGTTAGAATCACAGGACCACCAGCAAATTATCGATTCGAGTGGAGCTTTGGATTTGACGTTCGCGTAAGGCAGCTGCGGCGGGTGGGTAGCGAACGTCAAATCCGCTCCACTCGTGATGACGATTCCGGCGGAGCCATAACGCCTTCAGCCGCAGCAGCCCGGTGCGGAACAGGCCGTGCTTTCGCTAGTTGGCTTTACGGCGCGGATGAAGGCACCCATGAATTTGCCGTCGACTTCCTTCGCCATCGCGTCCACATCGATGCCCTTGCCGGCAAGGAATTCACGCGCGTCCTCGACCTTGTAGACGCGCGTGGGCTCGATGCTGGCTTGCTCGAAGCCCGCTTCCTTCAGCTTGCACTTGTATTCGTCCTCTTCGAGCGCGCCGGCGATGCAGCCCACCCAGAGCAGCATGTCGCGCCGCAATGCTTTCGGCACCTCTCCGCGCGTCACGACGTCGGACACGGCAAATCGCCCGCCCGGCTTGAGCACGCGAAATGCTTCGCGGATGACTTGATCCTTGTCGGCCGACAGGTTGATGACGCAATTCGAGATGATCACGTCGACGGTATTGTCGGGCAGGGGAATGTGTTCGATCTCGCCCTTGAGAAATTCGACGTTTTGCGCGCCGGCCTTGTTCTGGTTCTCGCGGGCGAGCGCCAGCATCTCGTCCGTCATGTCGAGCCCATAGGCCCTGCCGGTCGGGCCGACGCGGCGCGCCGACAGCAGAACATCGATGCCGCCGCCCGATCCGAGATCGAGCACGGTTTCGCCCTGCTTCAGTTCGGCCAGCGCGGCCGGATTGCCGCAGCCGAGCGAGGCGAGAACGGCGGCTTCAGGTAGCGCGGCGGTTTCCAGATCGGAGTAGAGGTTGGAGGTGATCGGATTTGCCGATGCAGGCCCGCAGCAGGAGCCGGCGCGCAGCGCGGCCTGGCTGTATCTTTCGCGAACGGCTTCCTTGATGTCTGTCATCAAATCCTCCTCGACAACTGCCGGGCCTCTAGATTTCAGGCCAGGACTTTCGCGCGCTTGCGCACGGGCCTGGATTGGCTGGCGGCCGTGCAGGACACGCCGCCGCAGCAGTTTTCGGTGAGAAACGCGATCAACTCGTTCATCGTTTCGAACCGCGCGGCATAGATGATCGAGCGGCCCTCGCGCCGCGCGGTGACAAGACCGGCGGTCCGCAGCCGATCGAAGTGAAACGTCAGCGTGTTGGGCGCCAGGTCCAGCGCATCGGCCACCGCGCCGGCGGGCATGCCGTCAGGGCCCGCCTGCACCAGCAGGCGGAACACATCGAGGCGACTGTCCTGCGCAAGCGCGGCGAGTGCGCTGACCGCGTCCATTTTTTCCATATTTCAACGAATATTGAACTATGGGGCGAAAGTCAACTTATCTTTGGACGGCTGATTTGCCCGACGGGCAAATCAACCGCGTTGGTGTTGCTGCTGTGGCGACCGGCTTGCTTTAAACGCGCGAAAACTCGGTTGCGCGCAAAGATCGATTTCGCCAACCGATTCAATCTGATTTGGGTGGTCCAGTCCTTTTCGCAAAAATATTTCGCTATGCCCGTCGGGCAAATCATCTCTACAAGCTCGCCCCGTTCCGTGCCCGAAAGAGGGGCGCTTCGCGATCGTCACGAGTGTTGGGTGCGGGATGCGATGGACGCGAAGGTGTCGTCAGACGAACGGCATCAAAGCGGACGGCGAAGTCGTGTGGTACCAGTGCCGCCGATTTGAAGTTCCTGCAGAGATTGCTGCGAATCCATACCAGGAACTTCAAATCGAAAGCGGCACTGGAATCTTGAATTTGCTAGTGCCCTTTGCCTTCCGAAGTTCGTGAACGGGGGCTCCGCGATAGCCCACGAACTTCGGAAAGCGGGCACTAGACGCCCCTTGGCTGGCGCTAAACCTGCTGATGATGATTTGCAGGCGACGGTGACTAAAAGGTCATGGACACCGGGGAGATCACGAAGGAAACCGTAAAACCATTGCGCAGGGAGTGCCGGCTTGTTGCGGCGTACCTGTGGTGACTTAAGCTTGTGTGCTTCTTTCATCTGCACACAAGGCCGTGGGTGCGGGCCGCGCACCCGGCATTCCCTGCGCCCTCTCTTTTTCGAGGGATCTTGCAAAACTCGGGCGCGATTGCGTGTGCCGAGAGCACGCACTCGTGTCCCGGACGCGGTGCAGCGCTTCCACGGCGATGCGAAGCATCGTCTGGTGCGATGCGCCGCAGAGCCGGGACCCAACAAGGGGGTGATGGGCCCCGGCTCAGCAGCTCATCACTTGCGTGCTGCGCTGCGTCCGGGGCACGAGAACGGTGGAAATCGCCTTACTCCGCCTTCACCGCATACGCGGCCAAGAACATCCGTATCGCGCTATCGACCACCTGCGCGATGCGCTCGCTCGAGGGTGGGGGTGCTGCCTGGAAAATGAAGGGGAGGAACAGCGAGGCCTCGCACATAAGCATGAATTGCGAGGCCGCCAATTCGCAGTCGTCGATCGAAAGTTCGCCCAGCTTCACATGCGCGTCGAGATATTCGGCGAGTTGGTTGTTGATCTTCTCAAGCCCGCGTTTGTAGTAGCGGCGGCCGACTTCGGGCATCCGCTCGGCGATCGCCATCACCGTGCGGATCGCCGATCCCCCGCCCGGACAGCAGATCATCGCGATAAAGGCTTCGCCGTACTCGCGTAACGTTGTCGTGATGTCGCGTGCGGGATCGAAATTGAACGTCACCTGTCGCTGCGCAAGCAGCACCTCTTCTTCGACAATCGCCTCGAACAGGTTGCACTTGTCGGCAAAGTAGACATAGAGCGTGCCCTTGGAGACGCCGGCGGCACGGGCGATCTCGCCCATGCTGGCGCCATCAAAACCGAGATCCATGAATACCTTGCGGGCTCCTTCGAGGATCTGGCGGCGCTTCGAGCCTTCCTCGTCGGAGACCAGGTGAAGAGAGGTGCGATCGGCTGCAACCATTGGTTCAGGTTCTCTGGGAAGAATCCTCGGCCGGAAACGCCACGAAAGGGTTTGCCCGCGTATCTTCCGTGGGTTAAGGTTTATATTGACCGAACCGTTCGGTCAATGATAATTGTATTGAGCAAGACCGAAAAAGCCGGTTCCGGCCATTTTGCGTCGCGAAGCAGTGCATTGGGAGGCCTTGATGGCCACAGCGAGAGACCAGGCGGCGCGGATGTTTCGTCCCGAGCCAGCGACGGCGGAGGACGACGTGGGCCGCGAGGCATCCGCCGCGCTTGCCGAGCAATACCGCTCCCATGTGGCCGAAGAAGGCAGGCATCGCCCCGCCGAGACGCCCCCAGGTCAGGCTCCAAGTCCGGCCCCAAGTCCCGCCATTGACAAGCCGCTCCAGCCGCCGGCGGCTCCCGCCACGCCCGAGGGCGCTGTCGCACCCAGGCAGGGCAGGAAGCGCGTCGTTCTGATCGGATTCATCGTGCTGCTCGCGCTCGCCGCCGCGTCCTATGGCGTGTACTACGTGTTGGTCGGACGCTTTTTCGTTTCGACCGACGATGCCTATGTGCGCGCCAACAACACGATTCTCGGCGCGCGCGTCGCCGGTCATATCGCGGCAATCCTGCCCGCCGACAATACGCTGGTCCACCAGGGCGACGTCGCGCTGCGCATCGACGACGGCGATTACAAGATCGCGGTCGATGCCGCCCGCACCAGGATCGCCACGCAGCAGGCGACCATCGATCGCATCGGCCGCCAGGTCGCCGCGCAGACCAGCGCGGTCGAGCAGGCGCAGGCCAATCTTGCGTCCGCGGAAGCGGGGCTGAAGCGCGCGGGTCTCGAATATGAGCGCCAGCAATCCCTGAGCACCAAGGGCTTCGCCTCGCACGCGATCTTCGAGCAGTCCGAGGCCGCGCGCGACCAGGGCATTGCCGGGGTGAAGGCTGCGCAGGCGGCCTATGACGCCGCGCGAGACAATGTCGAGGTGACCAGGGCGCAGCAGGCGGAGGCACAGGCGCAGCTTGCCGAATTGCAGACCACGCTGGCCAAGGCCGAGCGCGATCTCGAGTTCACCTATGTGCGCTCGCCGGTTGACGGAACCTTCTCCAACCGCCTGGTCAATCTCGGCGACTACGTCGCGGTCGGCCAGCGGCTTGCCAATGTCGTACCGCTCGACGATGTGTTCATCGACGCCAATTTCAAGGAGACGCAACTCAAGCGCATCCGTCCAGGCCAGCCGGTTACGATTTCGGTCGATGCCTACGGTCACCGCAAATTCGCGGGCATCGTCGACAGCATTTCGCCCGCGGCGGGTTCGGTGTTCACGCTCTTGCCGCCGGACAACGCCACCGGCAATTTCACCAAGATCGTGCAGCGGCTTCCGGTCCGTATCCGCGTGCCGAAGGAAGTTGCGCGGCAGAATCTGCTCCGCGCCGGCATGTCGGTCTACGCTACCGTCGATACCAACAAGGGCGCCGACGACGCCGATTCGACCGCCGATCTCGACTCGGTCCCGATGGTTCATCCGCAATAGGCGTGACGCGCAGCGAAGACGTATCGCTTGACAAGAAGCTGAGCTGACCATGGCGAACGCCACCACTGCCAGCCCCGAGATGATGAGCGCAGCCGCGCCGGCTTCCGAGCGAATTGAGCCGCGGCGGCTGATCGCCTTCCTGATCATGGTGTTCGGGATGTTCATGTCGATCCTGGACATCCAGGTCGTCTCGGCATCGCTGACCGACATTCAGGCCGGTCTGTCGGCGAGCTCGACCGAAGTATCATGGGTACAGACCGCCTATCTGATCGCCGAGGTGATCGCCATCCCGCTGTCGGGGTTCCTGTCGCGCGCGTTCGGCACGCGGCTGTTGTTTGCGGTCTCGGCCGCAGGCTTCACGTTTGCAAGCCTGCTCTGCGGTTTCGCCTCCTCGAGCGAGGAGATGATCCTGTGGCGCGCGGTCCAGGGATTCCTCGGCGCCGGCATGATCCCCACCGTGTTCGCCTCGGCCTACACGGTGTTTCCGCGCTCGAAATTCTACATCGTGGGACCGATCATCGGGCTGGTCGCGACGCTGGCGCCGACCATTGGCCCGACGGTCGGCGGCTTCATCACGGATGTGATGTCGTGGCACTGGCTGTTCTTCATCAACATCGTGCCCGGCGTCATCATCACCATCGGCGTGCTGGCGCTGGTCGATTTCGACCAGCCGAACTTCGCCCTGCTCGAACGCTTCGACTGGTGGGGCCTGATCTTCATGGCGGGTTTCCTCGGCGCGCTCGAATACGTGCTGGAGGAGGGCCCCCAATATGAGTGGCTGCAGGACACCTCGGTGGCGACCTGCGCCGCGATCAGCTTCGTTTCGGCGATCGCCTTCTTCTGGCGCGTGCTGACCGCAGAGGAGCCGATCGTCGATCTCTACGCCTTTTCCGACCGCAATTTCGCGGTCGGTTGCGTGCTGCAATTCTGCATCGGCATCGGTCTCTACGGCCTGACCTACATGTATCCGCGCTACCTCGCCGAGGTGCGCGGCTACAGCGCGATGATGATCGGCGAGACGATGTTCATATCCGGCATCACCATGTTCCTGATGGCGCCGGTCGTCGGCCGCCTGATGCTGCGCTTCGACCTGCGCTACATCATCGCGTTCGGTCTCATCACCTTCGGGCTCGGCTCGTTCCAGATGACCTGGATCACCCGCGACTACGATTTCTTCGAATTGCTGTCGCCGCAGATTCTGCGCGGCATCGGCATGATGTGCGCAATGGTGCCAACCAACAATATCGCGCTGGGCACGCTGCCGCCGGACCGCGTCAAGAACGCATCGGGGCTGTTCAACCTGATGCGCAATCTGGGTGGCGCGTTGGGACTTGCGGTCATCAACCAGGTGCTGAACGACCGCACCGACTTGCACATCCTGCGGCTGCAGGATCGCGTGACCTGGGGCAACACGACCGCGGTCGAACTGCTCAACATGCTCGCCCAGCGCGCGCAGGGGCTGGGCGATTCGTCGCTGATGGCGTTAAAGCAGCTGTCGCAGATGGTGCACCGGCAGGCCGCGGTGATGAGCTATGGCGACGCCTTTTTCATGATCGCGGTGTTCTACTGCGGCTTGAGCCTCTTGGTGATCCTGCTCAACAAGCCGACGTTCGCCTCCGCGGACGACGCGCATTGATCGGCGCGTGGCTGTTCGCAACGCACTCCCCCGGCTGGAACTCTAACGCTGACCCACGCTGCTCCACACCAGGCCCAGGCCGGAAAGAAACAAGAGCCCGAGCACGACATTGGTAAAGTTCTGGTCGCTGAGCGTGCGATAGAGCCGCGCGCCCAGCCACGTGCCGAAGACGGTCGCCGGGAACGCGAGCGCCGCCAGCCAGAGCACTTGCCGATCGACCCGGCCGCTCGCCGCTTGCAGACACGCGCGGCGACGAGCACGGTCCAGTTGAAGATCTGGAAAACGCCGCGCCGCTCATGCTTGCCCCAGCCCCTGATGCTGGCCCAGAGAATCGGGAGCGGACCGGACAGGCCGGCAAGCCCGCCCATGATGCCGCCGGCAAATCCGATCGCGCCATCAGCAAGCCTGCCACCAAGCGAGAACGCCATCGGTCCACTGAAATAAAGCGCGGTCGGAAACACCAGAAGAAAGACGCCAACCGTGAGCTTGAACACGTTTGGATCGGCATGGGCGACCAGCATGGTCCCGAGCGGCACGCCGGCAAGTCCGCCGATCAGGAACGGCCAGACCAGCGAAAGGTCGAAGCTCCGCCACATCGACGGCAACGTCCAGGATTGCGCCACGACCGAAGAGATCAGGACGACCGGCACCGCGATCGAGGGTGGCAGCACGTAGAGCCAGATTCCGAGCGCCATGAGCGCCGTACCGAAGCCGGCAAGCCCCGACACAAAGCCGCCGGCGATCGCGCCGAGGAACAGAAGCGCATAGGCCGCCACCTGCATCAAAGGTCCATCGTTCTCGTTACTATCGCGACATTTACTCGATGCCGGGGAGCGGTTCCATTACAGGCGCCGCCGTCAACAACAACTTCAAAGGAAATGCCAAATGAGTATCCCTTCGCCGCAAACGACCATTCTTGTCTGTCACGGCGCGTGGGGCGGAGGCTGGTCATGGAAAAAGATGCATCCCCTGATGCAGGCCGCAGGCTTTCGGCTGGTAACGCCGACCTATACGGGATTGGGCGAGCGGGCGCATCTCGCAAATCCCGCGATCGATCTCGAAACCCACATTCAGGACATCCTCAACGTCATCACCTATGAAGATCTCGGCAATATCGCGCTGCTCGGCCACTCTTATGGCGGCATGGTCGCGACCGCCGTCGCCGACCGCGCCCGCGATCGCGTGGCGCAACTCATCTATCTTGACGCCTTCGTGCCGCGCGATGGGCAGTCCCTGTTCGACCTCAACGAAGCCGGGCGGCGGCCGATGCGCGAGGCCGCCGCATCCGGCGACGGCTGGCGCGTGCCGCCGAACCCGACGCCGCCGGACACGTCCGCGGCCGATCTCGAATGGCTCACGCCGCGGCGCGCCGACATGCCGATCAAATGCTTCGAGACAAAGCTCAGGTTGTACAACGGCGAGCCGGCCATGCCCCGCAGCTATGTCTATGCGACGCGCACCACGCCGGCTGACACTTTCGGACAATTCGCCCGACGCGCAAAAACCGAACCAGGCTGGCGCTATTTCGAGATCGACGCCAGTCATTCGCCTGGTGTCACCGCGCCCGAAGCGCTGGTGGCGCTACTTGGGAAGATCGTCGGCTGAACAACCGAACCAGAAATGGCGAGGGGCCCGGCGTGGTCGCGCCGAACCCCTCATTTCAAAGCATCAGCCGGCCTGTAAGCCGGGTTCTGGAGGGCACCGCCTGCTCGCGCAAGCGATACGTGACGGCCATTCCTCTGGGATGACGCTTGCGCGACACCTCGAGCAACCTACCCGGACGGCGAGCCTGACATCGCTCCCGCTGGCGTTGTCGCTTTCGCGAACTGCCCGCGTTGCCGTCCCTATTCGGTCTTGCTCCCGGTGGGGTTTGCCGTGCCGGTTCCGTTGCCGGACCCGCGGTGCGCTCTTACCGCACCTTTTCACCCTTGCTCGCCATGCCCCGAAAGGCGGAGGCGGGCGGTTCCTTCTCTGTGGCACTTTCCCTGGGGTTGCCCCCGCCGGGTGTTATCCGGCACCGCATGTCGATGGAGCCCGGACTTTCCTCCCCCGCGGCCTTTCGGCGTATGCGGGAGCGGCCGTCCGGCCGACTGACTCTCACTTCATTGGGGACTTGGGCTCACCGCGTCAAGGCCGATGGCGACTGCTGCGGGGTTAAAATAATTTATCCTGAACGTGTCGTTTTGGCAGCCGCCCGTTCGACCGGATGTCGGCGATCCAGCCAGACAAAAGGAGCTATCAATGCAGTATCTGCTGATGATCTACTCGAACGAAGCCGAATACGCCAAGCTTGACAAGGCGACGAGGGAAAACATGTTGGGTGAATATCAGACCTTCACCCAGTCCATCATCCAGAGCGGCAATTTCAAGGCCGGCGACCGGCTGCAGCCCGCTTCGACGGCGACAACCGTGCGGATTCGTGACGGCAAGACGCTCACCACCGACGGCCCGTTCGCGGAAACGAGGGAGCAGCTCGGCGGTTATTACCTGATCGAGGCCAGGGATCTCGACGCCGCGACCGCGATTGCCGCCCGCATTCCGGGAGCAAGATTCGGTTCGATCGAGGTGCGGCCGATCTGGGTCTACAACTGACGGCTTCCTGCATGAACCCAGGCGAGATCGAAAAAATCTTCCGCGACGAGGCGGGCCGCGCACTGGCCACGTTGATCCGCCTCGTCGGCGATTTCGATCTCGCCGAGGACTCCCTGCAGGACGCATTCGCGGCGGCGCTTGAGCATTGGCGCGCAGAGGAGCCTCCCGCCAATCCGCGGGCCTGGCTGATCAACGTCGGCCGTAACAAGGCGATCGACCGCGTGCGCCGGCTGGTCGCATTCCGCGGCAAGCAGCAACAGCTGGCGCATCAGATCGAACTCGACGCCGCAAGCGAGGGCGAAGTGAGCGACACCACGGTGCTCGATGACGACATGCTGCGGCTGATCTTCACCTGTTGCCATCCATCGTTCGCAGCAGAAGTCCAGGTCGCGCTTACGCTGCGCACCGTCTGCGGATTGACCACCGCGCAGGTGGCACGCGCATTTCTCGTGAACGAGGAGGCGATGGCGCAGCGGCTGCTGCGCGCCAAGCAGAAGATCCGCCTGGCCGGTATTCCCTATGAAGTGCCCGAACGAGAGGCGCTGGAGCCGCGATTGCGCGGAGTGCTTGCCGTTATCTACCTCGTCTTTACCGAGGGCTATGCTGCCACTGCGGGCGACGACCTGATGCGTCCGGATCTCGCGCGCGAAGCGATCCGGCTGTGTCGCTTGCTCGACGCGCTGATGCCGTTGCGTGGCGAGATCAAGGGATTGCTGGCGCTGATGCTTCTGCATGATGCGCGGCGCCACGGGCGCGAAACCGCGGCCGGCGACATCGTGCTGCTTGAAGAGCAGGATCGCTCGCGCTGGGATCGGCGCCAGATCGACGAGGGCCTGACGCTGGTGGAGGAGGCGCTGCGGTCCGGCGGCCCGCCGCAGTCCTACGCGGTGCAGGCAGCGATCGCGGCGCTGCACGCACGGGCGTCGAACTATGAGGCCACGGATTGGAAGCAGATCGCGGGTCTCTACGAAGTGTTGCTGCGGATTTCGCCGTCGCCGGTCATCGAGCTCAATCACGCCGCCGCGGTGTCGATGGTCGACGGGCCGGCGCGGGCGCTCCAGCTGATCGATGCGCTGCAGGCGCGCGGCAGTCTCAACGGCTACGAGCTGCTGCCGGCGGTACGCGCCGATCTGCTGCGCCGGCTGGGACGCAACGATGAGGCGCGCGCGGCCTATCGTGCCGCCACCGCAGCGACGCGGCTCGAGCCGTTGCGACGGCTCTACGCGCGACGAATCTCGGAAATGTCGGGAGAAAGCCGTTCACCCATATAGGCCCCCAGGCAGAGGACGAGCAGCACGGTCTCGGCGATCAACACGCGCAGGCTCTCGGTGAACGTGCCGTCGACGATGACGCCGAAAATGCGGACGATAAGCGCGGTGCCGATGATCAGCGCCACAAAGATGAGCCCCGTCCTTCGCAGGCCGGATGTGACGAGGCAGACCAGGGCAAACAGGGCGCAGCCGAGCGGAAACGCACCAAAACTCGCCCGCATATTCGTGACCGCAAGCGGAGAGTTCAGGGCGATGTTGGAGGCGGCCGCGGCTCCGGCGGGATCGCCGATGAACTTGCGGCTGATCAGGGCGAGGAGGAGCGCGGCCGCGAGCAGCACGGCACGGCTGATCCAAGGCATGGCACGGTGCCGCATCATTGTTGCTCCTGCAGACGAGCGCCGGCGATCTGCGCGATCCTCCTGCGGCCGAAAAACATTCGGCCAAGCAATCCGTCGCGCAGCACGAGAGCGTGATAGAGGGCAGCAACGATGTGCAGCGCGATCAGCGCCATCAGAAGCCGCGACAGCGCGTAGTGCACGCTGCGAATGGGATAAATCCAGAAATCGGCCGGCACCTGGCCGTGTCCGAAGAACACGGTGTCGAACAGCCCCGTCTGCAGCGCCATGACGATACCGCTTCCCGCCATGGTGATGACCGTGACGTAGAACAGCCGGTGCGACGCCCAGCCGAGCCAATCGAGCAGCGGATGGCCCGCACTTACCGCCGCCGGATGCGCGCTGCGCGAACGGATTACAAGCCGCACCAGCATCAGGCCGAGAATGATCATGCCGGCGGCCATGTGGCTGCTCAGCCCCTTGAGTTTCATCGGGCTTGCATTCGGTATCTTGACCAGAGCAAGCGCGCCGAGCGAGAGCATTGCAATGATCAACAGAGCCAGGAACCAGTGCAGCACGACGAGCACGGGATGATAACGGGAGACCGAAGTCACTGTCGTCCTTTCCGAAAAATGAGGTCGCGGAAACCACCTTGTGCCTTCGCTGACAAGGTGCACACAGGGTGTGGTGTTGAGGTCTGTTCGACAATCCGGCACTATCCGCACGGCCCATTCGGAGTTTCCGAACAATGACAAAAGCCAGTATCGCGGAGATGAGCGCCTTCGTGACCATTGCCGAACGCGCAAGTTTCGCCAAGGCCGCCACCCAGCTTGGCGTATCGCGTTCTTCGCTGAGCGAGAGCTTGCGTGCGCTCGAAGAGCGGCTCGGCGTTCGCCTTCTGAATCGCACGACGCGCAGCGTGGCCTTGACCGAAGCCGGCGAGCGGCTGCTTACGCAGTTGCGGCCGCTGCTCGACAATTTCGACGCAGCGCTGGAATCGGTGAACGCCTTCCGGGACAGTCCCGCCGGCCACGTGCGCATCACGGTCCCGCGTCCGGCGGCGCGGACCATCATCGCGCCGATCCTGTCGCGCTTCCTGCGCGCTTATCCAGCAGTCACGCTGGAGGTCGCCATCGACAGCACTCTGACCGATATCGTCCGCGACCGCTTCGATGCCGGCATCCGGCCTGGCCATCGCGTCGAGCGGGACATGATTGCGCTGCGCGTCGGCGAGGACTCCGAACCGACGGTGGTCGCCTCACCGGACTATCTTCGCCGCCACGGCACGCCGCAACAGCCGTCCGACCTGCGCTCGCACAACTGCACGCGGATGCGGTTTTCGAGCAATGCCTTCGCCCGTTGGGTTTTCGAAAAGCGCGGGCGCAGCATCGAGATCGACGTCGCGGGCTCGCTGGTCAGCGGCGACAGCGACCTGGCGTTGCGTGCCGCACTCGACGGCGTCGCACTGGCGCGCGTGCCGCGCCACACGGTGGAATCGCATCTCGCAGACCAAACGCTGGTTGCGGTGCTGGAGGACTGGCGGCCGCGCTCGGTCGGCTTCTATCTCTATTATCCCAGCCGCCGGCAGATGCCGGCGGCAATGCAGGCGCTGGTCGACATGCTGAAAGCGGAGCTGGCCAGCCGCCGCGCCGCGCCTAATGCTCTGACCGGCCGACTTCGGGCGCGCCGGGCCGAATCACCCGGCAGGACTGGTCGCATCAGCCGGTAGACTCGCGAGCAGCGCATGCAGCGTCGCGAGCGTCGAGTGATCGGCAATGCCATCGACACGAGCGGGCCGGAAGTGTCGCTGGAACGCCGCGACCACCTCCATGGTCGGCCCGTCATATTTGCCTGTGATCGGCACGCCGTAGCCGTAGCGGGCAAGCGCCAGCTGCAGGTCGCGTACGTCGTCACCGATGATTCCGAGCTTAAGCGTGTCGCCGCGCACGATGGGCACCGGATGCACCCAGTGACCGACGCCCGAATTGGCAAGCGAGTGCCACGGAAATTTCTCGCCGGGATCTTTCTTGCGGGCTGGCGCCACATCGGAATGCGCCAGCAAGCGATGCGAGGGCACCTTGCGGCGAAGCATGATGCCGCGGCACAGCGCGATGACAGCTGCAATCTGGCGGAGCGGAAAATCCGGATAGCCCCAGTCGTGGCCGCGATTGACGATCTCGATGCCGATCGAGCAGGAGTTGATGTCTTCCTCGCCGGCCCAGGACGAGACGCCGGCATGCCAGGCGCGTTTGGCTTCCGGAACGCATTGCACGATACGGCCGTCCTCCAGCACGATGTAGTGGGCGGAAACCTCGGTGCCCGCGGTGCACAGCCGCGCGATCGCGCCTTCGACATCGGGCATGCCGGTGTAGTGCAGTATGATCATGTCGGGCTGCCGGCCGTTCTCGCGCTCGCCAAAATTGGGCGAAGGGATGACGTCGGAGACGGTCGACGAATCCGGAGTAAACAACTTTGCGCTCGCGTTGGGCCGCGGAATTGGCAGGGCGCGCTGACGCCTCGAATCAAGTCCATCGGTGGTGGAAGAACCAAGCGGCATATGAACCAATCAAAAAAGGACGGCAATCACGAATTAAGCCACAACTATCACTTCGTGACGCAATCGGCGCAATCGGGAGGCCTGTTCCAATTTCGCATTTTGGTGAAGTGTGTGCGCGAAGCATCACCGCGTTGTCGGCATCGGAACTTCCCGGGGCAGTGACCGGAGCCCGCTACCATGCGCACATGATTGTAACGATCCATCAACGCTTTCTTAACGCTGCATGCCGTTACTAAGTGGTGAAGAGCCAAACCGTTTGAGGAACGGCTCCAGCGCTTTCTTTCAGCTTGAAACCCGATGGCAGCCCAGCAAATTCCACGCGGAAACCGGGGTTTGCTCCTTGAGGCACAGGGGATCGGCCAGCGCGCGAGTGGTCGCCGTTCCAGGTCTGGAGGCGGTGATGATTGAGGTCGACCCGCGCCACGTTGCCGTGCTCTGCCGAGAGGCCGTCGCGATGCTCTCGCCCCACGCCGGCGGGATTTATGTCGACGCGACCTTCGGCGCCGGCGGCTATAGCCGTGCGATCCTCGAGGTCGATGGAACCCGCATTGTGGGGATCGATCGTGACCGGACCGCGATTGCCGAGGGGTTCGACCTTGTCGAGCGGTCTGCCGGACGGCTCATTTTGGTCGTGGACCGCTTTTCACGGCTCGCCGACATCTGCACCGATCAAGGCATTGGGGCGGTCGACGGCGTCGTCATGGACGTCGGCGTCTCCTCGATGCAGCTCGATCAGTCCGGCCGGGGCTTCTCGTTCCGTCTGGATGGCCCCCTGGACATGCGAATGGGGCATTTGGGACCGACGGCGGCAGATGTCGTCGCGAACGCCTCCGAGGAGGAACTCGCCAACATCATCCACATCTTTGGGGAAGAGCGGCATTCGCGCAGCGTCGCTCGCACCATTGTCGCCGCCCGCAAGGAGGCGCCAATCACGACTACGCGCGCGCTCGCTGATATGGTCGCGCGCGCGGTGAAATCGAGACCGGGTGACATTCACCCGGCAACCCGCACCTTCCAGGCGCTGCGCATTCTCGTCAACGAAGAGCTCGACGAACTGCACCTGGCGCTCGCAGCGGCCGAGCGTGTGCTCAAGCCAGGCGGTCGGCTTGCGGTGGTCTCGTTCCATTCGCTGGAAGACCGGATCGTCAAGAATTTCCTGACTGAACGCGGCAAGGCAAGCGGCGGATCGCGACATTTGCCGGAGGTCAAGCAGGTGGCGCCGAGCTTTCGCATCCTGACCAAACGCCCGCTGGCGCCGAGCGAGCAGGAAATTGCAGCCAACCCGCGCGCCCGGTCGGCAAAACTGCGCGCCGCCGAGCGCACGGCGGCGGCAGCACACGCAAGTGCCGGCTTGCCGGCCTGGCCCCGACTCTCCGTCGCAATGAGGGGAGGCTGATCATGCGGATCATCCACCTGCTCGTGATCGGCGCGTTGGTGTTCGCTGCTGCCTATGTCTACCGCATCAAGATGGAGTCGACCGCCCGCACCGAGCGCGTATTGCGGTTGCACGAGGAAATCCGCGAACAGCGCGACGCCATCGCCGTGCTGCGCGCACAGTGGGCAAGGCTGGACGCGCCCTTGCGCCTGCAAGGCCTGGCCGAGCGCCATTTGCCGCTGAGGCCCTTGAACGCCACCCAGTATGATTCGCTGAAGAACCTGCCTGAACGGTCGCCCAACCTTGCGAGACCGGACGCATCCGATCCGATCGGCGCGATGATTGGCACCATTGATGCCGCCGCGGACGGAGGTTCCGTCACCGGTTCAGTGACCCGTCCGGAGGACAGGCGATGACCGAACCGGCCGACGGCTTGCCGACGCGACCGTGGCGACAGCGACTCCTGCGCAGCCTGCTGTACGGGCGTAATGTCGACCGCGCTGCGAAGGCGCGCGCGCGGGTCGGCCTTGCGATTGTCGCCTTTGCGGCGGTCTACGCCGTGATCGGCGGGCGGCTGGTGATGTTCGCGCTCGGCGCCGACGGCCACAACGCGCGCCAGGCTGCGGCGCGCGACGCCATCGCCACCGCGCGACCGGATATCGTCGATCGCAACGGCGAAGTGCTTGCAACCGACGTCAAGGCGCCGAGCCTGTTCGGCGAACCGC
>Ga0306926_10000567_pt1 | contig 34844 bp, 38 predicted proteins | sample flu12Cox44000178_FD_203759 | JGI IMG/M metagenome (GOLD analysis project Ga0306926, IMG submission 203759) | Lab enrichment of tropical soil microbial communities from Luquillo Experimental Forest, Puerto Rico - flux8day.12C.oxic.44.000.178 (v2)... | ecosystem: Environmental > Terrestrial >...
CCCGCGCCATTCGGACCCAGCAGCCCGAATGCTTCGCCCTCCTCGACCTGCATGGTCAGGCCTTCGAGCGAAGTCTTTTTCTTCAGGTGCAGGAATCCGTGTGGATATTCCTTGGAGAGATTTTCTGTCTCAATGGCAAACGAGGGCATGCAACTATTTTTGCAGGCCTATCGCTTGCGTCAACGCGCCTTAGAGTGTTTTGTGCAGAACTTCGCAACCCGCGGCATGGAAGAGGCGATATTTCAGGTCCGCCGGGCGCAGCCTGCGCCGGGAGGACGCCGCCCCCCAGCAAGGAAAATCCGCTTTCCTTTCCTACTTCCCGATCTGCACCAGTTCGCTGACTGGTGTGGACGCCGGCGCCGTAGGCATGGGCTTCAGCGTCTGCGGGTCGCGCCAGTTATCCACAATCCCCACCTGCTGCACGCACGACACCGTGCAGCGCGGCCCGCAATACTTGTCGGTCAAATACTCGCGCTGGCGCATTTCCGGCGTGTATTGCGAAAGCGGAATCCCCGGATACCCGCGTTGCTGCGAGCACCAGTGCACCAGCCCGTCCTCGCACACGTACAAATATCGCGAACCGGACCGGCAGCGCCACTTGTGCTCTTTGCCGCGCGCCACGCTGTGCTGAAAGTCGTTAAACCGGGAAAAAGAACGCTTTCCGAGCGTCATGATCTCTTCAAAGATTTCGATCTGCCGGCCGCTCAGTCCCTTGAGCTGCCCCATGCCGTCGTGAATGATTCCGACCGTGCTCGTGAATCCCAGCTCGATCGCGCGGTGTGCGATGGTCAGAGCGTCCTCCGGGTTTTTGACGCCGCTGCCCAGCACCGAATTGATGTTGACCTGAAAAATCGCGTGTTCGGAGAGCCATTCGAGCCGCGAGTCGAGAGTCTTCAAGCTTTTCTTGGAAATTTCATCCGGCGTCACGTTGTCGATGCTGATCTGCAGGTGCTCCAGCCCCGCTGCGTTCAGGCTGGCGATCCGTTCTTTGCTCAGCAGGAATCCGTTGGTGATCATTCCGGCGATCATGCCGTGCTTGCGGACGTGCCGGATCACTTCCTCAAGTTCGGGATGCATCAACGGTTCGCCGCCGCTGATGGTAATGATGGAAGTCCCCATCGCGGCCAGGTAGTCCAGCCGCCGCTTCATCTCTTCGATCGGCACCGGCTTCGACACCTGGTCGTATTCGTTGCAGTACCCGCAGTCCAGATTGCAGCGGCGCATCGGTATGATGTGCACCAGAATCGGATGTTTGGTCGAAGCGAGCGCCTTCGCGATCATCCGCAGTTCGCGCGCACGCGTGCGCAGAAACCGCAGCTTACGCTGCAGCTTTACCTTGCCGCTCGCCCTGGTTTTAGCTTTGTGGGTCGCCAAAGTTCTCTCGAAATATCCCTTTCAATTATACATGACCGCCATTACTCTAATCGGCTACCGAACCTCATGTTCCCAACACACGAACGCCTCTTTCGATTCCTCATTCTGTGCGTTTCATTGCTCCTGGCCAGTCCGTCTGGCGCCCAGCAGACAAGCAACACGGGTCAAAATTCCCTCACGGACGGCCGCGGCACGTGGGAGCTCGGCGCATTTCTAGGCGGCGGCACGGGCGCAGGCAAATCCTCCGACACGCAATTTCTCTACGCGGGCGGCCGCGGCGGCCTGGTCCTTACGCCCGATTTTTTCACCAGCACGCCTGTCCGCGGCAATCTCGAATACGCCATTGAGATCATGCCCGTCTATACAGTCTTTACGCCGAATGGCGCAGTCTACGGTGCCAGCATCAAGCCTTTTCTGGTGCAGTGGAATTTCACCAAGCCGCGCACCGTAGTTCCCTACCTGCACATCGCGGGCGGCGTATTGTTCACAACCTCCGACGTTCCTCCGCCCGACACTTCCTCCGTCAACTTCACCCCGCAGATAGGCGGCGGTGTTCACTGGTTCCGCGCTACAGACCGCTCGATGGACTTTTCGGTGGACGTCGTCCATCATTCGAACGCCAGCCTCGGCGACCACAACCCCGGTTACAACGCGAGCGTCTTTTTCACCGTGGGCTACAGCTGGTATAAACCGCGTCACTAAGCTCTTTTTTCCTCTGCGGCCGCGCCGCGCTGCTGCTACGCTACCCGCAAGTTCTGAATCCTGTCTCGCAAAGCTAGCGAACCGGAGTTGCTTTATGAAAAAGCTGCTCAGCGGGCTCTTGCTCATACTGGCCGTCTGTGCTGTGCTTTTCGCGCAGAACAAATCCGCTCCTTCGGGCGACGAAATCCAGATCCGTCAGCTGGAGCGCGCGTGGAACGAGGCCGAAGCCCGCCACGATCCGGTCGCCGTTACCAACATCGTCGCCGACACGCTGGTGTACATCGATTTCGACGGCTCGGTGATGAACAAGTCCGAATACATCCAGGACGTCACCAAGACTTCTTACCAGGCTGATCACCTATACGACGAAGGATTTACGGTCACGGTCTACGGCAACGCCGCAGTCGTCACCGGAATCTACCGAGAGACCGGCACCAGCAAAGGTAAGAGCTATACCCATCGTGTGCGCTTCACCGATACATGGATCAAGCAAACGAGTGTCTGGCACTGCGTCGCCAGCCAAAGCACGCTCATTCAAGGAAAATCCTAACGCCGCGACGCGTCGCGTCTCCCGTTGTGCAAACGACAGCACGACGGCCAGCGGCGCTAGTCCCGCGCCGATCAAGACCAGAATTTTCGGTGGCATCAACCAGTTGAACTCCGGAGTCTTGGCGAACTTCCTCAAGAACATTCTCAGATCGCCGCGACCGGCTCGGCGACCTGGGCCTGCTTGGCTAGAAGCTGCAGCCAGCGCGAGAGGCGCGCGCGATGGTCCTGGTCCATCGAAGTAATGGCCAGGCCCATGCCTTTGCCCGGCTTCACGTTGCGCACCGTGGCGCGCACGCGCACTTCGCCTTCCGGCGTATGAAACAGCAACAGCACCAATGCACCTACGGGCGGAGGCGTCGGCGTTCCAATGAACAGTCCCCCCAGAGACAGATTTTCCGCTTTGGCTACGGCTTTTTGCGTCCCTTGCATCCACGCCACGGGAACCGGCTTCACGCCCTTGTAGCGGGGATACCGCCGAATCTCTTTCTGTTCCGCCATCGTGCCTTCCTGCCCCGGCCGTCCGTCGAGGACCGGACGCGCCGTTTGAACTGGCGCTGTTCGCTGCTCCCTCCAGTATCAACCGACAAAAGTCGGCAAAGCTTGAAATCTCCATCCGGTGCCGAAAGGGCATACTGGCCCGAAGGGTAGCCGGTGCGGAGTACGGGCAAGCACCGAAGAGAAGACCTCCGGATAGCTCTCAGGTCCCGCCACGGCTTTGCACTCCTCGACGTCCCTCGCTACACTCCCTTTGTTCATCACCTGGAGCCATCATGTCTGAATCCGCCAAGCACGCCCCGACCACGCCGCCGGGCGTTTCTACCCGCACGGAAACCGACTCGATGGGCCCGATCGCGGTGCCCGCCGACCGCTATTACGGAGCGCAGACCGCGCGGTCGCTGATCCACTTTGCGATTGGGCAGGATACGATGCCGGCGGAGCTGATCCGCGCGTTCGGCATCCTCAAGAAAGCCGCCGCGCTGGTGAACCAGGATCTCGGCAAGCTCCCCGCCGACAAAGCCAAGTTGATCACGCAGGCCGCCGATGAAGTCATCTCCGGCAGGCTAGACGACCACTTCCCTCTTCGCATCTGGCAGACCGGCAGCGGCACACAGACCAACATGAACGTGAACGAAGTCATTGGAAACCGTGCCATCGAGCTGGCGGGCGGAGTGATGGGCAGCAAAAAGCCCGTTCACCCGAACGATGATGTGAACATGTCGCAGTCTTCCAACGACACGTTTCCCACCGCCATGCACATTGCCGCCGCGGCGGAAACCTCGCGTCGGCTGTTGCCCGCAGTAGAGAAGTTGCGCGACGCGCTGGAGGCCAAAGCGCGTGAGTTCGGCCCGATCGTCAAAATCGGCCGCACGCATTTGCAGGATGCAACGCCGCTGACCGTCGAACAGGAGTTTTCCGGCTGGGTTTCGCTGCTCGATCGGGACTTGAAGCGCATCCACCAAGCGCTCGACGGCTTGTACGACCTGGCGATTGGCGGAACGGCGGTCGGCACTGGCTTGAACGCTCATCCCGAATTTGCGGAACGCGCGGCGAAAAAGATCAGCGAGCTGAGCGGTCTGCCCTTCCGCTCGCATCCGAACAAGTTCGCGTCGCTGTCCGCGCACGACGAGATGGTATTCGCTTCGGGCGCGCTAAAGACGCTGGCCGCCTCGCTGATGAAAATCGCCAATGACATCCGCTGGCTGGCCTCCGGTCCGCGTTGCGGCTTGGGCGAACTTTCGCTGCCGGAAAACGAGCCGGGCTCCTCGATCATGCCTGGCAAAGTGAACCCCACGCAGTGCGAAGCGCTGACCATGGTGGCCGTGCAGGTGATGGGCAATGACGCGGCGATCGGCTTTGCGGGTTCGCAGGGGAATTTTGAATTGAACGTCTTCAAGCCGGTGATGATATTCAACTACCTGCATTCAGTCGAGCTGCTGGCCGATTCCTGTAACAGCTTTGTGGACCATTGCGTGGCGGGGATGGAAGTCAACCGCGAGCAGATGCAGGCACACCTGCACAATTCGCTGATGCTGGTGACCGCGCTGGCTCCCAAGATCGGCTACGACAACGCCGCGCAAGTCGCTAAAATCGCGCACAAAGACCACCAGAGCCTGCGCGAAACGGCCATCAAGCTCGGCTTTCTCTCTGGCGAAGAATTCGACGCCCTGGTCAGGCCCGAAGACATGACCCATCCTTGAAACCGCCGTATGCCGAACCTCTCGACGTCTCGAGCAGGATGGCTAATGGTCTCCTAATGACAATCAGATTCGTTGCTTGGATCTTTGACTGGAACAAAACATGACTTTTCGATTCGTCGGCGTAGCCTTGGCGATTCTTGTAGAAACAACCTGGCTGTGCGGCCCAGGGGCGGCGCAGGAAAAGGTGACGCTGAAAGCGACGCCAACAACGGTGGCCTGGGGCTACTACGACGCGAAAACGACGCCGGTGCTGCACGTGAAGTCGGGCGACACGGTCGAGATTGAGACGCTGATCACTTCAAGCCCGAAACGGCTGGAGGCGGCCGGATTGGCCGCGGAGCAGGTGGAGCAGTCGCTGCGTGACATCTACGACCAAGTGAAAGACAAAGGGCCGGGCGGGCACATCCTGACCGGGCCGATTTTCGTGCAAGGCGCGGAAATAGGCGACGTGCTGGAAGTGCGCATCCTGGCGGCCAGGCTGGCGATTCCCTACGCATACAACGGCTTTGTGCCGGGGCGCGGCTACCTGCCGGACGACTATCCCTACGCAAAAACGAAAATCATTCCGCTGGACGAAAAGCGCATGGTGGCGAAGTTCGCGCCGGGAATCGAGATTCCGCTGCATCCGTTTTTCGGCAGCATGGGAGTGGCGCCGCCCGAAGCTTCCGGGCGACTGTCGAGCGCGCCGCCCTGGATTCAGGCCGGTAATCTGGACAACAAGGACCTGGTGACAGGCAGCACAATCTACATTCCCGTGCACGCCCCGGGCGCGCTGTTCGAAGTGGGCGATGGACATGCCGGGCAAGGGGACGGCGAAGTGGACATCACGGCGCTCGAGACCTCGCTCGTGGGGACGTTCCAGCTGATCGTGCGCAAGGACATGCACCTGCGCTGGCCGCGCGCCGAGACGCCGACACACTACATCACCATGGGGCTCAACGAGGATTTGAATGCGTGCACGGCGCTGGCGCTGCGCGAGATGATCGATTATCTGATGACAGAAAAGCGGTTGTCGCGCGACGATGCGTACATGCTGGCCAGCGTCGCAGGGGATTTGCACATCACGCAGCTGGTCGACGGGAACAAGGGCGTGCACATGATGTTGCCCAAGGCGATCTTCCTGGGAGCAACGAAATAGGAGCTTGAGTTAGGACTATGGCGACAAACAGTTCATGTTTGGCAGTTCATGTTTGGCGACGTTGCCATGATTTATGTCTAGTTTTGCTTTGCTTGCCTGGAACCGCCGGCAACAATGGACTGCTACTGAAGCAAGCCGTTCCGAACAAAATCCGTGAAGTCGAAGGCATCGAATGCGACTGATCTCTTATTTCCGCTCGCTCTGCGTTTCCCTGGCTATTCTTGCGTGGTCCTCGTTTGGTGCAACGCAGAGCGAAAGACCCGACTGGTGCAAGGCGCTGCCGAGGCCCGAGTACAAGGCGCTCGAGCGTGTGCTGCAGGACGAAACGTGGTTTGAGGTGTACAGGGTGGCGCCGGGAACCTTTGCGATTTATGAGCCGCACCAGTTTGAGGAGACGATTTCCTATCTGATCGTCGGCACCAAACAGGCTTTGCTCTTCGACACCGGCATGGGCATCGGCAACATCAAGGCGGTGGTGACGCGGCTGACGTCGCGGCCGGTGGTGGTGCTGAATTCGCATACGCACAACGACCACGTCGGCGGGAATTGGCAATTCCCGTTTGTGTTTGGCATGGACACCGCGTTCACGCGCGCCAATGCCAAAGGTTCGCGCCAGGATGCGCAGGCGGAACTGGCGGGCGAGAATCTCTGCGGCGACCTGCCAAAAGGGTTCAGCCGTGCGAATTACACAACCAAGCCCTGGAAGATTTCGCTCTTCGTGCGCGGCGGCTTCAAGGTCAATCTCGGCCGTCGCACGGTGGAAATCATTGCAACGCCGGGACACACTCCTGACGCAATCTCGCTGCTTGACCGGGAAAATGGACTGCTCTTTACCGGCGACACCTACTATCCGGCTACGATTTGGCTGTACCGGCCGGAGACGGATTTGGCGGCATACATGGCTTCGCTCAAAAAACTGGTGGCGCTCGCTCCCGAGGTCAAGCTGATCCTAGGGGCGCACAACATCCCCGTCGCCAGCCCCGCCGTGCTGGCCCAGCTGCAGGATGGGATTCAACAGGTAGTAGACGGCAAGGTGAAGCCGCAATCGCTGAAAGGCGATGAAGCGGCATACCAGATCGGGGAATTTTCTTTTCGCATGCGAAATCCACTACCAGCGGTAAACTCAAGTTCTAGGGCACAGTAATGTTCACGCGGGCAGCAACCATACTCTTCGGCAGCATCCTGCTGACCTGCCTTGTTGCGGCGCCCGCCTGGTCGTTTCAATCCCGCCTGGAGGACCGCACCGATAGCAAGGCCGAAGGCAAAGACAAAGCCGGCCGGGGCAAAGTGGCGAAGCGAACGGTGTGGAACCTGGACGGCGGCGTTTTTTTCGCCACCGACGGCCACTTGCCGAACGGCTCGTGTTTCCGCCTTTCCGGCCAGATGAACGCACCGGACTTTTTCGACGGCCTGCGTCGGGTGGACTCGGAAGAAGGCACGTTCTACTACCTGCGCAATCAGCTGGTGACGGAATATCCCGGCCAGGTACAGATCGTAATTCATGTGCTCGATTTTCCGTGCACGCTCGATTTGAAGGACTCGGCCGTGCGGCCGCCCATTACCCACGAGATGATGGCCATGCTGCGGCTGAATTTTTTCTGGAAGCAGGGTGTGCACATGCGTCCGGTGGAAGAGAGCAAGCGCACGGGCGCGGACATCCGGCGCATCGGGACGTTTGCAGCCGGGCCAGCGGCTGACGATGAACTCACGCCCCGTTTTGAATGGAACTACGCGTTCACGGTGAACAGCGAGAACGTTCCGCTGACCAACGACCTGGTGCTGGTGATCGAAAACCAAGAACACAAAATTGCCGCCCGCGTCGCCGCACGCCTGTAAGCGTTCCTCGCACCATCCCTTGTGCAGAATTTGCCCCTCGATTTCGGATAGAGCTTCCTCGCGGGCAGGCGTTAGATTGCGCGTGTTGCGTCGAAGTTTTTTCAAGCGAACTTCGCTTTGCGGAATGGAGACAACATGTATCGACTGTTTGCGTTATTACTCAACCTGATCCTGTTCGCAGCTCTCGAGCCCGAGCCGGTCAAGACGCCGCAGGCCTGGGATGCGCAATCCATTGCGTGGCAAAAGGTTGACCGGGATGGTACCAAGTGGGCGGTGCTGCAAGGAACAAGCGACGTAGAGGGCGAAGCGTTCACCTACGCTGCGTTTGTACCCGCGGGATTTCACGACTTTCACGCGCATGGCACGGATGCGCGGGTAGCCGTTGTGCAAGGCGTGCTTAAAGTAGGTTTTGGCGAATCGCTCGACTTGCAACACCTAAAGTCTTATCCCATCGGAACCTTTCTGTATGTTCCGGCGAATGTAAAGCACACCATGGCCGCCGACGAGGACACCATCATCATCGGCACCGCAGCGGGCCCCTGGCACACCGACCATCCCGGCGGACATCACCACCACTAGTCGCCTGCCGGGATGCACGGGAAATCCGGTAAAGCGCCAGCAGCCACGGCGGGTTAGACTGTTGGCGATGAAGCTCAAAACCATTCTTCTGCTGGTCCTGTTCGTGGTTGCGGGCTTGATTGTGGCAGGAGGCGTGAGCCTTACGCACAACGGCCTGAGTGCGCATGCGCAACCGAGTGGGCTCGAATCGGCGATTGCGGCGGTGATGCGCAAGCTGGCGATGCCGTCGGCCGCGCGCGACGCCAACAATCCCGTGAGGAATACGCCGGAGGTGCAGCGCGAAGCCCGGCTGCATTTCGCCGATCATTGTGCGATATGCCACGGCAACGACGGCAGCGGCGAGACGGCGATGGGGCACGGGATGTACCCGAAGCCGCCCGACCTGCGCGGCTCGCAAACCCAGGAGCGCAGCGACGGCGAAATCTTCTGGATCATCGAAAACGGTGTGCGATTGACGGGTATGCCGGCTTTCGGAGGTTCGGAAGCGCGCGGAAATTCTCAAGACAGCTGGAAGCTGGTGCATTTCATCCGGCATTTACCGGCGCTGACTCCGGAAGAACGGATCGAGATGGAAAAGTACAACCCGAAAGGGCCGGAAGATTTGCAGGAAGATCAAGAAGAAAGGGATTTCTTGCGCGGTGCTCCGGAAAAGCCGGGCGCACAAGCCGAACATCACCACCACTAGGACCGGGCATTCGGCCGATGATCACCCTCGTTTTTGCCGCGGCTTGCGCAGGCACCTTCTGTGGAGCGTCGCTCTACGTCAACCTGGTGGAACATCCCGCGCGGGTGTCGTGCGGAACGGAGCTTGCGGTTCGCGAGTTTGCCCCCAGTTACCAGCGGGCCACGGTCATGCAGGCGTCTCTCGCCCTAGCGGCATTGCTGTTTGGCTTGGCCGCAGCGTGGCAGGCAAGCGACGGTATCGTGGCGGTGGCGGCCGTTTTGCTGGGCGCGGTCGTTCCCTTCACTCTGGTGGTGATCCTGCCCACCAACCGACAGCTGCTTGACCAGAGTCTAGATCGAAATTCGGCCCGTGCCCGCGCATTGCTGGGGCGGTGGAACCGGCTGCATGCGGTCCGTAGCGTACTAAGCGCTGTTGCCTTTGCGTTGTTCCTGTGGCGGCTGGCCCTGCATGCGAAAGGTTGAGCACGCTGGCCATGGGCTGCCCGGTGTGAGATAAGTGTAAGAGGAGGAAGCCATGAGACTCCGCTGGATTGCGTTATTGATTGCCTTTGCCCTTGCGGCGCCGGCATTTGCGCACGGCGACAAGAAGCATGTCGTCGGTACCATCGAAAAATTGAGCCCGGAAGTGATTACGGTGAAGACCAAGGAGGGCCAGACCGTGGATGTGAAGCTGGCGACGACGACGACCTATGTGACCAGCGACGACAAGCCGGCAAAGTTTGGCGACCTGGCGGTGGGCCAACGAGTCGTAGTTCACGCTGATCCGAAGGGCTCCGAGCTGATCGCGGCAACCGTGAAGTTCTCGACCGCCGGCGCTGCGCCAGCCGCGGCCGCTTCGCCCAAGTAAAGCTCCCGGAAGGTCCGCAGACTTTCCCGAGGGGTCTTTGTACTGCTAAGCCCACCCACCCTGGCGCCGCTGTTGACGGAATTTTGAAGATTATTCAAAGCGGGATCGCCGGCACCACGCGCCAGGTTCCCGACGTATCGATGCTGGCCGATCCGTTTACGGGGGTAGAAATCATCATCACGCTGGACAACCAGTTGCTGGTCGGCGTGGTTAGGGGAACCAGCCTGGCGACTCCGATGTTTTCCGGAGTGATGGCGATCGCCGCGCAGAAGAACGGACATGTCGGACTGGGCCAGGCGCGCCGCTGCTTTACAACCTGCCGGCCGGCGCGGTGACCGACGTGGCTCCGTTCAATTCACCGAACAATGTGACCGGCACGATTACCGTGAACGGCAACGCAACGAGCGTGACCGCGGACGAGCTCGCTGCGCCGCTGCAAAACACCACCAGCTTTTACAGCGCGCTTTACAACGACCCCAATGGTGCAGCGCTGACCGTGACTCCAGGTTGGGACAGCGTGACCGGCCTGGGTACACCGAACGGCGCATCGTTTGTGAATGCCATCGTTCACAACCCGACGAAGAGCGCGGACAGTTTTTTCCGCGCCCTTCCCTGGATCGCGCCGAAGCTAGTCTTCGACCAGATGGCAAGAGTGGGTCTTGATGACCAGCCAAACGTGCTGGCCGACGGCCAACTCGAGCGATCGTGCCGCGCCCGGAGTGATGTGGACCAGGAACACGGCTCCGGCAATCACCCGGCAAACCAGCGAGGTGCCATTCTTTTCCAGCGAGGCCAGCGTTCCTTCCAGAATGTTGCGCGCGCTGAGCCCTTCCGGTCGCCGGGCGGCCAGGAGAATGTCCCCGGCGCGAATCGCGATGTGGACGCGATTGCCAACCGCCGCATAGCCGAGAGGCAGTTCGAGTTCGGTTTCCGATCCGGCGAGACGAGCACGCATAACTCCGTCGGCCTCGCGGATGTCTTGTATAACGGCGGACAAGTGGTTTTCGAACCCAGCTGCATAAGCGACGCGCTTCTTGCGCGGCGCATCCAGCACCGTGTGGGGGGCGCCTTCCGCTACGATCCGTCCGCGGTCAACGGCGATGACGCGCTCGCCGAGCGCATCCACTTCGTCGCGCTGATGAGTCACGTACAAGATCGGCAGCTGGCGGATTTTGTTCCATGAACGAAGGTCGTCAACAATCGCCGCTTTGAGCTCGGCGTCGAGTCCCTTGAGCGGTTCGTCGAGAAGCACGGCGCGAGGCGCCGGGGCCAGGGCGCGCGCCAGCGCTATGCGCTGCGCCTCGCCGCCGGAGATTTCCGCGGGTTTGCGGTAGGCGAGGTGCTCGACGCGGAATGCTGCCAGCAAGTCCTGCACGCGGCTGGCGCGTTCGACTTCGTTCGCGCCGAACAAACCAAATGAAACGTTTTGTTCGACGGTCAGATGCGGGAACAATGCCGGCTCTTGAAACAAATAAGCCAAGTGACGGCGCTGTGGCGGGACGAAAATGTCCGCGGCGGAATCGTGGAGAGATTGTCCGTTCAACTCGATGCGAGCCGCCGCCGGTTTCAGCAATCCGGCAACGCAATCAAGGAGGGTAGACTTGCCGGCCCCCGAGGGTCCGAAGAGAATCGTGATTCCGGGTTGAATGCGAAAATCGACTGCCAGCTCGAACATGCCGCGGCTTGGGCCGGTTCGGCTGTAGCGAAACCGGGCATCCAGCTGACCGCGACCCGCATTGAGAGCGCTCATCGGCCCGGCCATGGCGACCACACGCGGCGGTTCATCGCGTAGATTGTCGACAGCACCGCAAATGAAATGAGGAGCAATGCGATGGCCATACGGTTGGCAGCGGCGTAGTCGAGCGATTGAACGTGATCGTAGATGTCTATGGAGACGGTGCGCGTAACGCCCGGAATGTTGCCGCCCACCATGAGTACTACGCCGAATTCGCCGAGAGTGTGCGCGAAACTCAGCACGGCGGCCGTGACGATGCCGGGTACGGACAGAGGCAGCAGGATTTGTCGGAACGCCCGCCAGCGGCTGGCGCCGAGGACCGCGGCGGCAGCGAGAAGCCGGGGATCGACACTTTCAAACGCCAGCACCAGAGGCTGCACAGCGAAGGGCAGACTGTAGAAAAGCGAGGCCACGACCAGTCCGGTGAAAGTGAACGCGAGCGTGTGGCCGAACCAAGCTAGCCAGAGTTTTCCGAGCCAACCGTTTGCGCCCAGGGCAACCAGAAGATAGAAACCGAGGACGGTCGGCGGCAAAACCAGCGGTAGCGAGATAGCGCTTTCCACAAGAAACTTGCCGCGCCAGGCGGTCTGCGCCAGCCAATAGGCAAGCGGTACGGCGACAACCAGCAAAATCGCCGCGACAAGAACAGCAAGGCGGACGGAAAGCCAGAGCGCTTCCACTATTTGTGCCTCGTTGAGGGCTGCGCGTCGTCGGGCAGATGGAATCCGGATTTTTCTAGCAATCCGCGGCCGCGGCCCCGGGTCACAAACTGTACAAACTCCTGCGCCGCCGACTTTTCCCGGGCGGACGTCAATACGACGGCCACTTGCTCAATCGCCGGATAAGCGTCTCGCGGAATCTCCCAACGCCTGCCGCCCTGCAGCGAAGGCGAGTGCACCTGGGAAAGCGAAAGGAGACCCGCCTGTGCGTTGCCGGACTGCGCGAACTGCGCTGTCTGCGAAATGTTTTCACCGTATACGAGTTTGGGACGAACCTGCTCATAGAGGCGGGCGAATTGCAATGCCTGTACCGCCGCGCGCCCGTACGGGGCTTGAGCCGGATTGGCGATGGCCACCCTAGAAATCTCGGGCTTCAGCAGGCATCTCCACTGCTCCGCTTGCGGGTCGCAGTTTGCGCCGGGCGGAAGCCATAAAACAAGTGTGCCGACGGCATAAGTGACCGCGCTTCTCGGCTCCGCGCGGCCCGATTGCACCAGCTTGGCGGGGAACTCGCTGTCGGCGGAGAAGAAAAGATCGAAGGGTGCGCCGTTCTGGATTTGCGCGAACAGGCTGCCACTCGAACCGAAGATCAGTTCGGCGTGGTGTCCTGAATCGGCTTGGAAAGCGGCGGCGATTTCGGGCATTACGGTCTGCAAGTCGGAAGCTGCGGCGACGCGTAGCTGTTTTTTCTGGGCGCTCAAATGAATGGCCACGCACAGAAGCAGCAACAGGCTTTGCAAACATTTGAAGATGCATCCTCTTGCGGGCATGAACATTCTCCTGCAAGTTCGCGGTTCAAACGCGGAGAATCATCACTTCAGTGGACTTGATCAGAGCAGCTGCGCGCTCGCCGGCCTTGAGGCGCATCTCTTTCGCGGCATCGGCGGTGATGATGGACGTGATGTGCTGTCCGCCGATGGCCAAGGTCACTTGCGCCAGCAGGCCGCTGTACTTTATGTCCACCACGCGGCCGATCAGTTGGTTGCGGCCGCTGATCTTGCGAAAGGTGCCGCGACGGGATGCGATATCGCCTCGCTCGAGTTTCTTGGGTATGAGGCGGTCGATTTCGCTTTCGGGAACACGATGGTGGCCACCCGGAGTCTTGGCAGTGCGGATTTTGCCGTGATAGATCCACTGCTTCAGCGTTGGATAGCTGATTCCCAAAATATTCGCGGCTTCGCGAGGCGACAACAGTCTTTGCACGATCCCTCTCAAGTCGAGCTGGTTTCTATTTTTCGATTCGCCATTTTAATACGATTTTATATAGTTTAGCTAGTGAATCCGGAGCAGCGTGGCTTCGTTTTGGGCGGCCGCCGTAAAAGTCCCGCAGTTGGTTGAACATTTCCCTGAGCTCTTCCGGCTGGTGATGCGGACCATCGACTTTGAGCGTTTCGGCCCTCTCTGGATGGTAGGCTTCTAGCGCCTCGGAGATAGCAAAATTCGCCCAGGCGTGCGCAACCTGGCTAACCTCTCCGGGTAGAAGATACCGCGCGGGACCATATCCCATGACCTGGTTGATGTCGGGAAGCTCTTTGCCGCCGAGGACGGCCTTTGCGAGCGGGGATTCGCCGGTTTCCCAGCACTTTCCCGGTAAGCAGATAGTGGAGGCAGTGCCACGACTTATGCAACGAGAGCTTCCGGCCATCCCGGCTTAAACCGATCCTCTCGGAAGCCAATTCGTCCGGAGACACGCCTGCTTTCGCGCATGCCGCCTCCAGCTCGCGCCGGTATAGCTCTACATCTTCCGGCAACGGAGCCGCACCAGACAAGGCGCGTTCGCGGATACGGGCGAAACACGGCTGACTGCTGAAGGCGCTGCGAGAGCTCCTGCAAGACCGAAAGTTGCGGCGAGAGGGTGGCAAGTCCCGAATAGAACTTCCCGGGATTCCTCCGGAATCCGGCGAGTTCAAATTCCGAAACGCGCCGCAGGACTCCTTCTATCCCCATCTAGCCGCCTTCTCCTTCTTAGTTGCGCAGCGGCTTGCCTGTTTTTAGCGTGAAGGCGATGCGTTCCTGCGTTTTCTTTTCGCCCAGCAGGGAGACAAACGCCTCTCGTTCGAGGTCCAGCACATATTGCTCGCTGACAAACTGCGGAGACGTCAGTGCGCCGCCAGCCAGTATGTTTGCCAGTTTGCGGGCCACCACGGCGTCGTATTCGGACGCGTATCCGCCGCGCACCAGCATATGAATGGCGAGTTTGGCTCCGGCGAGAAACTGTTCACCGAGCGCTTTGATCTGCGTGGTTTGCGCGCCTTCCTGCCAACTGGTGGCAGCGGGTTTCCATCCGGAGCGCAGCAAACCCAACGCGGTTTCCTTCGCGTCGGCGATAAGACGTTGGGTATTCATGGAGTAGGGGTCTTCGCGGCGGAAATAGCCGAGTTGGCGGCATTCTTCGGCGCTGGTGCCGACCTTGGCCATGGCGATGGTTTCGAAGATCGGCCTCAGCGCATGGAATAAGTCGAGATCTTCGCTGCCCGCGGAATGCTCGTTCGCGCGAATCAGCATTTCTTTGCAACCGCCGCCTCCTGGAATCAATCCGACGCCGGCTTCAACCAGGCCCGCATAGGCTTCGGCGGCGGAGTGGATTCGCGCGGCATGGAGACTGATTTCACAACCGCCACCAAGCGCCATGCCTTGAGGCGCCGCGACGACCGGCTTTTTTGCGTACTTGATGGCCAGATTGACGTTCTGGAACTGCCTCACCGCCAGGTGCAGTTCGTCCCACTCCCGTTCCTGCGCACCCACCAAAACCAGCATTAAATTCGCGCCAACGGAAAAATTCACAGCCTGGTTCGCGATGACCATGGCATCGAAGTCGGTTGCAAGGCGCTTCAGCCCTTTGTGAATCATACTGATCAGGTCCGACCCTATGGCGTTCATCTTGGCGTGGAACTCGCAGCACACGACACCGCCGCCAAGATCAACGAGACTTGCGCCGGCGTTACGTTCGACTTCCTTGCCCGCGTCTTTCAGTGACTTCAAAAGGATAATCCCCGCACCTTCTTCGACTTTGTTGCTGACCGCGGCAAGATCGAAAACCGTTGTTTCTCCCTTTTGCGATTGGTAGAAGTTCTGGCGCCCGCTCTGCAAGGCCTTTTCGATCAATGCGGGTATGGCGCGGCCATCTTTTTGTACCTGTGCCGCGAAGGCGGCGACGCCCAGCGCGTCCATCATTTCGAAGGGCCCCAGCTCCCAGCCAAAGCCCCAGCGCATAGCGCGGTCGACATCCACCAGGTTGTCGGAGATTTCTGGAATGCGTCGCGCAGCGTACAGGCACGTTTCGGAAATCGCGTTCCACAGGAACTGTTGCGCCTTGTCGCCCCATTGCCCCTCCATCACCGGTCCAACCAGCGCGCGCAGGCGCTGGCGCGTGTCGTCAACCGCCTTGCCGGCGTCGATGGAGGCGAATTTCGCCTTTTGCCGGGCGCGATACTCCATGGTGTGCACATCGAGGGTGAGAATTTCCTTTTGGCCCTCACCCTTCACCTTCTTGTAAAAGCCTTGGCCGGTCTTGTCGCCGAGCCAGCCGCGCTTGATCATTTCTTCCACCAGGGTTGGCACCTGGTAGCGTTCGCGCGACTCGTCGCCGGGCGCGGTTTCGTAGATGTTTTTCACGACATGCGCCAGGACGTCTAGACCGACAATGTCCGTTGTACGAAACGTCGCGGACTTGGGCCAGCCGACCGCGGGCCCCGTACACGCGTCGACTTCCTCGACTGTCATGTCCAGCTCCTTCATCAAGCGAAGAGCGTTCAAAACGGAGAACGTGCCGATGCGGTTGGCGATGAAGTTGGGCGTGTCCTTTGCTACCACCACGCCTTTGCCGAGCCTGCGGTCGCAAAAATCGCTCAACGTTTCCACCACATGCGCCGCGGTATGCGGACCGGGAATGACTTCGACCAACTTTAGATAGCGGGGCGGGTTAAAGAAGTGTGTGCCGGCCCAGTGTTGTTGAAACTCCTCGGGCAAGCCCTCTGCAATCAGGTGCACGGGCAGGCCGGAAGTGTTGGTGGTGACGATGGCGCCGGGTTTGCGGAACTGGGCGACGCGCGAAAGGAGCTTGCGCTTGATCTCGAGATTTTCCGCGACGACTTCGATGATCCAGTCCGCTTCGGCACAGCTTGCTAGATCGTCCTCGAAATTGCCGATGGCGACTCTGTCGGCGAATCCCGCGCTAAAAAAGGCCGCCGGCCGCGATTTTTTTGCCCCCTCGAGACCGCTGCGCGCAAGGCGGTTGCGTTCTCCCGGCGGTGCGTCGGGCTTCAAGTCCGGCGGAACAATGTCCAGCAACACGCAGGGCAGTCCGGCGTTGGCAAAATGCGCGGCGATGCGGGCGCCCATGGTGCCAGCTCCTAGAACAACCGCTTTTTCGATGGGAAGTTTCATGACCAGCCTTAGGGGCGAGATGAAAAACCACGACAGGCTCGGGGCTGGCAAAGCAACCCCGAGTTGCACAGGTTACAAAACCGGCAAGGCAGGGTCAAACCGGAGCGCGCAGGGATAAAATGAGAGTATCGTCATGAGTAACAAGGTCAACGACACGCTGCAATGGCTGCGGGAGGCCGAACAAAAGTTCCGCAAACTCGCTTACGGCGACACCAGGTCTCCGCGGCCCAAGATCGGCCTTGCGCTGGCTGGCGGCTTCGCCCGCGGCATCGCGCACATCGGCGTGCTGCGAGTATTTCGCGACGCAGGCATCCCCATTGACTATGTCGCGGGCACCAGTGTCGGCGCGTTGATCGGCGCAGGCTTCTGCGCCGGAGCCTCACTCGAGTTCCTGGAAGAGACCGGCAAACACACGACCTTCGCCGATTTTGGCCGGTGGACACCTTCGTGGCTGGGCCTGGCCACAAATCAGCGAATGGAAAAATACGTGGCGCGTCTGACCGCGGTAACGACGTTCGAGGAGTTAAAAACGCCGCTCGCGATCAGCACCACCGACATCAACGCGGGTATGACCATTTATTATTCGAGTGGACCGATCGTGCCGGCGCTGCGCGCCTCCTGCGCATATCCCGGGTTGTTCGTGCCCATCCAGTACGACGGCCGCACGCTGGTGGACGGATTCCTTACCTCCCCGGTTCCGGTCGAAGGCGCGCTTCTCCTGGGCGCGGACGTGGTCATCGCCGTGTTCCTCGAATCGGGTGGCATCGAGAATCCGCGCACGGCGGTCGACATCATCAGCCGGTCGTTCAACATCATTCAAGGACACTCGGAGATCAGCTGGCGGCAGCAAGCCGACGTGGTGATTGAGCCCAATGTGACGTCTTTCGCCTGGGACGACTTCACGAAGACACCGGAGCTCGTGGCGGCCGGCCAAGCGGCGGCGAAGAAAGCGATTCCGGAGATTCTCGCCTTGTTGAACCGGCGCAAGAAAGATTCGCCCGCGGTCTAGCGGGTGGGTATTTGATTCCGCTCGGGCGCGACCCTTTCCAGGCGCGCTTCGACATTCACTGGCTGCCCTTCGCCTTTACCACGCTGCGTGAGCCATAGGGCGAGAGCCTCCGCAAATCTCTCCGGCGTCAGCCGAAAACTGGCCTCGATTCTTCCATCGGCCCGCGGGAGCGTGTCGTCAAACTCGGCCGAATTCGTGAAATTGCGCATGCAAAACTGGTCCAGCCACTCCAAGGGGCAGGCGCGGCGCTGGCCTCGGATCACCACATCCACGAGAAACGTTTGCGCGTACATGGCATCAGATTAGCACTGCTCGCCGCTCAGGGCGCGCAGCGTCTAACTGTTAAGATAGAACGAGGAGCGCAAGACTTGAGAACGCGAATTGGCCTGGCAGCACTCTGCGTTGGTTTGGCGTTTGCCGTGGGGGCGAGCTTCGCACAAGCGCCACATCCAGCGGTGCTGCAGCTGGATGTCTGGCGCAAGGCCGTACTGGCCGGAGACGCCGAGACCCTCACTCCGCTCTACGCGAGCAGCGCGCGCATCGTCGGGCCGAAGCAAGCCTCATCCACCGTTCCGTCCGAGGTTGCGTATTGGAGCGGTTGGAAGGCCAAGGGTCTCAAGACAATCTCGGCCGAAATCGAAAGCGCGCAGGAGCCGCAACCCGGCTTCCACGTGCTTTCGATTCAGTTGACCTTGGTGGCCAGTGAGAGCGGAGCCGCCAAGAAATACTTCGTCAAGATGGCGCAAGGCTATGTGGAACAGGGCGGCAGTTGGAAAATCGCTGCCGAGCAGCGCGAAGAACCGACCCGCCTGAAAGGCCCCTCCCAGAAAAAAGATCTGTACCCGGCCGACGCCGACGCGCACAAGGAGATCGAAGAGGCGCTGACCTCCGCCGCGAAATCGGGCAAGCGCGTCATGCTGATCTTTGGCGGTAACTGGTGCTACGACTGCCACGTTCTGGACGCGGCGTTTCACACCCCGGAGATCGCCCCGACTCTGAACCGCAACTACGTCGTGGTTCACGTGGATATCGGCGAATACAACAAGAATCTCGACCTAGCCAAAAAGTACGAGGTGCCGCTTGAGCGGGGGGTGCCCGCCGCGGCGGTGCTCGACAGCCAAGGCAGGCTGCTCGTCAGTCAGAAGAACCAGGAGTTCGAAAAAGCCCGTTCCATGGCTCCCGAAGATATTCTGGCGTTCCTGAACAAGTGGAAGCCGACTGCGGTGCAGCGCTAGGCCGGCGCCGATGCTTTTCCTACAAAACCAGGCGGATTTCCGGGTCGATCACGACGTGCGTCGCCGTCTCGCCGTTGATGGAGTGTTTGTCGCCGTGCTCGTTGTGAAAGTGAAAAAAGCGGCTGATATGGTAGTCCTCATCGAAAATCGAAAAGAGCTTTTCGGTCTCGGCACGGGAAAGCCTGAAGGCGCTCAGCGGAACCGGTTCTCCTGGTTTGGCTGCAAGGCAGGTATATTGCCGGTAGAGTTCTGGCAGAGAAAGCATGGGGACGGGACTTGCGGCTCGGGCGGTCATGGTCCACCTCTCTTCCGCGGGTTAACTAAGACCTTCAGTTTACACCCGATTTCCACCCGCCGCATGGCGCCGCTTTGTCAACCGCGCTCGGATCCTCTATCATTTTTCTGCGATCAAACGAATCAGACCTGCCGGATCGTTCGCAAAGGAGGATGTACATGGCCATCGCAGTAGGGCAAACGGCGCCGGACTTTTCGCTGAAAGATCAGTACGACCAGGACGTGAAGCTTTCCGATTTTGCCGGAAAGAAGAACGTGGTCCTCGTTTTCTATCCGCTCGACTGGAGCCCGGTCTGCACCAACGAGCACGCTTGCCTTGTAAACGACATGAAGAGATTTGAAACCCTAGACGCAGCGGTTCTCGGAGTCAGCGTAGACAGCGCCTGGTCGCACAAGGCCTATTCGGAAAAAATGGGCATCAAGTATTCGCTGTTGGCGGATTTCAACCCGCGTGGCGCGATGGCCGACAAATACGGCGTCTATCTGGCCGAAAAAGGAATCAGCGGCCGCGCTATCGTGATCGTCGGCAAGGACGGCAAGGTGGCCTGGGTGAAGAACTATGACATTCCTGTGGTGCCGGATGTTGCGGAAGTCGCGTCGGCGCTGCAGCAGGTGAAAGCCGCCACTGCATAGTCCCGCTTTTTGATGTGCCAATCTAACGACTAGGTGGAAGAATTTTAGCTTTCGCCGTAGCGGCCAGAAGATCTGACAGATTCTTGTTTGGTAACTGACCTTGCCGATTCGGCTCGACGAACGAGGTCCGAGGACTTCATTCGATGGCAGTATTCTGCAAAGTTCGGGCGCGGTCCTTTCCAACGAAGATCCTCGACGGTAGCAAAGACCGGTACGTCCAGTCGCAAAGTGGCAAGGGTGCGAAACAACAAGGCGTCGTTCCATGAATTGAGTAAGGCTTCGGATAGTAGGCGGGACCTGCGGATAGAGGGATGCCACTCCTGCCAGTCCTTCGGGATGTCTTCAAGATGAGGGTACTGAGATAAGGTAAGAGCCGCCGCTTTTGCGCCCCATCCAGGTACACCTGGGAATCCGTCGGCGCTGTCGCCGACTACAGCTAGATAGTCCGGAATTGATTGCGGCCCTACCCCGAATTTAGCTACAACGCCGGGTTCATCGCGCAACACGTCGCGCCTGCGGTCCAGCTGAACGACTCGTGTGCCCACAACGCACTGACTCAGATCTTTGTCCGGCGTACAAATAAGCACCTGCCTCACGCGCTCATCTTGCTCTGCTTTGCTAGCGGCAGATGCGAGCGCATCATCAGCCTCGAAGTACACCATCGCCCAGACCACTACGCCCATTGCTTCCAGGGCTTCCTCAAGAATTGGAAACTGCGAGAGCAGCTCCGGGGGCACACCTTCGCTGGTCTTGTATCCGGGATAGAGACCGTTCCGGAAAGACTCCACCACATGATCCGTTGCAACCCCGATGTGGGTTGCGCCGCGCTCGATCATGGACAGAACGGAAGTGAGCACACCACGGACCGCGCCGATCTCCTGGCCGCGTGCGTCTGCCGCAGTCGGCAGAGCGAAATAATGGCGGAACAATTCATAGGTCCCGTCGATCAAGTGCACGTTCATGCTGCTGTGGTTCGCTCCGCACGCGATCTTATACGAGACTAAGCGATTCGGAAATCCTCTCGTGCGGCGAGCCCCTCAAAGATTTGACGAGGTTTCAGGATGATCTCCGACATTGCAGTTGTTCTCAAACCAATCAGAGCATGGCCGGCATGAAATGGATCCGCCGACTCGGATACATCCTCCCGGCGAGCGGCACTCCTTAACATTGGCCTTGTTCGCCTATTCGCCCGCGCGAATCGCGCTGGCGAGCGTCGCTGCTACCAGCGACAACAAAAGCGTGAACCCGCCACCAAACACTAGCGGCCAGCGCAGGATATTCTTGCGAATCAGCGAGTAGGCAGCCGCAAGTCCCCCAATAAACCCGAACCAGATATAACCGATCCTCACCACGTGATCGGCCCATTCTGGCGAAATCCATTTCGCCAGTGCTACCGACAGCGCGTCTGCATCGATTCCGGGAATTCGCAGCAGCAGGCTCAACGTAATATTCACAAGCAAAAAGACGGCAAAAATGTCGCGTTCGTTCCCACTTGGCTTTTCATCCGATGAGGCGAAGGGTTCCCGTTCCTGCGGAAGCAAGAGCAGCCATGCAATCGCGACCGGCACCGCCGCGGCCAGCAACAGCAGCATATACAAAAGGAGCGCAAGCCGATGATCCATCGCGAAGACCATGCCGAAAGCCGAAAAGCCTCTTGCAAAGCCTACTTCATGAAATCGTTGCGAGCTACCGCTCCGCCCTTCATCACGAACTTCACTTTTTCGAGGATCGTGACGTCGGAGAGCGGATCCCCTTCCACGGCGATAAGATCGGCGTAGCGCCCCTTCTCGAGCGAACCGACCTTATCGCTCCAGCCGATCAGGTCGGACGCGTTCACGGTCGATGCGCGAATTGCGTCCAGCGGTTTCATCCCCCATTCCACCATCTTGCCGAACTGTTTCGCATTGTCGCCGTGCGGATACACGCCGGAGTCCGTACCATAGGCAATCTTGGCGCCGGCCTGAAATGCCTTGCGGAAATTCTCGCGCTGCAGCCGGCCAATTTTCCTTTCTTTCTCGATGGATTCCGGCAGCATTCCGGCTTTCGCGCCTTCCTGCAGGATGAAATCGTCGTTGTAAATGTCGAACACCAGGTACGTTCCGTGCTGCCTGGCCAGCGAAATTCCCTCGTCGTCGACGAGACTCGAGTGCTCGATAGAGTCTATGCCGGCGCGAATCGCATCCTTGATGGACTGCGTGCCGTGCGCGTGCGCCGCCACTTTGCGCCCCAACTTGTGAGCTTCTTCGGCGATCGCCTGCATCTCCTCGAGCGTGTATTGCGGAGTGCCTGGCAGATCGCCCTTGCTCAAAACGCCGCCCGAAGCGCAGATCTTGATCACATCGGCGCCATACTTGATCACCTCCCGCACTTTGCCGCGCGCCGCCCACGGACCATCGGCCACTCCTTCCGAGCGGTGGTGATACTCGTATGGCAGAAGATTGTCGTCGCAGTGGCCGCCGGTAATACCGAGCGCCGGCCCGGACACCAACATGCGCGGGCCTTCAATCTCGCCCGCGTTCACCCCGTCGCGCACGGCCACATCCGTGAAGTCGCCGGCTCCCACGTTGCGAATGGTCGTGAATCCGGCGCGCAACGTGAGGCGCGCATTTTTGACGCCTATAACCGCCTGGCGCGGCACGGAAACGCCCAGACCCGCGTACCCGCTGTGCTGCGGATCGCTGGTCACGTGCGTGTGTACGTCGATCAATCCGGGCAGGCATGTGGCTCGCGACAGGTCGATGACTCCCGCGCTCACGCCCGCCGCAGGAGCGACGGAGGTGATCACCCCGTCGGCATCAAACGTTACCACCTGGTCCGACAGCATCTGTCCGCTGCGAACATCCAGCAATTTCCCGCAACGCACTGAACCCGGCGCCGCACCGGCGGCCGCGGCCGCCAGGAGGCACACACTCAGGGCAAGAAACGGTCTGCGCATCAGTCCCTCACAGAAATGAATTGAAATAAAGCGTCACGAGAATAGCTCGAAAAAGCCGGACAGCCAATGTTTGGAGTTGGTGGGCGCTGGGGCGAGGGTGGCTGTCCCCGCGAGGGCACGTCAATCGGCTTTGCCGGGGTCCATAAGACCCTGCACGGCTGGTGCCCCCACCATCTTAAGAGAGGCCGGAAAATCACAAACAAGGACAGAACTCATGAAATTAAAGTTTCAAGACGGCGCCGTCAGTGGGGCGAACTGCTCTGCTGGGCAGCCGGAGCAGTGGCGAGCCAACGCAGGAACAGCACCAACTGCCACCGCTGTTCTTCCCGCAACCTCTTTTTGAACGCCGGCATCGGGCGATGGCCTTCGCTTATTTTGTAAAACAACTCGCCGTCCGTGACGTTGTTCATGTGCACGGCATCAGTGAAATTGGTTGGAAGCGGATCGTACATCCTCCCCTGCGATCCGTCGCCCTTGCCCGCGTCTCCATGGCACTCCGCGCACTTGTCGAGATAGAGCTTGCGAGTGCCGGGAAGATCGGCCGCGGAGGGCTTCAGGGGATTCTGCACCAGTTTGGCTTCCGCCGGCACGATCCAAGGCCCCGGATGAAAGAAAGCGTAAAGAGCCGACCCGGCGGCGGCGAGCAGCAGCACCATCAAGAGCGTTCCGGCGAGTTTTTTGGGCAAAGCGGGAGCCATGGCAGAGAAGAAATTTTCGCACAACGCACGATCAGTTCACCAATCCGCGGCGCCTCGGCGGAGCTCACTTTTGGAGGCTTTGCGAATGCAGATCAGCCGCGGAACGTGAGGTAAAGCAGCTCAGCGTTGAAAGCAACGATGGCCATGGCTACGACCCAGGCGACCACAGCAGTGGGCCACGAATTCACGAACTCACCCATTTTCACCTTGCTACCCGTGAACTGCACCAGAGGAATCACCGCAAACGGCAGCTGGAAGCTAAGAATGACCTGGCTCAGGATCAGCAACGAGGTGACTTTGCCTTCGCCATAGACGCCGATGACAATCACCGCCGGAATAATAGCCAGCGCCCGGGTGATGAAGCGGCGCAGCCAGGGCTTCAAACGCAGGTTCAAGAACCCTTCCATCACGATCTGGCCGGCTAGCGTACCAGTCAGCGTGGAATTCTGCCCAGAGGCCAGCAACGCACAGGCGAACAAGGTGCTCGCCAGACTGGCGCCCAAAACGGGCGTCAGTAATTTGTAAGCGTCAGAAATCTCCGCAACGTCATGCATTCCGCGGGTATGAAAAGCCGCGGCGCCCAGAATCAGGATGGCCGCGTTGATGAACAATGCGAAGCCCAAAGCCACGGTGGAGTCGAATACCGCGAAGCGCAAGGCTTCGCGTTTACCCAAAGCGTCGGTCGAAAAAGCCCGCGTCTGCACAATGCTGGAGTGCAGATAAAGATTATGCGGCATCACCGTGGCGCCCAGGATGCCGATGGCGATGTACAGCATTTCGCGATTCTTCAAGATCTCAAGCCGCGGCAAAAAGCCTTGTGCGGCTTCCTGCCACAAGGGGCGGGCAAAAAAGATTTCGTAGGCGAAGCACGCCGCGATCGTGCCGATCAGCGTGATCACAAAGCCTTCAATCAACCGGAAGCCGCGCCCTTGCAAGGCCAGCACGATCAAGACGTCCATCGCCGTGATCAAGACGCCTGCAAGCAGCGGAAGGCCGAAAAGCAGCTTCAGTGCAACGGCTGAACCCAAAACTTCCGCCAGGTCGCACGCCGCGATAGCGATTTCGCAGAGTACCCATAGGGCCAATGAAACCGGCTTCGAATAGGATTCGCGGCAGGCCTGCGCCAGATCGCGCCCCGCGACGATGCCGAGCTTTGCCGAGAGCGCTTGCAGCAGCATCGCCATCAGGTTACTGAGCAAGATTACGCTCAGGAGCGTGTAGCCAAACTTGGAGCCGCCGCCGAGGTCGGTGGCCCAGTTGCCAGGGTCCATGTAGCCGACTGCGACGAGGTAACCCGGCCCTGCAAACGCTAAAACTTTGCGAAACCAGCTCAGGCCGGGAACGATCGGGATGGTGCGGTGCGCCTCGGGAAGCGAAGGCTGCAAAGCTGGCCCGGCCGCCGGCGTCACAGCGCCTGGCTCGGCGACCGACATTTCCTCTTCCACCAGTTGTCCCTGTCCCGTAGTCCGATTCATCCTTTGTCCGCGCGATTTCCAGGTGTTAACTGTAGTTAATACGCATCCTAAACTACCCTTAATCTCGACCCGTGTCAATAGCCCATTCACCGGTTCTGCCACCGGAGAATTACCCAGTTCAGGGCACTGTGGTACCTTGGAAAAACCACTCTAGGAGACGACCGCATGGACGAGAAGCAGCCGCAACCGCAGCCGGGCCAGATGCAGATCAAGGCCGACGAAAAAGAACTGCAAGGTTTATACAGTAATCTGGTGATGCTGCAGCACAACCTCGAGGAGTTCACGCTGAATTTTGTCTACATTTTCCCGAACGGCGCCCAGGGAAAGCTGCTCAGCAGCATGATTGTCAGCCCCGGCCACGCGAAGCGGATCTGGCGGGCGCTCGGTGAAAATATCTCGCGCTACGAAGCGCAATTCGGACCCATCAAGGAAGCTCCGGAAGGCAGCAGTCCGACGCCGAATGTCGGGTTTGTGCAGTAGACCAAACCTGCCTTGAGGCGGTTAGTATCCCAAGCGGAGAGCGCAGTCTTTTAGGATCTCCGCTTCCCAGGCCGGCCGTTTCGGATTCTTCGGGTGCGGCCGGTCGGACGGAATCCTCCCGGTCAAATGCAGGAACACCGCCGCCGAATGCTTGTAAGCAGGGACCGGCGCTCGAAATGCTATGTTCCCGAGGTGCTGCAACGCATCGGAGAGCGCGTAGTAGGCCGTATCGCCTGCTTCCCACAAGCGGTCGCGTTCCGCAAACCGCTCCGGGCAAAACGCCGCCAGTCCTAGCAAATACTCCGAACCGAACTCGATCATGTTGATGCCTAAGTCGTTCCCGGTGTAAATCCGGAAATCGGGCCGTTCTGAGTCGCGAAGATCCAACCGGTTCAGCTCAATCGTGCGGTCGAGTGAAGAGTGTTTCATCCCTTTGAGCTCCGGGATGTCCATCAACCGCCGGACGGTCTCTTCGTCGAAGATTTCCCCGTTGGGGGCGAACATGGTTCCCAATTCGAACGCCAGCACCTGATCATAGCCTTTGCACACGGCTTGATATACGGCGGCCTTCTCTTGCGGGGGCTTCCCGTGCAAACGCTGCGTCTGAAAGAGGATCGGGATGCCGCCGTGCTCGACGATGCGATCCATTTCCCGGCGGTAGAGCTGCACCGCGTCGCCGTCCAGCCCTTCGATATACGCGCCCGCCACAAAGGCGGCGTTTTTGCTCAACGCCTCGCGTGTCCAATGCAGAACTTGGCCTTTTTCCGCGTCGCTGAGGTAGTTCACGTAACCGGTGTCCATGTTGACGGCATTCACAAGTCCGGCTCGGTCAGTGTGCGCGAGATGCTCTTGAAACGCGGACACCGCAACGCTCCCATCGGCTGCAAACGGCAAGAGCGCGGCAGAGATTCCCTGCACTTTGCGGCGCGGTTTTTGCCGCCGAACGACTTCTTCAATTTGCATGATTCCGCCTCAACGGCTGGCCGCTTTCTTGATCGTTGCTAACTGCACGGCCATTTCCGAACCTTTGTAATACCCGTCCAGCGGATAACATCCCGAGGGCAGCCCGTTGCGCGGCGCCGTCGTGCAGTCGCTGAATGTTCTGCAGACCCGCTTGTGCTCCACGGTGCGGCCGTTGGCTGCGTCCCACAGAATTTCAGGGTAGGAGAGCGTCATGCGACCAAGACCCACCAGATCCACCCAACCACCGCGCAAAGCCGCTTGGGCCACATGCGGAAGGAAGTCCTGCAGGTAGGTGTACGCTGTCCCCACGAAACTCAAACTGGAAAACCGCTGCTTCAGCTCACGCGTCGCCTGCAACTGCCGCTCCACGCCTACCAGCGGATCCTCGGGTGGCAAATATCCGTCGGAAGGGGGATACAACGCCGGCCTTTGCACGTGGGGATTGTAGTAAGGACTCCCGGCGGTGATATTGACCAAACGAATTCCAAGCTTCTCGACGAGAGAAAGGAACATCACCGCCTCGGTCAAGTCCGGCTCTGTGGGCTTCGCCGCGTCTACAGCAAATCCCCAGCGATACGGAACAAGCTTTTCATACGCTTCAGGAATTCCCGGGCCCGGCTTTCCCGGCGAAGACTTGGCCGGGTCCGGCCGAAACGGAATCGTGTCGAACGCCGACAGCCGCACGCCTATCTTCAGCTGCGGCGCAACGGTACGAATCCCTTCGACCACTTCGCGCAAGAAGCGGGTGCGGTTCTCAAAACTCCCGCCGTAGTTCCCTTCCCGCACATGCGCGCTCAGAAATTCGTGGCCCAGGTAGCCGTGGCATTGCTTCACGTCCACAAAGTCGAATCCAAGCTCCCACGCCACGCGCGCCGCGCGATGAAAATCCTCGATGATCGCGCGCACTTCACCATCGCTTAGCACCGGATAGTCCGCGGGCAGCTTCAGCCGGCGATCCAAAATCGGGTGGTGGTACAAGATCCGCGGCTCCGGGCGCCCTTGCGCGTTCGGCCGGCAATACCGCCCCGAATGGGTCAATTGCAACCCGATCAGCAACCCCTTTTCCGACCCCGCAACCTTTTTGTGCTCCTCTATCAAGACCGCGCGCAGTTGAGCCAATCCTTCGCGTGTGTGCTCGCCAATCACCAGTTGGTTCGGATTGGCGCGGCCCTCATGCCGCACCGCAACCGCCTCGCCACCCCAGATCAGTTTCGCGCCGCTCTGCCCAAAGCGACGCCATCGCCGTATGGTGTGTTCGCTCGGCCGTCCGTCTAGCGTCCCGTCCCAACCCTCCATCGGGTTGATGGCAATCCGGTTGGCGATTGTAAAATCGCCGAGTTCTGTCGGAGCTAGCAGCGGCGACTCAGCTCCGCGCAAAATTTCAGAGTCGCAAGGAATGTGCAAACCCAGTGAATCCAAGTGTTTTCGGAAGGTAACCGTGTCTTTGAGACTACCCAGCCGAAGGATCGTCATGCGGGCGAAGGCCTCTTGCGGATTTTCGGCGGACGCCGGAGATTTTTCATGAGACTGGGAGTGTGCCGGATTCCGACGAGACAGGCAAGGGAGGCCTAGCCATTCACAGACGGTCGCTCGATTGAGAATGTTGCGGGGTGCATGATACGCGGCCAAGAACCGACGCGAAGCTTCCACTAGAACCTTTTCATCGGCACCTGTCAGTCTGCTTTGGCTGCATTCAGCAAGGGCGAAATCTCCGCATCGATCGCAGCGTCTGTAATTTCCGTCAGTCGCACATTCTTGTGCAAAGTCCAATGTTCCGTTTGCTCGACGGTTTCTCCGGGAGCCATCTTCTTCAGAGGGCTCAGCGTCTCCATCTCCAAAAACTCGTTGTTGGTAAACGTTTCAAACGAGCATCCGAAGTCCGGATAGCTGGCATGGGCGTCGCCCGCCGCCTGTTTGATGAAGGCTTCGCCGTTCAGCACATACGCTCCCCACGTGTGAGGGTTGAACAAGCCTAGCTTTTGCGGCTCGGAATTGTTCGGATCTTGCCGCAACGCGAGATATTTCTTGGTGAACGTCCAGCGCTTGTCGGCGAGATTGCTATAGGCCCACATCACCAGTGGATTGGTCGCCTCCAGATTCGCTGGATGCTTTCCTCGCGGCGGAAATCCGCTAATAGCCACGCCGCCCGGCGCCATCATCGTCAAAGCCCAAGCCGAATACTCCAGTGGGAACAGCGATTCATTCGTTACCCTGTGCACCACCGTCACGTCCGTTCCACGATCCGCCATTCGGATTTCAATCTCTTTCCGCAAATGTGTCAGCGGTTCCACCGGCGCGCGCGCAATCAACCCATTTCTGGTCACCGAAATCTCCACCGGCACGTTATCCGGCGCCCATGTCGCCACAGGATCTTCAGGTGCCTTCCATACCCTGTCCCCGCCCCGCAGTTGAAACTTGTCTTCGCCGCTCTTCCCAAGCTGCTCCGTAAATTCCTTGAAAAGGTTTTGTCCCCCAACAAATCCGAAACGAATCACGCGCGGACCCACATCGCTGGTCGCAATGAGTTCGACCTCGCCATTACTGACCCGATAGCAATTTCGCCATCCTTTGTACTCAACCTTCTCGACCTTCACTTCGGCTCGCGCGCCAAACGCAAGGAGAAGGCCGAGGACCGCCAGCAGAATCAATTTCCGCATCTGAATTCTCCGAAACCGCCACGCGTTTCACGCCCTTATACCACAGCCAAGGTGCAATCTCGCGGGCCCCGCCGCGCCGTGCCTCTCGCGGCCAGTGTTTGGATTGGATTTTCGGGATGCTGTCGACCACAGCCCAATTAGGCACAAGAAGCCGCGCCATTTGCCTTCGGTTGCCTCTCGGCACGACATCTTGCAAATGCGCGGATAACAACCTATCTTGAACCCCGATTTTGCCCCTCAATTCTTTACAGCAGAGGGAATTTCGCATTCACGGAAACAACAGCTACGACGCCATTGTCGTCGGGGCCGGACACAATGGATTGACGGCGGCCGCCTATCTGGCGGACGCGGGCCTATCCACGCTGGTGCTCGAACGTCGCGAGATCGTGGGAGGCTGCTGCGTCACGGAAGAGATTGCGGCGGGCTGCCGCGCCTCCACCACCTCGTACATCGCGAGCATGCTGCGCCCCGAAGTGATTCGCGACCTGGATCTGGCGTCATTCGGACTGCGCATGGTTCCCTGTGATCCGTTTTTGCAGGTGCCTTTCGCCGATGGCAGGATCATTCGCTGGTGGGCGGATCGCGATCGCGCCGCCGGCGAGATCCGGAAATATTCGGCGCGTGACGCCAAGACGTTCCTTCGTGTCGATGATCAGCTGAAAAAGCTGGCGCGGTACCTGCAGCCGTTCTTTCTCGAACCGCCGCCGCAACTCGGAGCGCCTGGCGCTGCTGGACTGCTCGAACTGCTGCGCATCGGGAAGCGGTTTCACAAGATCACGTCGGAGGAGATCGCTCAGTTTGTAGCGTTCTTGACCGGCAGTCTAGGCGAATTTCTGGACCGCCAGTACGAGTCCGATCAGGTCAAAACCATGTTTTTGGCGAACAACGTCTACGGCAAACATGGAGGCCCATACCAGCCGGGAACGTCGCTGGGACTGCTCTTTCATCTGCTTAGCGGCGGCGAGCGTGAGTTGCAGGGATTCAACGGGCATGTCATCGGCGGGATGGGCGCAATCACCAGCGCCCTGGCCGCATCCGCGAAAAAGCGTGGCGCAGAAATTCGAACGTCAGCAAGCGTGATGCGAATCCAGAGTCGCAACAGCCGCGTCGAAAGTGTTGTTCTGGAAGACGGCACGGAAATCAAGGCGCGCGTGGTGTTGTCCAACGCGGATCCCAAGCGAACATTCCTCAACTTGGTCGATCCCGCCGACTTGCCTTCAGACTTTCGCGACAAGATTCGCGGCATCAAGATGGCTGGGCCGTGCGCGAAAGTGAATCTCGTTCTCAGCGAAGAGCCGCGGTTCACTGCCACTCCATCCGGAGCGCCGCCCCAGGAACGGTCTCTGTTCACGCTGGTTCGCTCCCTGGAGTTCGCGGAGCGCTGCTACGACATCGCGAAGTTTGGGCAAATTCCGGAGGAGTTGTGGGTGGACTGCGTCGTCGCTTCCAACGTGGACCAGAGCCTGGCCCCCGCAGGCAAGCACATCATGACCTGTTTTGTGCAGTACGTTCCGTACCATCTCGACGAAGGCAACTGGGATTCGCGACGACACCTGCTCGCCGAACGCGTCATCAGGAAAATCGCGGAGTTTGCACCCAACGTACCGAACGCAGTCATCGCAATGCAGGTCATCACGCCGCTGGACTTAGAGCGCACCTACGGCTTGACCGAAGGAAATATTTTTCATGGCGACTTGAGTCTTGAACAGCTCTTTTTCCTACGGCCCGTCGCCGGCTGGTCGCGATACCGCACTCCGATAAGTGGACTATATTTGTGCGGCGCCGGCGCGCATCCCGGCGGCGGCGTCACCGGTGCGCCCGGGCACAACGCAGCGAAACAGGTACTGCGCCACATGCGACACACCGGCAAGAGCCGGTCCGCCGGAAGGAATTGATGGCCGAACTAATCTCCACAGCGCGAACAGAGCCCGCCGGCAGTTCGATGACTGCTGCTTGCTCGGAAGTGACGCCGCGCCGCGTGCTGGGCTTCGCCGACCTGCTGATGTTTTACGTGGTCACCGGCATCAGCCTGCGCTGGATCGCCACATCAGCCAGCGCTGGCCCTAGTTCGATCGCGGTCTGGATCTTTGCATGGGCCTGCTTTTACCTGCCGCTTGCGCTTTCAGTGATCGAGCTTTCGGCACGCTACCCGCAGCAGGGCGGCATGTATATCTGGAGCAAGCGCGCATTCGGCGACTTCTCCGGTTATATGACCGGCTGGACCTATTGGACCAGCAATCTTTCTTACTACCCGTCGGTTTTTTACTTCACTGCGAGCAATGCACTTTTCGTGTTCGGTCCGCGCGCTCTGCAGCTTTCGCATAGCAAGCTTTTTTACATTTCATCAGCGCTTGGCCTCATCGCGCTGATCACGGTTCTAAATGTCATTGGCCTGAATCGAGGAAAGTGGCTGCATAACGTCGCTTCCGTCGGAATGTGGATGCCGGTGCTGATTCTGGCGGTGATGGGTGTGTATGTCTGGCACCATTTCGGGGCGGCAACCTCCTTTGCTGCGCACAATCTTGCTCCGCAACTACACCTAAAAAACATGCTGGTATGGGCGACGATTACTTTTGCACTTTGCGGCTGCGAAGCAGGTTCGATGATGGGCGAAGAGATCAAGGATCCGCGGCGCAATTTGCCGCGAGCCTTGCTGCTGGCCGGTTTGATTGTCACCACCTGCTACATCGGCGGCACCATCGCAATTCTGTTGGCGTTGCCGAGCGGCGAGGTAAGCAATCTGCAAGGCATCATGCAGGCGGTGGTGAAAACGGCAGAACGATTAGGCTGGTTCAACCTCGTGCCGATCACAGCGGCTCTGATTGCCATCGGCAACATCGGGGCAGCCAGCGGTTTCCTGACCGCTTCCGGACGCGTGCCGTTCGCTGCGGGAATCGACCGGTTTCTGCCGGCGGCTTTTGGGCGGCTGCACCCGCGCTGGGGAACGCCGCATGTGTCGCTGATCGTACAGACCGGGGTTGCGGCGGTGATGATTTTCCTCGGCCAAGCCGGCACCAGTGTGAAGGGTGCCTACGACGTGATGGTCAGCATCAGCATCATTGGCGTATTTATTCCGTATCTCTATGTCTTCGCGTCCATGTTCAAGGTGCAGAATACGCCTGCGCCGGCTGCCGGGTTTCGCGTCCCCGGCGGGCGACCGGTCGCCAGATTTGTCGCGAGCGTGGGCTTTCTAACCACGCTCGCGACGATCGCCTTTTCCGTGATTCCTTCACCGGAGGAACCGAACAAACTCCTCGCCGTCTTCAAAATTGTCGGCTTGACCGCTTTGCTGGTGGGTCTGGGGGGCGTGCTTTTCTACCTCGGAAACCGCAGCCGGCAAAAAGTCGGGCCGGGTTAGGCTACTCCTCGACCGGCCCCAGGCGCTCTTTCACATAGTTCCGGATGTCAAGGCTGGGATCTTCCATCGGCGCATAGTAGCCAAATTTGTGGATCCGTGAGCGGACGCCCTGCTGCACCCGTTCGCAGATGGCCCAGTCCTGGCGGTTCACCAGATCCCAGAACTCCACCGCGTCCTTCGGATCAAAATCCGGTTTTGCCATTTCGGCCGGATGAAAGAGAAAGTTGCAATCGATTCGTGTGCGATCCGCGGCCAGCGGCCAAAGCACAAAGGCTGCCACGTGATCGCACGCCAGGCTCAGCATCAGGTTGGGGAAACACAATTCGCCCTTGTGTCGGACTTTCTCCGCGTCATTCAATCCCGGAAACGGCGACCGATTTGTCGCGCCTGATTCTGTGAAGGTATATGCGCCTTCGCGATGCGGAATGCCGTCTTCCCAAGTGAGATTGGCGCCGCCCGCCAGCTTGAAATCCGGCACAACCTCGCACAGTTCGGGGTGAACGCTACCGCAGTGATAACACTCGTTGTAGTTTTCCGCGATGATTTTCCAGTTTGCCGTGACCTCATACGAAATCAGGTGGCCCGACCGCAAGTCTTGCAGCGGATAGCGGATCGTTCGCTCCACGGCCGGACCAATTTGCGCGCGTACGCCTTGCGGAAAGGCTCCATCCTGCAAGTCGAGCTTCACGAAGAAAAACCCGCCCCAACAATCCAGAGCGACGGGGTAGAGGGAAAGATCCTCTCGCCGGAAGGACTCATCGTCTTTCAGAAACGGCGCGCCGAGAAGTTCGCCTTCCAGGCTGTACGTCCATTGGTGATACGGGCAGCGGATTGTGCCGCCCGGCATCACGCCGCCGTTTGGAGTAACTCCCCAACCGGAATCTTGCGGCGTCCCGCACAAGCGGGCACCTCGATGGCGGCATACGTTGTAATGAGCCTTCAGCTCGCCGCCCTTGGTTCTGACCACGAGCACGCTTTCTCCGGCCACCTCCAGGACACGAGAGTCGCCGGGTAAGGGAAGATCCTCTTCCCTTCCCGCGCAAAACCATTCGCGCGCAAAAATGCGCTCCTGTTCGCGCCGAAACATCTGCGGGGCGGTGTAGTACGAACTGGGGAGTGATTTCTCCACTCTGCACAGTCCTTCTGCGTCGTGCTTGCGGCTGCGACGGACGGATGCCGAGCATCATAACGCAAGGGAAACTCTCAGAGCTGAAAGAAGATCTGCAAAACCGGAGGAAATCGTAGGCATGGGTGGACGTGAGAGGCCGACCTCACCTTGACCAGTTGTCAGCAAAGCACAATTTTTATGGCATGCGACGGGGTATGACGCGCAGGGATTAGTCTGTGCTCATGCGGTTCTCCAAGACATCCGCGCACTGCGATCACCGACTACCGCTGATGTTGCTGCGCGGTGTACTCCTTACGATTCTTGGTTTTACGGTGGGCGGCCCACCTAGTCAGGCAAGCTCCCGTTTTCGAGATCGTACCAGTACACAGCTGGATAAAATTCCACGTGAAATCCTCGGTGACCATCGCCGGCAAATTCGACAAATGGGATGGAAGCTCCGGATGAAACGGCGGGCGCTTTGGAACTAAAAATCGAAGCCGCCAGCGTCGATACCGGAAGCGGCATGAAGAATGGCAAGCTGAAGAGCAAAGACTGCTTCGACGTCGAGCAGAATCCCTACATCACGTTCGTCAACTAAGTTCGTTCCGAAGGGGCCACACACCTACGAGGTGGACGGCGATTTTACCATTCGCGGGGTATCAAACCCTGAGAAGTTGACGTTAACCTTCTCCGGTAAAGGCGCAGGTTCAGGTGAAATTCACGGTGCCATGGTCTTCAACCGCAAGGACTACGGCATGAACAAAGGCATACCTTTTATCAAAATCGCAGACGATGTGGACGTTAACTTCGATCTTAAATGGAAACACGTCGCTGGACCTCAGTTAGCCTACGCTACGGTGCTAAGTCACGGCATTATGATGTGCATGTCCACTGAAGACTTTTAGCGCTTTTGCTTGCGACGGCCGGACCAGCTGTACTCAACGAAGCGACGCCCGGTTTCGCGTCGTCGCTTTGGGCACTAACCTATACACTGATTCCGAGGCTGGTCGTTGATGGTGGCTTTGAAGCCGGACTCACTGCTGGCGGCCCTGGTCGCCATGCTTTTTTCGCAGGCACATACTCGATTGCGAATGTCAAATCCCGGCTGGCGTCGAAGGCACTCACAAGAGAGCCGTAATGTCTGCCTTAAACTGGGCTGCCAAAAATTCCAGCAAATAACTCTAAGCGCCGGGTGAGTCCTGGCGGCCAAACTGGCACACGAGAGATCAATTGCCCAGCTGACTTCCGGAGG
>Ga0306926_10000571_pt1 | contig 34726 bp, 33 predicted proteins | sample flu12Cox44000178_FD_203759 | JGI IMG/M metagenome (GOLD analysis project Ga0306926, IMG submission 203759) | Lab enrichment of tropical soil microbial communities from Luquillo Experimental Forest, Puerto Rico - flux8day.12C.oxic.44.000.178 (v2)... | ecosystem: Environmental > Terrestrial >...
AAATTCTGCAATTAGCGCGACCGTCGACCGGGCTCCGTTTCAGGAGCCCGGTTCTTTTCACGTACGATCGGCAAGGAGACCGGGGTGAATACCGACGTGCCCGGCGCCGAGCCTGCTCTCGAGCTCCGGGATTTGTCGAAGAGTTTCGGCGGCCTGCACGCTGTGCGCAGCGTCACGCTCAAGGTCATGCCCGGCGACCGCAAGGCCATCATCGGACCGAACGGTGCCGGCAAGACGACCCTGTTCAATTTGATTACCGGAATTCTACCGGCCAGCTCCGGACAAGTCGTGCTGTTCGGTCATGATGTGACTAATTGGCCGAGCCATCGGCGCACCGCGCTTGGAATGGCGCGAACGTTTCAAATCACCAGCCTATTCCCGAAGCTCACGGTTCTCGACAACGTATTGTTGGCTATCCAGGGTCTGCGGCCGTCGAAGTTCGTGATGTGGCGGTTTCTGTCATCGTATCGCGACTTCTACGACCGGGCTTACGGGCTCCTGGAGCGCGCCCGGTTCCTGCACCGCAAAGATACTGAGGTTCGCCATCTATCACACGGCGAGCAGCGACAACTGGAAATCGTCCTGGGTCTCGCCAGCGACCCCAAGATTCTGCTCTTGGACGAGCCCGCCGCCGGGCTCTCGTCGGGCGAATCCTCGGAGATGATCAAGTTTCTTGCGCACCTTGATCGACGCCTCGCGATCCTCCTCATCGAGCACGACATGGACGTGGTGTTCGACGTGGCCGAGCATATTTCCGTCCTCCATTTCGGCCAGGTGTTGGAAGCAGGAGCGACCGAGCAAATCCGCCGCAGCGAGAAGGTGCAGCAAATCTATCTGGGCACCAGCTGATCCATGGCGATCTTAGAAGTTCAGGACATCCATACTTACTACGGGGATGCTTATGTCCTTCAGGGACTGTCATTGAAGCTTGAGCAAGGACAGATCCTGGGGCTGCTCGGACGCAACGGCGTCGGCAAGACCACACTGGTGAACTCGATCGTGGGCTTCAATCGTCCACGCCGAGGAAAAATTCTGTTCAAGGGCGTGGACGTTACCAGTGTTTCTTCCTTCGAGACGGTCCGCAGCGGAATGGGCCTCGTCCCCCAAGGGCGGCGGGTGTTTCCCAGCCTGAGCGTCGAGGAAAATCTCTTGGTGGCCGAGCGCGGCCGGGCCCGTCGCGGCTGGAGTCTGGAGCGCGTCTACGCGCTGTTTCCGCGCTTGCGTGAAAGACGCAGCCAGCGCGCCAGGACGCTCTCCGGCGGCGAGCAGCAGATGTTGGCAATCGGCCGCGGACTCATGACCAATCCCGATTGTTTGATCATGGACGAGCCTTCCGAGGGACTTGCACCGATTATCATCCAGGGGCTGTGGCAAGCGATCGGAAAGTTGAAGGATGAAGGCCATTCCATTCTGCTCGTCGAACAAAACGCCGCCCTGGCGCTCCAGCTGGTCGATTACGTGCATGTGATGAGCAAAGGCCAGGTGGTCTATTCCGGTCGTCCGGAAGAGCTTCGGGCCAATAGTGAAATCAAATCCAGATACCTGGGCATCTGATTGCGTCCCTCCGCGAGCAACCGGTGCCTGTCCGGAGCGCCGGGGTCGAGGCGGCGGAATCTATCTGCTGCTGCCGATGATGGCGCAAAGACATCGTTATTCTTACAGGAAATTAATCGCCCTGGGAGCGGGACTGGGCCACCTGGGGAGTAGCAGCGTGCGCGAAATTGCGCCATTGTGAACGTCCAAAAATTGAAGAATGCTCGCCCAAGGAGGAACAATCATGTCAATGCACCGACGAACGCTACTGAAAGGTTTGGGCGCCGGCGCTGCCCTCGCGACAGTGAAGGCGCCCTATGTGCACGCACAGGGTGCGACGTTCAAACTCGGTCTGCTGACGGTCAAGACCGGCCCCCTCGCTCAAGGCGGCATCCAGATGGAGCAGGGCACCGTCACCTACTTAAAGGAAAAGAATTACACGTTCGCGGGCCGTAAAGTGGAGTTTTTCTCCGCCGACACCGGCGGCAATCCGGCGGGCGCCAAGACCAAGGCGCAGGAACTGGTCGAGCGCGAGCACGTCGACGTCATCCTCGGGCCGCTTGCCGCCTTCGAGCTCCTCGCAATCACCGACTATATCGCGCAGGCGAAGACGCCGCTGCTGAGCCTCGCCGCCGCGGAAGACATCACACAGCGCCGGCCAAATCCCTATTTCCTGCGCGCCTCCGCGACCTCGGCGCAGGCGATGCATCCGATGGCTGACTACGCCGCCAAGGAGCTGAAATTAAAGCGTGTAATGACCATCTCCGAGGACTTCGCCTTCGGCTACGAGCAGATGGGCGGTTTCCAACAGACCTTCGAGGACAATGGCGGCAAGATCGTCAAGAAGCTGTGGCCGCCGATCGTCACCCCCGATTACACGCCATATCTGGCGCAGATCAGCGACTGCGACGGCGTGTGCCAAGGTTTCGCGGGATCGAATCCGCTGCGCTTCATGAAGCAGTACGCCGATTTCGGCCTCAAGCTGCCGGTCGTCGGCGGCGAAACGGCGGGCGACGACGCGCTGCTGCGGAGCTTCGGCGACGAGGCAATCGGGATGTACTCCTGTTGCCCCTACACGCTCGATCTCAATACTGACAGCAACAAGCGCTTTATCGCCGCGATGCAGAAGGATTTTAGCGTCGATCCCGGCTTCTATGCCGCCGGTCTCTACGTCAACTGCGAGGTGGTCGAGGCTGGCCTGAAAGCAACCGGCGGCAAGACCGACGACAAGCAGGCGTTCATGAAGGCGCTCAAATCGGTATCGCTCACCGATACCCCGCGCGGGCCGATAAAGTTCGACCATCTCGGCAATGTGATCGGCGACTTCTACGTCCGCCGCTGCGAGAAGTCGGGCGGCAAGCTCATCAGCAAGTCGGTCAAGACCTACAAGAACGTTGGTCAGTTCTGGACTTACGACGAACAGAAATTCCTGGCGCAGCCGGTCTATTCGCGTGACTTTCCGCCGCTGAAGAACTGACGCGGGCTGGTCCCGCGGCCGCTACCCGGCGGCCGCGGGCGACAGGGGGCGGCGGAAGACATGACTTTTTGGCTGTTGCTGACGGTCAACAGCATCACGTTCGGCGGCCTGCTGTTCCTGTTGTCGGCCGGCTTCTCGTTGATTTTCGGGCTGATGCGCATCCCGAATCTGACGCACGGCTCGTTGTTCATGCTGGGCGCCTATTTCGGTGCCACATTCACCACCGGATACGCAGGCGTCGCGCTCAATTTCTGGGTTGCGGCGATCGTGAGCGCGCTGCTGGTAGCCGCTTTCGGTGGGCTGATCGAACGCTTGTTGCTGCGACGGTTGCCGGGCGAGCAACTGGCCCAGGTTCTGGTGACGCTCGGCATCTCGTTCATGATCGCCGATCTTTGCCTGATGGGATGGGGTGGCGACCCGATGTCGGTCGCCACACCCTCTCGGCTCGAGGGGTTCGCGCGCCTCGGCCAACTCGTGTTTCCGATTTATCGCCTGGCCGTGATCCTGCTCGCCGTCGTGGTTGCGATCGTGCTCTGGCTCATGCTCGATCGTACGCGACTGGGCGCTATCATCCGCGCCGGCGTCGACGATCCGGAAATGGCGCGGGTGGTGGGCATCCGCGTTTCCGGGCTGTTCACCATCGTGTTCGCACTCGGTGCCGGGCTGGCCGGCTTCGCCGGCATGATCGGGACACCGATCCTTTCGGTCTATCCCGGTCTCGACCAGGACATGCTGCCGCTGGCGCTGGTGGTCGTGATCCTGGGCGGCACGGGAAGCCTTCTCGGCTCGTTCGTCGGCAGCATGATCATCGGATTGATCTACAATTTCGGCCAAGCGCTCCTGCCGGAACTCGCCTATTTCGTCCTCTTCCTTCCGATGCTGCTGGTATTGGTGCTGCGGCCGCAGGGCTTGTTCGGCAGGCACATCCCGTGAGCACCGTGCAGCGCTTCGCCTTGAGCCTTGCCCTGCTGGCGCTCGCCACCGTGCCGGTCTGGGTCACCGGCGCGTATTACGTCAACGTGACCAGTCAGATTCTGCTCTACGCCGTCTTTGCGCTCGGATTGAACGTCCTGGTGGGTTACGCCGGCCTCGTGTCGCTCGGCCATGCCGGGCTGTTTGGAATAGCGTGTTACGCGGTTGCCTACCTGCTAGCCGCCGGCTTCGGACACAACCTGTCGATTCTCGGCGCGCTGGTGATCGGGCTTGGCGGAACTGCGCTTTTCGCCGCACTGTCGCTGCGCGCCGCCGGCATCGGATTCATCATGATCACGCTCGCCCTCGGCGAAATCCTCTGGGGGCTGGCCTATCGCTGGATCAGCATCACCAACGGCGACAACGGCATATCGGTCGCGACGCGCCCGGCGCCGTTCGGGCTCTCGCTCGCATCGGCGAGCGGGTTCTACTACGCGACCTTCATCGTCTTTCTGCTGGCGCTCGCCGCCGCCGCCGTGTTTGCCCGCTCGCCGCTCGGCGCCGCGCTCAGAGGCACGCGCGACCAGCCGCGACGCATGAACGCGCTCGGCTATCACGTTTGGATGACGCGGTTCTGGGCCTGCATGTTTTCCGGACTTTTGACCTGCGTGGCGGGAATCCTGTTCGTCTACTACAACCAGTTCATCAGCCCGCAGACGCTTGCGCTCACCTCCTCGGCCGAGGTGCTGCTGATGGTGATCTCGGGCGGCGCCGGAACGCTGCTCGGGCCGATCGTCGGCGCGGCACTCGTGGTCATAGTCAAGAATATTGTGAGCGCCTATATCGAACGATGGAACTTAATGCTTGGTGCGATTTTCGTAGCTATCGTCATCTTCATGCCGGAGGGCCTGGTGCCCGGCACAGCGCGGCTGTGGCGCATGGGATGGCGCGTGCTGCGCCATCGCGCGAATGATGTGGCGGTTGCCGATACGGCGGGGCCGAAATCATGACCGCGCTCGCCGTCGACGCTCTGTGCAAATCGTTCGGCGGCCTGCACGTCACCAGCAACGTCAATCTTTCCGTCGAACCCGGGGAACGGCGCCTGATCATCGGACCGAACGGTGCCGGCAAGACCACCCTGTTCAACCTGATTACCGGCGAACTGACGCCCGACAGCGGCTCGGTCCTCCTGTTCGGCCGCGATATCACGCATGTGCCGAGCCGCCAGCGCGCACACCTCGGCATGGCGCGGACGTATCAGATCATCACGCTGTTTGCGCGTGACACCATCCTGCACAACGTCACGCTCGCGCTGCTCGGCCTCTCCCCCGCGCGCTGGAATCCGCTGATCGTGCTGAAACGCGAGCGTCACCTCGTTGATAACGCGCGCACGGCGCTGGCCAAGGTCGGCCTCGATCATATCGCCGACCGGCCGCTGTCGCAGACCTCCTATGGCGAGCGCCGGCGCGTGGAAATCGCGATGGCATTGGCGCAGAATCCGAAACTGCTGCTGCTCGACGAGCCGTTCGCCGGGCTTTCCATCGACGAGCGGCGCGACGTGCATGATCTCCTGATGACGATCCCGCGCGACGTCACGATTGTGATGATCGAGCACAATATGGACGTCGCGCTCGACTTCGCCGAACGCATAACCGTGCTGCATTACGGCGAGGTGATCGTCGAGGGCACGCGCGCCGAGGTGGTGGCCGATCCGCGCACGCGGGAGGTTTATCTTGGCGACTGAGGCGCTCGACCTCTCCGACATCCACTCCTATTACGGCGACAGCCATGTGCTGCACGGCATCTCGTTCGCGCTGCAGCCCGGGCGGCTGCTCGGTCTGCTCGGCCGCAACGGCGCCGGCAAGACCACCTGCATGGCGACGATCATGGGATTGCTCAGGCCGCGGCGCGGCTCGGTCCGGCTTTACGGCGAACCGGTCGAAGGGCTGGCACCCGACGCGATCGCGCGCAAGGGCATCTCCCTCGTGCCGCAAGGCCGCCGCATGTTCCGCAGTTTGACGGTGCGCGAGAACCTCGTGGTGGCGGCGCAAGCGCGCCGAGGCGCAGGCCGCTCCGGCTGGTCGATCGATCGCGTATTCCAGATTTTTCCGCGGCTCGGCGAGCGTCACGCCCAGCTCGCGGGCTCGCTGTCGGGCGGCGAGCAGCAGATGCTTGCGATCGGCCGCGCGCTGATGGGCAACCCCCGCGTGCTGCTGCTGGACGAGCCGTCGGAGGGGCTCGCGCCGCAACTTGTCGCCGAGGTCGGCCGCACGATCGCGCAGCTCAAGGCAGAAGGGCAGTCGATCGTGCTGGTCGAGCAGAACATCAAGCTCACCCTCGATCTCGCCGATGATATTGTGATCATCAACACCGGACATGTCGTGTTTCGCGGATCGGCAGCGCAGCTCAAGCTCGATAACGCCATGATCTCGCAGCATCTCGGCGTGTTTTAGCGAGTCGCGACATCGGGTGAACGATGACTCAATGGAACAAATACGCGCCGACCGCGGCGCGCAAGCACGGCCGGCCTGGACGCGAGAACAGACCCAAGAGCACCACGATCGACATCCACTCGCACGTAGCGATCCCGCAGGCTGCCGCGTTCGTCCAGCCGCATCTCGATATGGCGACCGTGCCGCTCGCCCATTTCGCCACGGACGGCACGCGTGCTCTGAGCCGCAAGCAGGAGGAGGACATTCGCGCCCGCATCACCCGCTATGACGAGCGGCTCATCGACATGGACGCGATGGGCATCGACGTCCAGCTGGTAATGCCGCCGCCGATCCAATGCTACTACACGGTGTCGCTCGACATCGCAGTTGGCGCGGCGCGCATGATCAACGATGGCCTCGCCGAGTACGTCGCTGGCAAGCCGGACCGTTTTGTCGCGCTCGGCACGGTGCCGCTCGTCGACGGCGGCGAGGCAGCGCGCGAGCTTGAGCGCTGCATGAAATCGCTCGGCATGAAAGGCGCGGAGATTCTGACCAATGTCGCGGGAAAGGAGCTGTCGGATCCAGCATACGCCCCGTTCTGGAAGAAAGCGGAGGAGCTGGGCGCGCTCATCGTGATCCATCCCAACGGCTTCACCGAAGGGCAGCGGCTCAAGCGGTTCTATTTCAACAACGTGATCGGCAACCCGCTCGAGACCACCATCGCCCTGCACTACCTGATCTTTGACGGCGTGCTGGAGCGCCATCCCAAGCTGAAAATTCTCGCTGTGCACGGAGGCGGCTATCTTCCCGCGTATTCCGGCCGCATCGACCACGCCTGGGGCGCGCGCTCCGATGCCCGCGGTGACCTGCCGCAGCCGCCGACCAGCTATCTCAAGAAAATCTATTTCGACACCGTAGTCTTCACACCGCACCAGCTCGCCGAGTTGGTCCGCGTGTTCGGCGCCGATCACATCGTCATGGGAACGGATTACCCCTTTGACATGGCTGAATTCGACCCGATCGGCCATGTGGCGGGGATCGATGGCTTCGATGCCACAACGATCGCCGCCATCACCGGCGGCAACGCGCGAAGGTTGCTGGGGTTGTGATCCGCCCTCATCCTGAGGAGCGAGCGCAGCGAGCGTCTCGAAGGATGGGGGCGGCCCTCATGCTTCGAGACGCGCACTTCGTGCGCTCCTCAGCATGAGGGCCGAGCGGGTCGCCTCACTCCGCCTTCACCTTGGCGTCCTGAATCACCTTGCGCCATTTCGGCTCGTCCGAGCGGATGAAATTGGCGAGCTGCTCCGGGGTGCCGGCGATCGATTCGAAATACTGACGATCGAGGAAATTCTTCTTGACCTCCGGGTCACCAAAAATTTTCCGCACCTCGCCGTTGATCTTTCCTACGATTTCGCCCGGCATGCCAGGCGCACCGAACAGCCCGAACCAGGACACCGCCTCGTAGCCTGGCAGCCCGCTCTCCGCCACGGTCGGCACCTCCGGCAAAAGCGCCATGCGATTGGCCGCACCGACCGCGAGGAGCTTCACCTTGTCCGCCTTCCACTGCGGCACCGCGCTGCCCAGGCTGATGAACATCATCTGGATATGTCCCGCCATCACGTCGGTGAGCGCCGGCGTCGCGCCTTTGTAATGCACCGCCTGGAACCTGGTGCCGGAGAGCGCCTGGAACAGCTCCATGTTGAGGTGCCCGCTCGAGCCGATGCCGAACGTGCCATAGTTGATTTCGCCCGGTTTCTGCTTGGCGAGCGCAATGAGCTCTTTGACGTTATGCACCGGCAGCGCGGGATTGACGATCAGCGCATGGTTGATGGTGACGAGCCCGGAGATCGGCGTGAAGCCTTTGACCGGGTCATAAGGCAGCTTGGGATAGAGGCTCGGATTGACGACAAACGTCACCTCCGGGCCGATCAGCAGCGTGTACCCGTCGGGCGCGGACTTGGTGACATATTCCGCTGCGATCTGATTGTTGGCGCCGGGCTTGTTTTCGACGATCACCTGCTGGCCCCAGGCGTCCGTGAAATGCTGCGCCAAGGTGCGGCCGAGCGCGTCGGTGACGCCGCCCGGCGCCGCCGGCACGATGATCGTCACGGGTTTGGCCGGATAGCTTGTTCCCTGTGCAAAGGCGCTTGCGGGGAGCAGATGGCTCAACGCCAATGCCACGACCCAGGTCCGCATCCGCTCGCCTCCTGGAGGTGCTTGCCTTTTGCGCAACTATCGCTGATTTTTGCGCCACTGCCTATGCCGAGCCGATGCGGCAATCCCGCACAATCTAGAGTTTTGCGAGCGTGATGATCGTCGCCATCGACATCGGAGGCACCTTCACGGATCTCATCGGATTCGACGAGCGCGCCCAGCGCTTCGTCGAGGCGAAGAGCCTCACCACTCCCGCGCACCTGGTGCAGGGGGTGATCGACTGCATCAACAAGAGCGGACTGGACGCCAAGGCCATCGACGAGTTGATCCATGGCTCGACGATCGCGATCAACACGCTGATCGAGAGAACCGGTGCAAAGACGGGTCTCCTGGTCACCCGCGGCACGCGCGACGTCTACATCATCGGACGCGGCAACCGGCCAGAGGCCTACAATCTGTTCTTCCACCGGCATCGGCCGCTGGTCCCACGCAATTTCACCCGCGAGGTCGAAGAGCGGCTGCTGAGCTCGGGCGAAGTGCATGCGCCGCTTGATCGCAACAGCATTGCGGAAGCATGCCACGCGCTTGCCGCTGCAGAGGTGGAAGCAGTCGCGGTGTGTCTGCTGCACTCCTACGTCAATCCCGAGCATGAACGCATCGCCGGCGAAATGATCCGCGCGGCGCTGCCTCGCGCGTACGTTTCTCTGTCGCACGAAATTCTGCGTGAGTATCGCGAGTTCGAGCGGATGTCGACGACGGTGGTGAACGCCTATCTCGGCCCGAAGGTGGGCGGCTACGTGCAGAGCCTTAATGCCGGGCTCGGCAAGACCGGCTTTCGCGGCGCGCTCTCGATCATGCGCTCGAACGGGGGCGTGATGACGCCGGAAATCGCGACGCAGCGCCCGGCGGCAATGATGGAATCCGGGCCCGTCGGCGGCATTATCGCCTCGGCGCGGGTTGGGCACTCGCTCGGCTTCGACAACGTGATCTCCTTCGACATGGGCGGCACCACCGCCAAGGCAAGCCTCATCCGCGACGGCGAGCCGACCATGGCGCCCGGTTATTACGTCGGCGGCTACGCCAGCGGTCATCCCGTCATGCTGCCGATGCTCGACGTGGTCGAGGTGGGCGCGGGCGGCGGCTCGATCGCCTGGCTCGACGAGGTCGGCGCGCTCAAGGTCGGGCCCCAGAGCGCCGGCGCCGATCCCGGCCCGATCTGCTACCGCGGCGGCGGCGCCAAGCCCACCATCACCGATGCCAATGTGGTGCTCGGGCGGCTTGATCCGGACAATTTCCTCGGCGGGCAGATGAAGCTCGACGACGCGGCGGCGCAGCGCGGGATCGAGCAGAAAATTGCCAAGCCACTGAAGATGGAAACAGTGGCGGCGGCACAGGCGATCGTGGAGATCGCGATCGCGAAGATGTCGCTGGCAGTGCGCGAGGTTTCGGTGGCGAAGGGCTACGACCCGCGCGATTTTGCGCTGGTTGCTTCCGGCGGAGCGGGGCCGCTGCACGTCCTGGCGATCGCACGCGAGTTGCATGTGCCCAAGGTCGTCGTGCCGCTGTTTCCTTCCCACTTCTCCGCACTGGGAATGCTGCTCGCCGACGAGCGGCACGATTTCATCCGCACTTTCTACTGCGATCTCGCCACCGTGGATTTCGCGACCGTGCTGCGCATCCACCGCGAAATGGCAGCCGAGGCCGAAGGAAGCCTGCGCCATGCCGCCGGTGCGGAGCGGCAAATCCATCTCGATCTGCGCTATGTCGGCCAGGAGTTCACGGTTCAAGTGCCGGTAAGCATCGAGCAGATCGAGGCCGGCGACCGGCGCGGCATCCGCGCCGTATTCGATGCGCTCTATGAGCAGCGCTATGCCCATCATTCCCCCGACGAGCCGGTCGAGATGATCAACATCCGTCTGGCCATGATCGGCAAACGCCCGCAGCTGAGCTTTCCGCGGCTTGCCGAGCGTCGCGACGACAAGCCGTCACACCAGCGCGAAGTTTATTTGCTCGATGCAAAAAAGCCGACCCGCTGCCCGGTCTATCAGCGCACGACGCTCACGGCGGGTAACCGCATCACCGGCCCTGCCCTGATCCAGGAGTTCGGGACGACGACGGTGCTATTCGATCGGGACGCCTGCACCGTGGCGCCTTCGGGTGAACTCATCGTGACTGTGGGAGGAGCTTGATGACAAAACCGCTCGATCCCGTCACCCTCGAAGTCATCCGCAACGCGCTGCCGGCGGTGGCCAACGAGATGGCGGTCGACCTGCAGCGCACCTCCTACAACATGATGATCTACGAGGTTCGCGACTTCTGCACCGCGCTGGTCAACACCGCTGGCGAATTGATCTGCCAGAATGTGGGCGGCGTCTCGCACTTCGTCGCCGATCTCGGCGTCATCATTACCGACGCCATGCGGCGCTACGGCAAGGACGGCTTTGCGCCCGGCGACGTCATCATCACCAACCATCAGGCGGTCGCCGGCCAGCATCTCAATAACGTCGTCGTGTACATGCCCTATTTCCATCGTGGCGAACTCCTGATGTTCGCCATGGTGCGGGCGCATTGGATCGACGTCGGCGGCATGAGCACCGGATTCGGCGCGGGACCCACTGTCGCCGATCCATGGCTTGAAGGACTGCAGCTCGATCAGCTGAAAATCTACGAGGCGGGGAAGCTCAACGAGACGCTCTATCGCGTACTCAAGGACAACATCCGCTTCCCGGAATCTTCGCTCGGCGACATGAAATCGCAGATGGCGGCCTGCCGGCTTGCCGCGCGGCGCTTGGACGAGCTGTTCGACAAATACGGCCGCGACACCATGCTGCGCGCGATCGCGCAAATCTTCGATGAGACCGAAATCAAATGCCGTAACGTCGTCGCGCAGCTCGCCGATGGCGTCTACCAAGCTGAAGCTGAGCTCGACGAGGACGGCGTTACCCCGGGCGAGCCCGTACCGATCCACGCCAAGGTGATAATCGACAAAGGCGCAATGACGATCGACCTGTCCGGCTGCTCCAAGGAGCGTCGTGCCGGGCTGAATTCGCGCACGCTCGCCGGCGCGCACGTCGCCTACAAGGCGCTCACCGGCCCGCTCGATCCGGTCAACGAGGGCTCGTTCCGCGCGCTCAAGGTCATCATCCCGGAAGGCAGCATCATGATGGCGCGCTTTCCCGCGCCGATGTCGAGCTGGAGCATCATCGTGCCGCTGGTGGTCGACACCATCGTCGCGGCGCTCGCCCCCGCGATGCGGTCGCGGGCGCCGGCCGGCCACCATGCGCTGCTCGGCGGCGCGGTCGTATTCTTCGGCGTCGAACCGAAGACCAAACGCCGTTTCGTGGTGCAAAGCATCGAGGGCGGCGGCTGGGGCGGCCGCCCGTTCGAGGACGGCGAGTCCGGCACGGTCTCGGTCTGCCAGGGGGACGTGCGCAACGGCTCGATCGAAGGCATTGAGCTCAAATGCCCGGTGCTGGTGGAGGGCCGCACGCTGCGCACGGATTCCGGCGGCGCCGGCAAATATCGCGGCGGCCTCGGCATCGATATGCGCGTGCGCAATCTGGTCGAGGGCAAATGGAATTTCGAATTGGTGCGCCGCGGCCGCTGCCCGCCCTGGGGTCTGTGGGGCGGCAAGCCCGCTGATTTCGGGATGTACCTGCTGCGCGAGCCCGGCGCGAGCGAATTCCGCCGCATGTCCGGCGCGCACTATCCCGTGCCGGTGAATAGCGAGGTGATCACACGCACGGGCGGTGGCGGCGGTTGGGGCGATCCGCTCGAGCGCGATCCGGCGGCGGTGCGCATCGACGTGCAGGAAGAATTCATCTCGCCGAAATCGGCGCGTGAGGATTACGGAGTGATGTTGCGTGAGGATTTGAGCGTCGATCAGGCCACCACCGAACGGTTGCGCCACGCGCTCAGGCAGGAACGCGACGGGAAACGATAGTGGCGCCATGCCGGGCGAAGTCGCGATCCGGATCGAGAGTGTTGCGCATCATTTCGGTGCGCGCGGCGAGCTGCATTACGTGCATGCGTTGCGCGAAACCTCACTCGATGTCATGCGTGGCGAGCTTCTCTGCCTGATCGGCCCAAGCGGCTGCGGCAAGTCGACCTTGCTCAACGTCATCGGGGGGCTGCTAACCCCGAGCAGCGGGAGCGTGCACGTCTCGGGCAAGCGCGTGTCCGGGCCAATGCCCCGCGATATCGCCTTTGTGTTTCAGGAGAGCGCGTTGTTTCCCTGGAACACGGTGTACGAAAACGTCGATCTCGGCCTGGTTTTCCAGGGCGTGCCGCGCGCCGAGCGCGAGCGCCGCGTATTGCGCGCGTTGGAAGCGGTCGGGCTGAAGGAATTTGCCCAGCATTACCCCGGCCAGCTCTCCGGCGGCATGCGCCAACGCGCCGCGCTCGCGCGGGCACTCAGCCTGGAAACCGGGATTCTCCTGATGGACGAGCCGTTCGGCGCGCTCGACGAGCAGACCCGCATGATTCTTGGCGAGGATCTTTCGGTGCTGCTCGCGCGCGCCGGCAAGACGATCGTGTTCGTGACGCATAGCCTGGGCGAAGCGACCTTCCTGGCCGACCGCGTTGTGGTTTTTTCCGCACGGCCCGGCACCGTGAAGGCCATCGTCCCGGTGCAGGAGCCGCATCCGCGCAAGCCAGATTTCGTCACATCAGACAAATTCACTGCCATTCGCAATCAGCTCTACGGGCTGCTGCATGATGAGATTCGCAAGACGATGGCTGAAACCGCGACTGCGCCGGAAGCAACGCCGTGAAACGGCACCCGCGCTCCCCATGCTACGGCTGTCGTCCCCGCGTCGGGCACCCACGAAAATCGCCGATGCGAGACCATCATCGCTGCGCTGCTGTGCCTGGCGATTTTCGTGGGCACCCGGATGGCGGGGACCCAGTAATCTCGGAGAGCGCAGTGATTACTGGGTCCCGGCTCTCCCCCCGCTTTCGCGGGGGTCGGCCGGGATGACGCCGTTAATTGATGGCAGCATATGAGATCGTCCGATCAACGACGCAACGCCCGAATTGCCAGCCGATCCGTTCAGGTCGCCTTCCTGCTCATTCTCATCGTGCTCTGGTTCCTGGCGACAACGCGCTGGCGGGTGAGCCCGCTGCTGCTCCCCAACCCGGTTCTGGTGCTGCGCGATTTCTGGGAGATTCTCAGGACCGGCGAGTTCTTGGGCGATCTGCGCGTCACCCTCACCGAGCTCGCATTCGCCTTCCTGATATCGGCAAGCTCGGGCGTCGTTGTCGGTTATCTCATCAGCCGCTCGCAATATCGCATTCGCGTGTTCGAGCCGCTGTTCGCAGGCATCTATGCCGTGCCGATCATCCTGTTTCTGCCGCTCTACGTTCTTTTCTTCGGGCTCGGGCCTGCCTCGAAGATCGCACTGGGAGCCACGATCAGCTTCTTTCCCATTGCGCTGAGCACCATCGCCGGGTTCGGCCATGTCGAAAAGGTGCTGGTGACCGCTGCCCGCGCCATGGGCGCGTCCGAGTATCAGCTGTTCCGCTTCGTGCTGCTTCCCGCGGCGCTGCCGGTGATTCTCACCGGGCTGCGCATGGGCTTCACCGTCGCGCTTCTCGCGATCATCGGCAGCGAGACCATCGCCTCGCTCGCCGGGCTCGGTCACCGGATCGTGCATCTCGCCGAGAGCATGGAGATGGCGCCGATGTTCGCCTACATCGCCTTCGTCGTCGCGATCGCGGCGATTCTCAACACGCTGGTGTCAGCATTGGAAGCGCGGGGGAAACGGCCGTGATGACCGCCGCAGCCGTGCATTCTTGGCTGCGCCGGCCGTGGCTTGCGCGCATCCTTATCGTCGTTGTGCTGTTCGTCCTCTGGGAGATCGCGGCCGTCTGGTGGGTCGATCCGATGTTCCTGAGCCCGCCCTCGCGCGTGTTCATGTCGCTCAAGGCGGTGTTCGACACGCGCGGGGTGCCGGCGGCTTTGCGCATCACGTTCTTCGAGCTCGCCATCGCCTTCGCGCTGTCGGTCGCGATCGGGCTCGCAATCGGGCTTGCGGTGGGGCTACGGCCGTTCGCGCGGCAAAGCTTCATGCCGATCATTCTTCTTCTTTACGGCATGCCGCAAATCACCATCCTGCCGCTGTTCATCCTCTACTTCGGCATCGGTCCCGCCTCCAAGATCGCCTTCGGCGTGAGCCACGGCGTGTTCCCGATCATCGTGACAATCATTGCCGGCGTGCAGAACATCAAGCCGATCCTTCTCGTCAGCGCGCGTTCCATGGGGGCAAGCCGCTGGCAGCTGTTCCGCCATGTCGTTTTTCCTCACATGATTCCGAGCTTCTTCTCCGGGATGCGGCTCGGCATGACCGGCGTGCTCCTCGGAGTACTGCTGGCCGAGCTCTACGTTTCCACCGCCGGCATCGGCTACTTTACCACCCTGTTCACGCAGAATTTCGATCCCACCCGGCTGCTCGGCCTGATCGCGGTGCTCGCTGCCATGGCCATCGTGCTCAACGAGATCGTGCGGCGCGCCGAGGTGCATTTCAGCCGCTGGCATACCGACTGAGGAAATCACTGCATGGCGGGGAAGCTCAGGTTGAGCGTGGCGTGCGGCGACTACGAGATCGTGCGCGCGCTCAAGGAAGGAACCGTTGAAGCCGACGGCATCGAACTCGTCATGCTCACCGACATGGGCCCGCGCGAGCGACACTGGCGCATGGCGCGCAAGGCCGAGTTCGACGTCTGCGAAACCAATGTCGGCGCCTACTTCATGGAGCGCGACCAAGGGGAGCCGCTCACCGCAATTCCAGTATTTCTCCACCGGCGTTTTCGCCACGGCTTTTTGTTCGTCAATGACGCGGGCGGTATCCGCGCACCGAAGGATTTGATCGGCAAAGCGGTCGGCGGCACCAACTTTCAGCCCGCGTCCAATATCTGGATGCGCGGCATTCTCGAGGAGGAATATGGGCTTCCGCATCGACAGGTGACCTGGGTGGTGGAGCGCAGCGAGGACGTGGCGTTCGCACCGCCCAAAGATTTGCGCATCGAGATGATCGCGCCAGGCAAGCGGCTCGACGAGATGCTGGCGCAAAGCGAGATCGCGGCGCTGCTCTCGCCGGAGCTGCCGCGCCTGTTCCTGCAAGGGGACAAGCGCATCGTGCGGGTGTTCGCCAATTACAAGGAGATTGAGCTCGCCTATTTCCGCCGCACCGGCATCTTTCCGATCATGCACGTCACCACGATCAAGCAGGAGATCGTTGAAAAGTATCCGTGGGTGCCGACCAACTTGGTGAAGGCGTTCGAGGAGGCAAAACAGATCGCCTATCGCCGCATCGCCAATCCGCGCGTGGTGCCGCTCGCCTGGGTTCGGACCGCGCTGGAGGAGCAGGAAGCCGTGCTCGGCCGCGATCCCTGGGCCTATGGCCTGACGCCGGCCAACCGCAAGAATTTGGAGACGGTGCTGCGCTACACGCACCAGCAGGGAATGATCAGCAAGATGCTTCCGCTCGATGCCCTGTTCGCCGACACCGATCTCGGCGACGCCGGCGGGTCCGATGGGATTTGAACTCGTGCAGCTTGCGCGGCTCATGCTCCACCTCAACCTGAGGAGCGTGCCATAGCGCGTTTACGCGCGTCTTCGACGCGCTATGCACGCGTCTCGAAGGATGAGGGCGGCCCGGATCGGGGCGGCCTCATGCTTCGAGACGCCCGCTGCGCTCGCTCCTCAGCATGAGGCCGGGAGGGCTGGAGTGAAATGACGGCGCTGGAACAACTCGGCACTTACATCGCCGCGAGCAGCGCGCCAGCTACCGCCAGCAAACGCGACCTGCTCGACCTGCACGTTATCGATACGATCGGCGCGTGGATCGCCAGCACGCAAACTCCGGAAGGCCGGATGCTGCTGCGCTACCGCGAGAACATGCGCGCGGAGCAAGGGGCCGCCGACTCAGTGCCGCTCGATCTCGCAATCCGCTGCGCGCTGGCGCGCCTGAGCGAGATCGATGACATCCACCTCTCCTCGATGACGACTCCGGGTGCGATCGTCATTCCTGCGGCACTCACGCTTGCGGCAAAGGTGCATGGCTCGATCGCCGATGACCTAATCGCTGCGATCCTCGCTGGCTACGAAGCCATGACCCGCCTCGGCCGCGCTGTCGACGGGCCAGCGGTTCTCTATCGCGGCATCTGGCCGACCTATCTTGCGGCACCATTCGCGGTCGCCGCGGTCGCCGCGCGGCTGCACAAGCTCGATGCCGGCGCCACCGCCAGCGCATTGGCGCTCGCGCTCACGCTCGCCGCGCCCGGCGTCGGCCACCATAACGCGGCCACCGGCGGGCGCTGGTTCGCGCTGGGCAACGCCGCCTGCAATGGGCTCACTGCCGCGTGCGCGGCCGAGCAGGGCTTCACCGCCGACGTTGCGCTGGTTGAAGGTCGTTTCTTCCCCGACGTGTATGGCATCACGCCCGATGCCGCCGTGCTCACTGACGGATTGGGCGAGCGCGATGCACTGAGCGAGGTTTCGTTCAAGCCATGGTGTGGCGCGCGGCAGACCATGGCGGCGACACAGGCGCTTAAGGAAATCATCGAAACCGGCATATCCGCCGACGCGATCGACGCGATAAAGGTCGACGTGCTTCCTCCACACCACAAGATGATCGATCACGGTGTGACGGCCGGCGACCGCGCCTCTCACCTCACCAGCGTGCAATACGCGCTGGCCGTGGCCGTGCTCGCGCCGGAGCGGGCCTTCGCGCTCTCGCCGCCCAATATCACGCCGGCTCTTCGCGACTTCATGGGCAAGATTGCGGTGACGCCCGACGAAAGCCTGCTCGCGGACTATCCCCGCCGCTGGTCGGCGCGCGTCACCGTCACGGCTGGCAGCACGTGTCACGGGCGGCTGGTCAGCGACGTGCCTGGCGATCCCGCGCGCCCCTTCGACCGCACGCGCGTTGAAGAGAAGTTTTTGCGCTTCGCTGTCCCAGTGGTTGGGAGGAACAAGGCCGAGGAAATCCCCGCTGTCTGCAGCGCGGCGTTGGAAAACGGGCAATTCGCTCCGCTGGTCAATAAGATCGAGCAGGCAACGACACGGATTGAACGCACATGACTGCGCGCATCACTTCGGCAGAAATGCCTCGGTATAAAGCGTCTGCAAATCCGGCGCCTGCGGCAGAAGCCCGAGCTCCACATACGACTTGGCAAGGGTGGCGAGCGCATTCGCATCGAATCTTCCGTCATCGGAAAACATCGGCATCAGCTCGTCGTAGCTGCGCGACGTGATGTCCTCGTCCTTGTTGGTGACCTCACCGGCAATCGCCACGGTCTCCGCCTTGTTGGCGCGCATAAAGGCGATGGTTTCGAACCAAGCCTTGAGGAAGGCGCGAATGCTCTGCGGGTGCTCGGCGATAAGCTTGTCGGTGGCGAAGATCACGTGGATATGGAAGTCCTTGATATCGGTGAAGCGCACGAGAATGCGGCCTTCGCCGCGTTTCTCCAGCTCGAAAGCATTGCCGATGTCCATGATCGCGCCGTCGATGTCGCCGCGCTTCAAGGCGGCGATCTGTCCCGGCATTGCGCCCATCGGCGCGATCTCGATGCCCTTGGGGCCCCATCCCTGGCGCCGTGACGTCTCGCTGACGAGCCAATAGGTGAGGGATCCCGCGGTCGACACGCTGATCTTCTTGCCTTTGAGGTCGGCCGCGCTTCTCGGCCCGTCGGGCCGCACGACGATCGCAAGCAGCAGCGGCGGGCCGGCCATCGCGGCGACCCCCTTTATCGGCGAACCCTTGACGATGAACGCCATCGCCGGGCCCGAGCCCAGCGCGATATCGAGACTGTCGGACGCCATCGCCTGCTGCATGCGTGCGTCGCCGGTAAACGCGATGGATTCGATCTCGAGGCCGTTGCGCGCGAAAATACCTTTGCGCACGCCGATGTCGAGCGGCACGAACGAGAACGCCTCCGGCACCGCCTTGCCCACGCGCAGGGTCGCGGCCACAGCTGGCGTCCCGAAGCTCGCCAAGAGCAAAACCAGCAAAGCGACGCAACGAGTAACCAACGCGTACATAACTGGCCTCCTTCACGAAAGCTGGCGCTTGAGCAGCCGCTCGGCATTGCCGCAAAAAATCTTACGCCGGTCACTGTCGGAAATCTCCAACCGCTTGATCGCTTCGATGGTCGGCGCGATCGGGCCGAGCGGCGTGTCGGTCGCGAACACCACGTGGTCGCTGCCGAAGAATTCGAGCCCGCAGCGCACCGCATGGACGCCGCCGCCGAACAGCGCGGTATCGCCGTAGAAGTCGTGCAGGTAATCGAGGTGCGGCCGCTTCAGCGACGGCAGGATTTTCGAATAGTCCTCGTCGCTGGTGCGGCTGCCCAAGACTTGCAGGCCCGGGCCGATACGTCCGTCGTAATACGGAATCATGCCGCCGAGATGATGGGTGACTATTTTTAGATTTGGATACCGATCGAGCAGCCCGTTGAACACCATGCGCACCATTGCCACCGAGGTGTCATAGGGCCAGCCGAAGCACCACCACATCTCAAAGCGCGATTTCTGCTCGGCGGGATAATCCGGCATGCTGGCGGTGCGCGCGGGATGCAGCCAAATCGGCTGGTCGAGCTCGGCCATGGTGGCGAAGATCGGCTCGAAGGCGGGATCGTCGAGCGGTCGGCCGGCGATATTGGTGAAGATCTGGATGCCGCCCGCGCCAAGCTCTTTTACCGCGCGCCGCGCTTCTCGCACCGAGCCGTCCACATCGGTCATCGACACCGCGGCGACGAAGGTTGGAAACCGTTCGGGGTGACGCGTGCACAATTCCGCCATGGCATCGTTGCCGATGCGCGCTAGGTTGAGGCCGACCTCGCCTGCGGCGAGATCCTCGATCGGCGGATTCGGCAACGAGATGATCTCGCGGTAGTCGCCGAACTGATCCATTTCGCGGAACCGCTCATCGAGGTCGAACAGCTTTTTCACGCCGCGCAGCCGCGCCGCGATGTTGCCGAGCCGCGGCGCGATCCGGTTCATCTCCTGGAAAAATTTGTCCGGGAAGATGTGACAGTAGATGTCGACGATGGTGTCGCTGGGCATGGCGTAGTCCTCTATCCGCCCTCATCCTGAGGAGCGAGCCCTAAGCGCGTTTACGCGCGTCTTCGACGCGCTATGGCGAGCGTCTCGAAGGATGAGGGCGCCCCCATGCTTCGAGACGCGCACTGCGTGCGCTCCTCAGCATGAGCCGATTGAGCGCGTCGCTTGCGGTGTCCGCACCTTCCTGGATGCTCAAAACTTCACGCGGTCGGCGCCCTTGAGGCCGAGAATTTCGCGCGCCTCCTTCGGGCTGGCGATCTGATAGCCGAGCTCCTCCACGATGCGCCGCATCTTGGCCACCTGCTCGGCGTTGCTTTTGGCGAGCTGGCCGCGGCCGATATAGAGGCTATCCTCGAGCCCGACGCGCACATTGCCGCCCATCATCACCGCCTGGGTGGCGAACGGGATCTGGAAGCGGCCGGCGCCCAGCACCGACCAGTGATAGTCGTCGCCGAACAGCTTGTCGGCGGTGCGCTTCATAAAGAGGAGGTTGTCGACGTCGGGTCCGATGCCGCCGAGGATGCCGAAGATGAGCTGCAGGAAGATCGGCGGCTTGAACAGGCCGCGGTCGACGCAGTGCGCGAGATTGTAGAGGTGGCCGGTGTCGTAGCACTCGTGCTCGAACTTGGTGCCGTGTCCCTCTCCCATCAGCTTGGAAATCTTTTCGATGTCGCGGAAGGTGTTGCGAAAGATGTTCTGATCGGAGGAGATGAGATATTGCTCCTCCCAATCATACTTCCATTTCTTGTAGCGCGCGGCCATCGGATAGAGCGCGAAATTCATCGAGCCCATGTTGAGCGAGCACATTTCCGGAGAAAACTCGGCGGCGGCGGCGAGCCGCTCCTCCACCGTCATGATCACGGAGCCGCCGGTGGTGATGTTCACCACCGCGTCGGTCGCCTGTTTGATGCGCGGCAGAAATTGCCGGAACACCGCGGGATCGCCGGTCGGCCGCCCATCCTGGGGGTTACGTGCGTGAAGGTGCAGCACCGCCGCACCCGCTTCCGCCGCCGCGATCGCCTGTTGGGCGATCTGATCGGGTGTGACCGGCAGCGCGTCCGACATGGTCGGCGTGTGGATCGAGCCGGTGACGGCGCAGGTGATGATGATCTTGTTGTCGGATTTGGCAGCCATCGTCGCTCTCCCTCCCGGTATTACCCATGATTGGACATCTTCAGGCGCTATGTTGTGCGGACATCTGCGGCCAAGCGCAAGCGCCGCTGCAGTGGCAACAGCTGCCAGCCAAAGCGCTCGGCGAAAAAGCCCCAGATGCCTTTCGGCGCCACCAGCATCACGGCAATCGCGACGGCTCCGAGCATCAGCAGATAAAGGCTGCCGAGATCGGCGAGCGTCTGTCGCAGCAAGAAAAATACGAGCGTGCCGATGATCGGCCCTTCGACCCGGCCGATGCCACCAATCACGGTGATGAAAATCACGAACGCGGTCCAGTCGTTGATGCTGAACGCCGTATCTGGGGAGATGCGCAGCTTCTGCAGGAAAATCAGCGCGCCGACCATAGCGGTGCCGAAGGCGGTGAGCACGTATACCACCAGCTTGGTGCTTACGACGTCGACCCCGTTCGAGCGCGCGGCAAGCTCGTTATCGCGGATCGCGGTAAGTGCCAGGCCGTAGCGTGAGCGCAGCAGCAGCACGATGGCGCCAAGCACCACGGCGACGAGCGCCAGCGCGACCCAGTACATGAGAAACTCGCGCCATTGCCGGGTCGAGGCCATCGCGATCACGATCCCGGACGGCAGGCTTATGCCGGAGCCGCCGCCGAGCGTGGAAATCTGTGATGCGATCAGGCGAAACACCTCCGCGACCACCCAGGTGCCGATCGCGAAGTAATGGCCGCGCAGGCGGAACAGCAAGCCTGCCGTGGGCAGCGCCACCACTGCCGCAACGGCCCCAGCAAGCGGTACCGCGACGAGCGGGTGCAACCCGCCAATGATGGTGGACGCGAACAGCACGTAGCCGCCAAGGCCGACAAAGGCCTGCTGCCCGACCGAGACCAAGCCGGCATAGCCGGCGAGCAGATTCCACAGGCTGGCGAGCGCGACGTATGCGTAGATTTCGGACAGCAGCCGCAGGTCGTCGCGCCCGCCCCAAGCCGGCGCCGCGACGAGCAGCACGAGCAGCGCGGCAAACAAGACGACACCGACTTGGCTCGAGCGGCTTCCATGCTCGACGCGAAACGCGACGTTCATCCCCGCACCTTCGGAAACAGGCCCTCAGGACGCACGGCCAAAATGGCGAGAAAGGCGAGATGTCCCGCGAGCAGCTGCCAGCCCGGATCGATTTGCGCGCCGATCGCCTGCGCCACCCCGAGAATAATGCCGCCGGCGAGCGTGCCCCACATGCTGCCCAGGCCGCCGATGATTACCGCTTCGAAACCGAAGATCAGTCGGGTGGGGCCGATCGCCGGATCGAAATTCGTGCGCACGGCAATGAACACGCCGGCGATCGCGACGACGGCGAGCGACAGCGCCATGGCGAGCGCGAAGATGTGGCGATTGTCGAGACCCATGAGTTGCGCGACCGCGGCATCGTCGGCCGTGGCACGGAACGCGCGCCCCAGCGCGCTGCGATAGAACAGGACCTGCAGCGCGCCGATTACCGCGATTGCGGCGGCAAACTGCAACAGCGGCAAAATCCCGATCCATACGCCCTCGAACAGCGGAAACGTCGCTACTTCGATGGCACCCACGCGCAGCCGACGGCTGTCCGCGGTGAAGAGTTCGAGCAATCCGTTTTGGATGATGATGGAGAGCCCGAACGTCACCAGCAGCGGAGGCAACAGATCGTCCCCAAGCGTGCGATTGAGGAGCCCGCGCTGCAGGGCGTAGCCGATCACCGCCATGATCGGCACGACGATGACGATCGCGAGCAGGGGATCGAGCCCGATCGTGTCCGTCACCATCAGCGCGAGATAGGCGGCGAGCACGATAAGATCGCCGTGCGCGATGTTGACCAGGCGCATGACGCCGAAGATGAGGGCCAAGCCTGCGGCGAACATGGCGTAGAGCCCGCCGATCAACACGCCCTGAATGATGATGTTGACCCAGTGCATGGCAGTTCGCCGCAGCTGTCATTCCGGCCGAGTGAGCGAACGCGAGCGAGAGCCGGAATCCAGTAACCACCGTGCGCTGTTGTTTCGCCATTCTTCACAATGACGACGTCGGTGATTACTGGGTCCCCGCTTTCGCGGGGACGACAGCGGAGTATTGCTCATGTCACGTCCCGAAATACGCCGCGGAGATTGCCTCGCGGGTGAGCGTGGTGGCAGGTCCGGTTAGCGCCACGCGTCCCTCCTGCAGGCAATAAACGTGGCGGGCAGCGCTCAGCGCCTGCACGATGTCCTGCTCCACAATGATCAGCGAGCAACCCTGCGCCACAATCGAAGGCAAGCGGTCGTAGATCTCGCGGATCACGATCGGCGCCAGCCCCAAGCTGATCTCGTCGCAAAGCAGGAGCTTGGGGTTGGACATCAGTGCGCGGGCAATCGCGACCATCTGCTGCTGGCCGCCGGAGAGAGCCGTGCTCGGCAGGTTCCGGCGCTCGGCGAGCACTGGAAAAAGTTCATAAACGCGGTTGAGATTCCATGGTCCGGGCCGGCCGAGCTGGGCCCCGATCAGCAGATTCTCCTCGACGGACAACGAGGGAAACAAGCGCCGCCCTTCCGGCACCAGCGCGATGCCGCGCGCCACCACCGCGTGCGCCGGCTGATCGCCGATCGGCACACCTTTGAACCGAATTGCATCACGGCGCGATCTGATCATCCCGGCGATGGAGTTCAGCAGCGTCGATTTGCCGGCGCCGTTCGCGCCGATGACTGCGACCACCTCGCCTGGCGCCACGGTGAGCGAGACGCCGAACAACGCCTGGAAGTCGGCGTAGAAGGCATCGAGCGCGCGCACCTCGAGCAGCGGCTCAGGCATCGGCGGGAATCCCCATGTAGATCTCGCGCACCGCCGGCGACTGGATCACCGTTCTCGGACCGCCCTGCGCAATCAGGACCCCGGCATGGAGGACAACGAGTCGATCGACGACCGCAACGAGCGCATGCACGACGTGCTCGATCCAAATGATCGACACGCCGGAGCGGCGAATTTGCTGGATCAGATCGACCAGCGCGGCGCATTCGTGCTCGGTCAGGCCGCCGGCGACTTCGTCGAGCAGAAGCACGCGCGGCTCGCTCGCCAGCGCCCGTGCCAGCTCGAGCCGCTTGCGATCGAGAAGCGTAAGGGTGCCGGCCGGCCGATTGGCTTTGGCCTCAAGACGGCACTGGCCCAGTAACTCCGTGCAACGAGCATAGACGTCGCGTTCGGAATGGCCGCCGCCGAACGCCGCGGCGACCACGAGGTTCTCGAAAACGGTCATGCCGTTGAATGGCTGCGGAATTTGAAACGAGCGGGCGATGCCCAGGCGGCAACGCTGCTCCGGCGGCAAGCGCGTGATGTCAGCGCCGTTGCAAATGACGCGCCCGGAATCCGGCGCGACCGTGCCGCTGGCAATGCCGAACAGCGTGGTCTTGCCGGCGCCGTTCGGACCGATGATCCCGAGCGCCTCACCCTCGGCCAGCGCGAGATCGATTGCCTCCGCCACTACGACGGCGCCGAACCGCTTCGAGATTTTTTCAAGCGCGAGTATCGCGGGCACGCGAGGCTCATACACTCCGGGAGGGTGTCGTCCCCGCGAAAGCGGGGATGCATATTCCAGAGGCAGTGGTCATGGCTCCCACTTTCGCGGGAACGACCGCATCGAAAGGACTCGACTACGACAGCAGCTGCAGCTGGCCGCCCACGGGGATCTCGGGCGCGCTTTTGTTGGTGGTGATGATCAGGTCGAACTTGTCGCCCTTGCGCTGCCATTGCCCCGCAACCAATGGGGTCTTGGTCACGTTCTTCACCGGCTGCCCGGTCCACTTCACCGGACCGACGATCGACTTGTAATCGGTCGTCACGATCGCATCGAGAATGGCTTTCGGCTCGAGCGCCTTGGATCGCTTGAGCACGTCGATTGCCACTTCGAACAGCGCGTGCTGGAAGCCGATCGGCTGCGTCCAGGGGCGCTTGGTGGCGTTGACGTAGGCGTCGGTCAGCGCTTTCGCGCTCTGGCCGGTGAGGCCGGACTTGAACGGATGGTTCGGAGTCCACCAGATTTCGCTGGTGAGCCCGTTGCCGCGGGCGCCGAGCGAGTCGATCACGGAGGGGAACAGCAGTGCCTTGCCGATCGTGACGATCTTCGGCCGGAATCCCTGCTGCGCCGCCTGTGACCAGAACGTGGCGAAGTCTGGCGGAATCATATTGCCGGTGACGATCTCGGCGTTCACCACCTTGAACGCGGAAATCTGCGAGGTGAAGTCGTTGTTCATGAGCTGATAGCGGCCGGGATCCGTGAGCTTGTAGCCGGCCCGCGCCAGCGCTGGCGGCAAGCCACGCTGCGGATCGCCCCAGGCATTGCCGTCGGCATCGTTGGGGAACAGGCCGCCCACGACCTTGTTGGTCGGCGCAGAGTCCCAGAGCGCGAGGAACGCGCCGATCACGTCCTCAAGTCCCCAGAAGAAATGATAGGTCCAGGTGAAGCCCTTGGCGGGATCGCCCTTGCGCCCGAAGAAATAGGGCTGCCACGGACAGTTCGTCGTGACGCAGGGGACTTCATTGACCTCGGCCTGATCGGCCACCGGGTTCGTGGTGTCGGGCGTCGCTGAGGCGACGATGAGATCGACCTTGTCGCCGAGGATGAGCTCGGAAGCCACTTCGGCGGCGCGGCTCCCGCTCGACTGGCTGTCCTTGCTGATGATCTGCACCTGATAGGTGCGTCCGCCGCTCTGCAGCCCTTTCGAAAGGATCCCGCGCACCTGCTCCAGGATGAACCCGTCCGCCTCGCCGAAGCCCGCAAGCGGTCCGGTCTTCGGACTGACATGGCCGATCTTGATGACACGGCTCTGGGCGTTGGCCGGAATTATGCGCAGCACCGCCGGCGAGGCGAGCGCGCCGACCAGCACCCGCCGCGAGATCGCCGCGTGCGCACGGCCTGATGCATCGTTCGACATGGAAACCTCCCTGATTTCGCTCAGCTCTCGTTCATTCGCGCATTCTTCAGATGGTTTACGACTTTCGCCCGTAAGGCTGTCTGCTCTTCGAGGCTCCACTTGCGAAAACCCTCACCCGACTTGAAGCCGAGCTTCCCTTGCGCGACCAGCGCTTCGAGATAGGGCGAAGGACCGGGGCGATGCTCGATCGCAGGCAGCACGGTACGGTGAATGGATAGTGTCAAATCGGTACCCACGAGATCGGCATTCTCCAACGGTCCGAGCACTGCAAGGCGACGCCCGAAGCTCGCCTTGACCACGGTATCCACGGTCTCGGCGTCGCAGATACCGTGCTCGACCAGCGCGATCGCCTCGCGCCAGAGCGCGTGCTGCAGGCGGTTGCCGACGAAGCCGGGCACGTCCTTCTTGACGCGCACTGGCATTTTTCCCGCCGCTTCGTGCAGTGCGACGGTCCAGTCGATCGCCTTGGCCGAGCTCCATTGCGTACCGATCACCTCGACCAGCGGGACGAGATATGGCGGGTTCCACCAATGGGTGCCGAGCGCGCGCGAGCGGTCGCGCAAACCTCGCATGATGCTGGTGATCGGGATCACCGACGTGTTGCTGGCGAGAATGGTGTCGGGCCGAACGTGTCGTTCGATTTCCAAGAACAGCTGCTGCTTGAGCGGCAAATCTTCCAGCACCGCCTCGACCACGTAGTCGGCGTCGCGCACCGCAGCGGCGAGATCGGCGGTGGGGCGCACGCGTTCGACCGCCGATTGATCCTCACCAAGATCCTTCAGGTTCGCCAAGATGCGATCCTTGGCGCTGTCGCGGGTCGCGGCGACGGAGTCGTAAATGGTTACCTCATGACCGGCCACCGCAAACACCTGGGCGATGCCGTGTCCCATCAGACCGGCGCCGATCACGGCGATACGCGCCTTCGCCATGGCTACCCCGCGGTGTAGCCGCCATCGGCGTAGAGGATATGGCCGGTGTAAAAATCGGAGGCCTTGGAGGCGAGGAACAGGAGCGGGCCGGCGAGGTCCGAGGGCTCGCCAAGGCGGCCCTTGGGAACGCGCGTCAGAAATCCCTTGCGCACGTCGCGCGCGCGATCGGTGTCTTCAAACATCCACTGCGTCAACGGCGAACGAAACACCGTCGGCCCGAGCGCATTGACGGTGATGCCGGTCTCGCCCCATTCGCAGCCGAGCGCCTTGGTGATGCCGTCGACCGCCGCCTTCGAAGCGCAATAGGCGGTGTAGCCGGCGGGATGACCCAAAAGCCCGCGCGCCGACGACATCAGGATGACCTTGCCCCCCTGCCCTTGCCTGAGCATCTGCCGGCCGGCGGCGCGCGCGATCAGCCAGGACTGGGTCACGTTGGCATCCATGACATCGAGGAAGTCTTCCGGCTTCTGATCGACGATCTTGGCGACCTTGTTCTGGCCGGAAGCGACGACGAGGATGTCGACCCGGCCGAATTTTTTGACTGCGGCCTCGACGATCGCATCGCAATTGGCTTCCGAGTTCGGCCGCTTTGCGACGGTCTCAACCTTGCCGCCGAGCTTTTCGCATTCGCCGGTGAGCTTCTTGAGGTCGTCGGCCTTGCTGCCGCATATCACGACATTGGCGCCGGCACCCGCGAGTACTTTTGCGGCAAGCGCTCCGAATGCGCCGCTGGCTCCCGTGACGATTGCGGTCTTGCCACGGATGTCGAACAGCGAGAGCGGATTTTTTAGAAGATCTTCAGACATAACAGACGCAACCTCACTTGAGCCGGTGGGTGGTCGTCATGGTCGGGCTTGTCCCGGCCATCCACGTCTTTTTGTTCTGGCGCGCAAGCCGTGGATGCCAGAGACATAAGTGCGTTTACGCGCGTCTTCGACGCACTATGCCCGGGCATGACGCCTACGGCGTCACTTCTGCGGCGTTGACACCGCGACCAGCATGGTCACGACATCGTTGCCGCGGTTGATGATCTCGCGCGTTTCGTTCGGCCCGATGAAGCAGCAATCATTGGCCTTGAGCAGCGTCTCCTTGCCGCCAGCGATCAGGGTGAGCTCGCCAGCGAGCACGTAATAAACCTTTTCCGTCGGCGAGGCGTCGGGCCCCGCGCCGCCGCCGGGCAGGAAATGCGAAAGCCCGACCGTGAATTGTTTTGGTCCGCCGGCGTCGAGGCCGAACAGGCGCAGCGAGCTATAGGCGCGGTGGTTCGGCGCCTCGTACGGCTTGGCTTCGCTGAGATGCTTGACCTGCATCAGAACTTCTCCCCCTTCTCGATCCGGTAGGAACCTTTGCGATCGATGATGGCGACGAGGCGGATGATGCAGCCGTCGCCGCGCTCCCAATTCCAGGGAAACAACGCGAAGGTGCAGCGCTTGCCCGTGACCTTGTCGATATCGCCGCCGACATTCTCGATCCCGAGGATGCCGTTCTTGAAGAGAATCCGATGCACCGGCTCCCAGTCCGGAAAGTCTTTCTTCCAATCGCGGCCGCCCGACCATTTCTTGTACTCCTCGGCGAGATGCGGAGCGAGTGGGCCGTTGCGCTGCGGGCCGATTGCGGTCGCGAGCGGATGATCATTGGCCTGGGTGTCGTGGCCGATGACCTTCACCTTTTTCTCGACGAACCATTCTCCGGCCGAGGGCACGAAACCCGGCGCACGGCAGAAATAGTCCTCGCTGTCTTCGTAAACGTTGTGCCAGCCGGTGTTGATGATCACCACGTCGCGCGGGCGCACCGCCTTGCCCGCCGCCTCCTCCAGATCGTCGTAAGTGATCGACTCCCACTGCTTCTTGGGAATGGAAACTACGATACCCGAGCCAAAGAAATGCGGCAGCGGGACCTCGTCGATGAACGGCGTGCCCTGCACCACATGCGCCGGCGCATCGATGTGGGTCGTGTTGTGCATGCTCAGCGTGAGGCGCTGGGACAGCACGCCGGACTTGGCGTGATAATGGATGCGCTCGATCTTGACGTCCTCGAAATAGGGCCAGTTCGGGGATTGGTAGCCGAAGCGATGGGAGAGATTGTAGAACTCGAGCCCCATGCTGTTGTCGAGGTTCTCCTCGAATTGCACGCCGCGGATTTTTTTCGTCACCGCAACTCCTCCCTCTAGTGTCCCGATTCCGAAGTTCGCAAACGCACTTGCGGCATGATGTGTGCGAACTTCGGGTTCGCGGCACTAGCGGTGTCATGGTACATCTGTCTCGCGCGATGGTTCAATATATGCCGCTCGGGCGCGCGTGTCGGCGTTCTGGAAAGCGGGCAAGTAGGGGCGAGCGGGGGCGGTATGGTCAAGAAGATCGCTGTCGAAGAGCACTTCCTGGCCCCCGGCTTCGAGGACTATTGGGCGCCGACCGTCGTTGATTTGCCGGCGCAACGGCGCGACGGATTTTTCCAATGCCTGACCGACTTCGGCGAGATCCGCTTGAGCGCCATGGATCGCGCCGGCATCGAACGCTGCGTCCTCTCCTTGGCAGGACCGGGCTTGCAAGCCGAGCCCGATGCAAAGACCGCGTGCCGCAAGGCGCGCGAGGCGAACGATTTCCTTGCGGCTGAGGTCGCGAAGCGCCCCGATCGCTATTCCGGCTTCGCACACCTGCCGATGCAGGATGCCCGTGCCGCGGCCGACGAGCTCGAGCGCTGCATGCGCGAGCTTAAGTTTTGCGGCGCAATGATCAACGGCCACACGAATGGGCAATACCTCGATCACGCGACGCTTGACCCGTTCTGGGAACGCGCGCAGGCACTGGACGCGCTCATCTATCTGCATCCCGCCGATCCCGTCACGCCCGCGCCGGTGCTCGACGGCCATAAGGGTCTGCGGCGCGCGACCTGGGAATGGACGTTCGAGACCGGCTCGCATGCGCTGCGCCTGATCTTCGGAGGCGTGTTCGATCGCTTCCCGCGCGCGCGGCTGGCGCTCGGGCACTTGGGTGAGACCTTGCCATTCCTGCTGTGGCGGTTCGACAGCCGCGCCGGACCCAATTTCTACGCAGCCAAGCTCGCCAAGCTCCCGTCGCGGTACGTCAAGGACAATATCGTGGTGGCGACGTCGGGAATGTGCTCGGCTGATCCGCTAGCCTGCACGGTCAGCGCGCTCGGCCACGAGCGCGTGATGTTCGCCGCCGATTATCCTTTCGAATCGGTCGATGAGGCCGCGCATTTCATCGATGGCGTGAAGCTCGACGAGCGTGTGCGCGAGGATATCTGTTTCAACAACGCCGCGCGGCTGCTGAATTTGCCGACGTAGGAGGGGGAGAAAGCCATGACCGAGGTCACCGATCGCGTGGCGGTCGACAACATCGTTGCGCGACTGGAGCGCTTGCCGACCTCGTGGTGGCAGGTGAAAACGCGAATCATCGTCGGCGTCGCCACGTTTTTCGACGCCTTCGACGCGCTCGCGATAGCCTCGGTGTTGCCGGTGATCGCTCCGCTATGGAAGCTTGCTCCCCAGCAGATCGGGTTCATGATCTCGGCCGGGTTTCTCGGGCAACTCGCGGGCGCGCTGCTGTTCGGCTTCATCGCCGAGCGCTATGGGCGGATGACGGCGATGATCTGGTCGATTGCGCTGTTCGGCGTGATGAGCCTCGTCTGTGCGTTTGCCTGGGACTACAACTCGTTACTCATCTTCCGCACGATTCAAGGCGTTGGCCTGGGCGGCGAGGTGCCGGTCGCAGCCGTCTTTATCAGCGAGCTTGCCAAGGCGCACGGCCGCGGGCGCTTCGTGCTGCTTTACGAGCTCGTGTTTCCCATCGGGCTGGTGGCTGTCGCGCTGGCCGGAGTGTGGGTCGTGCCGCGTCTCGGCTGGCAGTACATGTTCGCGATCGGCGCGCTGCCGGCGCTGCTCGCCTTGGCGCTGCGCTGGCTGCTGCCGGAATCGCCGCGGTGGCTGGTGGTGCACGGCCGAACTGGCGAGGCCGAAGCCGCCATGGCGCTGATCGAGAGGGAAACCGAGAAGGCAACCGGCCAGCCGTTGCCGCCGCCCAAGCCTGTCGTCTCTACATTGGATCGACCGGCCTCGTGGTCCGATCTATTCGGCACCGGTTATCTGCGTCGCACTCTGGTGGTCTGGGTGATCTGGTTTGCTGCCTATTTCGTGAATTACGGCCTTTCCCCTTGGCTGGCGACCATCTACCGCACTGTGTTCGAGCTGCCGCTCGATCAATCCCTTCGCTATGGGTTGATTACCCAGATCGCGGGTCTCATCGGCACCGCAATCTGCGCCCTTACCATTGACCACGTCGGCCGGCGCCCCTGGTTCGCGGTGTCCTTTATCGCCGCCGCGCTGGCCCTGTGGACCCTCGCGCTCTATCCCGCCCCGTCGGCTGCTCAGGTGCTCGCGTGTGTCACCGTCGCCTATTTCTTCGTCAGCACCATCAATATCGGCGTCTATCTGTACACGCCGGAGCTTTACCCGACGCGGGTGCGCGCCTTCGGCGTGGGAACGGCAACCGCCTGGCTGCGGTTTGCCTCGATGATCGGGCCGTACGTGGTCGGGTTGATGATCGGCCCGCGCCTCACCCCGGCGCAGGTCTCCGACGTGCCGCGCGTGTTTCTCGCGTTCGGCGTGGTGGCAGCGGTAGCCGCGATCATTACCGGCCTGTTCGCGCTGGAGACCAAGGGGCGCGTGCTCGAGGAGGTTTCTCCTTGAGTCGCATGCGCCAATGCGACGCTTGCCAACGCCGCGTGGGACCGGCAACGTGGCCGCAATAGCGATAATTCCGGGAGGAACGTCGATGCGCCTAATCCGAATTGCATTTGTAACTGCGGCTGCCTTGTTCATCGCCGGTCCGGGGCAGAGCGCCGAGCCCGTGAAAATCCGGCTGTCCTGGGTGGCCCCGGTCACGAACTGGGCATCGATTATGCTGGAGAAGAAGGACCTCGCCCGTCACCTCGGGCAGTCCTATACGCTCGAGCCGGTACGCTTCGCCGGCACCCCGCCGATGGTGACTGCGCTTGCCAACGGCGAGCTTGAAGTCGCCAACCTCGCCTATTCCACGCTCGCAATCGCGATTGAGAATGCCGGCATGGACGACCTGCGCGTGATCGCGGACGAGTTCCGCGACGGTGTCGAAGGCTACTACTCGCAGGAATACATGGTGCTCGCGAACGGACCGATCCAGAAAGTCGCGGATCTCAAGGGCAAGGTGGTGATGAGCAACGCAGCAGGCAGCGCGGTCGACGTCGCGATGCGCGCCATGCTGCGCAAATTCGGGCTCGAGGACAAACGCGACTACACCGTGATCGAATCTCCGTTCCCGACCATGCGCGCCATGCTGGCGGAAAAGAAGGTGGATATGATCCCGGCGGTGGTGCCATTCTCCTATGATCCCGAGCTGCGCAAGATCGGCCGCACGCTGTTCATTCAGCGTGATGCAATCGGCGTTACCGACATGATCGTATGGACCGCGCGCAAGCCGTTCCTCGACAAGAACCGCGCCGCCATGGTCGATTTCATGGAAGACACGTTGCGCATCACGCGCTGGTTCCTCGATCCCAAGAATCATGCTCAGGTGATTGAGATCGCGGGCCGAGTGACCAAGCAGCCACCCGAACGGTTCGATTGGCTGCTCACTAAGCGCGACGCCTATCACGATCCCGACATGCTGCCGGATCTGGCGGCGCTGCAGAGAAGCGTGGACATGACGCGCGATCTCGGCTTCGTGCGCGCTGCGCTCGATGTCACCAAACACAGCGATCTCAGCATCGTGCAGGAGGCGGCAAAGCGACTGAAATAACGGAGACCTGCGACGATGGGCTACGAGAGCTGTCGTTGAAGGCAGGGAAGCTCAAAGCAAAATGTGCATAAAAGGCGGGCCCTCGTGCCCGCCTTTTTGCGTTGCAAACCTAGTGTTCGCTCGCGCCCCGGTTGGCCCCCCGAAGGAGCCGGCGCTGGTTTCCCGGCCTCCCCCTCGGCGGAAGAGGAGTTCTGCATTACCGGAATGGCCCGGCGGCCCCCCAGAAAACACGGAATCCGCGCCCAAATCGAACCAGCGGCGGCGAAGCGCGTTGAACTCGCAGCGCCCGAGCGGAACCGACAACTTCGATGTGCCGGTCCGCCGGGGGCGCAGCTAGCTGAAGGAGAACCCTTATGAAGAGACTGGCAATCGCGCTGGCCGCCGCCGCGATGCTCGCGAGCGCGGCACCGGCAAGCGCACAGGGCCTCTACGTCGGTGTGGGCGACCCCTACTATGGCGGATGGGGCGCGAATTGGGGCACTTGGACCGGCGGATACGGAGGATATTGGGGTGGCGCGGTCGCCTCTTGGGGGGTGGGCCCGGGTTACTGGGGCGGCCCGACCTATGCTTACGCATGGGACAACCCCGGCTACACAGTGACCTACCGCCGTCCGCGTGCCCGCGTGTACGCGTACGAGAGTACGCCACGCTATCGTTATCGACGGGTCGTTCGCGATAGGGCGTACGGAGCCTATGCCTATAGCGGCCCCGGATACGGGTATGACGGTTTCGGTGGACCCGGATATCGGAATTGGGATTGGGGCTGGGGCTGGTAAGGCTTTAACAGCTGTTTGGACATCATTGGGCGGCTGCGTCGATCCAATCGACGCAGCCGCCGTGTATTATCGGCCGGCGCACCGACGTCCTCGGAACTGAAATGCGCACCAGCTCGGCGGACCGTGTCAGCACCGCCGGATCGAAGTCATCATTGGCTGAGAATCGCGGAATCGTCATTTAATCGGTCAGTAGCACGCGGTCGAACACGCCGTACCGACGATGACGGCAACAAAAACCGATTCCGCAAAGGCAGATGGCAGCTGGTCCGAGGTGCTGCTCGTTTTCCTGCGTCTCGGCCTCACCTCGTTCGGCGGCCCGGTCGCGCACCTCGGGTATTTCCGCGAGGAATTCGTCAACCGGCAACGCTGGCTCGATGATCGCAGCTACGCCGATCTGGTCACGCTCTGCCAGTTCCTGCCCGGCCCTGCTTCGAGCCAAGTGGGAATCGCCGTTGGGCTTTTGCGCGGTGGCTATTTGGGAGCAGTCGCGGCCTGGGTCGGATTCACCCTGCCCTCGGCCCTGGCCATGGTGCTGTTCGCCTATGGTGTGGGCGTGCTCGGCAATCTGGAGTCGGGATGGCTGCACGGATTGAAAGTGGCGGCCGTGGCGGTCGTCGCACAGGCAGTGCTCGGCATGGCGCGCACGCTGGCACCGGATCGACCGCGGGCAACCCTTGCGGTTGCGGCAACGATCATAGCGCTCGCAGTCCCGTCCAGCTGGGGCCAAATCGGCGCAATCGTTCTCGGCAGCATGGTCGGCATCGGTCTCTTTCGCGAGCAAGCCCCGCCTGAACATGCGCCTTTGCGCGTCGGCGTGAGCCGGACCGCAGGCGCCGCCCTGCTCGCCCTGTTTTTTGTTCTGCTGATCGGGTTGCCGATCCTTGCGTCGTCGTCCTCGTCTCAGGCGTTGAAGGAATTCGACGCATTCTATCGGGCGGGTTCACTGGTGTTCGGGGGCGGCCACGTCGTGCTGCCCTTGCTGCAGGCTTCGGTGGTGCCGCCGGGCTGGGTGAGCAACGAAGTCTTTCTTGCGGGCTATGGCGCGGCGCAAGCAGTGCCAGGTCCACTGTTCACCTTTGCCGCGTATTTGGGTGCGATGCTGCAGCCCTCGCCCAACGGCTGGCTGGGTGCAATAATCTGTCTGCTGGCGATCTTTCTGCCCTCCTTCCTCCTGATCATCGGCGGCATGCCGTTCTGGGAGGACTTGCGTCGGCGCATCACTGCGCGGGCGGCGTCAATGCCGCCGTGGTCGGACTGCTGCTGGCAGCGCTGTATCGCCCGGTCTGGACCGCAGGTATCGTCGGTCCCGCCGACTTCGCAGTGGCGATCGCCGCATTCCTGTTGCTGTTCATGTGGCGGACGCCGCCGTGGCTAGTGGTCATCTTGTGTGCCGCGGCTGGCGAGGCGATCGCGGTTTGGTAAGCGCGTCGGCGAGCGGAATACCAAAGCCGAGTTCAAACCGTGCTTGGCGCCACTGCCTCCTGGTGCCAGAGCAGCAAGCGCCGGCGCGCGAGCGCCATCAGCTTGACCAGCGCGTAGCCGACCACGGCAATCTCGACGATGCCGGCGAAAACGCCGCGCGAATCGGCAAAGCGCGAGGC
>Ga0306926_10000572_pt1 | contig 34691 bp, 29 predicted proteins | sample flu12Cox44000178_FD_203759 | JGI IMG/M metagenome (GOLD analysis project Ga0306926, IMG submission 203759) | Lab enrichment of tropical soil microbial communities from Luquillo Experimental Forest, Puerto Rico - flux8day.12C.oxic.44.000.178 (v2)... | ecosystem: Environmental > Terrestrial >...
CGACTTCCTTGATAGCTTTTTCTTCCGTGCCAGGCACGGCTTGCCCTTCCTTGAGGGGGACCCCGGTGTAGCCGCGGGTGATGTTCACATAGCGGTTGCCCAGTAAGCCCTCGGTGACCAAGCTGGCGGCCGAATCGGTGAGAACGTCGTTCTGAAATCTGCGGTCGAGCCGCATGACGATTTCAATGTTACGCATGCGGTCCGGCGGTTTGCCTTGTTCGCGAGGCACAATCTTGATCTGCTCCACATTACCAATTTCGACGCCGTCGAGGCGCACGGGTGCGCCGGCGGCCAGGCCAGAGACTTCTGGGAGATAGGTCTGGATGCGGTACTTAGGGCCGAAGACGCCGGCGCCGGTGACGTAGAAAATAGCGACGGCGAGGACGAGTAGGCCAACGAGGACAAAAAGACCAACGCGCAACTCCGACCAGGTCAACTGTTTGCGCTGCGCCATGCAGAGACTCCTCCGTGCTGGGACAACTATACAGGAATACTAAATCAAAAATCGTTGGAGATAGGGATCCTTGGACGCAAGAATCTCTTGCGGCTTGCCATCGAAATAGATGCGGCCATCGCGAAGAACGAGGAAGCGCGTAGTGGCCAAACGCGATTTCTCGCCCGCGGTGTCCCGGTGCACGCGGCGCGTTTCGGGATCGAAATAAAAATTCGCCAGCGCGAAGCCATCCTGGAGACGATGCGTGGCGAGAAGTGCGGTGACTCCGTAAACGTCGCGGAGGCGAAGAATCAGCGTGATGATGGTCTGCGCGGTGATGGGGTCGAGGCCAGCTGTCGGGGAATCGTAGAGAACGATGGGCGGATGGTTGACCAAGGCGCGCGCGATGGAGACTCGGCGGCGCATACCGCCGGAGAGTTCCGCGGGAAGCTGGTCAGTGGTATGGCCGAGTTCCACGAATTCAAGCACTTCCCGGACGCGAGGTTCAATTTTCTCTTCGTCGATTCCATCTTCGCGAAGACGGTAGGCAACGTTTTCGGCGACGGTAAGGGAATCGAAGAGCGCGCCCTCCTGAAACACGAAGCCGACCTTTCGACGAAATTGAAGAAGATCGTGCTCGGACATGGAAGAAACTTCATTGCCGAGAGCCTCGACGAGGCCGCCGTCGGGACGGAGCAAGCCGGCCGCGAGCTTGAGCGTGAGGGTCTTGCCCGTACCTGTTTCCCCAAGGAGCACGATGGTTTCGCGTTCCTGGGCGAAGAAGGTTATTCCCCGAAGAATTTCGCCTTCCGCGAAACCGAGACGGACGTCGCTGAAGGCAATGGCTGCCCCGCCGATGGCCGGCGTGACCGGAGAGCGGGAATGTGGGGATTCATCCATAGGGGGGGATCAAAACACTTTATCCGCGAGGAAAAGAGCAATTTTGGTGAGAAAAGTATCCGCGACGATGATAAGCACGGAGGAAACGACGACGGCCTGCGTTGTGGCCCGGCCTACACCTTCCGTGCCGCCCCTGGCGTTGAGTCCCTGGTAACAACCGACCGTGGCGAGAATGAAACCAAAGACGACCGACTTGGAAAAACCCTGCATGAGATCGGAGAACTCGAGGATCGCGATGGCGCGCTGCCAGAAAGTGGTGGGGCTGAGGCGAAGAGAGAGAACACTGGCGACCATGCCGCCGACGAGTCCGACGAAAACGGAGATGGTGGTCAAAAGGGGAACGACAATCAGGGAGGCGAGCACGCGCGGCGAGACCAGCTTGCGGCTGGGGTCGGTGCCCATGGCACGCATGGCGTCTACTTGTTCCGTGACCAGCATGGAGCCAAGTTCGGAAGCGATTCCGGAAGCGCAGCGGCCGGCGACGAGGAGGCCCGTAATGGAGGGGCCAAGTTCGCGAACGAGAGCGATCGAAACGACGTCACCCGTAAGCGAGGTCTGGCCGAAGCGCTCGAATTGCGCACCGGTTTGCAAAACCATGACCGCACCTATAAAAAAACCGGAAAGCAGAACAATAGGCAAAGAGCCGACGCCGATGTCGTCCATTTGCGCGACAGTATCCTGCATATAACGGGGAGTCGTGGCGAGGTTCGTGAGGGAAAGCAGGGAAAGCTTGGAATACTCCTGGATCTTGAGAACGCTGATTTTCGCGGCCTCGAGCAGAACTTCGCGGACGGTGGGGGTCTCTGAAGCGTCGGGTTGCGTTTGCGAAGCCTGGAGTGGAGAGTCGGCCACGGGTGTCTCGTCGAGGGATTCGAGGCAAGCGTAACCGCCAAAGCAAGAAGCGTCAAGGCGTTCCGCGAAACGTTCCGCGAAACGATTTGTCGCACCGGAATGAATTTCATTCTATGCTTATCCCACACTCCTCAGGGCAGAGACGCGCCATCCAGGAATGTTGCAGGAGGTGGAACATGGAGCGCCTTTCTTTCCGGCAATATCGGGGCCAGCCATCGGGACCGCCCAGCTATTGTCACTCGACCAGAGTATCCAGGAACTTCCTACGCGGTCTGCTCTTATTGCTGCTGGCCGTTCCCTTCGCGGCTCAGACACTAACCGACTACAGGAGGGCTAATACCACCCCTTCGCGTGACCAGCAAACGCCGGGTAACACCGGAGGAGGTGAGCCGACGCGAGTTATCGTGGCACCCCAATTCCCTGGGTTTTCGGATTGTCATGCGGGCACGCCAAAGGGCTCATCCGAAGCTCGTTCTGACTTGCTCGATAAGCGAGGGCCCCAATTAGCACCGGTCTTCAGCATGAGCTCATTTGGAGTAATGGGCTTCTGCCGGGGCAGCTGGCCAGTGGCGATCGACTACGTTCTGGAACAGGACAGTCTGCTGCTGGTGGTCATCTCGCCGGAAGGACAGAAGCCACTTATCTATCGCCTCGAGGGGAAGAAGGGCCACTGGGTAACCAAAATCCAAATCCCGCCGGCGGTCGGAGATCAACCGAGGGTCTCCCAATATCTGGTGCAAGCTCTGGATGACAGCGTGGGGCAGGTCTCGTCCTCGCATTTGCATATCCACGGCATCGCGGCAGGATCCAGGGCAGTCGGTTCCATAGGGATTGATCAAGTGAACTTCTCGCCCGGCAACATCCACTTGGCCCAGCACCAAAAGGCGCAATTCAGTTATCATTCGATCTCTGATTTCGACGACACTGAAGTTACTTTCGTCCGGCTTGCGAAGACCAATACCGGTGAGATTGTGGCCGCCGCGGTTGGCAGCAAGTCCATGGGAAGCATTGCGCAAAATCACGTCAAGAATGGGGACTGGGATGGGAGCATCAAGACGGGAGACATTGTGAAGGATTACCCTCCGGAGCTACAACAATGGCTTCTCGCTCCCCATGGGCAACACGTCCTGCAGGTATGCGCTTGGTTGCGAAGGAACCGCGGCGGCGACTTTGTTACCGCGCTGTCGGAGACCATTGTTGCCGTCGAGTGAGCCCTATGTCCCGATCGCGTCAGCAACACGGCAAGCGGGTGCAAGAAGACTTAAAAGCTCCCCCTGACCCGACGCGAGGCAAACAGCCTTCCTCAATTTGGCATAGCAAGGCGGCCGGAAAGGTATTTGCGCTGGTGTGCCTGGTAGCAGCCGCCGCTGTCGAATGGAAACTCGTAAACCTGCCTGGTGGAGACGTGAGCGGGCAATTCCCGACGACGGTTCGAGCCCGCAATGAAATCGTAACCTTTACGGAACCAGGCTCGGTGTCCGGCGGCCCGTTCTCGTTCAGGTATGCGCCACCCACCGAAGCCGAAAAAGTGGTTTTGGACGCGTACTTCGATAACGCCCAGCTGTCAAACGAGATGGTGCAAGCACTAAAGCCATTCCAAATCTCAGCACCGACTTCACCCGGTGTAATCACCTACCTCACGAGTGGCGCCGGCAATGCAGCTTGCGCCACGAAACTGCAGGTCGAGCCAGCCGGTGGCAACCTCAAGAGCGTCGAGTTTTCTCAAGGTGGTAGCGACATCACAAGCGGTTATCGTACCCTCGGGGCCAACTTTATCGGCGCGGGTGTCGTAGTCACGCTCCTTTCGCAGGGTGCATTTCAGAGCGGGCTGTCGCCTTGCCGGATCGAATTGTCAGTCGGTGATTGGAAGCAATCCACACAGGGATTTCTACCCATCAAGATCCAGGTCCCGCCAGGCGCACCCTTTCGATTTCACTGGCAAAATCTCGATGAGCGGTCGAGCAGCTGGAAGACGAAGAGCTCGGCGCTGCCTCTGCTAACATTCGGATCCTCTGGGAGCGACGAGTTTTCGACCCAGACGATTGCCATCAGCTCCCTGAACCCGAAGACCGGTGCGCCCGAATCCCCGCATTTTGAGGCCCGGGGTGCGAAACAGTCTCCCTTGACCGTTTCGTTTTTCGGCATCAACCAGGGTCAACTAGAAATCAGCGCTTCGGGCAAAGGGCGCGTGCTTAAGGCTGGCAAGGTCGTTTCGACAGTCAACGTCCTAGAAACACTAAACAAGAATCCCATTCTCTCCGCATTGTTTGGAGCAGGAAACCTTGCCCTGATCGGCTGGGCGGGGCGGATGTTCTTCCCGCGCCAAAAAGAAGTCAAATCAGAGGCCTGAGCTATCTGCTTCCGACAGGTCAGGCGATACAAGTTGCGGTAGCCGCGTAGCTCTCTGATCGCGCATGGTGACCGTTGCGGTCCCGAAAGGGGGACCTGGTAAAGAAGGTCTCCCTGTGCTACCGCAGGTAGACTCACTATCGGAAATTGGTGCTGCTGGACGGGAAGGGGCAGTGGCCGATACACTGAATGTTTATGCTGCGATTTTATACCGCGGGGGAGTCGCACGGGCAGGCGCTGCTGACGTTTTTGTCGGGACTGCCGGCAGGATTGCCGGTGGATCTGGAGTTAATTAACCACGATTTGCACCGGCGGCAACTTGGTTATGGGCGTGGAGGAAGGCAGAAGATTGAGAAGGACCGCGCGGACGTGTTCGCGGGGGTGAGGCAGGGGAAAACGATTGGTGCGCCCATTGCCGTACGGATCGAGAACCGCGACTGGGCGAACTGGGAAAAGATCCTGCCCGTCGAAGCATCGGATGCTCCGGAAGCGAGTTCGCGGAAGCTGGTTGCGCCGCGGCCAGGCCACGCGGATCTGGCAGGCTCGCAGAAATTCAATTTTCATGATGCGCGGAACGTGCTGGAACGTGCCTCGGCGCGGGAGACCGCGGCGCGAGTCGCCGCAGGCGGTTTCGCGAAATTATTGCTGAAGGAATTCGGGACGGAGATTGCGAGCCACACGATTCAGGTAGGCCACGTGAGGCTGGAGCGCACGGCAAAGTGGGAGGAGATTCGGACGGCTTGCGCGGATTTGGAGTCGCCGCTACGATGCGTGGACGCGGCGGTGCAGGAAAAAATGAAGACTGAAGTAGATGCGGCGTTGAAGGCGGGCGACACCGTGGGCGGCGTGTTTGAGATTGTTGCGCACAATGTGCCGGTGGGGCTGGGCTCGCACGCGCAGTGGGATGAAAAGTTAGACGGTCGGCTGGCGCGAGCATTAATGAGCGTGCAGGCCGTTAAAGCGGTGGAGATTGGCCCAGGAGTCCTCGCCGCAGGCTCCTATGGAAGCGAAGTGATGGATGAGATTTCGTACGACAAGAAAGGGCGGAAGTTCCGGCGTTCCTCAAATCGAGCCGGCGGGCTCGAGGGTGGCATCACGAATGGAGAAGATGTCGTGGTGCGCGGCTATCTGAAACCGATTTCGACGCTGCGGCGCGCGCTGGGAACGGCAGACATGGTGACGAAGGAGCCGGTACAGGCGGCGTATGAACGCTCAGACTGGTGTGTGGTACCGGCAGGAGGAGTTGCGGGGGAAGCAATGGTAGCCCTTGTGCTGGCCGATGCTTTTCTGCAAAAATTTGGAGGAGATTCGCTCGCCGAGATGCGGCGGAATTTCGAAGGCTATGCCCAACAAATCGACGAGTTCTGAACCCATGACGACCGTGACCGAAACGGCGGCTGACTCCGCATCAAACGGAGCCCCCGCGCGCAAGATTTACAAGATCGTGAAATATGGCGATCCGGTGCTTGAGAAGCCGGGCGCTGCGATCAAAAAGTTTGATGACGAAATCGAGCAACTGGCCGAGGATATGTTCGCCACGATGTATGCGGCACAGGGAGTCGGGCTGGCGGCGCCGCAGATCGGGAAAAGCCTGCGGCTGGCTGTCGTGGATGTGACCTGCGGAAAAAATCCCGAAGCGAAAATCGTGCTGGTGAATCCGGAGATTATTCACGCCGAGGGCGAGGTCCGGGAAGAGGAAGGGTGCCTGTCCATCCCCGGATTTCGTGGGTACGTAGTCCGGCCACAGTTTGTGACCGTGCGGGCGCAGAAGGCCAACGGCGAAACAATTGAGATTCGGGGTGAGAATTTGCTGGCGCGCGCGTTTTGCCACGAGATCGATCACCTGAACGGCGTGCTCTTTTTGCAGCACCTGAGCATGTTGAAGCGCGACCTGATCCGGCGGAAGATCAAAAAATTGCGGAAAGAAGGCGAGTGGTAGCTCCGACGTGTGGGCGAGTGAGGACGCCATGAGCCGTCTGCGCCTGTTGTTCTGCGGCACACCCCAATTTGCAGTTCCATCCCTGAAACACCTCATCGAACAAGGCGACTTTGAAATACTGGCTGTGTTTACACAGCCTGACCGGCCGCGCGGTCGCGGGCAAGAGATTGGGATTTCTCCCGTAAAGCAGGTAGCGTTGGCGGCGGGAATCCCGGTGCTTCAGCCGGAGAAGGTGCCCGCACCTGAGGTGGAAGAGCGACTGCGCTCGCTTGCCCCCGATGTCGTCGTGATCATTGCCTATGGGCAAATCATTCCAGCCCGCCTGCTGACCATTCCCAAACATGGTTGGATCAACCTGCACGCTTCCCTTTTACCGAAGTATCGCGGGGCCGCGCCGATTCATTGGGCGATCGCCAACGGCGAAACGCGCACGGGCAATACAACGATGCGGATTGATGCGGGAATGGATACCGGGGAGATTTTGCTGCAGCAGGAGTTGGGAATCGGCGCGGAAGAGACCGCTCCGGAGCTGATGGCGCGCCTCTCGGAGGCCGGAGCACCGCTGCTAGAGCAAACGCTGCGCGGGCTGGCCGCCGGAAAGATTGAGCCGCGGCCGCAGAATCATACGGTTGCGACGCTCGCACCGATTCTGAAGCGGGAGGATGGGCAAATTGATTGGAAGCGACCTGCGCAGGAGATCTACCATCGCATGAGAGGATTTGCGCCTTGGCCGGGGGCTTACACGTGGTTTCGCGGGCAGGCGTGCCATCTATGGGGCAAGCCGATGTCTAACGAAACGACGGAGGCGGCGCCTGGGACATTGCTTGCGCTTCCAGGGCGATTGAGCGTGGCCTGCGGGCGAGGCAGCATATTAGGGCTAACATCCGTCAAAGTAGAAGGACGCAAGCAGGTTTCAGCGGGGGAATTCGCCAATGGCGCGCGCCTGCAAGCGGTTGAACGATTGGGCAAGGGCTGATTTGCGTAGGGGCACTCGCTCAGGCATACTCGGCCAATACACCCACGAAAATGTATGACCAAGCCGTACCGGGAGCCAAGTCTCAATGAACAGCACGTATGGGAAGTATCAAGACCACGGTAGTTCTTTCCTTGCCCGGAGGCGAATGCACCAGTTGGCAAGTTGGTTGCTTGCGGCGCAGTTGGCCGTCCTGCCGGCGGCTGGAGCAACGGACGCTAATAAATCCATGACGGCTGCGGCGGCAGTCGCGAGCGATCCGTTGCTGGGGACAATGCAGGCGGAATTAAATCGAGCGAAGACGGATCTGGCGAAAAGCGATCCTGCTCCGTACTACCTCAGTTATGCGGCTTACGATCAGGACTACATCTTGATTGCAGGCGCCTACGGAGGCTTGCTCTCGAACACGGGCGGGAGGCGGCGATCCGTAGACGTCACCACGCGCGTGGGAACGCCGGAGCAGGACAACACGCACGGCCAAAGCCGGCAGAGCGGCATGACCTCCGGCTCGCTCCCTTTACAGGATGACCCTGACGCGATCGCTCGCATTCTATGGGAGCTGACAGACCGCGGCTATAAGAGAGCGGCACCCACTTACCTTAACGTCAAGACAAATACGGCGGTGCGCGCAGAAGAAGAGGACAAATCGCCGGACTTCTCCAGGGAAGCGTCGCAGGTGCATGTCGGCGACAAGTTGACGCCGCCCGCGTTTGACCGAACCTCCTGGGAAGGTGAAATTCGCAGGCTCTCCGCTACTTTCCGGAAATACGAATACGTGTATGTCGCGACGGTTGTCCTGCAGGTTTCGTCCGCGAATTCGCGACTGGTTTCGAGTGAAGGGTCCATGATCACAAGCCCGAGCGCTTCGGCTCGCATGGTGATCGAGGCACAGACGCGGGCGGACGATGGAATGGATTTATTGCGCGTGGAGACATTCCAAGCTCCGACGGCAAGCGGGCTGCCCAGCGAAGCCGAACTCTCAGCCAAGATCGACAAGATGGCGGCAGACCTGAAGGCGCTGCGCGCGGCTCCTGTTGCGGAGCCCTATGCGGGACCGGCGGTTTTGAGTGGCCGGGCGGCAGCGGTTTTCTTTCACGAGGTCTTAGGGCACCGGTTGGAAGGTCACCGACAGAAAGACGAAGAAGAAGGACAGACCTTCACGAAAAAGGTTGGGCAAGAAGTGCTGCCGAAATTCCTGAGCGTGGCGGACGACCCGACGATCACCCAACTGGATGGCACTAAGCTGGCGGGAACGTACGAATACGACAATGAAGGAGTGCCGGCGCAGCGCGTGGTGGTCATCGAGAACGGCGTGTTGAAGAATTTCCTGATGTCGCGAATGCCGATCAAGGGCTTCGACCAATCGAATGGCCATGGACGAAATCAACCCGGATTAATGCCAACCGGGCGGCAGGGGAATCTGATTGTATCGTCCAGCCAGACAGTGCCAGAAGATCAGATGCGCGCGAAGTTACTTGCAGAGGTGAAGAAGCAAGGGAGGCCTTACGGGCTGTATTTCGATGATATCCAGGGCGGATTCACGTTAACGACACGTTCTCTGCCGCAGGCTTTCCAAGTTTTGCCGGTGATTGTGTACAAGGTATACGCCGATGGTCGTCCGGACGAGCTGGTGCGGGGCGTGGACATCGTGGGAACGCCGCTTGCGGCATTGACGCGGATCATCACCACCGGAGACAAGCAGCACGTGTTCAACGGTGTTTGCGGCGCTGAAAGCGGAAACGTGCCGGTATCGGCGATTGCGCCGGCGATGCTCTTTAGTGAGATGGAAGTACAAAAACGGGCCCACGGGCGGGACCGGCCCCCGATCCTGCCTCCACCGGGATTTGACAATGCGGCTTCGAACAAAGATGCCGGAAGCAAAGCAGAGGTGAAGCCGTGATGAGAATGAGCCTGGCGATGCGACTCGGACTTCCCTTTTTTTTGCTGACGAGCAGCTTGTTGGTGCGACCTGTGGCTGCGCGAAGCGATGATGCTGGCGAAGCCGACACTGCGACAGCCGCGGCACATGAAGCGGCCAAGGGTGACCCTTTGCTGGAGGCGCTGCTGACGGAATTGGACCGCTCGACGGCACACCTGAAGATGGACAAGGTCCAGGCGCCCTACTACATCGAATATCGGGTGAACGACGTGGACGATTTCAGCGCGGAAGCGGCGTTCGGCGCGTTGCGGGAAAGCCAACGTTCGCGCTTGCGCATTTTGCGGGTGGTTGTGCGCATTGGAGACTACAAGCTGGACAGTTTTTACAACCAGGGCACAGGGAATGCTTCCATTCTGCCTCTGGACGATGATCCGATCGCTTTGCGCCGGCAAATCTGGTTACTGACGGATGAAGCGTACAAAGCCGCGGCGGACGCTTACGCGGAGAAACTTTCCGCGCTTAAACAATTCAGTGCGGACCAGAGTCCGGTAGACGATTTCGCCCACGCGCCGGTGGTTTCCACCGTGGGTGACGTCGTGAAGTTTCACGTGGACGAAACTGGCTGGAACAACACGCTGCAGAAACTTTCCAACCTGTTTCGCGAGTATCCGGATATTCAGTCGGTGAGCGCTTCGGCGCGTTTTACAGCGGTGAATGATTATTTTGTAAATTCCGAAGGAACGATCGTGCGGAACGGAAGGTCTACCGCAACGGTGGCGGTTAGCAGCGCCACGCAGGCCGAAGACGGAATGCGCCTGAATCGCAGCCCCTATTGGACAGAAGAGCGGCCTGAGGATTTGCCTTCGCAGAGCGAGCTATTGAAAGAAACGACGAAGATGCTGGACTCTTTGAAGGCACTGCGTGAGGCTCCGATCGTGGAAGACTCCTATCGCGGGCCGGTGGTGTTCGCACCAGACGCCGCGGACGACATTATCGCGGGGCTGATTGGAGGCAACCTGCTTGGCCGCAAGCCGGCCTTGGGCCGGCCGAACCGGACGACGGGGACGTTTGCGACGAGTTACAAGACACGCGTGTTGCCGAAGTTCGTGAGCGTGGTGGACGATCCGACGCTGAAGCAGTTTCAGGGGAAAAAGCTGCTGGGCAGCTATGCCGTGGACAGCGAGGGCGTGAAGTCGCAAGCAGTAATGTTGATTGACAGCGGCACGCTGCAAAGCTACCTGATCGGACGCCAGCCCATTCGCGACTTCCCTTCTTCAAATGGGCACGGGCGGGCATCGCCGGGATCTTCGTCGCAACCCAGCCTGGGCACTCTGATTGTGAAGAGTGATGAAGCGGAAACAGCCGAAGCCATCAAGCAAAAGGCCCTGCAGATGGCGGGCGAGCAGAACAAGCCGTATGCGTACCTGGTGGACACGCTGGGTCCGGCGAATTCGCCGCGCCTGCTTTATCGCGTGTACGCCAAGGACGGGCGCATCGAACTGGTGCGCGGCGCGGTCTTCAATGAGTTGGACGTGCGAGCATTACGGAACGATCTCGTCGCGGTGGGCAACGATCCGCTGGTGAGCAACCGGATGGGGGGCGTAGCCCAAACGATTATTTGCCCTTCCCTGCTGTTCGATGAATTGGAAGTGAAGCGCGCGGATACGAGCAAGGAAAAGTTGCCGGAATATCCAGCGCCGGCGGTGAAGAAGTAAGAAGTAATAAGTTCTTAGTTCTAGATTTCAGAGAGCCTTCGTGCTATCCGTCACGCGGTAGAACTCTGCAACCGTATGTCGCGATAAATGAACAAGGCGGTTAGAGAAGAATTGACCCAGCGGGGATAGCGTTCGAGACTCGTGCCTATGACGATTCGCGAAAGAGTCGAGTGGATCAGCCGCATGTCGTTCCTGGTGTTCATTCTGGCATCAGCGGCATTTCTGAGCGCGATCACGGCGATGCGGATTGCCATTCACGGGCGCGAAGTCTATATGCCGAACCTGGTGGGGAAAAATGTGGCGGAGGCGAGCCAGGCGTTGCGGTCCAACGGATTGCTGCTGCGGGTGGCGGACCGGGTTTACAGCGATGTGCCCATTAATCAGGTAGTGCGACAAACCCCGCCGCCAGGAATGTTGATGAAGGTATCGCAGCAGGCGCACGTGGTGCTTAGCTTGGGCCAGCGCGAATTGCAGATTCCGGAGCTCGAGGGCAACACTTTGCGGGTATCGCGGATTGAATTGCTGCGCGGCGGGTTGCAGGTAGGAGAAGTTTCTACGATCGCTCTGCCAGATGAAGCGCCAGACACGGTGGTGCAGCAAAACCCCAAGCCAGGAAAAGGCGCGGCGACACCACGGGTGGACGTGCTGGTTTCCTCGGGTCAAAAGGAAGTTGCCTACGTTATGCCCTACCTCATTGGCTTGAATGAGATTGAGGCCCAGCGGCGGCTAGACCAGGCGGGCTTGCACCGGAAGATCAACTATGTAGCGGCTCCGCAGTGGCCGCATGGAACGGTGATTGACCAGGTGCCCATGGGCGGTTCGCGCATCGGCGGCACAACCCAAGTAGAAATGACGATTGCGAATTGATGGTCTCACATTCACTGGTCGGGCTCAGTTTATCCCAAAACCGCTGGAACAAATGAGCGAATCGTTGCGTCTTGAAGGAGGAGCGCGGGCGGAGGGGTGTATGTGGCGACAGTGGCGGATGGGGCTGGTGGCGGGCTTGCTCCTCATTCCTATAAGCCAGGCGCAGAAGCCGATTCAGCTGGACGTGAACCTGGTGAATGTGGCTTTCACCGCGCGCGATCGACGAGGGGCGCTGGTAAACAATCTGACGAAGGAAGACCTGGAGCTTTACGAGGATCAGGTGCCACAGAAGATCGAGTTTTTTGCGCGAAGCACGGACCTGCCACTAACGTTGGCGCTGATCGTGGACGTGAGCGGCAGCCAGGATCAGTTTGGCAAGCAGCACGAAAAAGATCTGGAAGTATTTCTAAGGGAAGTGTTGGGGCCGAAGGACCGGGTATTTCTGGTGTGCTTCGGAAACCATTTGCGCCTGGTAAGTGACTACACGAATTCCGCGCAAGAGGTTTTGGAAAATTACAGGGCTTTCGACAAAGGGAAAAAGCGTTTTCCAGAGATAGGCCCGAAAGAAGACCGTGAACTGGGCACAGCTTTTTACGATTCAATTTTCTACAGCGTGACCGAGAAGCTGGAGCGGGCTGGCGGGCGACAGGCAATCCTCATGTTCAGCGACGGGGAAGACAATTCGAGCTCACACAACATGATGGCGGCGATTGAGACAGCCCAGGCAGCGAACACCGTGGTGTATGCGATTCGTTACACCGAAACGAAGCACGGCATGCTGAATGCGCGAAACAAGTATGGGATCAGCGTGATGGACCGGATCGCCAAGGAGACCGGCGGAGTGCACATCGACGCGGAGAATACCGATCCACACACTTATTTCCTGGCAATCGCCGAGGAATTGAGAACCTCATATGAAGTGGCGTATTACCCGACCAACAAAAGTAAAGATGAAACGTTTCGCAAAATCGTGATCAAGCCAAAGCAGGATGGGGTGAAGATCCGAGCGAAGCCCGGCTATTATGCGCGGTAAGAAAGCAGCACTGACCCGGACGCTGAGGATCGCCGAAGGATCTCAACCTTCAAACCTTGCACGGTGTCTCGCTTGAAATCCTTCGGGTGCAAAACGTCGCGACCCTCAGGATGGCACTGGGTCGCAGTGTTTGAATCAACGAAAAAATTGTGTCGGGAGAAGAATCCGGATTATTTCGTGGTCTGCTTCTTATGCAGGTCGGTGCACACTGCGACGGCGGTGTTGGGATCAACGGCGCTGTCGCCACCCTCGATGTGCTGGATGATGCCGTCCTTATCAATGACGATATTCGCGCGCAGGGCCCACTGATAGCCCTCACCCTCGACATCATAGGTCTTGAGGACGCCGTAAGTGGTGAGCATTTTGTGGTTCATGTCGCTGAGGAGGGGAAAGGTGACGCCGATCTGCTTGGCGTATGCGGCGTTCGCCGCAGGGCTATCCATACTTACACCGAAAACTTCCGTATCGCTGGGATCGATCTTGCCAGAGGCGAGTCCAGCCTGGACCGCTTTTAGTTGCTTCGTTCAACCACCGGTAAAGGCGAGTACATAGACGGCGAGAAAGACATTTTTCTTGCCGTGGTAGTCGCTGAGCTTGACGGTTTTCCATTTGTCGCTGAGCAGTGTGAAGTCGGGAGCCTTATCGCCGACTTTCAACGTCATTTTGGCAACCTCCTCCTTTTTCTGGGACTGTGCCAGGGAAGGAGCCAGTGCGGGCACCATCGCAAATAACATACAAGCCGAAAGGAGACGTCTCATAGATTCTCCGGTTTCGAGGATTGGCCGGGGCCAGAACGATGATAGTCGCGCAAGGGCTGGCAGGCGAAGTAAAAAGATTGTCTCGGGTGGAAACCCAAAGATGCCGGGGCTGAAGCCACGGCGTTGCGAACCCCAGAGCCGCAGACATGAGTGTCTGTGCTACTAAATGCCCGAACTAGCGCAGGTAGCCCCAGTTGTGAAGCTTGTCGGAATCTTCGACCCAGCGGTCGCCGATGTCGGTGCGGTAGTACATGTTGGGAATGAGGATGTTTTTGATGCGAGAGTACACCTGCACTTGGGCCTGCTTCATGGTCTGCCCGGTGCTGCAGACGATAAGGACCACTCCGGACGTGCCGGCGACCAGCCACTGGCCGTTGACTTCTTTTACATCTTCGATATGGATTCCTTCATTCATGGGGCGTTTGAAGACGATGGCGGCATTTTTTGAGAAGGAGTTGAAGGTTTCTTCGTCGTCGAAGGGAAACGGCGGGACAACGATGCGCACGCCGATTTGGAAGCCGCTGCGCGTGCGCCATTTCGGCTCCATGCCGTTGGCAAGTTCCCAGAAGAAATCGCTAATGGGCGTAAGGATGCCTTCCTGTTGAATGCTGATCGTGGGGTAGCCAAAACGCGACGTGAATTCGAGCGGATAGATCCCATTGTTGTTGACGATGCAATTGACGTCGATGTAGCCGACATAACCTTCTTCGGCGAGTTTTGGCTCCATTTTCAACAACGTGCGATTGAAGAGGGCGTTAGGCTCGCTCCAAAACATTGACGTGCCCATTTCGCCGGTGGGAGGGCCAACTTCGCCTGGGAAAAGCTTTTTGTGCTCGAAATTGATGTTGATGGGCGTGATGAATTTCTTGCCATTGAAGAAGCCGCCGACAGCGACTTCGACGCCGTTGACGCGGCGCTGGAGCTGGAAGACCTTGATCTCCTCGGAAAAAGCCTTTTTGTAGGCTTCGAGCATACCGATCACGTCATTGCCGTCTTCTTCCTCGCCGACGAAGAGGCGGCGCTTCACGTTTTGCGCTTCCCCGCTCGGTTTAATGACGTACCGGTCGGGGTTTTTCTTGACGAACTCAATGGCCGGATCGAAGGAATCGAATTCCTGGTAGGGAATGATCGTGACGCCAGCTTTTTTAAGCTCTTCCTGGCCAAACGAACGATCGTCTTCGAGATTGTCAGTGTATGGTGTACCGCCTATGACGGGTTTGCCGCTGGCGCGGAGGGCCTGGGCTTTGGCGCCCTGGCCGAGGGTATCGTCGAAGACGACGATGTCGGCCCACTGGGCGTCTTTTTCCCAGTCCAAGGACTTGGGTACGAAGCCTTCGGCGATGTCGCGCTCTTTTTCGTTGTCAATGTAGTAGCGGACTTCGTGACCTTCCTTAGCGATCTGCCAGGCGATATCTCCGATGAGGCCGGAGAGCGAAACAAAGAGAAATTTTCGTTTGTCCATGAGTTAGGCCCTTCGCTCCGAACGAAAGGCTGGAAAGTATTGTAATTAGAGAGAGAAGTTGTTTCTATTACAAATGGTTAAAAATGAGAGCCCTCCTGAAGATTCGATTGGAAGCCTGCTTCCGCCAGTAAAACAGCAAGAAACCCCGGGAGAGCCAGACCGCATCTCAAGACGAGGCAGGAAGGCCCGTCCTTTCGGGCAAAGTTCCTGGACAAGCTGGCCTTTGGTTCAGGTTATACTTGAGGGGTCCGTGCCGGGGGTTCGGGGAACAACCCAGTCCAACCAGACGAGCCGGCTGGCGACCTGTACGAAATCAGAATTGAGAGGTGAGGATTGCGGCGATTTCCGCTTCTTCTCATGTGCGCACTGATGCTGGTTGGCGCCAGCCGGTGCTCCGCCCAGATTATTCTTCATAAGAAGAAAAAGGTGGACAAGTCTACCGACGCCACCAATACCCAGGAGCCGGACAAGCAGCTCTACGATAAGGCCATGGATGACCTCAAGCATGGCAAGCATGAGATGGGCCGGCTGGCGTTGCAGACGTTGATCAACACCTATCCCGACAGCGAGTACCTAGCCAAGGCAAAGCTGGCGATTGCGGATTCGTACTACAAGGAAGGCGGCACGGCCAACATTACCCAAGCCATCGCCGGATACAAAGATTTCATCGTGTTCTTCCCTTTTATGCCAGAAGCCGCTTATGCGCAGATGCAAGTGGCGATGTGCAATTACAACGAGATGCCCAAGGCCGACCGGGATAATGCCCACGCCAAGGACGCCGAGGCGGAGTTTCAAACATTTCTGCAGAAATACCCCAAGGACCCCCTGGCGCCGCAAGCGGAGCAGCGCCTCCGCGAGGTCCAGGAAGTTTTGGCTGACGGGCAGTTCCGCATCGGCTACTTCTACTACGTGAAGGGTGACCGCCGTGCGGCCGCGGGGCGGTTGATTCCCCTCACGAAACGCTATCCGTTATACAGCAAAACGGACAACGCGTTGTGGATGCTCGGTGACATTTTTGAGAAGAGCGAGCGCAAGGATATTGCCGGAGGTTTCTACAGCCAGATCGTGAAGAATTATCCGCTCTCGAAGTACGACGACGACGCGAAGGCGAAGCTGAAGGCCTTCGGAATGCCCATCCCTCAGCCAGATCCAAGAGCGGTGGAATGGATGACTGCGGAACAGAATGCACCCCGGCCACATGAGACCGTGCCGCACCGGGCCTTCGGCATGCTCAAGAGTTCGCCGGATGTGCACGCGGCGGCAACCAGCGGCTTGCCCAATCTGGAGCCGGAGACGGACAACACTTCCCCGACTGATATTTTGACTGGGGGGAGCCGCGCGACTCTTACAGCGAACGCGGGAACGGGGACAGGCACCACCGGAATTGTTGCGACGGTAACCCCTGGAGAAGCGGCTCCTGCTGGCGGTACCGCGGAGGGCGCAGACTCGGCACCCGCGGGCGACGATACCACCGCCACGGGAACAGCGGACTCGCCTTCAACCAGCAGCGCGGCGGGAGCTCCGACTGAGGGAACCGTGGCAGCTGGAACGGCAACCGATCCCAATGCCGCTGCGACGACCGATGCCGCCAAGACCGATCCTCCAGCAGCGACCGACGGATCCAAGACCGACCCTCAGGCGACCGCCAACCAGAAAGAATCAAGCAGCAAGAAAAAGGGAATCAAGAAACTGCTTCCCTGGTAGCGGACTGCAGGGCAATTTGAAATCGAACCAAGGGGTGCGACAATCGTCGCACCCCTTGTCCTTTGGTACAGGGTGATGAATAGGAACGAAGCATGTCTACTTCCGACACACATGGGCGGGGTTACGATTGACGCCCACACGTCCGGATGCTCCAATACGGTTTGAATCTGCATCTGCGATTTGTGTGGGTAGTTCGGAGGACGTTCGGTGGCCAAGATCCTGGTTGCGGACGACAACAGCAATATTCAGAAAATGGTCGGGCTGGCCCTGAAGGATCAGGGTATCGACGTCGTTGCCGTGGGCAACGGCGAAGCAGCCGTGCGCAAAATTTCCGATGTGCGTCCAGATCTGGTTCTTGCCGATGTCTTCATGCCCGTGCGGAACGGCTACGAAGTTTGCAAGTATGTGAAGGAAGACTCGACGCTTTCTCATATCCCCGTGATTCTATTGGTAGGTGCGTTTGATCCGCTGGATGAGCAAGAAGCGCAACGCGTAGGCGCCGACGGCGTCCTGAAAAAGCCGTTTGTTCCACCTGATCCCCTGATTTCGATGGTGAAGTCGGCACTGGCGCGCGCCGGAGTGTCCCTCGGGCCGCCTGCGGTGGAAAAGGCTCCGGATGCAGCACAGGCAGCCAAGTTTGCACTTCCGCCGCCGGCCAAATTACCAGAAGCCGAACCGGAAGCGCTGCCCGATGACTTTCCCACACCGCCGCAGCATTTGAAGATTGCTGCGGGTCAGGAGCCTGTTGCGTTCGGCAGCATGCTGGAAACCGAGGACGCCGAAGACCCCGTGGCTTTTGTGCCCAAGGCACACACTGGGCTGGAAGCAGAACGGGATTGGGGCGAAGAGAGCGACGAGGTCGAGGAAGAAGTTGAGGGCGAGGACGAATCTGCGCGGAGCGGATGGCGCCCGGGCGGCTTGGATGAAGTAATGGAGCAAGCCGCGGCTCCTCCACACAGTGTGCCGGATTGGCACGATGAGGCTTTCCATGGCAGTGCCCCGACAGCGGATACCCATCCGAAAAGTTGGGTGCCTGCAGCAGAGACTGCTCACTTTGCGGATTCTACTGCCGTCGCAGTCACGACCATTGAGAGCAAGCCGGCCGATGCCCCGGTGCCCTTTTCTGGGGACGCTTGGGCCGCTGCAATGGCCGCGGGAGTGGAAGAAAAAATTGCGCAAGTGGCGGAAGCTTTGCCGGAAGCTCCGGCGGAAGTCGCGCATCATGAGCCCGTGGCAGCTGAGGCTGTACCGGCTGCGGAGGCTTCGCACGAGGAGCCGGTTGGCCAGGCACCTGTCGTTGTACAGGAGACCGCGAACAACTGGTTCTCCATTTCGTCTACACCCTGGGAATCGGAAGCGCAGAAGGCTTCTCTCATGGCAGCGACTTGGGACACTCCAGCGACAGAGGTGAAACCTGAGGAGCCGCTTGCGGCAGAGCCTGAAATTGTGCGCGAGGGACCGGCGCAGGAAGCGGCAACGCCGTTCTACGCAACGGAGACGGCCATTGGGCAGGCGCCTGACTCCGCCGAAGTGCTTACAGAGGAACCTCAGTCACAAGAAATCCAGGTACCCGAAGAGACGCAGCGTCTCGAACCTGGGTTTTCGACGAACTCATGGGAGACGGCCAGGCCAGCAATCGAGGCCAACCCGAACGAGACTCAGGAGGTCCCGGTTTTCCATGCGCCTGCGCTGGAAGAAGCTTTGACACCCCTCGCCGAACCGCCTGCGCCCGCTCCGGTGGAGGAGCCGAAGCAGCCGGACATGGATGAATTGGTCGCGCGTGTTCTGCAAAAAATGAACCCCGATGTGCTGCAAAAAGTCACCCGGGATATCCTCAGGCCGGTGATCGAAGCCATTATTCAGGATGAGTTGAACTCCAAGAAGTCGTAACCCAAATTCCTATCGCGCGTTCACCCGATGTGCCCGCTCGTGGGGCTCCATTGCATTTGTTCCAGCTCAAATCGTACGCTGATGAGCGAATTGACGCGCTGGCGGGGTGTCCGTATATTCAAAGATTACACTGCGGACATGAGGGCGCGCCTTGCGCCACTGTACGGGAAGACGAGGACGGAATGGCCCGAGAGATCGCCAAGGCTTACGAACCGCAACTGATCGAGCCTCGCTGGGCGGAGTGCTGGGTGAAGGAAGCGCTGTTCACCGCGGACCCACAGTCGCCGGGGTCTGTTTTCTCGATCGTCATTCCTCCACCCAACGTGACCGGGTCGCTGCACATCGGGCACATGCTGAATCACACGGAAATCGACATCCTGACGCGCTGGCACCGGATGCGGGGATACAACACGTTGTACCTGCCGGGTACGGATCATGCGGGAATTTCGACGCAGCGTGTGGTGGTGCGGCAACTTTCGCACGAGGGGATTCACTATCGCGACCTGGGGCGCGAAGAGTTCGTCAAACGCGTCTGGCAATGGAAAGAAGAAAGCGGTGGAACGATCCAGCGGCAGATGAAACAGATCGGGGAGTCTTGCGACTGGTCGCGGGAAAAATTCACGCTTTCGCCGGAATTGTCGCGCGTCGTGCGGGAAGTTTTCGTGCAGCTATATGAAGAAGGGCTGATCTACCGCGAAAAGCGGATGGTGAACTGGTGCCCGGGCTGCCGCACGGTACTGAGCGATCTGGAAGTGATCCACGAAGAGAAACAGGGACACCTGTGGTACATCAAGTATCCGGTAGCCGGTTCACAGGAATTCCTGGTTGTCGCAACGACGCGGCCGGAAACGATGCTAGGCGATACCGCTGTGGCGGTGCACCCGGAAGATGAACGATACAAGCACCTGATCGGCAAGAAAGTGATACTGCCGCTGATGAACCGCGAGATTCCCATCCTCGGCGATGAGATGGTGGACCGCGAATTTGGCACCGGCGCGGTGAAAATTACTCCTGCTCATGATCCCAACGACTTTGAAGTGAGCAAGCGCCACAACCTGCCCTTGATTGAGGTGTTCACCGAAGATGCGCACATGAACGAGAACGCGGGCGCTTATGCGTGCCTGGAGCGGTTTGCTGCGCGCAAAAAGATCGTCGAAGACTTGCAGGCGCAAGGACTGCTGGAGAAAATTACCGATCACACGCACTCGATCGGGCACTGTGAGCGGAGCCGGACGATCGTCGAACCTAGGGCGTCTAGGCAGTGGTTCTGCAAAATGAAGCCGCTGGCGGAGTCCGCGATTGCGGCCGTGGAGCGCGGGGAAATTCAAATCATCCCGGACAACCGAAAGGAAGAATATTTCAACTGGATGCGCAATATCCGCGATTGGACGCTTTCGCGGCAACTGTGGTGGGGCCATCGCATTCCAGCGTGGTATTGCCGGGACTGCGGAGAAATCATTGTGGCGCGGCAGGATCCCACAAAGTGCGCAAAATGCGGCTCGTCCAAACTGGAACAGGATCCGGACGTGCTGGATACCTGGTTCAGCTCGGGATTGTGGCCGTTTTCGACGCTCGGCTGGCCGGAAAAGACCGCCGACTACCAGAAATACTATCCTACAAGCGTGCTGATCACCGCCTACGACATTCTGTTTTTCTGGGTTGCGCGCATGATCATGATGGGACTGCATTTTACGGGGCAGGTTCCCTTTCGCGCCGTGTACCTGCACTCCCTGGTGCGCACGGCCAGCGGCGAAAAAATGTCCAAATCCAAGCGGACGGGGCTTGATCCCGTTGCACTGAACCAGCAATACGGCACGGACGCCATGCGGTTTTGCCTGGCGTCCATGGCCGCGCCGGGGACGGACATTGTCCTTTCGGACGACCGGCTGCTGGGGGCGCGATCGTTTGCCAACAAGATCTGGAACGCGGCTCGATTCCTCTTCGTGAATCTTGACAAGTTCGAGCAAGGTGGAACTTCGCTGGAGGAATTGGCGTCGCCGGAGGTGCGCTCCAAGGCGCCGTATGCGAATCAGGGACAGGTGCCGCTAGCAGATCGCTGGCTCTTCGCGCGATTGGCGCAGACGATTGATACGGTGAACGATGCCCTGGCCAATTACCGCTTTCATGAGGCGGCGCAAAGCGTGTACCAATTTTTCTGGGGCGATTTCTGCGACTGGTACATCGAGGGGGTCAAGCCGGAGCTCCAGAGCGAGGATCGCGCGCGGGCCACTGTCGCGTGGAAGAATCTCTGCGCCGGATTTGATGCGGCGCTGCGGCTGTTGCATCCCTTCATGCCTTTTCTGACGGAAGAACTGTGGCACCAGTTGCCGCAACGAGTGGGCGCGAAGTCCGTGGCACTGGACAAGTATCCTGAAGCGCGTACGGCGTGGAAAGATGGGCAAGCGCTGCGCGAGTATGGGCTGGTCCAAGAGGTAATCCAGGCGTTGCGCACGATTCGCGCGGAAATGAAACTCGATCCCAAGAAGAAAGTGGCGGCCGAGTTTTCCAGTGCCGATTTGGCTGCGCGCGGAATCGTGGAAGCGAATCGGGGCGCGATAGTGCGATTGGGTAACCTGTCGGGGCTGCGCGTGGCTGCCGAGAAGCTGTCCGAGGGTGGGGGCGGCGCGCGTTCGACGGCGCAGTTTGATCTGCGGATTCCCTACACCGCCGAGACGCTTGACGTGGCGGCAGAAAAAACGCGGCTAAAGAAAGAGATCGAGGGGTTGCAAAAAGCGATCAGCTCGAAGGAGATCCAACTCGGGAACGAAACCTTTCGGAGCCGCGCACCGGAGAATATTATTAAGCAGATGGAAGATACTCTCGCGGGACAGCGGGTGGAGCTGCAGAAACTGAGCGAGCGGCGGAAACAGTTGGAAGCGGGTGCTTGACCGGGTAACGTCATGAGCTAGGAATGGATTGGAATTCTGCGTACATTGGGGATTTGATTGAACGGGCGCTGACGGAAGACGTCGGCCCTGGTGATGTGACGGTCGCGGCTACGATTGCCACGAATGCAGCCGGCCAAGCGCACATTCTCGCGAAGCGGGACCTTGTTTGCGCGGGGCTGCCGCTGGCGGCGGAGATGTTTCGTCGCCTCGACCGGCAGATAAAACTCGACTTGCGCGTAGCCGACGGCCAGTTCGTGAAGGAGGGCCAGGACCTGCTGCATCTTTCCGGCAAAGCTTCGGCGATTTTAACGGGCGAGCGCACCGCTTTGAATTTTCTGGGACACCTGAGCGGAATTGCCACCCTGACTCGGCAATTTGTGGGGCAACTGATCGGCACGATGGCGAAAATCCGCGACACCCGCAAGACGACCACCGGGCTGCGACTACTTGAAAAATATGCCGTGAAAATGGGTGGCGGAACCAATCACCGCATCGGGCTGTACGATGCGATCCTGCTGAAAGAGAATCATATTGCTCTAGCAGGTGGTGTGAAGGCGGCGCTCGACCTGGCGCACACGTACGCCGCTTCGCTGATGAAGCCGCGCGAGATGACGGCATACGAAGCGGTTGGCAGCGCCCCGACGGAAGCCGAGAACGCTTCCCTTCCTATCCAGATTGAAGTACGCAATGAAGTTGAATTGCGCGAGGCGCTGGCCGCGGGTGCGGTATCTGTGCTCCTAGACAATATGACCCCGGAGCAGGCTCGGCGAGCGGTAGAGACTGTGCGAAGTACACGGCCGGCCTGTGTTGTCGAGATTTCCGGCGGCGTCACGCTCGCCAACGTGCGCACTTATGCAGAATCTGGTGCGGACTTCCTCTCCTCCGGCGCACTGACCCACTCAGCCCCGAATGCGGACCTTAGCTTGCTTGTGGATCGCATCCAAGAAAAGTAAGCTAATGCCGTTCCTACTGGCTATGGCAATGCGCAAGATCTGAAGCACAGGATTGGGGCCTGATGCCGCAAGCACCTTCTCTGCCTGGCACAACCGATCGAAGACTCGCGGCGCTGCTCACGCTGCTCTCGGAAAACGCGACCATTGTCATCAGCGGCGCCCGCATTGCGCGCGAGATCGGCGTTTCTCGCTCCACGGTGTGGCGCTGGGTCGAAAGATTACGCGAACTAGGCGTCCGCGCGAAGGGCCGGCCGGCAACGGGATACTTCCTCGAGACTGTCCCGGATATTCTGTTGCCGGACCTGTTGCGCAAGCGCTTGAAGGGGAGCCTCTTCGGCAAGCGCTTCTACCATTTTTTCAAGACCGATTCGACGAACCGCATCGCAATGGAATTAGGCTATGCCGGGGAACCCGAAGGTGCGGTCGTGCTGGCGGAGGAACAAACGGGAGGACGCGGGCGCGCCGGCCGCAGTTGGCATTCCGAGCGCGGAACCGGGATTTACGCAACGCTGCTGCTGAGGCCGCGGCTTGCGCCGGTGCACGCGCCGCTATTGACCATGCTCGCCGGCATTTCGGCTCGGTCGGCGATCCAAGCCCAAACAGAACTTCGCGTGGAACTCAAATGGCCGAATGATCTTCTGCTGGATGGGTTGAAAGTGGGCGGCATACTTACCGAAATGCATGCGGAACCGAGCCTGGTACGTTTTGCCGTGATCGGCATCGGCATCAACGTAAATCAGGAGAAATTTCCGGCGGAAATATCCTCACTGGCCACCTCGTTGCGCAAAGTCTCCGGCCGGACACACTCGCGTCTGGAGATCCTGGTGCGTTTGCTCTCGCAATTCGAGAGCGATTACAATCGTTTCTTGCGCGAAGGCCCGCCTTATGTCGTGGAACGCTTTCAATTGGAATCCGATTTCGCCAGCGGCAAGCGCGTCCGCGTGGAAACGGGAATGGAAAGCTATCTTGGAATAAGCAGCGGGCTGAGTCCCGAAGGTCTGCTGCTGGTGAAAAAAGACGACGGGCGATTGATGACCGTGATTGCCGGAGATGTAACCGAGGTTCGCTAGATGCTGCTGACGATGGACGTGGGCAATACGAACACCGTGTTGGGCGTGTTCCGCGGCGAGGAATTGATTGCGAACTGGCGATTGACGACCGCACGTTTGCAGACCGTGGACGAGTACGGCGTGCTGGCGCGTAACCTCTTCTCCATCGCCGGACTCAACCAGGAAATGATTACCGGGGTGATCATCAGTTCGGTGGTGCCGCCGGTGAATTGGACGCTCGGGGAAATGGCCAGGATTTATCTGGGAAGGACGGCGCTGTTCGTCGAGCCGGGCGTGAAGACCGGCATGGCCGTGCTGGTGGACAATCCGATAGAAGTGGGCGCGGACCGCATCGTAAATGGCGTGGCCGCGTTTCACCTGTATGGGGGGCCCTGCATCGTCGTGGATTTCGGCACGGCGATTACCTTTGATGTGATTTCGGCAAAATGCGAATACCTCGGAGGAGTGATCGCGCCTGGCATTGGGATTGCATCGGAAGCGCTCTTCACGCGTGCCGCCCGATTGCCGCGCGTGGAGATCAAGGATCCAGGCAAAGTCATCGGGACGAACACGGTAACGCACATGCAAGCCGGCCTCTATTATGGCTGGCTGGATTTGGTGGATGGCATGTTGGAGCGTGTGAAAACGGAACTGAAGACCGAGGCGACGGTCGTGGCCACGGGCGGGCAGGCCCGGCTGGTGGCTCGTGGGTCCAAACACATCCAGCATGTGGAGGAATTTCTGACGCTTACGGGCCTGCGATTGATCTGGGAAAAGAATCAGCCAATCGAGGCGCACTTGAAGACTACTCCGGAAGCAGCGCCCGAGATGAGAGCAAGCAAAAAGGGGCAGCGTTAGATTCGCTGTTGCGGAAAGTACCCGCGCTACATGGAAAACTGGAATTACTTCAACTATTTCACGGAAATTGAGGAATATTTCTGGAAAAAGCGCGGCGCGCATCTGCTGGTTTCGCCGCTGGATTGGGCCATCATGGAGACGTGGCACAAGGCCGGGGTACCATTGGAAGCAGCGCTGAAGGGCATTGACCGAGCGTTCGAAGCGTACCAGCGATCCAGGCGCGGCGCCGGAAAGCCGCTGAAGAGCCTTGCCTATTGTACGGATGCGGTTCTCGATGTTGCCGAAGAACAGCAGGAAGCCGCCGCAGGGGCAACGAAGAGCAGGAGCGAATCGCGGGAGCCGTTCTCGCGGGAGGATCTGAGAACTTACCTGGAACGAAACGGCGCTCTTTTGGGGAAGGCCGCGGATCGTTGCTCCCAGGCGCAGCCACCTCTGTGCGCGTCTTTGCGCGTTGCGGCGGCGTCGCTCACTTCCCTGCAAACACTTCTTGAAACGCCGGGCCCTCTCGATTTGGAGGACCTGGAGCGCCGGCTCACGATCCTAGATGAAAAATTACATGCCTTGTTGCTGAGTCACGCGAGCGAAGAACTAATGCTCAAAATTCGCCGCGAAATTGATTCCCAGTTGGCGCTATACCGCCGCAAGATGAAGGCGGAGCAATTGGCCTTGGTGGAAAAGCAATATCTACAAAAGCGGCTGCTGGACGCATATCAATTACCCCGGCTTAGCCTGTATTATTTTCCCTGACCTTCACTTCACGACTGGTCGCAGGTTTGCCCGCGGCAAAGACAGGACTGGACTCTTATGCAGGATGAGTTACTATTATCGATTGAGAAACTTCTGTACGGGGGTGACGGCCTGGCCCATGCTGACGACAATACCGTGTTCGTACCTTACGTGCTTCCCGGCGAGCGGGTACGGGCAACTGTGCGCACAAAGAAGAAGAAGCTGATCCAAGCAAACCTGGTGGAAGTGAAGCAAGCTTCGCCTTCCCGGATCACGGCGCATTGCCCGCACTTTGGTGTTTGCGGCGGTTGCCACTACCAGCACATCGAGATGGGCGAGCAGGTCCGCCAGAAGAAGGAAATCCTGCGCGAGACGCTATCGCGGCTGGGCGGCGTGCAGTGGACTGGGGACATCCCGGCGCACACCGGGGAGTCATATGCCTATCGAAATCGCGCGCAATGGGCCTTTCGCGACGCGCGGCCGCGAGCCTTTGGTTATTTCCTTCCGGAAAGCGCCCATATCATCCCGATCGATCGTTGTCCGGTTCTTTCTCCTGGATTGGCCAAAACGTTTGGGCAATTGCAAGAACTGGCGCGCGCCAATGTCCTGCCCCCTGGGGTTCTGGAGGTGGAAGCATTCGTTGATTCGGAGGATGAGAAGCTGGCCCTGAATGTGGCGTTTGAGCGTTTTTCCAAGCCAACCAAGGACTTGATTGCCGATTTCAAGAACGCGCTTCCGCAACTCGATAGTTTGCTCCTGCTGGACCAGAGCAAGAACCGCTTTGAACTCTCCGGACCAGGATACCTGGTTCACAAGGCGGGCGGCTTCTCGTTTCGCGTGAACCATCTTTCTTTTTTTCAGGTGAACCGATTCCTGATCGAGGATTTGCTGAAGACCGTTCTTGAGGGAGCGAAGGGTTTTTATGCACTTGATCTTTATGCCGGGGTGGGGTTTTTCACATTGCCGCTCGCGAAGACTTTTTCTAGAGTTGTGAGCGTGGACGCAAATCTTGCGGCCACCCGCGACTTGAGAACGAACGCGGAAGCGGCGGGTGTCTCTGTCGTCTCGAATAACGAGCACGCGGAAGAGTTTCTCAAGAAGGAGCAGGAAAAGCCCGATTTCGTAGTGCTCGATCCCCCGAGGTCTGGCCTGGGCGCCGAGGCGGCTGTTTTGCTGGCCAATCTGGGTGCGCCGGACATCGCTTATCTCTCCTGTGATCCTTCGACACTGGCGCGCGATCTGGCTATCCTCACAGGATCCGAGCGAAAACCGGCTACGAATGTTGAGCCCGCACACCGTTACGAGATTACGCACGTGGATTTGTTCGATCTGTTTCCGCAAACCTTTCACATCGAAACCCTGGTGAGGCTGCGCCTGGGCAAATGAAACTCCCGGCCGTGACACTCGTCGCTGCATTCACTGGCGGCGTTGCGCTCGGCCTGCGCCCAGCAGCCGCAGTCCCGGCCAGCTCGGGAATCTTCTGGCGGTTACACTCTAGATTGTCTGCATGACGTTGATATTTGGCTTCCTTCTCGCTTGGCGGGAAAAACTCTTCCCTGCGCGGATTTTTTCACTGCTTTCGTGGGTGCCGCTTGTTTTTTTTCGCCATGCTACTCGCGCAACAACCCTTGCCAGCTGAACAAATACTAAATCAATGTAAAAACTCCACTTCGCTACCATGGAGCTCCTCGCGGCGATCCTGAGCGCCTTCCATGGGGTTATGCGCTCTGGACCTTGAACTGGCCACGAAACCGCCGACGGATCGTTGCCCCTGCGCGGGGGGCATGCGCCTGGGTTTCACTCCCAGAGGATTCCGATCCAACCTTGCCTGAGCTGCATGCGGGCGAGACCGAGGCAGTGCTGACGCAAGCGCATCTGCCGCTTGTTTACGTGTGCTGTGTGCGATGCTTCTGGGCGATCGCTCTTTCATTGAGCGCGCGGAATCCGAAAGTATCAGAAGACCGGCGTATTCCACGTTCTGGTCGTTGCGGGCCGGCATGTCGGTGCGCTAGCATTCTTTCTTTTTTGGGCGACCCGGCGTTTGCGCCTTCCGCACGGATTGGCGACCGTGCTTATCCTGACGCTCCTGCTCGCCTAGGCTGCTGTAGTCGAGCAACGCCCTCCGGTTTTGCGCGGGGGCCTGATGGCGGCCATCGTTGTGTTGAGCTCCTTCTCTTACCGCCGCAGGGAATTGCTCAACTCTGCGGCCCTCGCGGCGTTCGTGCTGATTGTGGCCAAACCATGATCCATTTCGGACGCCAGCTTCCAGTTCCTGGCCATCGGATGCATCGCCGGTTGGCCTTGCCCTGGATGGAGCGCCGCATCCAACCGTGCGTGCGCGCCCTCCTTGAATGGCGCGATGTCACGCGCGAAAATGCCTTCGCACCGCACCAGGTGCAATTTAGGCTGGATCTACGGGACGCAGTGCGCGGATTGACTTCTGGATTCCCTACTTCGATGGCGCGACGTACGCAACGCGGCTTGGTGAAGGTCCTGGGATGGTCTTTGCGCGGTTGCGAACTTCTTGTTCTCTCGTTCGTCTTGCAGTTAGGAATGCTGCCGCTGATGGCGCGCCATTTTCATCGCATTTCGCTGCCCGGGCCGATTGCGAACATGCTGGCTGTGCCTCTGAGCGCTGTAATCGTCTGCAAGTCAGCTGTTTTCAGAATTGTGCCGCGGCTCAAACTCCGTCAGAGTGCGCGCAGACGCCAAATCACAGTCAAAACCATCAGGAACAAAACAAAGCCAAGGGCGGCTTCGTATTCGTGGTTCTTCCTGAATTGCGCCCAGGAAAAGGACCCGACTGTTCCCCCGGTATTGGTTTTGCTTGTCAGGCGCGGAAAAAAAAGAGGAACCGAAGCGGCGTACGAGTCAAAAGAGGATCCGTGTCGAGATCGAAGCTCCAGCTCCTCACGGCGCATCACGAAGGTGTAGACCAGCGCGAAATAGACCAGCAAAATCACAGCCGCCCACCAGGACCGCAACGCAAGTGCGGTGCCAAGGGCGAGGATGCTGCTTCCAAAGTAGAGCGGATTGCGTGTGTAAGCGTAAGGACCCGTCATCGTGAGCACTTCCTGCTTATGCAGATATCCGGCGGCATAAGCTCGGATGCCAAGCCCAAGAAGTCCGACAACTGCGCCAAGCAGAATGGAATGAGGCGTCGGCCGGGCAAGCAGAAGCACCACCGCTGCCAGCAGGTAGCCAAGGCGGACGCGCCAACGCGCGAAGAAGTCCATCGCCGTCATGACCACACTCCCAGGCGCCGCGCGACCGCGGCAAACACGTCCTCTACGGAAATCCGAAGGAGAGACTCGTCCGATATGTCGTCGCGCTTGTAAGTAGTCGTCGCCTTCGGGCTGCGCAGAACAATTTCTCCTGGTGGATACGGCCCATTGCGCTCCGGATCGGTCGGGCCAAAGAGCGCGATTGCGGGCGTACCGAGCGTCACGGCAAGATGAAGCGGCCCAGTGTCTCCCCCAACGACGCACGCTGCCCCACGCAGGAGGGCCATCAATTGCCCCAGTTCTCCGTCGTACGCGAGGGGCCGTGAATCGCCGCTCGCCGATTGCACTGCGGCAACCAGTTCCTTTTCACCGGGGCCACAATTGATCACGCAACGCAAACCAAGTTCGCCGGTAATCCTCTGGCACAGCGCGCCGAAGCGTTCAGCCGGCCAGCACTTCGACTTCCAGCCGCCACCAGGGCTCAGCGCCACGTAAGGGCTTACGCCCTGCTTCGCAAGACTCGATTGCACAAGTTGCACATCGGCTTCGGCGATCTGGAGCGCGACCTGCCCCACGGCTTTGGATGCGCCTGCGCGCAACGTGAGCTCACCGTTCTGATCCGCAATATGCGCGGCATTCGTGGCAACGCGATCGGTATAGAGAATTGGGACGCCATATTCTCGAATGGTGGCGGCTGAAAACCCGATGCGGCTCTTCACGCCGCCAAAAAACGGCAGGAACGCCGACTTCCACAAACCTTGATAATCGATGGCTGCGTCCCAGGCACCGCTGCGAATTTTCCTGATAGTAGACCGCAGGGAAGACAAATCTCGCGAGTCGGCCGGCCAGATTTCGGTTGCTAGACGGCTGCTGGCGACAAGCTCCACCCAGCGAGGATGGCTCAGCCAGACAATCTCCGCCGAGGGGAAGGACTCTCGCAGCCCGGCAACCGCGGGAAACGTGTGTACGATATCGCCCAGCGAGCCCAGGCGCACCACCAAAAAGCGCTTATCCGCCATGCGACGCCTTACGGATGGAATCGAGCAAGCCGCGCGTGGAGTGTTCCTTCGGATCGCCAACGATGGCTACATGAATGCCGAGGCGATCGGAAGCGAGGCGTTCTGGAACCGTTTCCGCCGTGTAGTCGGTGCCTTTTGCATGAACGTCAGGTCGCAATTCTTCCAGCAATGTTTCGACGGTTGGCTCCGGGAAAATGACCACGTAATCCACATCGCGAAGCGCGGCAACGAGTTCCGCTCGCGCTTGTTGGCCCAGGATAGGCCGGCCCGGGCCTTTCAGTCTATGGACGCTGGCGTCCGCATTCACGCCCACGACGAGCACGTCTCCTTCCCGTTTCGCTCCTGTGAGATAACGCACGTGACCGACGTGAAGCGTATCGAAGCAACCGTTCGCAAAGACCACGCGTCTGCCGAAACGTTTCGCTTCGCTCAGTAATCCCCGCAACGTCTCTCTGGAAACGATTTTGGATCCCGCACGGCGCATACGCTACGAAGCCGCTCCGGAAGCCGTCTGCCGGATTTCTTCAAGCAATTCCTCCTGCGAGACCGTCGCAGTGCCACGCTTCATGACAACGAGACCTCCGGCAATGTTGGCAATGTGGGCCGCTTCGAGCGGCGACGCGCCGGCCGCCAATCCCAGCGTATAGGCCGCAAGAACCGTGTCGCCCGCGCCGGTCACGTCCACCGCCTGATCGCTGCCATGTACGGGAATGTGCACGACGCCCTGACCGGCCTGGTAAAGCGCCATGCCGTCACGACCCCGGGTGACGAGCAAAGAGCCCAGCTTCATTTCTTCGCGCGTTTTCTTGCCGCAGCGCTCGAGTTCCGCGGCGTTTTTCCCGATCGCGGTGTGATGCAGCGCTTCGAGTTCAGCTTCGTTGGGAGTGGCGGAAGTGATTCCCGAACGTTTGTAGTCGGTTAGGCGATACCGTGCATCCAGCGCAACGGGAATCGGGCGGTGCAACTTGCTCGTTGCGCGTCGGACTTCCTCAGGGCTGGCCACTCCAAAACCGTAGTCCGAAATCGCGAGTGCATCGGCCTTGCGCAACTTTGCCGCCAGCGCTGTCTGCAGCCAAGTCCGGGAAGATTCGCTAAGCCGTGTAGTGGGTTCGTAATCAACGCGCAGAACCTGATGACCGACGGTGTGGGCCCAACCCGCCAGGAACCTCGTCTTGGTTGGAGTGGTCCAGCCTTTTACGCGCAAGATCCCGGACACATCCACTTTCTTCGCGCGGAATATGTCCACCAGCCGCCGACCCGCGGCATCGTCTCCCACGGCCGTTACGGATATGACTCTTGCACCGAGCGTCGCGAAATTGTTCGCGGCGTTTGCGCCACCGCCCGGGACGACCTGCGTTTCACGATGTTTCAGGATTAGCACGGGGGCTTCGCGCGAGACCCGCGCAATATCGCCAAATTGAAAGGCATCTGCCACGAAATCACCGAGCACGACAATGTTTTTTCCCGAAAACTTCTCGACGCACTCGGCCAATGACAATAAATCCACAGCCGCAGATGCTTTTCCTTGGTTTCTTACTCTTTTCATCGCACCTGCCTCAGGATCCAGTCCGCAGCCTGCTGCAAATCCATCGCAACATAGTCAGGCGCTTTCGGCCACGACTCGCGATGCCAGTTCCACTCGCCCTCGCCGTAGCCGGAGCGCACCAGAATCCCTCGGGCTCCCGTGTTGAAGGCCAACTGGACATCGCCGTAGCGGTCGCCCACAACGAACGATTGTTTGACATCCAGGCCAAGCTCGCGACCCGCCCGCTCCAGCATTCCCGTCTTCGGCTTGCGGCAATCGCAACCATCGACGGAGCTGTGTGGACAATAATAGATGCCGTCCACGCGTGCGTCTCCGTGCGCCAGTTTCCTTTTCATCGCCTCGTGAACTTCGTGCACCAGCGACTCGGGAAAATAGCCGCGAGCCACACCGGACTGATTCGTGACCACCACCACAGCTAGCCCCGCTTCGTTCAACCGGCGAATCGCAGCAGCCGCGAAGGGAAACATACGAAAACGGTTGGCATGATTCAAGTAACCCACTTCTTCGGCGATGGTTCCGTCCCGGTCCAGAAAAACGGCTCGCCGAGGCGTGCGCTCGTCAGGCAGGACGCACCTCCAAGGTATTGAGCCAGGGCTTCGTGGCCGCCTCCACCATCTCTGGCGTGACTCGCTTCATACAACGATGGTCGGTCGGGCAGCGGCGAAGAAAGCACGGACTGCAATACACCTTATCCTGCACGATGGTGCTCCGCAGCGTCACAGGAGAGGTGCCTTGCGGATCCGTCGGTCCGAAAACGGCGACGACCGGCAACCCAACGGCCGCCGCCACGTGCATCGCGCCTGAATCGTTGCCCAAAAAGAGATGGCATTGCGAAAGCAGCGCGGGCAATTCGCCGATGGACGTCTTTCCCGTCAAATCCACCGGTTTTCTGTTCATGCCCGCAATAATGGCATTCGATACGGCCGCTTCGGACGAAGTGCCAAACAGCACCACGTCCGCATCCATTTGTGCTTGCAAGCGATTCGCCACTTCGGCAAAACGATCGGGAGGCCAGCATTTCGCCGAACCGTACGAAGCTCCCGCGCCGATCGCAATCCGCACGGCATGCGGGCGTGCTCCTGCTTCCAACAAGGTCTCGCCGGCCTTCCTTCTCCGCGCGTCTGGCACGTGCAGTGCGACGTGCGCGTCGTCTTCCAGTTCTTCCAACCATCCCGCGCGGCGCAAAAGTTCCAGGTAGTAAAACTTTTCGTGCGCTGGGATTTCGCCCGGCTTCGGCACGGCGACGGCTTCAGTCAGCAGAAGGCTTCGCCCATCAAGCGCGTAGCCAATTCGCTGCGGCACTCTGGCTCGCCAGGCCAGCCAAGCCGCATCAAAAGCATTCTGAAGCAGCAAAGCGACGTCAAATTGCTTCGCGCGCAATGCCGCGGCAACCCTTTCTCTGCCCCTCCAACCGCGATGCTCACCTTTCGGGTCATAAGCAATCAGTTCGTCGCAAATCGTTTGGTCACCGTATATCTCCGCCACATAAGGCCGCGCCACAATGCTGATCTGCGCATCGGGAAATTTCTTGCGCACCGCGCGAATAGCTGGCATCGCAAGAATCGCGTCGCCGACCCAATTTGTTGCGCGGATCAGGATCTTCATATGCTCACTCCAGTGGAATTCAGTTTCCGCTCCAGGCAAGCGCTGAATTCACTTTCGGACCGGACGGAAAGCGATACGGCCGCCACAAAGACGGGCATAGCAAGCTTTCCCAGAGCTTTTAAATTCATCCAGTCCTTCTCGGTTGTAACAAAGCCAACCGCTCCTTTCTTTGTGGCTGCCTCCTCCAATTGGTTCGCGTCACCCTGCCGGTAGCGATGATGGTCACGGAAAAACTTGTGGCCACAAATGGGGACGTGCCACCAGCGCAAATCCTCCAGGAACGCCTCCGGGTTGCCTATCCCGCAGAACGCGAAAAAGGGGCCCGGGCCAATCTCTGATAGATATTTTTCTTCTTCGGGCCGCCCGAGGTCTCTAAATCCCAGCAACTGCATTTGTGAATAGAAGATGTTGTGTGTGAGCGAATCCTGGGCCTCAAGGACAAAATGCTCGGCTTTTCGCGTAACGACAATCAGGTCCGCCCTGCGGCTAGAGGAGATCGGCTCTCTCAACTCGCCGGCGGGCAACAACCATTCGTTCTTGAGTTTCCGTGAGCCGTCGAGCAGCAAGATGTTCGCGTTTCTTGCAAGCTGCAAATGCTGGTACCCGTCGTCAACGAGAAAGACGTCGACACCTTTTTCTTCGAGTAGCCTTCCTTGCTCGTAGCGATTCTTGCCAACGCCAAACAGCACGCGATTGTTCAACCGGTACCTCATCAGCTCAATTTCATCGCTGGTCTTGCCGTCGCCCCTGTAACCACGACTGAGAATGCCCACTCGCTTGCCTTCGGCGAGAAACCGCTCCGCCAGCCAGATGACCATGGGCGTTTTGCCCGTGCCGCCAACGGTCAGATTACCGACGCTGATGACCGGAGTCTTCAGCCGCCGCTGCTTCCGGACTCCCCGGGCATACATCCATACCCGCAGCCGAACCACGACTCCGTATACGACCGATAAGGGCCACAATAGCAGCCGCGCTACCGGCGGTATCTTCATCGCGCGGCGCCACCCAATTGCTTTGCCACCTCGCGCACGGCTCGATCGAGAGCGCCACGGCTGCTTTCTACAAGTTGCTGCGCCGCCTCTCCCATTTTTTTCATCTTTTCCGGATTCTTCAGCAGGTGAATCCATTCCACGCCAGCGTCTTCCGGGCTACTCACCTGAATCGCTGCACCGGCTTCGACAAAGCGCGCCGCAATCGCGGCAAAATTCTCCATCGAAGGACCGAACACGGGAACCTTGCCGAACGCCGCCGGCTCCAGAATATTGTGTCCGCCAGAATGCACGAGGGAGCCTCCCACAAACGCGCCATCTGCGACGCGATAGACAGAGGCGAGTTCGCCGATGCTATCCAGCAACAACACCGTTGTATCGTCCGGGATTCCGGCACCGTTCGCTTTGGCCACAGCACCAGGGCCGCCGATGGGCAGTTCCGAGCGTCGAATAAACCTACGATGCGATTCGTCAATGAATTCAGCCGCGGCCGCAAAGCGCTCCGGCTTTCGCGGCGCCAGCACCAGCAGCGCTTTGGGATAGTCTCCCTGGACAACCCCAAACGCGATCAAGGTGAGCGGCTCTTCCGTGGCGACCACGCTCCCCGCCACAATCACTGGCCAGCGGCCGCGGCGCTGGCACTCTTCCGCGAGCCAAACCGACAGAGGCGTAGGAGCTGGCAGCTCCTGGTCGTACTTCAAATTGCCGCTCACGAGCACGCGATCGACGGGCGCGCCAAGCGCGCGAATGCGCTGCGCGTCCGTTTCCGTCTGCATCAGGAACGCGGAGGCGTTGCCTAGCGCCGATGCCAGCAAGGGCTTCAGATAAAATCCGAAAAAGCTGAACCATTTCTGATAGCGAGCGTGGGATTTATCGGAAATGCGCCCGCTCAGGAAAACCACCGACACTTGGAACCGCCTGGTCTCACGCAGAAAATTAGGCCAGATTTCCGTTTCGAGCACGACAACGATGGAGGGCTTAACCGCGGACAGCACCTTGCGTACGCAGAACGCCCAGTCAAAAGGGAAATAGATGACCGCATCCGCAAACGGCATGCGTTCGCGCGCTAGACTCTGGCCC